>BNJV01001992.1_pt1 | contig 32071 bp, 26 predicted proteins | sample 8540591 | NCBI WGS metagenome assembly BNJV01 (sample SAMD00202457, study PRJDB9452) | human saliva metagenome | host: Homo sapiens | reverse complement strand
GGGACAGTAGATATTTAGTGGGGATAGGCATATAGTTTGGCAAGCCTAAAAAAGAAAGAAACTTTTAGGGACAGTAGATATTTAGTGGGGATAGGGCATATAGTTTGGCAAGCCTAAAAAGAAAGAAACTTTTATCTACAACTCCTCTTAGTTAGCCCCTAAATAGTTTTATTTTTGCATTGAAGGATTCCGCAGCAGCGTTTGTAGATCTGTTAATATAAAAGTTAAGTATGTCTTCGTAATGCTCGTAGAAAGTTGCAGCAATGACATTAAAGGAATGAAAGCCAGCTTCTGCGACATTATTATACCATTTTGCCAATGATAGTCTGGCTGCATCTTTGATAGTATTCTTAGCAAAAATCATTCTTAGCGAATGTGATAAACCGTAAGCCTTCTTAATGTCAGGATATTCTCTGAACAGTATTTTGGCTCTTAGTTTCTGTTCATCAGTCCATTTCTCTGATGATTTGAACAACAGGTACCTACTTCTTACCAGCAGTTCACTACGTGTATCTCCATTTTCAAAAGTCAGTGGTTGATACGCTATCTTTTCTAACTTTGCATTCTCTTTCTCGTCATTTGCTTGCTGTAAAGCTGCCCAGCGATACTCTATTCTCATCTGTTGCACGGCATCACTTGCAAGTTTCTGTATATGAAAGCGATCAATCACTCGTTTAGCCTTTGGAAAAACAATGCCTCACAATCTTACGCATACTATCGGACAAGTCCAAGGTGACCTCTTCTACGGCTTCCCGTTTCTTTTCATCTATCTTATCCAATACCTTGCAGACATCCAAGGATTTGGTTCCAGCAACAATGGCTACAAGACATCCTTGCTTTGCCGTGTTTGTCCCTATTAGTGATAATCGTATAGAGTTCACCATTGGACAAGGATGTCTCGTCTATTGCTATATTCTTACCAATATTATCCCTCAAAGAGAAGCCACTTCGAGCATGAGACAACTGATTCCAGGACCTGTAACCACTTAATGTTTCCTTTGTATTGTTTCTCAAAACTACGTCCATTGATATGATAGAATTCCTCAAGCGTACGGCAGGTCACTGGGGATGTCTCCATACGTTTCTTTTAAAAAAGCTCCGAACTCTTTGGAATAACGAGTGCCGGAGGCTGTAATATCTATCTGCAAGGGAAGAGAGAAACTCTTACCTGTACGAATATCTATCCAGCGACGTCGACGAAGAACCAAAATAACCTTACGATGACGAATCGGAAAGTCCGTCACCTCGACAGCTTCCATAAAGCCTTTTGATTCAAAAATGAAGATCATCGGAAAGTTCTTTTCTCCATCTTCTCATCAAGATAAATACGTAATAATGAAGTATCAGACTCTATCTTAACAATAGAGAAATAATGTAATACATCACTGGGTAAAACGAATTCGGCTAACTGATATAGATATTTTTCTTCCATGATACAAAGGAAAGAAAAATATATTAATTAAGAAAATTTCCCCACCTTTTTCTACTGAGCCAACTTGGGACAGTAGATATTTAGTGGGGATAGGCATATAGTTTGGCAAGCCTAAAAAGAAAGAAACTTTTATCTACAACTCCTCTTAAGTTAGCCCTAAATAGTTTTATTTTTGCATTGAAGGATTCGGCAGCAGCGTTTGTAGATCTGTTAGTATAAAAATTAAGTATGTCTTCGTAATGCTCGTAGAAAGTTGCAGCAATGATATTAAAGGAATGAAAGCCAGCTTCTGCGACGTTATTATACCATTTTTGCCAATGATAGTCTGGCTGCATCTTTGATAGTATTCTTAGCAAAAATCATTCTTAGCGAATGTGATAAACCGTAAGCCTTCTTAATGTCGGGATATTCTCTGAACAGTATTTTGGCTCTTAGCTTCTGTTCATCAGTCCATTTCTCTGATGATTTGAACAAGAGGTACCTACTTCTTACCAGCAGTTCACTACGTGTATCTCCATTTTCAAAAAGTCAGTGGTTGATACGCTATCTTTTCTAACTTCGCATTCTCCTTCTCGTCATTTGCTTTGCTGTAAAGCTGCCCAGCGATACTCTATTCTCATCTGTTGCACGGCATCACTTGCAAGTTTCTGTATATGAAAGCGATCAATCACTCGTTTAGCTTTTGGAAAACAATGCCTTACAATCTTACGCATACTATCGGACAAGTCCAAGGTGACCTCTTCTACGTCTTCCCGTTTCTTCTCATCTATCTTATCCAATACCTTGCAGACATCCAAGGATTTGGTTCCAGCAACAATGGCTACAAGACATCCTTGCTTGCCGTGTTTGTCCCTATTAGTGATAATCGTATAGAGTTCACCATTGGACAAGGATGTCTCGTCTATTGCTATGTTCTTACCAATATTATCCTCAAAGAGAAGCCACTTCTGAGCATGAGACAACTGATTCCAGGACCTGTAACCACTTAATGTTTCCTTGTATTGTTTCTCAAAACTACGTCCATTGATATGATAGAATTCCTCAAGCGTACGGCAGGTCACTGGGGATGTCTCCATACGTTTCTTTTACTCCGAACTCTTTGGAATAACGAGTGCCGGAGGCTGTAATATCTATCTGCAAGGAAGAGAGAAACTCTTACCTGTACGAATATCTATCCAGCGACGTCGACGAAGAACCAAAAATAACCTTTATGGTCACGAATCGGAAAGTCCGTCACCCTCGACAGCTTCCATAAAGCCTTTTTGATTCAAAAATGAAGATCATCGGAAAGTTCTTTCTCCATCTTCTCATCAAGATAAATACGTAACAATGAAGTATCAGACTCTATCTTAACAATAGAGAAATAATGTAATACATCACTGGGTAAAACGAATTGGCTAACTGATATAGATATTTTTCTTCCATGATACAAAGGAAAGAAAAATATATTAATTAAGAAAAATTTCCCCACCTTTTTTTCTACTGAGCCAAAAATTTCCCCACCTTTTTTTCTACTGAGCCCATTAGTTTGCCCTCATACAGTTCAATGTTTCGTCAGCGGTATGATGGTAATGGGTATAGAAAATCAAAAGAGTTGTAATCATTTGATTACAACTCTTTTGTGGGTAGTGATGGATTCGAACCACCGAAGCTAGAAGCAGCAGATTTACAGTCTGCCCCATTTGGCCACTCTGGAAACTACCCAAGGTGGTGGGCGTTGACGGATTCGAACCGCCGACCCTCTGCTTGTAAGGCAGATGCTCTAAACCAGCTGAGCTAAAACGCCCTTACTTTTCGTAAGCGGTTGCAAAAAGTAGTCATTTTTATTTTAATTGTGCAAACTTTATCATGGTTTTTCTTCTTTTTCTATTATATGACAACGAAATGTTCTTTTTAAAGTAGGTGTGGTATGGTGATATAAATAAAAACTCCCTATGAGTAGCTTTATGACTCATAGGGAGTTGCTTATTTAAAAAGTCGTTGTTAGCTTCTCACAAAGTTCAGGATAAAGAGAACTGCTAATACAACGAGTGTCCAGTTCAGATCCTTCCACTGACGTGTAAAAGTCTTCATAAATACATATGCAATGATTCCTAAGCAAATACCATCAGCGATAGAATAGCAAAAGCACCATTGTAATCATTGTGATGAAGGCTGGGAATGATTCTGTAATATCCTGAAGATTGATTTTCTTTACAGAGTCAATCATCAGTACACCTACCATAACCAAAGCTCCACTTGTTGCTGCACTTGGGATGAGTAAGAAGATAGGGGAGAGGAAGAGTGATACGATGAAGAAAATACCTACTGTAAATGCTGTTACACCAGATCGACCACCTTCTGCAATACCGCTTGCGCTCTCAACGTATGTAGTCAGCGTTGAACTACCCAACATAGCACCGCAAGTTGTACCAATGGCATCACTCATCATTGCTTCCTTTACATGTGGGATGTTGCCATTTGGTTCAACTATACCTGTTTTATCAGCTAAGCCCATCAGGGTGCCGATAGTGTCAAAGATGTTTATTAAGAGTAGAGAAAATATTACCAATACAGTCTTAAGATTCAGAAGACCTGAAAAGTCAAACTTACAGAAGATAGGAGTTATGTCCTGTGGTGCAGAAACTGGTAGCCATCCATTAGGAAAGACTGTTACGCCCATTGGTATACCTATAATTGTTGTGATGATGATACCCCAGAACAAAGAGCCTTTGACGTTTCTTGCCATGAGCGCACCACTGAGTAAGATAGCAATGATACCAAGAATACAGGTAGGTGTGAAGGCTCCTAAGCCAACAAGGGTTGCATCGTTATTAACGATAATGTTTGCATTCTTCAGACCGATAAAAGCAATGAACATACCAATACCAGCTGATATGGCATAGCGTAAATTTGTCGGAATGGCATTGAGAATCATCTCTCGCACGTTGAAAAAGGTAATTGCAATGAAGAGAACACCCTCAATGAGCATGATAGCAAGCGACTGCTGCCATGTAAACTTTAAAGATACGCAGAGTGTATAGGCAAAGAAGGCGTTAAGACCCATAGATGGAGCTTGTGCAAAAGGAAGCTTTGCCATAAATGCTAACAACAATGTAGCTATAGCTGCTGCCAGTGCTGTACCAGTGAAGAGCGCTCCCTTGTCCATACCAGTACTTGCAAGAATACTTGGATTGACAGCTAAGATATAGCTCATAGTTAAGAATGTTGTTGCTCCTGCAATAATCTCAGTGCGGAGCTTCATAGATTTGGAATCAAATCCGAGGGCTTTTTCTAAGAAAGTCATCATTGTTTTTAAGGTTTAAATACTCTTTAGTTTATATTGATGTTTTATTTATCCAATCATCAAGAATCATTCGTGCAATTGATAAAGGCTCAGGAATGGTTGGTAGGTTGTCTTTAGTAAACCAGGCTCCTTTTTGATAGTTCGCTTTGTTGTAGATGAATGTCTCCACCGTCATAATCGGCATTAAATCCTACCATCAGACCACAAGGATAGGGCCAAGGTTGTGAACCAAAGTATCGGATGTTCTTTATCTTGATTCCTGTTTCTTCTTCTACTTCACGATGTACAGCTTCTTCGAGTGTTTCACCTGTCTCAACAAAGCCTGCTACCAGTCCATAGAAATCTGTTTTGAAGTTACGAGCATGTACCAAAAGGACCTCGTCGCCTCGGTGTACAAGAACGATGACTGCTGTTGCTAACTGTGGCCATACTTCTTTTCCACAATTCGTACAATGCTTTGATATATCGGTGTGCATCTTCATAGGTGCACCACAAACGCCACAGAACTTAGTGTTATTGTCCCAGTAAAGTAGTTCATGACACTTACCAGCCTTGAGATAAAGTTCTTTGGAAAGGTGGTAGAAGGAAGGACGTAAGCCACACATCTCATACAGAGGATTGTCCGTAATTGGTTGGTCTATCATGACCGCCTTCACTTCTGTACCGTCTTCCATTGGTGTGACGTTTAGCACATGTGTCCAAGGATGTAGTGTTACTGGAGCTTCTTCAGAAAGTGGAATGGTGTAGTCTTTACCCACTTTCTCAAGCATGATATCTGTCTTACAGAAAAACAAACCAGTATTTCTTCATTGGTCTCAGTATTAATCTTTTTGCCTAATTCTATTAACCTTAAACTCTAAACTGTCATTATGTTTATTGCTCTTTGGTTACTTTACCTTCTGATTTGTTTATTCTCCAAAAAGAAGTTTGCGGTCACGTGCTGCAGCAGGAATAGTCCATGTCTCTGGAATGAACTTCCAGTTATGGTTTGGCTGTGGATTCATCACACCTGCCTTCTTTATCTCTTCCATCAAATAATGGCGTTGGTCTTTTGGACTTTCCCAAATGATTCGACTCTTCAAAGAGTCACGTGGAATACCAGCACCCTTGGTTAATAACTCGCCACCACCATTAGCACGATAGCTATTAACTGCTACTGTGTACCACTTATTTTCATCAAATGGCTCTCCATTACTCATGCGAAGGATACGTACCTTCTGTCCGTCAGGTTTCGTAACGTCTACTTCATAATCTATACCAGCTGCAGAATCAAAGTTGAATGAGAAGTTCTTGAAGCCAAGACGTTGTGCATCATTCTGTGTGTTAGAGAGCAAAAAGCAGATGGTCTTCAGGGTTCTTCATCGTGTTACACCACAGATCATAACTCATTTCAAGATGCTTACGAATCTCCTTACCTGTCAAACGCATGGTGCAGAGGTTGTTCTCATATTTATAAAGATTGAACATATCAGCAACAGTGATAGGACCAGCCTTGATAGATGCGTTGAATAATAAAGGTGCATTGAAAGCAATATCTGCCTTAGTAATCTCCAACTCCAAGTTGAGGATAAGGTCGTTGAAAGCAGAGTTGCCGAAGTAACTATCTTTTGAATAGATAGTATTTTCAAATCTTCCAATTACCTGATCGCTCCATGCTTTTACGGCATCAATCTCTGGTTGGAAGTGCTGAATGAAAGCATCGTCAGCTTTGAGTTCCTTTACATCAACCAATTCACCCGTGGCTTTTGTTACGGTGTATTGCCGTTTACCTTTGACAGTCTTAGGTCTAAGGGTTAATGTTGCTATCGCTACACGTTGTGCATTGTTAGCAGGGTCAAGACAGATTACGTCTTTACCAACAATGTTCTTTTCAATAGAACTATGTGGAGTATGGTCATGACCGAAGAACACAATATCAAAACCAGGTACTTCCTTTGCTACTTTCTTCGAAGCGTCTTCATCGTATTCAGGTGTCTTGATACCTCCATCCCAGCCAGAATGGAACAAACCAACAATAACGTCTGGCTTTTCTTTCGTCTTCACTTCTGCCATAGTTCGCTTGGCACAAGAGACCATTTCTTCAAAGCGTAGACCACTCCAGATGCTCTCTTTCAACCAGTTAGGTATAGCAGGGGTGAGCATACCGATAACACAAACCTTGATACCATTCTTTTTCTTGATAGTATAATAAGGTAAGATATAAGGCTTATTAGTCTTTGTGTCAATAATATTTGCACCAAGGATAGGGAACTTCAACTCCTTAAACCATTTGTCATAAACCTTATGTCCTGTTTCAATATCGTGGTTTCCAACCGTTGCTACGTCATATCCCATATAGTTAAGCACGCTTGCAGCGATGTTAGTCTTCTCTGGTGCGACGTAATTATAGTAGTAGGAGATAGGCTGACCTTGTAAGATATCACCATTATCCAATAAATAGACATTTTCTTTCCCATCCTTCTTACGCAGCTCTTCTACCAATGTATAGACTCTTGCCATAGAACCGCTCTTAGCTTTTCTGGTGATGAAATCGTATGGAAAGAAAGAACCATGCACATCAGTTGTTTCGATAAGTTTGATAGTAACATCTTTCTGTTGTGCCATAGTTGAAGAACTGAGTCCTAACATGATGGAAAGTAATATTGTTGAAAGTTTCATAACTTTATTTTTAATTCAGCTACAAAAGTACTAAATTATACGGAAATAAACGAACTTGTATTGTGATGTTTTCGTGTGTTTTAAGGTCACTCTTGTGGGTAAGTTTTTGCGATGTGGATGAGCATGCTTTTAGGGTAAATATTAAATCGATTAACTATAGACTTTGTTTTTTGAGATACGTAGCTTTTGAAATGTAGATTATAAATAAAATATCAGGAGCACACAAGCTAAGCTTCTTTATAAAAGCTTTAACCTATGTCTCCTGTCTTTTTGTTTTCTTATAATAACAGCAGAGTGGAGTTAAATAACGCCTTGCGCCATCATTGCTTTAGCAACTTTAATGAAGCTCTGCGACATTAGCACCCTTTACATAATTGATGTATCCATCAGGCTCTGTTCCGTATTTTACACAGTTTGCGTGGATATCATCCATAATCTGATGGAGTTTCTGGTCAACCTCTTCACGGCTCCACTTCAGACGTCCAGAGTTCTGACTCATCTCAAGTCCTGACACAGCTACACCACCGGCATTACTTGCTTTACCTGGACAATAGAGTACCTTTGCGTCTTGGAAAATCTTTACTGCCTCTGGTGTAGAAGGCATGTTTGCACCTTCTGTCACAGCGATAACACCATTCTTTATGAGTTCAGCAGCTGCTTCTCCGTTGATTTCATTCTGTGTTGCGCATGGAGTTGCGATGTCAGCCTTCTCAGCCCAAGGTCTTCCTCCTGGAACATACTTGACATTATACTTTTCTGCATACTCGCGAATACGTCCACGCTCAATGTTCTTAAGTTCCATTATATAAGCCAACTTCTCCTCATCTATACCATCTGGGTCATAGATGTAGCCATCTGAATCGGAACAGGTAAGCGGCTTTGCACCTAATTCAAGCAACTTTTCTATTGTGTACTGTGCTACATTACCCGAACCAGAGACGAGGACCGTCTTACCTTTAAGGTCAATATTACGAGTCTTAAGCATGTTCTGCAAGAAGTATACATTACCATATCCTGTTGCTTCAGGACGGATAAGTGAGCCACCGAACTCCTGACCTTTACCTGTCAGAATACCAACAAACTGGTTCGTCAGTTTCTTATATTGTCCAAACATATAACCAACTTCGCGTCCACCAACACCGATGTCACCAGCAGGAACGTCACAGTCTGGACCAATGTAATTCCACAACTCTCTCATGAAAGCCTGACAGAAACGCATTACCTCTGCATTTGACTTGCCTCGAGGAGAAAAGTCTGAACCACCCTTAGCACCACCCATAGGGAGTGTTGTCAGTGAGTTCTTGAATGTCTGCTCAAAGGCAAGGAACTTCAAGATAGACTCATTAACTGATGCATGGAAACGGAGTCCACCTTTGTAAGGACCAATAGTGTTGTTATGCTGTACACGGAAGCCCATATTGGTTTGTACATTTCCCTTGTCATCAACCCAGTTTACACGGAACTTAATGATTCTGTCTGGTATACAGAGTCGCTCGATAAGATTGGCTTGTTCAAAACCAGGATGTTTATTATATTCATCTTCAATCGTATCTAATACCTGTGAAACAGCCTGAATATACTCTGGCTCATTTGGAAAACGCTGTTTTAATCTCTCTACGACTTCTGTTGCTTTCATAAATAGTTGTTTTTTTATTATTATACCCTGAAATGTTTTATTTTTAGAATTACGCTTTGTTTATGTTGCAAAGATAACGATTTTTGCTTAAATATCTATCTTTTTGTTGTAAAATATTTTATTATAGTGTGAATAAGTCATTGTCAACTCTCTTTCGATTTTAGTAGAATACCTGTTATCTTTTTGCAAGATGAAGAGCGTATTGTTAGTACTACATATACGTAAACATCTTACCTTATTACACTATTTTTTTATAATTCATGTTGCTGTCACTTTTAACATTTCGTGCAAGTATTTGTAAACTAAATAGTTACTATGTATAGGTAATGACAGTAGTGACAGGAAAAATTAATCTTGATAAAAGCCACTTTGCAATGATGTCTTATCTTAAGGCATAGTTACTGCATTACAAGTCGGATAAGGCTGTTTGACTTATTAGATATTTTAAGTGAGGTTGCTTTTTTTCATTTTTACAAATCTTCTCCATACATTTTAATGCTTTAGCACATTATGATAGCTTGCCCGCACATAATGTGCGGAGGGTAGCATCTCAATGGTGCGGAGGAATATTACTATTCTTTTTAGCTACAGAGTCTGTTGTAAAGGACTTCGGATATATTGATTAATAAGGCTTATTAATGAAGTAGGGTATTTTCTATTTGAGCGTTTGAAGACTTCTTCTTTTATTAATTCTGTAGATAGACAGAGTTCTTGGCAGCTTTTGTAACTCGAAATAGTGTGCAATATCTTTGTTGTAAAAACAAATAAGCTATTCGGTAATAGCACACAATCTGTTTGGTTTTTGGCGGGCTGGTGTGGGTGGTGGGCTGTGTTTTGTGCGTATAATACGATAAAGGTTAGATGGCGATAAAACAATGCCCGTAACCAATGTTTGAGGTTACGGGCATTATATAATAATGTGTAAACGAACTCGCTTTACTTCTTACCGAGTCCACGAAGCCACTTCAAAGGTTTTTTAATAAGAGCCTTCAAGCCTGATTCGTTGTTGGATGTTGATGGCAACTCCTCACGAATATCATATTTCGTACTCCTTCTTACAGACTTTTCCTCTGGTGTACGCTGGCGGTTGTTACGTTTCTTACGCTTATTGTTTGGCTTCTTATTCTGCTGATTGGTAGTGTTTTCAGCATTGCCTTTATTATTAGCAGGTTTTCTGTCATTGCGCTTCTCGTTCTCAGTTTTTGGCTGACGCTCCTGCTGCTTACCCTTATTCTGACGGTTATTCTTCTTGTTTACTGGTTTACCCTCAGTTGCTGCAGGTTTGTTATCTTGCTGCTTTTGAGGTCTATGGTTCTGTTTGTTTCCAGCCTTACGCTCCTGTTGGTTCGCGTTGTTCTCGTCTGTGTTGTTCTGAGTCTGTGGTGCAGGACGTCTGTTGCGCTGCTTGTTGTTTCCCTGTTTCTTGTCCTTGTGACTCTGATGATCACGGTCCTTACGGCGACGGCTCTTTGCACTATTGCCACCCTTCTTAGGCTTTCCGTTGCTCTTGTATTCAGGACCTTCGCCAAGTTCTGCAGGTAGTTGCGCCTTCTCAATCTCCTTCTCTAAGAATGATTCAATCTGTTGGAAGAAATAAATATCATCTTCATTTACGAAGGTAATCGCCTTTCCGTCACGGTCGGCACGTGCTGTACGACCGATGCGGTGAACATAATCCTCTGCATCATGAGGTACATCATAGTTGATGACCATTGCGATATCGTCGATATCAATACCACGTGAAACGATATCAGTTGCAACCAAAACATCAATTTGTCCACTCTTGAACTTGAACATAACGTCATTACGCTGTTCTTGATCGAGGTCGGAATGCATCTCACCACAGTTGATGTGCATACGATTGAGCGATCCTGCAATCTGCTTTACCTTCTGTTTTGAACCTGAGAAGATAATGACACGCTTGAGGTCTCCAGCCTTGAAGATATCCTTAATGATACCCATTTTTTGTGTCTCATAGCATACGTATGCTGTCTGCTGGATCTTCTCTGCAGGTTTACTTACAGCGAGTTTAATCTCAACAGGATTCTTTAGCAGTGTCTTTGCAAGTTCTTCTATCTTCTTAGGCATGGTAGCAGAGAACATAATTGTCTGACATGTAGCAGGCAATTTCTTTGCTATTGTCATGATGTCATCCGCAAATCCCATGTCGAGCATGCGGTCAGCTTCGTCAAGGATGAAGAAGCTCACCTTAGATAAGTCTACATTTCCGAGAGAGATATGAGAGATGAAACGACCTGGTGTTGCAATCACTACGTCTGCTCCCAATGCGAGACTCTTCAACTCTTGGTCGTATCTATTACCATCATTACCACCATAGACAGCAACACAAGATACACCATTAAGATAGTAGGCAAAGCCCTGCATACCTTGATCAATCTGCTGTGCTAACTCGCGTGTAGGCGACATGATGACACAATTAATTGCTGACTCAGGGTAGCCACCATCAGCCAGTTTAGAGAGAACTGGGAGTAGGTAAGCCGCTGTTTTACCAGTACCAGTCTGGGCAACACCCAATACGTCGTGTCCTTTTAATATTTCGGGAATGCACTTCTCCTGAACTGGAGTACATTCATCAAAACGCATGTCATATAGTGCGTCAAGTACGTTATCGTTTAAATCTAAATCTTCAAAATACATATTCTACTGTTTTGCCCTTCTTCAATGAGGGTAGTTTTTACTTTTGTTTTATTCGCCTTATTAACTTGGTGCATGTCTATAGCAGAAGTAGGCGATGATAGCAAAGATAATGTTTGGTATCCACGCTGCCAATATAGGCGGTGTGTCATCCTGAATAGCAAAGGTTGCAGAAACGGTCTGAAGCATAATATAGCCGAAACTCAGTGCCAAACCGATTCCAAGATAGAGTCCCATTCCTCCTTTTCTCTTACGTGAAGAGAGGGAGAGACCAATGATGGTTAGGATGAAGGAGGAGAACGACATTGCTATTCGCTTGTGGAACTCAACCTCATATTGTACCACATTACCAGAACCGCGACTGGTCTGCTTAGAGATATAACTCAGTAGCTCTGGGGAAGTAAAGGTCTCCTGTTGACCTTTAGAGTAGACAAGATCAGTTGGTTCCATGAGTAGAACGGTGTCCTTTGAGGCTCCGCTTTGGATATGCTCCTTTAATCCTTTGAGTGTACGTATCTTCCAATTGCTAACCTTCCAATGATACTTTGTGTCAGCAACGGTATCATACTGAATCTCCATTGCAGTCATGTGGCTAACAATCTTCTTGTTTTTAGTCTTTACAAGTGAGAACCCATAGCCCCGTTTATACTGGTCGTCGTAATGCTGAATATAAGCGGTAGTATTCTTTGCAACAAACAGTTGTACGTTCTCTGCCGATGTGTTCTTTTTAGAATTACGATAGAGTGTCTCAAAGTTTTGGCGAATAACAGTACCATGAGGTATCACAAAGCTATTAAGATAGAATGTTAAGCCTGCGATGAGAACGCATGATATCATGTAAGGGCGCATCAGTCGTCTGATAGACACGCCTGCTGCCATCATTGAAATAATCTCAGAGTTACCTGCCAGTTTAGAAGTAAAGAAGATAACTGCAATGAATACGAATAGTGGTGAGAAGAGATTGGAATAGTAAGGGATGATTGGCATAGTAATCAAAGATGATTGCTCGCCATGGAGCATGATACTGCGTGAACTTAGAGAGGTTCTCATTAAAGTCGAACACAATAGCAATGGAGATAATCAATAAGATAGCATAGATGTATGTACCTATGAACTTCTTAATGATATACCAGTCCAGAATACCGATAAAGCGAGAAGGGGAGAGCATCTGAAGTAGATGTCCTACCTTCTTCAAGACAGGAAAGCGTGCAAAAACACGTTGCCCGAAATGGTTAATCAGTTTCTTAACTTTATCAACAATCTCTTTAACCTTACTCATTTGGTTTCTTTCTTAAATTCTTCTTCCTAACTGTTCAATGACAGAAGCTTTCCACTGTACGAAGTCACCCTGCTCAATATGTGTACGTGCATCCGTTACGAGACGGAGATAGAACGCAAGGTTATGGATGCTGGCAATCTGCATTGCGAGCAATTCTCCTGCTTTGAAGAGATGATGGAGATAGGCTTTACTTGTGATAACATCAATATCACAGCCATCAGGATCAATCGGTGAGAAATCGTTTTCCCACTTCTTATTCTTCATGTTCATCGTACCATTGTAGGTGAAGAGCATTGCATTACGTCCGTTACGGGTAGGCATAACACAATCGAACATATCTACACCACGCTCAATAGCTTCAAGAATATTCTGTGGTGTACCAACTCCCATCAGGTAACGAGGCTTGTCCTTTGGAAGAATCTCATTGACTACTTCAATCATCTCATACATTACCTCTGTTGGTTCACCAACTGCCAAGCCACCGATAGCATTACCATCTGCACCCTTATCAGCCACAACTTTGCCGCTTCACGGCGTAAGTCCTTGTAAGTACAGCCTTGAACGATAGGGAAGAGACTCTGGTTATGACCATAGAGTGGCTCTGTTTCGTTGAATCGTTTGATACAACGATCAAGCCAACGCTGTGTCATTTCCAAACTCTTTTTGGCATATTGGTAATCACTCTGTCCTGGAGGGCACTCGTCAAAAGCCATCATAATATCGGCACCAATGATTCGTTCGGTATCCATCACGCTCTCTGGGGTGAAGATATGCTTAGAACCATCGATGTGACTTCTGAACTCACAGCCCTCTTCTGACAGTTTACGAATACCTGTCAATGAGAAAAACTTGGAACCCACCAGAGTCTGTCAGGATTGGACGCATCCCAACCATTGAAACCATGCAGACCGCCTGCAGCCTTGATGATATCAAGTCCCGGACGCAGGTAAAGGTGATAGGTATTACCCAAGATTATCTGTGCCTTGACCTGTTTACGCAACTCCTCAAAGTGTACACCCTTAACAGAACCGACAGTACCAACAGGCATAAAGATAGGAGTCTTTATCTGTCCGTGGTCGGTTGTGATGATACCTGTGCGTGCATCGCTGGCATTATCTGTATGCTGAAGCTCAAATGTCATTATTTTGTTTCCTCCTTCTTTTCTTCAACAATGGTAAAGTCTACAGGGTGTTCTACCTTTTCATCGGTCAAAGCAAAGTCCCATACCTGCTGAATGTTCTCAACGAAGTGGAATTGAAGACCCTTACGATAAACCTCAGGAATCTCCTCAACATCCTTCTTGTTCTCTGAACACATCACGATATCAGTAATTCCTGCACGTTTTGCAGCAAGTATCTTCTCCTTGATACCACCCACAGGAAGAACCTTACCACGTAGGGTTATCTCGCCCGTCATAGCAGTATTCTTACGCACCTTACGCTGTGTAAGTGCTGAAGCAATACTTGTTGCAATCGTTATACCAGCTGAAGGACCATCCTTCGGAGTTGCTCCTTCTGGTACGTGGATATGGATGTTCCACTGTTCAAAGATGCGATAATCAACGTTCAATGCGTTGATATGTGCCTTGACATACTCCAATGCAATGACAGCAGACTCTTTCATGACATCACCAAGGTTACCGGTCAGTGTTAACTTACCCGCTTTACCCTTTGAAAGAGAGGTCTCAATAAAGAGAATCTCACCGCCCACACTGGTCCATGCAAGACCCTGTTACCACACCAGCATATTTGTTGCCCTGGTAGATATCACGTGTGAAAGGTGGCTTACCTAATAAGTCCTCTAACTTATCTGGTGTAATCTTCGTATAAGGAAGTTGCTTATCCATTGCCTGTTTGAAAGCCAACTTGCGCATAGCTTTGTTGATTTGCTTCTCAGTTGACGCACACCACTTTCGCGAGTATAGCTTTCAATAATCTTCTCCAACGTCGCTTTCGCAAACTTTGGTTTCTCTTCTAACTGGTCTAAACCTGTATTTTCGAGTTCTTTTGGTACGAGATGGCGCTTTGCTATCTCAACCTTTTCTTCCGTGATGTAACCTGAAACCTCAATAAGTTCCATACGGTCGAGTAGTGGACGTGGAATAGTGTTGAGGTCGTTTGCTGTGGCTATGAACAATACCTTTGACAAGTCATAGTCCATATCCAGATAATTATCATGGAAAGCATTGTTCTGCTCAGGGTCGAGAACCTCCAACAAGGCTGATGAAGGATCGCCATTAACAGTGTTCTGAGTAACTTTGTCAATCTCGTCAAGAATGAAAACAGGGTTTGATGAGCCTGCCTTCTGGATATTCTTGATGATACGTCCAGGCATAGCACCAATGTAAGTCTTACGATGTCCTCTGATTTCTGATTCGTCATGTAGACCACCGAGAGACACACGTACATACTTACGCTTCATTGCTTCAGCAATACTCTTACCCAAACTGGTCTTACCAACACCCGGAGGACCGTAAAGACAGAGGATTGGTGACTTCAAATTGCCACGCAACTGAAGGACTGCAATGTATTCAAGGATACGTTCCTTGACCTTCTCCATACTCATAGTGATCCTTGTCGAGAATACGCTTTGCACGTTTCAAGTCAAGGTCGTCTTTGGTATATTCATTCCACGGTAGGCTGACCATTGTTTGCAGATAATTCACCTGCACGCTATAATCAGGACTTTGTGGGTTTAAGGTATCAAGTTTGTCTAATTCCTTTTGGAATATCTTGGCAATATCTTCTGACCACTTTTTATTCTTAGCCTTTTCAAGCAGTTCTTTCTTGTCAGGTGCAGAATCGCCATCACCCAATTCTTCCTTAATGTTCTTAATCTGTTGATGCAGGAAGTATTCACGCTGCTGTTCGTCAAGGTCCTCACGTGTTTTTGAGCGTATATCCTGACGGAGATGCTGGAACTGAATTTCACGATTCAGCACCTTCATCAACGAAAACAGACGATCCTTGATAGAATTTTCTTCTAACATCTGAATCTTGTCTGTTACAGGGAATGGCATAGTTGAACACACATAATTCACTGCGACAACAGGATTGTTGATATTATCGAGTGCAAACTGTGTGTCATCTGGGATGTCATCGCTACCATGGATATACTCCTTAGCGACCATCTTCATGTCCTCAACAGCCGTAGAGAATTCCTTGTCTCTCTTTGGCTCAGCTTCTTCTGGTATAGCAACGGTATATCCCTTCATGTAGGGTTCAGTAGCTGTGATTTCCTTAATCTTACACTTACCAAGTCCTTGCAAGATGACCGTGCGGTTATTACCCTCGTAATTACCAGGCATATCAAAGGCACGAACGAAGCGTGCATAGATACCTGTCATATAGACATCGTCTACTTGAGGATCATTAATATTGCTATCTTTCTGACTAACAATTGCTATAATCGTGTTAGGGTTCTCTTCCAAGTGCTCGACAAGAGCCAAAGTTGGTTTTCTGCCAACGAGGATAGGGGAGAGAATCCCTGGGAACATAACGAGGTTACGGGTTACGAAAATAGGGATTTCGCCATCAACTTGTACGTCCAAGTTTGGCATGTCTCCTTCGTAATCAGTAATCATTTGTATAGAGCTATTTTGTTTCATAAAGTTCTTTTATACCTACTTTTAGCTTGCAAAGGTACAAAATAAAACCGAAAGACTAAAAGAATAATAGTGCTTTAATTAGCTATCTTGTAAAAAGGTGGGGTTATGTACGTAAGAAACAGGTGATAAATAGTAGGGCGTTTGTACTCCGCACATTTGGTGTTGACGCTTCGCACCATTGGTGTTAAGCCTCCGCACCATGTGTGCGGAGCCTCTTTAATCCGATAAAAGCTGGTAAGTAAGTCTACTATTGTAAGTATAATAAACTACAGTAAACCCTTAATGTCTTACTTGTTTGTTATATGTGTTTTTAGATGCCGATAGCTTTAAAGACGTTTCTTTACAGAAAGATAGTTCTTATCTTATCGTTTATTGCCTTCTTACTTACTTAATGTAGAACGCTTGTGTAATATTTTGATACCACATTGTGCGTACTCCATTATCGTCGTTTAGTAATTGTTCTTCTATCTTACATACTGCGGTAGTATCTTTTCCAAACTCTATTAAGCAACGTTTAATAGGTTTTGAAGACTTTGTTTTTAATATTAGTTATCTTTAGTATTGATAATCCGTTAAATATAGCTTCTGATTCAAGTATATCTTTGTTATCAGAAGGGATGATGACGGAGAGTGTTCCGTTGGGTTTAAGAAGCCTTTTAGAATGGTAGATAAGCTCTTGGTGAGAGAGGGTGTCAGTATGTCTTGCAGTCGTTCTTTGTTGTAAAGGATTTTTTAACGAATTAATAAAGTAAGGTGGGTTACAAACAATTGCATCGTAGATTCCTCCTTCTTGGTTTTCACAGCAAGAGGCGTAGTCTTGTAGGGAACTGTTGAGAATGTTTATTCTATCATTAAATGGAGACGCTGAAACATTAAGATGCGCATCTTCAAGCGCTCCTTGTCAATCTCAATAGCATCAATCTGTGCTATTGAGAAACGTTGTGCCATCATAAGGGCAATAAGTCCTGTTCCTGTTCCTATATCAAGGATTCTTGTACCACCTTTTGCCCAAGCTCCGAGCAATACACCATCTGTCCCGACCTTCATGGCCGTGTGATCATCAATGATATGAAATTGCTTGAAAGTAAATCCCATTCGTCTCGTTTCAGGACTTATACACCCAGTTTACGGAGCAGATTTTTGTTGAGTGCCTGTACTTTTCTACTTTGTTTTGTGAGGTCTTGTCTCATCAAATCAATGTTGTAGAATATTTCAGAAAAGGCAGTTTGCAGCATATTGGGTTGTCTACAATCTTTCCCTCCTTTTGGATTGACTACGATGTTAATTCCCTTTGGTACCACAGAGATGTCTACGTCAGCATCTGATGTGATAGGATCGCCGTCGTAATGAATAACTCCTTCTTTCTTGCGGTGTATATGAATATGTTTGGCTCTAAAAGTCTTTATCTTTAGGTTTTTATCCAAAGTCTTATTGAAAAGTTCAATGGCAACCTGTGGAGCTTCAATGAGGTCAAATGGTTCCATGATAATAATATCCAACAGACCATCGCTCATAGATGCTTGCGGAGCGATATAGGCATTGTTGCCATATTGTGAAGCATTGGCTGCTGATACAAGGAAAGCCTTATAGCGATGCGTTCCATCCTCATCTTCTATCACATAGGTTTCAGGCTCATAGCTTAATCCTTCTTCAAGAACTTTCTGCATATAAGTGATAGGTCCACGTTTGCCAGCCTCTGCAAATTTCATCGAAATGAAAGCGTCAAAGCCCATTCCGCAAGTGCAGAAGAACGGGTGGTCGTTGATGATACCATAGTCGAGTGCTTTAACATCATAACAGTTTAAGATGTCAATACATTTCTTTAGGTTCATCGGTAGGTTTAGATGCCTTGCAAGTCCATTTCCTGAACCGCAAGGGAGTATGCCTAAAGCTGACTTAGTATTGATAAGTGACCTTCCAACTTCGTTGACCGTACCATCTCCACCCACAGCCACAACGAGGTCTATACCTTCTTCCACAGCTTCTCGGGCAAGGTCGGTCGCATGACCCGCATGTTGCGTTTCTGCAATGCGATAGTCAAACTTGTCTTTATCGAGTCGTTCTTCAATAAGGTCTGGAATACCAGCTTTACTAACTGTACCCGATATAGGGTTTAGGATAAAAACTACTTTTTTCTTATTCATTGTGCCAAATAATCAGCGCATGGTTTATTTGTACAAAGATACATATTTATCAGTTATATCATGGATATTATGAGAGTAAAAATGTTTAAAAAATCACTTTTCTAATCAAAAAGACTTTTTGTCATTCTAAATTAGTACCTTTTGCAGCCTAAAAATAATATTTAAGTAGTCAATGACTACACCACATTAAAAAATAATGGGACAGTTACAAGACAAGTACAAAAGCTACCGCGAGCCGCAGAAGTTTATGGATGCAGGTGTTTATCCATACTTCCGCGAGATTACAAGTAAGCAAGGAACAGAAGTTACAGATATTGATGGCAACGAGATTCTTATGTTTGGTTCTAACGCCTCATACAGGTCTTCCAAACGATCCACGTGTGATTAATGCTGCTCAGCGTGCCCTTTGAGAAGTATGGCTCAGGTTGTGCCGGTAGTCGTTTCTTAAATGGTACACTCGATCTTCATGTTCAGTTGGAGAAAGAGCTTGCTGCTTTTGAAGGCAAGGATGAGGCTCTTGTTTTTTCAACAGGTTTTTCTGTAAATGCTGGTGTCCTCTCTGTTGTAGTAGGACGTGGTGATTATGTTATCTGTGATGACCGTGATCACGCAAGTATTGTTGATGGACGTCGTTTGAGTTTTGCTACTCAACTTCGTTACAAGCACAATGATATGGAAGATTTGGAGCGTGTTCTTCAGAGACTTCCTCATGAAGCTGTTAAGCTGATTGTTGTTGATGGCGTCTTCTCGATGGAGGGTGATTTAGCTAATCTGCCAGCAATTGTTGAATTGAAGCACAAGTATAACTGCTCAATCATGGTTGATGAAGCACATGGTTTAGGTGTCTTTGGTCGCCAGGGTAGAGGTGTTTGTGATCATTTCGGTTTGACAGATGAGGTAGACCTCATTATGGGTACTTTCTCAAAGAGTTTGGCTTCAATCGGTGGTTTTATAGCTGGTGATAAGGATACTATTAATTATCTCCGTCATACCTGCCGTACATATATCTTCTCTGCAAGTAATGCACCTGCTGCAACTGCTGCTGCTTTGGAGGCACTCCATATCATAGAGCAGGAGCCAGAGCGCTTGGAACAGTTGTGGAAGGTAACTAATTATGCTTTGAAGCGTTTTAAAGAGGAGGGCTTTGAGATAGGTGAAACAGAGAGTCCTATCATCCCTCTTTATGTTCGTGATATTGAAAAGACCTTTGTGGTTACAAAGTTGGCGTATGAGGCTGGTGTGTTTATCAACCCAGTAATTCCTCCAGCATGTGCTCCACAAGACACCTTGGTACGTTTTTGCTTTGATGGCTACTCATACAGAGGAGCAGGTTGAACGTGGTGTTCAGGCTTTGACAAAGATTTTCAAGGCGCAAGGTATTATTAAATAAGTATTATCTATTTCCTTATTTAAAGGGATTTATAATATTAAAACGATGGGGTTATTCTTATAGAGTAAACCCATCGTTTTTTTTAATACCTTATTTATAGAGTGATGGGTGTTGGGGGATGGGTGTTGATGTTTTGTAGATGCTTGAGTGTAGAGGATGGTGTATGGGAATAATTAAGATTATGGTATTATTAGCTAATTAGCCCAATATGCCTAATATCCCAATAAGCCCAATAAGTCTAATTGGTCTAATAAGCCAAATAGGGCATATAACAAAAGATATTTATTTAATAACTGTTTCTTGGGATTATTCAGCTTTTATTTCGTTTATTGTGTAGGATGTTCTTTCATGATGAGAAGTTTTTATGAAAAAGAATTTGTTTGAAATGGGTATAAAAGTTGTGGTCGGACTGTTATTATGAGTGAAGAGTTAGAGATTTTTTTCGTAGTGATTTAGGGCTTACAAGGATAGGAAAGTTCGTTCTTTTGCATCTATTGTTATCTTGTTTGAAAGCTACATTATCTTATGAAAAATATTGTTTTGATTAAAAAAATAAGATATTTTTTTGAGTTTAGACATTATAAGTACTCTGTCTTCTTACTTGCTTGTTTATCAATAACTTTGTACTTATTGGATGCTATGTGCAAGCGGAAAACGTAAAGAAAGTATTAATTTTTATTGAAAAAAAACATAGAAAAGTTTGGAGGTGTCGGAAATATGTAGTACCTTTGCACTCGCAATTCAGAAATGAGTCAATCACTAATGAATATGCAACGGGGTGTAGCGCAGCTCGGTAGCGCATCTGGTTTGGGACCAGGCGGTCGCAGGTTCGAATCCTGTCACCCCGACTTTTTGTCTAACTCTTTAGAGAAAGAGAGACGTTAAATGCGGCAATAGCTCAGTTGGTAGAGCACGACCTTGCCAAGGTCGGGGTCGCGAGTTCGAGTCTCGTTTGCCGCTCTTTGATATTCTGAATTGTTTAGAAGAAATTCTTCTATATAATGCCCAGGTGGCGGAATTGGTAGACGCGCACGTTTCAGGTGCGTGTGTTTCACGACGTGCAGGTTCGAGTCCTGTTCTGGGCACTTTCTGAATCAGAATATTACGTATATGCTGGAGAGGTGGCGGAATTGGTAGACGCGCTACTTTGAGGGGGTAGTGAAAATTGTTTCGTGGGAGTTCGAGTCTCCTCCTCTTCACATAGAGTTTTAAAGTAAGTAGTTACTTACTTAGTAAATGCGGCAATAGCTCAGTTGGTAGAGCACGACCTTGCCAAGGTCGGGGTCGCGAGTTCGAGCCTCGTTTGCCGCTCTTTTTTTAGAGAAACATACATAGCAATTTCTTTATGAATTTATATTTGCGATATTTCGATAATGAAGTATTAGTACACAATGTTGAGGAAGCTTTGGATTTCTTAAGTTCTATTCCCGACATTCAACTCACTCCAGAATTGGAAGATGATATTAGAAATTATGCTTCCAACGATGTCTTTTATCCAAAACGTTATAAGGTTCGTCCTCGAGTTTATTTTATAGTCATTAAGACTGAGGCGGCTACTATGATGGACTTTAAGCAGAAGAAAGCTCTTCGTCCAGTAGTTGATGGTATTGTTCGTAAGGATAATCCTGCTATTATGCATCTCAATGAGGAACGAGAGGGATGGTATGAAGGTGAACTTGATTTTAAGCGTGTCGTTCTCATTCCTACTTCTGGTAAACATGAATATCGTGATACTCATTTTGTAGCACAGTGTAAGGCTGTATCAGGATGGGATTGCTATAATCGTATTGTTGAGTATCTAAAAGATAGGGTTGACAATAGAAGTCAGTTCCCTTCTGCTAAAGGTAAGAATTTTAAGTTTAGATATTTAGGTATGTGGAAGTAATTCCACATGCCTTTTTGTTATTGCTTTCTTATGAATAAAGTAATGTTAATTGGTAATGTTGGTCGAGAGCCAGAGATAAAATATTATGAGGCAGACCAATGTGTTGCCTCTTTTACTTTGGCAACAACGGAGCGTGGCTATACACTTCCAAATGGTACAGTTGTACCTGATCATACTGATTGGCATAACATAGTTCTCTTTAAAGCATTGGCTAAGTATGCTGAGAAGTATATTCATAAAGGTGATAAACTTTATATTGAGGGGCGTGTGCGGTATCGTACTTTATGATGATAAGAAAGGTATGCGCCGATATGTTACAGAGATTTATGGTGACAACCTTGAATGGCTTTCCGCATCCCGTAAATCTGAAAAGTGTGTCTGAGAGAAAGTAGACGATAATGCTTCTGATACTACAGATAATTCTAATTTACCTTTTTAATGGATAGTTTTTTTAGTAGATATTTCTTCTTATATAAGTGTTAATCCAATAGATATTAGTGTGATTCTTGCAATTCTATTGGCATTTTTTCTACTAAGTCTTTCGGCTTTTTGCAAGTGCATCAGAGATTGCTTTTTAGTTTATCTCCAACTGATATAGAGTCGCTTGACCCAGATAAGAATACTTCTGATAAACTTATTCAGCAGTTTAGAGATGATAGTGAACGTACGTTGGCAACAATTCTGATTACGAATAATCTTGTCAATGTTGCGATTATTATGTTGTAATTATATCTTTTCCAGTCTGTTTACCTTTAAGGAAGAGTGGTTACAGTTTCTCTGTGTGACAATTCTTTTGACCTTTTTGCTTTTACTTTTTGGTGAGATAGTACCGAAGGTTTATAGTAGAAGAAATCCATTGGCATTCTGTAGAAGTGGTGTCAAAGGCATTGTTTTTCTTTCGTAAGTTGTTTTGGCCTATTGAGACTATACTGTTGAAAAGTGGTGCTTTTGCTGAAAAGGTAGTTCAAAAGGAGAATCGTCAGTTGTCTGTTGATGATCTTGAACAGGCTTTAGAATTGACTGATAAGAATGATATTAAGGATGAGCAGGGTATGCTGCAAGGTATTATTCGCTTTGGAGATGAGACTGCAAAAGAGGTAATGACTTCTCGTCAGGATATTATAGATTTGGATATTCGCTGTTCATATGAAGATGTCTTGAAATGTATCGTTGATAATAACTATTCTCGTATTCCTGTTTATCAAGATAATCAAGATAACATACGAGGTGTACTTTATATTAAAGATCTTTTTGCCTCATCTATCTAAGCCAACTAACTTTAGATGGCAGAGTTTGATTCGACCACCTTATTTTGTTCCAGAGACGAAGAAAAATAGACGATCTCTTACGTGACTTCCAAGAGAATAAAGTTCATATAGCTATTGTCGTTGATGAGTTTGAGCGGTACGAGTGGTATTGTAACATTAGAAGATATTCTTGAGGAAATTGTCGGAGAGATTAATGATGAGTTTGATGAAGAAGAGCGTAACTATACAAAGTTAGGTTCTAATATCTACATATTTGAGGGTAAAACTCTCTTAAAAGACTTCTCTAAGATTCTTAATCTCCCAGATGATGAGTTTGATGAGATAGAAGGCGATGCTGATTCTGTAGCAGGTTTACTATTAGAAATCAAGGGAGATTTCCCTGCAGTACATGAGATGTTGGACTATAAGAACTATAAGTTTGAAGTCTTAGCTATTGAAGAGCGTCGTATTAGTAAAGTTAAGGTTACTGTTTGTGGTAAGGATAACGAATGATGCCGAGGGTAAGGTCATCATTGGTCTGTTGGAGATAGAGAAAGGAAGACAGGCTGAGAACGATGGGGTACATTGTGTCTTAACGGAAATGTTAGGCTATGAACCTTTAGTAGAACATAATGAGGATGGTAAACCAATGATAGAGGGCTATCATATAAGTATCTCTCATACTCTTGGTTATGTTGCTGTTATTCTTTCCCGTGACTATGAAGTAGGTGTTGATATAGAATACGTTTCTGATAGAGTAAACCGTATATCATCACGTTTCCTAAGAGATGATGAGGTCTTTGCTGATACAAAAGATAAGCTTATTGCTTGGTGTGCCAAGGAAACTATATATAAACTCTTTTCTTCTGAACATTTAGCTTTAAAAGATATAAAAAGTAGACCCACAGTCAAGCTTAGTAACTAATATGAAGCGTAATATCACGCTTAAGTTTCAATGTGAGTGCTCTTCAAAGTACATTTTGACTTATACTTGGTTTTTAAGTATTATTTTTTTATTTCTTCTTTACAGGCACATCTTAATCACAGATAATAGTTTTGATATCATAAAATGCATATAATGGTATAAAAAAATTCATTATGCAGTAAAAAATGTTTAAATAATTAATTTATTCAGTGTTTGACTTGCTTTTTATTTTCATTTTACCTATATTTGTATCAGTCATTAAGCGGATAACGTAATATATTTTACCATTTAGTCTAATTAATAGGAGGTATAAACATGAAAGAAAGCAAAACACGAGAGTTCTTCGAAAATCATGATTTCGAGAATCAGAACAGTCAGGAACATACCGATGCGAATGAAACGCTTGGTGGTGAAATTTGGTACAACTAATGTTGTATGAGTTTAGATTATATATTTTATAATTGATTTTTAGGAACGCACTTGCTCTATGAGTTTAAGTGCGTTTTTATTTTGTTTAAACGTTTCGCATTGTCCCAATAGAGCAATTATACTGGTTTCATACTTATTTTAATGATTCTTACTTATAGTAAACTGCAGAGTATGTATAAATGATAATTGCTATTTGTTTACTTCGTCAGAAATGATTACTTTTGTATCTTTAAAAACATATTATGAACGAAGCAAAACGTAAAAAGGGAAGAACTGATACTTTATACGTATAACAGGACAAGATAGGGCCAGGATTGACAACAGCGGTGATGTCAATTCTCGCTTGTTATAATGCCCATGTCTTAGATATTGGTCAGGCTGATATTCATTCCACATTATCTCTTGGAATTCTTATTCGTATTGACGAGCAGGGGGCTGGGCAGGTAATGAAAGAACTGTTATTCAAGGCTACAGAACTTGGTGTAAATATCGGTTTTGCTCCTGTAACAGATGATGAATACGAAGATTGGGTAAATAGACAAGGGAAAAATCGATATATTCTCACGATTATTGGTAGGTCTTTGTCAGCTCGAAATATCGAGGAGGCTACTCGGGTGATTACAGAACAAGGTGTGAATATAGATTCTATTCTTCGTTTGACGGGTCGTCAGAGTATTCGTAAAAGTAATCAGAATGTCAGAGCATGTATAGAGTTCTCATTGCGTGGTACTCCAAAAGATTATCGGCAGATGCAGGCTGATCTCATGCAGATGAGTCACGAACAAGGAATTGATTTTTCTTTGCAGGAAGACAATATGTACAGACGTATGCGTCGTCTAATATGTTTTGATATGGATTCTACACTTATTCAGACAGAATGTATTGACGAATTAGCAAAACGTGCTGGGGTAGGAGAGCAGGTTGCTGCTATTACTGAGCGTGCAATGCGTGGTGAAATTGACTTTAAGAAAAGCTTTACAGAACGCGTTGCTTTGTTGAAGGGGCTCGATGCTGACGTCATGAAGGATATTGCCGAAACAATGCCTATAACAGAAGGTGTTGATCGCTTAATGACTGTTTTGAAGCAGTGTGGATATAAGATAGCCATATTAAGTGGTGGTTTTACTTATTTTGGAGAGTATTTACAGCGCAAGTACGGTATTGATTATGTATATGCTAATGAACTTGAGATAGATGAGAATAATAAACTTACAGGGCGCTATCTTGGTGATGTTGTTGATGGTAAACGTAAGGCTGAGCTATTAAAGTTATTAGCACAAGTAGAGAAGGTTAATCTCGCTCAGACTATAGCTGTTGGTGATGGGGCTAACGATCTTCCTATGCTTTCTGAAGCTGGCTTGGGTATTGCCTTTCATGCTAAACCACGTGTACAAGCTAATGCTGAACAAAAATATTACTACTATCGGTTTAGATGGTGTACTTTTACTTTCTTGGTTTTAAGGATAGTTATTTGGGCGAAGCTGGTAAACTTTAATCCAAATAGTCCCATTAGATTCTGAACATATTTAGATAGGGGATGATCAACATATCGTCATCATTCTTTATGAATATATTTGATACATCTTTTTATTGAAACTTATTTTTGTTTGGCAAGTTCTTCCTATATAGGAACGGTGTTTATGTTTTCCAATATACTCTTTTGCTATAACCCTCTCACTGTTCAGTTCTTTATAGAACGTGTTGTATGTTACACATATTGTGTTTATGTTCGCACATATGGTGCTGATGCTTCACATCGTAGTGTTGTTGGTAGTAAGAATAATAAAATAGGATACCCTTGTAGAGTATCCTATTTTACGAGTTAGAAATTCCACCAGTGCTTTTTCTTTAGGGTGGTTTGATGTTCTTCAAATGAACGATGCAAAGTTACGGCTTTCCCCATGTCTCGTTATTGGTTATCATTTTGATAGATAGTTCCCAGTCTGGTGTCACCAAGATTACGGTCATCGATAAACATTTCTACCTTTTAGCTTTCTTGAGAAATGATTGTTCTTCTCTTTTTTCTTCTTCAGGATAATCCTGTTTACAGCCCAAAAGTCTCACGCCAACGTTCATGGCACCAATCAACCGCCTCTTGAGTAGTTCGCCTTCTCTGACGCTCCATAAGATAAGTTGACCATCTTTATCAGCATTTTAAGGTATCGGTACGAAAGGAATTTCGCCACTCGATTTTAGGATATTTATGTTCTACGATGGTCCATCGAAGTCAACTGCACCAATATCATTGTTTGTTAGTTTATCTCTTTATAGAGTCATCGTGCTTATTGCCATAGTGGCTGTTAGCATAGTTACCATAATTGCCATAGTTTCCATACTGTCCATAGCTTGTACCTAGCTTGCTCACCCATATCACCATGCTGCCATAACCGCCATAGCCATAGTAATAGCTATATTTTCTTAGACATGTCGATACCATTGAGAACAACAGCCATATTAGGAACTTCTTCTCGTTTGCAAGTGCATTAACTCGTTGAAGCTTTGACTTTGAGTAGCAGTCTGCACGACACATATAGATAGAGGCATCTGCAACGCGCAATCTGAAGAGTATCTGTAACAAGACCGACTGGTGCGGTATCAATCATGATATAATCATATTCTCCTTCAAGAGATTAACGATAATATTCTAATGAATTACGCGCAATAAGCTCTGCAGGGTTTTGGAGGAATTGGACCCGCCATGAGATCCAGATTCTTATTAACCCTGAAGGCAAAATCTGCTCCTGCATATCTTCTATCGTTGGATTATCCTTTACAAGAAGGTTTGTAATACCATGCTTGCGATCGTTGATACCGAACAACTCTGCCAAACGTGGACGACGAATATCAAGACCAATCAAGATAACTCTTTCTGCCTAAGAGACCGAAAACTAACAGAAAGGTTTGCTGCGTTAAAGGTCTTACCCCACCAGAAGTAGATGAAGGAAGAGTACAACCTTCTGTCCTTCCTTACATAAACTCAAAGGTTGGTACGCATTGAACGGAAAGATTTCTTCCATCTGGTTGTTCTGGTTTTCATGTACAACGATATCTGCTTTACCCTTCGCCTTACTACTTGCAATAGCAACGTTCTGCAATGATTGGCAACTTGTAGGGAGTCAACATCGTCATGGCCCTCAATCTTATAACGGAAGAATTGTAGATAAGGATTACCAATACAGGAAGTACTAAGCCAATGAGTAGAGCAACAAGCATAATTGATGTTGACTTTTGGACCAATCTTACCTAACAACTGTGAGGTCATCATCGTTTACCTTTATCGGCTGCTGCTGCCAAAAGAAATGTTGTTCTCCTCACGCTTTTGGAGTAACATCAGGTACAAACCAGACTTTTACTTCCTGCTGACGGTCAATCTGTGTCAACATACGCTCTTGCTGTGGAGTTTCAGCAACCTGCTCATTAAACTTATTAACCTGTGCTAAAAACAGCATCACGCTGAATCGTAGGTTCTGGCGTGCAGCACCAATCGCACGACGAATGTTACCATTTAGCTCACGAATTTTGTGCTGTTAGTTCTACTACTGGAGAACTTTCTGATGCACTCATGGAGTAAACGATTACGCTAAGTACTAACTCGTTATATTTGTTAATCAGAGTTGTAGAACTTTGGTCATCCAAACCTACATTAGAAGGAATTACTTGAGAAAGATTACGAGATGAACTTCCAACCTCTCTTGCAATTGTATTAGAACAATTCAATCTGTGTCTCAACCTCTGCAAGCTTTTAACTCAGAGTCTGTTCTCGATTTGCTAGAGTTACCTGCGTTCATCATCTCAACTCTACAATACCATTTTGCTGTTTATAGTTCTGCAACTGACCTTCAGTCTTGCCCAGTTCGGCATTAATCTTACCCAAACGATCATTGATGAACTTGTCTGTACGAAGTGCAATGGTATTCTTGTCCTCATTTGCTTGACGGTTATATACAATTGCTAACTGCTAAGTACATCAAGAGAAGCTGCGGTACTTCGTCTGTAGCTGCAACTGCATCAATAGAAGTTGACTTTGATGTCTGTGCAACTCGAAGTTCGCTGACATACTTATTAGATGCCATTCTGGTGTGAGAGAATTACATTAAGAACATCTGCATTCTCTAATGGAATGTCCGTAATTAGGACTAATCGTACAATACCCGCACGAGTTGCTATTGTTGCAGGAAAGGCTGGGTGAACTTTTCTATTAATAGAGTATGGACCTTCATTTGAATTGTCGTTAGTTGTATAGTAAGTTCTGTAACAGTGTATGTTGTTGTCTCTCGTGATGCTCAAGTTAATAGGAGCATTCAATCTTTTCAAGATGAGCCTGGTCTACATCAACGTTAGAGGCTGATTGCGAGTAAAGGATAATGTCCTTAACTCTTCCCTTTGTTGTGTAGTTAACATGAACTTCAAGTCTCTAATAGCATCTTCTGCAATAGCGTGATGTCGAATCCATCTCGTTATCAATACCAGTTGAATTTGAGATAATGACAAGATTTGACATGTTCGAAAAGAGGAACCACGTCTATTACTATTACTTTCGTCCTCGACCAGCAACTTTGCAGTACGACTGATACATTGCGTGGCATATCTAAGATAGATTGCCCTAAACTACCGAAAATACCACGACAGTATGAACCAGTACCAGTTGAGTACAATGGTCTCGATACAAGGTAAAATCAAAAGGAGGATTACTTTCATTAACTCAAAGTTCCTTCCCTTACTCTAATTTAGTTGTTTCTTCCATATTTATTACTTTTCTCATTATTCAGTATAGGAATTTATGTTTAATACTCTTTCCTCAGAGCTGAAGGAGATATTTACCACAGTTGTTCCCAAATCATTGTGCAGTCCGAAGTTTCTCTGTGGTTATCCAGCCTAGGCGTTATTTTCCAAACCTTAAGTCCTCGTCGTTTCGATACATTCTAGAGCACTCGCCTCGACAAACCGCTCAGGTCATGTACCAGTGCGGCCAAGGCGCGCAAAACCACGTTGTAGAGTCTGACTATTAAATTAGTTTCTTTCAGATAGAAATTGATTGACAGTTGTACTCCTGACTCTCCGTGGAGGATGGTTTAATATTCTCTCGCAACTCAACAACACTATTAGGGTGGAAGCGCAGTCCCCACAACAGCGGAAGTTACTCTTGACAGCTCAGGGTCTTCATGCCAAGACATTTCCCAGTCGGCCTCGGGAATCTAGCAACACCATATCTCTGTGATCATTTCGATAATAGCCAAATACTGTAGTCTGTTCTTTCAGCCATTTGCACGCTATTCTGTACAATGAACTGAAGCCTGCTCCATAGAAAAGATCATCTCCCAAGCAAGCAAAACAGAAACGTTCTAATGAAACCTTCTCGAAACAGAGCATAATGCCTGCGCAAGACCATCGTGAAGGTTGTTCTGCGTATTCAAAAGCGTGTACCCAAAACCACTCAACTCCTAAAGAGACGTGAGCCTGGTAAGTCAAATGGGTAGATGATTAGAACTCTCGAATTTGCGCCAGCATCAAAACCGATACTGGATAGCAAATCATTGGTTTATCGTAAATTGGTAGTTGCTTGCTGTCTCCTTTTGTGATAGGTAGGCAGCCTGAACGCCAGTGACGAACCATTCTCTCAGGAATAGTGTGGTTTGATCTCTGTTTTAAATTAGTAGTTATTGGTTTACTTGTATGCTTTAACGCTAAATACACTGTAGTCAGAACATCCTACCATATGTGCTTTAAGTGCAAAACATAGGTAATAGCTACCTAATATGAACAAGTCATTGAGACAACCAATCCTTTCGTTAAGTATTTACGTTACACGCTTTCATTTGCAATATTGCTATTTTGATTGCAAAGGTAATAAATTTAATGACTAGTGCCAGAAAAATGAGAAATCATTTGCATTTAATAGGTGAATTTATGTTTTTTTATTAACTTCATAACTGAGTAAAAAAAATTAAGTTCATCTTAATAACTTTAAACTTGCAAACAAAAGATATGGGATTTTATCAAAACCTTTGGGAAGAATGATGCCACACAGTCAAAGACTTATAGTGGTATGAGGACTATATGACACTTGTTCGAGTTTATTTTCAAGCAGTGCTTGCAACTCGTTTGGGTATCATTAACTTAGCAACAAGCTTCCAGATTTACGTCCCACAAGCAGAGACTTCTCTCTTCCGTGTCCCTACGTTGAATAATAAGTTAGACCTGCGAAAAGCAAGTGCGAAAGACTACATGAAAATATTTATACGTTGATGATAACTTCTTTGATGAGATAGATGCAAGCATCAAAAGAATTGTAAGAAGATGGTGATATCCAGCCTTATCTTTGTATCAATTCCAAGGTTTCACACAAGATTGATGATGTCAGGTAATTTGATGAAGTTTGTTGTGTGTGTTCTGGCTTTTCAAGAGTTATCTATACGATGACGGAGAAGACAATGACATATACGATAAGAATAGTTTCTCGCATCCAGGTGTTATTATGCTGTTAAAATAGTTCGCCAATATAATCAACGTCTTGGATTTAGTCAAATGGACCACAGACTCTGTTTATCATGTTTCATCATAAGAAGGAACTGAACTCTGCTGAAGAGGCAGAGTCAAAATAATTAATATATTTGTTAAATAGAAACTTTAGTAATTTTGTAGCCAAAACGAATAGATTAGCTAAGAATGCAAATGAGAAGATTCTGAATACGTTTACGGTTCAGGATGATTCTTCAGTACGAAGCACTGAAGAAGGAAAATGACGAGTTATATGCGCTTGCCATCAACGTGAACAGGAGATGTGCCAACGTAGGGTGAGTTATCTCGCTAGAAGCTGCTGATTATAAATTTCGTTGAACATACAAATGTTTGGTGTTGATGGTGATATGAACTGCAAAGCGTGTGGCCAAACTTATCCGAGAAGGGAATAAGTGTATTACACTCTAAGAGAAATAAACAGAATATAATGGCAGACGATAAGTTGCTAAGATTGCATGTCTATGAGAACTCCTGTAAACGTTCCACGGAGGATGAGGGAGTATTATCGTTCGGCAGCCGCTTACACCGACACAATTAATACTTATTCAACCTTTTAAGGGTAAGAAGGATAAGGACATTATATATGGTCAATGTTGGATACTGTATCATGCGATATAAGAAAGAAGGTGTAATGACACCGCTCCATTTCAATGATATTCTCAGTAAACCTACTTCAGAAATTGGAAGATGCACCATAGTACAGTGAGAAATGCCATTTAATTTAAATCACAGAATCAATGAGTCCAATAATGTTATAATAGCGGTATGCCTTCAGCAGGATGTGTTGGTGATTTGCTATTTTCCGTTATATCTTAACTGCGCTAAAGGATACAATGGATAAAGCAGAGAAAGCCGCAAGAGGCATTAAAGAAAAGAAACTTCTTGAAGTTAAGGAGAAGTTTCAAGAAAAGTGAACTGAGGTGCAGGTTCAACAGCGTACACAGCATCTTGTAGGTGAAAATCGCCAGCAGCGGAGGTT
>BNJV01002108.1_pt1 | contig 32110 bp, 40 predicted proteins | sample 8540591 | NCBI WGS metagenome assembly BNJV01 (sample SAMD00202457, study PRJDB9452) | human saliva metagenome | host: Homo sapiens | reverse complement strand
AGAGTGTAGTTATTGGCGTGGCGCCTATGAGAGAGAGAGAGAGAGAGGTAGCAAATTATTTGGAACTACCAAATAATTTGATGACTTTTTGCAAAAAAGCCACTCTTTTTGAGCCATACATCCACGCTCCAAAACGAGCATTAGATTGCTGCAAAATAATATGATTCTCTATTAATCTCAACTTCTTATTTGTTTAGAAACTGGCGCAAAGGTAGAATATTATTTCGAATTGACCAAAAAAATTAAAAGAAATAAAATTCAAAATCCCATGGTTTTATATGCAATTAATGCCCACTGATAGCGATAAGAAAAGATATAAAAAAACAGAATTGCCAATAGTTATTGTGGGATTTCTTGTCCCCCTATGGCAATTCTGTTATATTCTAATGAATTAGCGATTTGACGCTATTAGAATCTGAAATCAACCTCGACATCAATCATATTATAATTATGTTTTTGCCAAGGTGCGGTCATTGATACGCGCATATTCAACGTTGATTTGAAAGTTTTTGTGGAAGTAATAGTCTGCTCCCACTTCATACTGCGTGCGTGACCTATTCCATTCTGCAGTTGGACGATATAAATCGTAACGTGCTTTTACATGAACTTTCTTCTGAATTACAGGGGCGATAACCAAGCCATAAAAAGCCATCTGCCTTATTGCCTAAAGCTGTGTTAACCTCACAATTCGTGAAAATTTGGATCTTGCGCATTGGTATTTGTAAGCGCCTTTGCAAAAGCATATCCTGTGGAATGAACGTATTCAGAACGCAAAGTCCAATCATTGAATTTATATTCTCCACTGAGCGCATAGCGATGTTTTGGCAAATGAACGAACCTCACCCGTGTGGGTGCCACCAGCATCAGTCCAATTTCCCTTTCGTGCAGATGAACCTTCCCAGCCAAATACACCTAAGCGCAGTCCTTCTACAGGCATCACCCAAAGTCCTCCGATGATATCCTTGCGCTGATCAACATCTTTTCGTATTGATGCCTTGACCATTGAATACGCCAATCTGATAGTGCAAAAGATTGCGACCAGCTGCATTTTTCAGGAAAATCGCCTTGCACTTGAAGTCCTAAATCGCGGCCATTGCTCGGATGTTCGCCTGTTCTGTCGCTGAAACCAGATAACTTTGAGATGACTTGTCCAACCCCCATGAAACCCTGGTCGATAGGATGCAATGGATTATCAAAGGTGAATGGGCGTTTGAACTCACCGATTTTAACCTTAAAAATAATCATACTTCTGCCACTCAGCAAACAAGTCTACAAGTCGCGGACTGCTTCCCAAATGTAGAAGTGTTGCCATTGACTTGGATTTGTGCTTTCCAATAGAAGTCGTTTAAGATTCGACCATCTAAGACCAAACGGAATAGTCTCAGATTAAACGAATTACTCTTGTTTACCTTTCTGGTCGGAATATTGATATTGTGTCATTCCATAGCCAGAGAGTTTCACATTGTTAAACCATTCTTTCTTTTGTGCACTACTTGACAGCGTTGTTAGCGCGAGTAGTGCAATACATAAACTCTTTTTTACCATAACTCATGAATTAGATTTTAATATTTTGTTTATCTTCTTTCCAACAGAACCACGTTTTCCACGTGTGGCGTATGAGGGAACATATCAACAGGTTGAACAGCTACCACTTTATAATCTGCATCCATCAATTGCAAGTCGCGTGCCTGTGTGGCAGGATTGCAGCTCACATAGACAATGCGTTTTGGTGATGCATTGAGAATCACCTTAACCACATCGGCGTGCATTCCGGCACGAGGTGGATCGGTGATAATAACATCAGGCTGACCATGTTCCTGTATAAAATCGTCTGTAAGAATATCTTTCATATCACCGGCATAGAATAACGTGTTGTTAATTCCATTGACATGGCTGTTTTCTTTGGCATCTTCTATCGCCTCAGGAACATATTCTATTCCGATTACTTGCTTTTGCTTGATGTGCAACAAAGTTTGCAATCGTTCCTGTGCCCGTATAAAGATCATAAAACCAACTCGCCACCAGTGAGCTGGGCAAACGAACGTGCTACACAATAAAGATGATAGGCCTGGTCGGTGTTTGTCTGATAAAAGCTTTTCGGACCAACCTTAAACTTCAAGTCCTCCATCGTCTCATAGATGAAGTCGGTGCCCTTAAAGGTTGTAAGTTCCAAATCACCGAAGGTGTCATTCCCTTTCTGATTGTCGACATAAATCAGGCTCGTGATTTGAGGAAAGGTGTCTGCAATGTGCTGAAGTAGCTGCATAGCCTTTTTGTTCATCGCCTTCTTCGTCGTAATGGAATTGCACTAAAAGCATGAACTCCCTGTGTTAGAATTGCGCATCATCAAGTCTCTCAGCAGTCCATGTTGTGCTCGAATATCATAAAAAGATATCGAATTTTCTTTTGCATAACGACTAATCTCATTGCGAATCTCGTTGTGCAAGTCGTCCATCAACCAACATTTCTTGATAGGATAGATTTTATCAAAAGCGCCAGTAATATGAAAAACCTATTGCACTTTCCGACAGATTGCCTTCTTGTCCTTCCTCTTTTGGAGGCAAAGCAGCTATCTCTTCTTTCGTATACCAACGTTTATTGGCACATCCAAATTCAAGTTTGTTTCTGTATTCCTTTTGTCTTTACACTTCCCAATATTGGCTGAAAAGGTGGAAGTTCAACCTTACCAATGCGTGTCAACTGATCAAAAACCTGTTGTTGTTTGGCTTTTCAACTGCTCCTCGTATGGCAGATTCTGCCATTTACATCCACCGCAAATACCAAAGTGTTCGCACATAGGAGTTTCGCGAACCTTGCTATATGAGATTATCCTTTCTACCCTTCCCTCCATGAAACTATGTTTCTTCTTGGTGATTTGTACATCAACAACATCGCCAGGAACACAGAAAGGAACGAACACAACCTTATCATCGTAATGGAAGATACATTTACCTTCGGCTGCAACTGATTCTATTGTAATATGCTCTAAAAAGGGGTAATGGTTTTATGCTTTCTCGTCATTCTCTTGTTTTATTTACATGCAAAATTAGTAAAATTATTACGAATTATGCCTTTACTACATAGATTTAATTTCATAATAGGCCTGTAAAAGGCATTTGATGATGTTTATTTCGTGCAATGAAAAGAGTCTCTATTTGCGTTGAATAGTTTTCATTAGGATGCAATTTCATTCTGTGAAACCAGGAGGAAGAATTTTATTATACATCAAAAACCATCCCTTCATTCGTTAAGAAACTATTTTTAAACACCTCTTTTGCTTCATCAAGTAGGCATTTTTCATTGTCATAGCGTGCACTAAAATGTCCTAACAGCAGCTTACCGACATGAGCTTCACGCGCAACCATTGCAGCTTGGCGAGCTGTTGAATGCCAATAGAGTTTGGCACGAGCAGCATTATCATCTGCATAAGTGCTCTCATGATAAAGTGTGTCAACACCTTCAACCAACTTATATAATGTTGGAATATAACGTGTATCACTGCAATAGGCATACGCCCTTGAGGGATCTGGTGGAGTTGTCAAACGTTCATTGGGAATCAATTTGCCTTCTGGCGTTGTCCAATCCATGCCTGCTCGGAGATTATTTAGCTGGCTTATTGGCACCTCAAAGCAATTAACCATTTCGCGATTAATGTGTCTCAGCTTGGGTTTCTCTCTGAAAAGATAGCCGCATGTGGGGATTCTATGTTGCAGTGGAATAGTTTCAACCATAATACTCCGGTCTTCATAGATAACGGCATGCTTCAAAGTGTCGACAGAATGGAATACAACTTCAAACTCTAATCCAGTGCAAAAGAATTCCATTTGACTTTTCAGAATTGGCTCTAAGGCTTCATGCGCATAGACATGTAAAGGAGCTGTGCGTCCCAACATTCCAAAAAGTACTAATCATTCCTATCAAACCAAAACAATGATCGCCGTGTAAATGTGAGATAAACACAGCTTGAAGCTTTGTAAATCGGATTCTATTCTTGCGTAGTTGCAATTGAGTTCCTTCCCCACAATCAATCATAAAGAGTTTTTCTCTGACTTCAACAACCTGTGAAGACGCATGATGATTGAGGGTTGGCAGTGCTGAACCACAACCAAGAATATGAACTCTGAATGGCTCCATTATATGAGATTTATTTTTTTCGTTAAATAGAAATGACATCCTAACTACACCTTAATATATATAGTGTGCTGACGCTATTTTTAAACGTTTGAAAAGCAAAGATTCCCATCTTTATTTTCAAGATAAAAGCGAATCAGCTCCTAAGTTGTCAATCACAAATGTATCTTTGTTCAGCAATAATTTTCCATTGCATATCTTCCAGGAAGTCCACGGATTAGTTTCTGCTTTGACATTATTCTTAATCTGTCCACCTTCAAGTATTTCAAAAGTTCTTATCTAAACTCGTCCACTTTCCAAGTAAAGTCGTAAGGTTTATCACACGTTGTGCATAACGTTCTCCATTTACTTCATGACCAATTACAGCAAGGCGATCACCTGCCAAGAGTCCACCAAGGATAACAGCAGAGTCACTTCCCTCATCCATTGCCATGAATTCTAACGTATCTCCCAAATCAGTGATTAGCTCAATGTTATGCATAGAACTTCCCTCACCACACAAACCATAAAGCGTTGTGTCTGTAACCGACGAATCATTTAGGCTGTCTTTGATTTCCAAATTAGAGGAACTCTGCTTGTGTTTGCATGCAACAACGCTCATCATTCCTAATAATATAACACCGAGATAAAATAGTTTCTTCATATCTTTTTATTTAATGATTCATATTTCTTTCTTTGCTTCTTCCCAAAGTTTATCCATATCCTCCAGCGATAAATCATTCAGCTTCCGATGCATTGCTTTTTGCTTTTTGTTCAACATAATTAAATCGTTGAATAAACTTTTTGATTCGTTCGCTCCAATGCATTGTCAGGATTTAGATGATATAATCGTGCCGCATTAATGATGCTAAATAAGAAATCTCCCAATTCATTGGTTGACTTATCTTTATCTTCCCATTTAAGTTCAACCTCCAATTCATCCAATTCCTCACGCACTTTCTTCCAAACATCTTCTTTATGTTTCCAATCAAACCCAACATTTCGAACCTTATCTTGTATTCGGTAGGCCTTTATTAGTGCAGGCAATGATTGTGGAACACCCGAAAGTACAGACGTATTACCATCTCTTTCCTGCTGTTTGCGTTGTTCCCAAGTAGCCGATACCTCTGAAGCTGTTTGGGGTTGCAACATGTTTTCTTTTACTTCTTCATCTTTGTAAACGACATGTCCCTGTGTATTTATTTTCATTTCAGGATTGGTTACAGTCCAATCACCATCCTTATTCCAATCAATGAAATCATGTCTAAACATCAGTTTATCAGCTTGGGCATTGCATACATCTGCAATATCAAAATCGTTAGATTCCTCACCTAACATAGCATAAAAGACAACATGCTCTAAAACGTCTCCCAACTCCTTGCAAATATCCTTATGATTATTCTTAATCAGTGCATCACAGAGTTCAAAAACCTCCTCAATAGTATTCGGACGAAGGCTTTCATTCGTCTGTTTTCTATCCCAAGGACACTCGCGTCTGAGTCTTTCTTGTACATCAAGTAAGCGTGCAAACGCTTGAAGCTTTTCTTCTTTTTGAATGTTTTTGTTGTTTCATATTACAAATATAAGCAAAAAATGGCATATAAACAACCTCATCATAACGAATTTATTGATTGCAGTTATAAATGCCTTTGCGCGTTCATCTATGTTACAATTGTAAGTGTCAAAATACGCTTGGTATTTCTTAGTCACAGCAAAGCGTTGATCCACTCTTACGCCGACAACCCATAAAAATATGCCCATGAGCATCTTCAACTATAAGCTGTTGTTGCTTATCTATAATGGAATATTTGAGGTTTGTGAGTAAATCGCTAACCAGTTTACTGCCTTTCATACCAAAAGGTTGAAATCGATCACCCTGTTTTATGCATCGAATCGTTAAAGGAAAAGCAATGATTTCACCGTCTAAAGTGACTTGTTTTGGCTCACGACTTGGCTCAAAAACACGAGGTAATCTCACTTAAATTAATTTTGAATTTAATGTGCTCATTCCCAAACGAATAAACCTTCTTCAGGAACTCACAACACTTTTTGTTGTTGGCTGAGTACGTGTAGCAATAAGTAGTGTTTCCCTATCTTTTACAAGCTCATGAGTCTTTGAATACCATCTTTTTCCTGTAGAAGCATTGAGAGATTGAGCGATATTCTCAATCTGAGCAGACGAAAAAGAGTAGTTAGATAACACAGAATATAAAATATATTCGAGTGAAACTTCTTTTTGTAAAGCCTTGATGTTAATCGCAATCTGATTTTGTTTATACACTGAAACAACTCTCTCTGCCCATCTTCTAAGGCAGAATTAAGTACATTTGAAGCCTCATTTAAGTGTTTAATTGTTGTAGATATATTGTCTGATACAGAGGGATTTAACGTTTTAAGCAAAGGGATTACTTCTAATCTAATTTTATTTCTCATCACGTCGGCAACTAAATTACTGCTATCAGTGACATAATCTTGATGAATAGAAGATAAATATTGTTCTATCTCTTTACGTGAAACGGACAATAATGGACGAATGATATGCCCATTCTTTGGCTTCATACCCAACAAGCCTTGAATGCCTGTACCACGTATTAAATTTAATAATGCAGTCTCGATATTATCATCTTGGTGATGAGCAACAAGAATATCATCTGCTGAAATATCTTTTTCTTAGCTTCTCAAAATAATCATAACGTAAATCGCGTGCAGCCATTTCAATACTAACATGATGCAAACTTGCATACGCTTTCGTATCAAAATAAACGCGATGAAATGGCACTTTTAATGACCGACAGAGTTCTTCACAAAACATTTCATCGCGCTTTGATTCGGCATTTCTAAGTTGAAAGTTACAATGAACTGCTGCAACATGATAGTTTAATTCTATCATAATACGAAGCAGAGCTACACTATCACATCCGCCACTCAGTGCTAATAGATAGGTACTTTCAGGCTGAAACAGTTGATTTTCAGCTATAAACGCCTTTACTTTTTGAGCAAAACTACTCAACATATAATACTAAGCCTTTCAAATATTCACCTTCAGGGTGATAAATATTGATTGGATGATCGGCGGGTTGATGTATCTGATGCAAAATTCTTACCTTGCGACCAACCTGTACTGCAGCTGCAAACACTGCATTACGGAAATTATCTTTTGACACAACTTGTGAGCAACTGAAAGTAAACAAGATACCTCCATGCTTGATATGTTGTAGTCCATTCATGTTAAGACGTGTATATCCAGATAACGCCTTGCGTAAAGCTGAACGATGTTTAGCAAAAGCAGGTGGGTCAAGAACAATTAAATCATACTTGTCATCATGGTTAGCCAAGTATTTGAATGCATCTTCACAAAAAGCTTCATGACGTGTATCACAAGGGAAATTGAGTTCAATGTTACGATTAGTCAATTCTACTGCCTTTGCACTACTATCCACTGAATGCACTAATTTGGCTTGCCCTCTCATGGCATATACTGAGAATCCGCCCTGTATAACAAAACATATTGAGAACACTTTTACCTTTTTGCATAGTGCTCCAAAAAGGCTTCTATTCTCTCGTTGATCGACAAAGAAACCAGTCTTTTGTCCACGCAACCAGTCTACATGGAACTTCAAACCATTCTCTAATGCCACATCATTCTCTGTCTTACCATATATGAAACCATTCTCTTGTCCCAGTTCCGCTTTATAGGGAAGTGTTGTCTCACTCTTGTAGTATACATGCTTTATTCGACTCCCCATGACTTCAATCAAAGCACGACAAATATCTTCTCTACACATATGCATGCCCACACTATGTGCCTGCATGACTGCAGTCTCACCATAACAGTCAATCACTAATCCTGGAAGGAAGTCTCCTTCACCATGCACTCAAGCGATAAGTATTATTATCAAGGCTATCTGCTATGCCTATACTTTTAGCGCATCTTAAATGCAGCTTCCAATCGTTTACACCAATAATCATGGTTAATTTCAATATTAGAAAACGATAATACGCGCACTGTAATTGAACCAATCTGGTAATGACCTACTGCAATAAAAGTCATTGGAATAAGTATATACATTAACGATTTTCGCCCTCCTCTATTCCTTCGTCCATATGCCGTATAGCACCCGAAAAAATCCAAGGATGAAACCGATTCAAAGATTCTTCCTTCCCTTTCTTTAGATATATTGATTTATACATATTGATTAATATTGACAATGTAATGTGATTTGATATAAAAAATAACTGAAAGATACGATTTCATCGATGAATTTCTTCTACTTCTTCGTTGTGAGACGCATCGGAATCCATAGGCTCTCGACGAAACGACAAGCGTGTACTCTTTGGTCTTGTAAAAGCCGATTTTATCTCTTCATATAATTTAATACATGCCCACGCATCCGTTGCAGCATAGAGCTTTTTGCTTTGTCAGAAAGCACCTCAGCTTCCCAGTTTGTAAGCCGTTGTCGCTTGCTAATCTTCTGATGAAATATATTTGCGTAGAGCTTTTTGTAGACTTAAATCTTTTATTCCTATCTCTTTAACTATATCCTGTAAATCTACAAAATACCCAGGATTAAATTCTACTCGGCGATGAAGTGAAAGCAGATCATCATGCCAAGATAAACCAATCTTGGGCACGAGTACAATCTTCCAATAACCTGATTACAGATGGAGGAATACCTATATCGTTAAGTCTGAAAAAGGAAACATGTATCCCGTGATGCGACTTGTAGCAATGCAACCTTATGTTGTTCGCCTTTACGGAACATGGGACGGGTTTCAGTATCTACTCCCAAAATATCGCAAGAGAGTAGATAATCAACGGCTTTGTCAGCATCATTTTCATTGATAATCGTTATAATCCTACCAGGAAATAGAGCTATTGGCAGTTCTGTTATCAACCTCTTATCAAACTTACTATATATTGTTTTCTTCATTTCTAATTGTATATACAATCTGCAAATTTAGAAAAAGTTATGAAAAGAACGCTATTTCTCGGAATTTTTACGTTAATTTTTGCAGGAAATACAATAGAAAAAGACATGGTTAAGAAAAAATCTAACCGCAAACCTAAGAACATAGGAGAAGCAGTTTGGCTTTCGTAATGTATTCAGCAACGAAAAAAACAGATTTTTCTTTTAGGAGTTATTCTCTTACTGGTTGCAATCTTTGTTGTTATTGCAATGGTCTCATTCTTTTCCACAGGACAAGCTGATCAGAGTCTACTTGAGAGCTTACGACCAGGAGAATGGATGAACACAAATCGTATTTTCACTAATTATTGCGGTTCTATCGGTGCCATCATGTCTTATTTCTTTTATGGCCGTTAACTTTGGAATCCCAGCTTTCTTTATTCCAATTTTTCGTTGTATTAGTGGGTGTAAAACTCATGAAAATCTATACTGTTAACTTGTGGAAATGGTTCTTTTCCATGATGCTAACAATGATTTGGTGTTCTATTGCGTTTGCAAAGTTCCTGACACCCATTATGGGTGGTCTTTTCTTTAACCCAGGAGGAGAGCATGGTTTGTTATGTGTCCAACAATTAGAAAACATTGTTGGTGCACCAGGCTTAATCGAATTCTTCTTTTACGGCCTTAGCCTTCTTGACATATCTAACAACTGAAACCATCGAAATAGTTAGAAAGGCCATGAATCCCGTGAAATATCTTACCTCAAAGGTAAGGTTTACCATCACGAATCATGAGCCACAATCTGAGGAATCAACTCAAGAGGAAATGTCAGAAGAAGAGAATGAAGAGGTGACTACTGACGAATCGCTCATTGATGAGGGGGCTACCAGAAGACCTTCCTGCCCCAATTGTTGACTTCACAAACTACGAAGAAGCAAAGTAATCCAACGATAAACCCCGCTGAAAATACTCTATCATAGCACTCTCCCCATAGCTGACACTCCGAAAGAAGCAACAACTGACGAAGACAATAAACTCACAGTAGAAGTTGCAAAGAATGAAGAGAAGGCAGGAAGTGACGTGGTTAATGTCGAAGAAATCCTAAAGCACACCGATTGATCCACTTGAACCTTTTCACTAAATATAAGAAGCCGACACTTGATCTTCTCGAAAGTATGATGATGGAGATAAGCCAAAAAGTCGACATGGAAGAAATCAAAGCGAACAATGCTCGCATTGTAGAAGTGCTCAATAGTTTCGGTGTTTCAATTCGTGAAATCAAAGCTACTGTAGGCCCTACCATTACACTTTTTATGAGATTACACCAGCCGAAGGAGTTCGTATTTCAAAAGATACGTAACCTTGAAGATGATATTGCTTTGAGTCTCTCTGCATTGGGAATACGTATCATTGCACCTATACCTGGCAAGGGAACAATTGGTATTGAGGTTCCAAATAAGAATCCACAAATTGTCTCTATGGAAAGTATTCTAAACTCAAAGAAGTTCAAAGAGACAAAGATGGAACTCCCTTGGCACTTGGAAAGACTATAACCAACGAAGTGTTTATGGTAGATTTGGCAAAGATTCCTCACTTGTTGGTAGCTGGAGCAACAGGACAAGGTAAATCAGTTGGCCTTAATGCCATCATTACTTCATTGCTCTATAAAAAACATCCGAATGAGTTGAAGTTTGTTTTGGTTGATCCTAAGAAAGTAGAATTTAGCGTATATCATAAGATTTCAGACCACTTCATGGCTTGTTTGCCTGAAAATGACGACGAACCGATTATTACCGATGTCACAAAAGTGGTCAGAACACTTAATAGTTTGTGTGCACTGATGGATCGTCGCTATGATCTTCTAAAAATTGCAGGGGCAAAGAACATCAAAGAATACAATGCAAAGTATGTCAATCATAAGCTTGATTTGACGAAAGGGCATGATTATATGCCCTACATTGTAGTCATTATTGACGAGTTTGGCGACCTTATCATGACAGCAGGAAAAGAGATAGAGCTTCCTATTGCACGTATTGCACAGCTTGCCCGCGCTGTAGGTATCCACATGGTCATTGCTACACAGCGCCCAACGACTAAGATTATTACGGGTAATATAAAGGCAAACTTCCCTGGAAGAATGGCTTTTCCGCGTTAGTTCTCAAATCGATTCACGTACGATTCTCGACCGCTCAGGGGCCAATCAGCTTGTAGGGACGAGGGCGACTTACTATTCCTTAATGGTAACGAACCTGTACGTGTACAATGTGCTTTCGTTGATACGCCTGAGATAGAACGCATTAACGACTATATCACCAATGAACCTGGACCAGTTGAACCCATGGAACTTCCTGAACCAATTGAAGATAATAGTGGTGGAAGTGTAGGCAGTGGAGGTGCTGATTTGTCATCTCTTGATCCGTATTTTTGAGGAGGCTGCCCACGCAGTAGTACTCTCTCAACAAGGTTCTACGAGTATGATTCAACGACGATTCTCCATTGGTTACAATCGTGCCGGCCGTTTAATGGACCAATCTTGAACAGGCTGGTATTGTTGGTGCGGCACAAGGAAGTAAACCTCGTGAAGTGCTCATCCAAGATGAAAATCAATTGAACAGCTGTCTACTTCAACTCCGTAGCTAAACCGATAAGAATATAATAATACTCTAAAATACATTAATAATATAGGGGCTAAACAGCCCCTATTTGTATATCAGATATTTTTATGCATGAAACAAAATCAATTGTGTTATTCATTATAACACCTTAATTTATATAGCATTTCTTTCGATTTTTCCTTTTTGCTTGATTTTACACGATGAAATGGGGCATTTGTGGGATAAAATGACTCGAGTTTACTCGATGAAATCGCCTATTTTGTTTTTCTATCTCTATGATTTATAAATGGCTATTATATCTTTACATAACTTCAAACCAAATACATAACTTTGCCACAAACCTTTATTTTTCATCATCTTTCTTTAATACCTTTTAACATCTTGTGTGTTTAATCTTTAGTGAACTCATTGAAGTTCAGATAAATTATATACCTTTTGCATGACAAATATAAACTGATGTAATGATGAAAAAGATTATTCTTCTCTCATGTATGGTATTAGCATCTGTTTGCTGTATGGCACAGAATGCAAAAAGAAGCATTAAAAGTTTTGGATAAAACTGCAGCCATTGTAGGACGTAATGGTGGTGCGTATGCCGGATTCTCTATTAGTGGAAGTAAACTTGGCGCTACCAGTGGAACGATTGCAATAAAAGGAAATAAGTTCTATGCACATACTCCCCAAGCTACTGTTTGTTCAACGGAAAGACCTAATGGCCTACATGAAGGCAACAAACGAGGTGAATGTTACACACACCCAACGAGGCAAAGCAAGCACAAATGAACCCTTATAAGTTTATAACTCTATACAAATCAGGGTATAATTTGACTTCAAAGAAACAAGGGAATGCTTATCAGATCCACATGGTTGCCCAAGATAAGAAACGTAGTATACAAGAACTTTATATCACGATTGGAAAAATTATATCCCCTCACAAGTCAAAAATGCGTCAAGGAACTAATGGACGACAATCAACATCACTAATTTCAAGGCAAAGAATCAAAAGTGATGCAGTGTTTACTTTCAACGCAAAAGAATTTCCAAAAAGCCGAAGTTATCGACTTAAGATAAGGCATTTTCGTTCTATTTCTATCGTTTATTGATGAGAAAACGTTTACTTTCTCGGCTTCTTTTTGTGTTATGTTTGTTGGTCATAGCATGGTTTTGTCTATCGTCTATGGCCTCACAGACACGACACAGGCAAAGCGTGCTCTTGTGCAAGTTCAACATCAACGCTACTATCAACTCAGCGATATGAAGGGTAATAAGCTCTTTTTCATCACTAAATTCTGATAGTTTACTTGAAGGAGCAGCATGGAATGAGAGGGATGTAAGGCCCAGTAAGTGGATTACCGATGGCTTTTTGGGTGAATAAAACATGGCTATATCCTTCATGTAATGGCGAAATTGTCACTGCAGTTACTGACAGTTCGCATGTGATGGCAAACAAATTAGAGGGTCTTCTACTTGTTTTCAAACCAATTAAACAAAAAGCAAGCAACAACTCAATAGTCTAAAACATCAACAAAACGAATTACGTTATTATCTGCGTGTACATGGAGTTCAAGATATGGGATATAACATTGTGGCTGGCTATGCAAATGATATTCATTTACAATGTGACACCTTAAACAAGGTGATTGCCCTACCCAGTTAATGAAGAAAAGTCAGAAGGTAAGATTATTACGTAAAGATATCTTTACCATTAGTTATAAAAATGCTGAAGGAAAGGTTGAGAAGACGCATTGTAATGTAATTCGTGAAGATGCCAACCATAAGATTTTTGATTCTCAAAACGAAAGATTCGAGGTTCCCTTCAATGCATATGCGATGACAATAGTTCCGTGGAATATTGACGACATGAATGAAAGTATGGCTGTAACAACGCGATTCCGTCAGCCATGTGCTATGGAATTTGCACTATCCAGGAAGTATGGTCTTTGTGCCAACTTACATGCATAAAGGAAGATTTGCAGGTATAAAACTATCAGACGGCTATTATAATAGCAGACAAATAGATAAACTTATTCATTTAGAAGAAAAAGAATTGAAAAGGATAACACACATATTTTTATATGCATTTCTATCATTTGTTGTGTCTCATGTGGAGAAATGACAAAGGATAATCATTTGAACTACATGGTATCGTTCGTAAAGATGGATTAGTTTATCAGGGTTGTTTGGGCATGGAAAGCGCCAAGGTGATGGAGAATGTGATTCTATCGGGAACATATATATAGGAACATGGAAAAATGACACGCTTATTCGTGGCACACGTATAGATACTTTTAGGCAATCGATACACAGGAAAGTTCAACTCAAACCTACAGCCTCATGGGTATGGTAGATATCATTCGAAAGATGGAGGCTTTTATGAAGGCAACTGGAGTAATGGACAACGCAATGGGTTTGGTATCGGATTGGCTGCTCATAGTGAACTAAAAGTGGGCGAATGGCATCATAATCATTATCGAGGAGAACGCCTTAATTATACTAATGAGCGTGTTTATGGTATAGATATCGCTAAATATCAACACATTGATGGAAAGAAAAGATATGCTATTCAGTGGAAGAAATTAAGAATTATCGGCTTTGGGAAAGCTACAGCAAAAGAAGGTTATTGGACGTGTTAACTATCCCATTAGCTTTTATTTATATAAAGAGTACTGAAGGGAAAAAGCTTGTTAATCCTTATTATAAGAAAGACTATCAAAAGTGCTAAGGCCGCTGGTTATAAAGTTGGTACATATCATTTCTTTACTACTTTGACACCAGCTGCACAACATGCACATTACTCTGGAGCACTCTTATGTAAATAAGGGAGATTTTTCCGCCTGTATTAGATGTAGAACCTACGCATGCTCAGATAATGAGAATGGGTGGAACCAAAGAACTTTTTCAGTGCTATTAGAACCTGGTTGCATATTGTTGAGCGTGCAACAGGTCGCAGACCAGTTCTATATATCAGTCAGATTTTTGTAAATCGATACCTTCCTGAGGCCCCAGATATCAAGAGAAAATTATCATATTTGGATATCTCGTTATGGAGAATATAAGCCCGGTGTGAAACTTATTTATTGGCAATTGTCTCCTGATGGTAGTGTAAGAGGTATTCATGGCAAAGTAGATATCAATGTGTTTAATGGCTATCAAGACGAGTTTGAGCGTTTCTGTAGTCATCATTAAATATTAAACCACCAAGTCTTAGACTGACTACATTTACCAACAACTTATAAATATTACCGCGTATGCTTTGCCAGCGTAACACTTTATAGCATTAGTTTTCAAGACAACTCTCTCCTATTCTCTACTATTAACCTGCGACACATGAACACTTCAGCCACAAGTCGAATCATACTAACTGGCAGATAAGACGTAGAGAACAGAGTAAACAAGTTGTGCGAGCAATACATAGATGATAAAGAGTGGGGATAGTTGTCGATTTCCTTCACACAACATGTCAAATAATTCAGCTTTTTGTGTTGCATCTTCCTGATAAATATGCATAAGTGATAGATGTCACACAGACAACTAAAGAGAGGTAAGGTATAATGCTATTCGCAAGACTTCCGGAGCAAATATCACCATCAATACTCAATAAAACAGCATGAGGCATCAATGTAAGTAAAAAGGATGATGGCCACAAAAACAACTATTTCAAAGACAACAAAACGTATGGCGACTCGCTGACGAAAGTCCAATGGGTGTTTAAGTTCTAAGATACCACATGATGAAAGACAACCATAAGCTATTACAGCCACTATCAACCATGCAGTAAGGGGAGTTGCGATGTTGCTTGAAAAATTGACCGAAAAACCAACGAATACCTTCACTACTCAATAATGAATGCACTGATAAATCAGGCAATGCAGCTGAAAGCAACCATGACAATAGTATTATCATGAGCTGAGCCACTGCAGGTATAATTATGAAGACGCCCAGGTGACGTTGTAATTGTTTACTCTTCATCAGGTTTTTAGATTGTCAATATCTAATATACGAAGTTCGATTGCTCTCACAACCAAGCGTGTTGCATTGATTCCAACGCCTCCAGTACCATTGGGAAACAGCTTTTGGATAAGTTCGTTTTGACGCTTTTTCTAAGCTCTTTACATCAAAAAGGCATGCCACGAAGATTAGTGATTTGCTCTTTCGTATAACCTAAAAGCAAGATGTCGGAGGAAACGCTCATCGTATTCATCTATCTCATAATTGACAAGTGCTTCTTGTCTCATGAGTTGATTGTTAACGCTTTCTTCAAACCTCGAAACAATCTTTTCAAGAATCGGTTGATTAAAAACAAGGCGCTTACCATCCATTACACTCGACACATCCCCACGTGTAAGAAGTTCTCCACTCTTAAGAATGATACCATCACAACCTGCATCCAACACATCTGCCAAAGCTTTTCGTTCAGTATTTCGCCTGTGAAGATAAGTACTTTAATATCGGGATGCAATGCTTTTTGTATGCCGACATATCTCTACTCCAACAGTAGTGCTGCCACCAAGTCCAAGATCAAGTAATACAAGATCTGGCAAATTAGCCTTTAATAGCTTCCAATAGGCTGCCTCATTTTCAGCAGTTCCTATGATTTCTGCTTCTGGAATGTCATTCCGAATGATTCCTTCTGTCCTTTTAATTCCAAAGGAACATCTTCAACAATGATGATTTTTAAAGTTCTTCATAAGTCTCATTTAATATTTAATTGTCGTGGAAGAGTTATCTCTATCAATGTACCTTGGCGACCATTCAATTGACTTGCTGAGATACCGCAGCCTCGAGATTAGTTGTTTCCCCAATCTCTCGCACGATTTGTCGACACACCATATAATGTATATCAATAGATAATGGAGTGAACAATACGGCACATTGTGCGTCAGTTAGATGCAAAGAAGGTAACTCTAAGCATATCATTACGTATAATTTATCCTTATCTTTCACTGTTCTTTTGTATGTTGGATTCTCCACTTATCTTCTTTATGAGTTCAAAAAGATAGTTAACCAATCGCGAGTTTACCTTAAGATTATTATCCAACTGAACCATAGCCTGCTCACTAAGTAAAAGCATAAAGTTGCTTATAATAAAGTGCGACCTCGCGTATTGCATTGAGATCCTTCTTATCTTCATCAACTAATTGGCGAATACGTGAAGGGTAATACATCGTCTCATGCTTTAATGTTGAGAGGCATTATCAAGTACATTATTACTAACATGAAGCTTTTGATTTTTCATATATGATGCGATGTAGTTCATCATTCGCTAATTCTAAATTTGTCGTCAGCTTACTATCGTCTTCTATTTTGTCTGAAAGAGCAACACAGAATCTTCGACACAACATCGTTCAATTTGTTGGTCGTTGACTTCAATAAAACACTTGTTTGCGCCCAGATTTCGTTAATTTGACTCAGCTTTTCATGCGAAGATATGTCAGACAACAATACAGAATTTATCATATTTACACGGTCAACAGCGAGTCGATAATATAGACGATGACGATAATATAGGAAATAATAGGCTGGGAAAATAGATATTAAAAAGCAATACAAGAAGTATAATAGCAACGTTCTTATTATTCTCTGAACGCTGCATTACACGCACATATTCTCCCAAACTATTATCAGCTGAGGTCTCACGGAATAGTAATGTGTAGACACGATTATTGTAATTATACGCATCCCACTCGTGCAATGCAAGATTAGCAACAGCAGTTTCATTGCGAATATCAAGGATAACATTATAATCAAAGCGTAGATGTTTGTGATACCAAGATATCTCTGGTGGGATAACATCAGTCTCATATAACGCAATGTGTCATTACTTTCGTGTGGTTTCAATGTTCGATAGTACTTGTTTAGATAGGTTCTGCAACTGTCTGCATAGTCTAATGTACGATGATATCGCTCATTTAAGTTACAAAAATAAGCGCTATCGGCAAATGAAGCAGCCTTTTTAAGCAGGAAAGGAGATGAGAAAGCAGACAATGATATGCTTGACATAAATAGACAAAGTAATAGTCGAACTGTTCCTTTGGGTAAGCGGAAAAGTAAAGCGACTGCCTTTTCCAAGCTCGCTTTCTGCTTTGATAAAAGCAAATTGAGAATATCGAACTAATCTTCTTGTACTTATCAATGATACCCTTTACAATTCATTAATCCAAAGCCATGCGACTTCTCGTCAGTAATAGAATCACCTTCTTTTTAAAGATTCATCTACAATAGTTTTTATGGTCAAACAAATGAGAAAACCTGCTTCTCTGACATTCCAAGTCCATTATCTTCTATGACAATATCTACTGAATTTTTCCGTAGAACGACTATAGATTTTCACACATCCACCTTGCTGAGTATACTTCCTTGCATTATCAGCAAGCGTGTTAATCATAAACAAAGTCAGGGTTTTATCAGCTTTAACCACATCTTTTCGTCGGGCTAACTTTCCAAAGAAATGCCTTTCAACTTGAAGCTCATATACCCTTAGCTACAATATTAAACAAATCTTGTAGGGCGAAACTTTCCACTCGAATACTAAGTTGTCCTTGACGAGTTGAATCCATTGGGTCAAGACATTATTGTATTCACTTATCTGATCAGTGAGTTCGCTGATATAAGCATACCTTTTCTTCTCGCACCTTTTCGGTCTCATGGCGTTTTTCTCAAACAATTAATTTCATGTATAATACGGTCAATCAGTGGAGTAATGCTGTTGACAAGAGCTATCTTTGCGCGTTGTTCAATGTTTCTTCTCAAGTTATCTGAGAGATGCAAATTCTCCATTTTAATCTGCTCATCGACCTGTTCGAAATCTTCTTCTCGCTTTTAATCGAATAACTCTTTCACGCTCCTGCCATTCATTTAATGGTGCAATGAGCCGCTTCATTGAGAACTTTTTATCGCTTCTTACACGCATTCTATCAAATATAATCAATAGAATTACTACTATAACAATCATGAAGACAACAGCTCCTATCATATAGTTCAGTGTGGAAGCAGACTTATTTAACTGGTCAGCACTGAGCCCTCAAGTTGACGGTCTTGGCGTGTTTTCTCCTGCATATCTAAATAGATATTGCGATTAAAAATCACTTTTGCATCTTGTTGTCAATTGCTGAATAAACCAATGACATTTGTTCGCGAATAGACGCTACAAGAGCTGGTGCTTGGTTGATAACTGTATCTCGAAACAAAGCATCATTAAGGCAAATGCTCGCCGAATGATAATCATGAATATGCCAATAGCATTGTGCCAACGTTCTATATGCACCCGCAATCTGATACACATCACCATACTTGACAAAGATGTTTAATGCTCTTTTGTGCAAGATTTCCCGCCAAAAGAGAGTCTGACATGTGGTCAATATTCAAGTACTTCATTGCTGGTAGGTTATCTGCTATCAGCATATTGCGTTGCTTCGTATCTTGAAGATGCTCACTAATTGCCTGCATTGAGTTTGCCTCCCAATAGGGATAGTTATGCTGACGGGACAATAAATAGCTCTTCATTAGATAGTCAAATTCTTTTTGAATGATTTCTTTCCCTGTTCCAGAAGATATCATTCCTCCTGAGCCTATATTGTAATAATAAGACAACTAGCTGTGCCGTATCCTGCTGAATTGCGCCATAAGGGTCTATGTTATTAAGTGCATCAATGGCCTGTTTACGTAGACCTATATAATAAAAAAATAGGTTGAATTGACTATATCAAACTCAGACTTAGCATAAGTTAGTCGCTTTTGTTGACGAATGGTTAGCGTTGATTGTTCTTCTTTTATACGGCGAAGTCGATGAATAGCACTCTCTCGGTAAATGTAGAAGTCTTTGTTTCGAGATTGTCGTTGGCAGAGGCGCATAAACTGAACATCGGCAACAAGTAATTCAATTTGATTGTCTGTAGTCTTTAATGTGGTGTTCAATAGTTTATAAGCATTGTCATAATGCATCCTGACAATACTCACAAAAAGCAAGATTATTCAATGCTTCTGCATGTCCATTATCATAATTTTGGCTGAGAATCAGTGCCTTTTCTGCATAGTGTTTCGTTGAATCTAAGCTACGATAATGATAAGAATAGGATATATCATTCAGCCTGTCAACCTGAGTTTTATACTCTGATTGACAAGCTGAAAGTAAGAATATTCCACCATTAAAAATGGGAAAAGATCTTTTATTGATTTAATTTTATGAGCGAGCGCTAACAATATAGCCTAATGCTTCTATACATTTTATCTGTGATATACTGCCAATTCTTAGCAGCGATAACATCTTTTTGGGGAACAATTTTTGAACCCATACCAACGCAGAGAACGCCTGCCTTTTATCCACGCACTAAGGTTCTCTTGATCGGGAGGACCGCTCCTGTAACCATTAGATTGCTCCATCTCAAAGGGCTTAATACGTTCTTTACAAACGATGGACCGCCCACATTACCAGCAGGAAAGACTTTTTGTCACATCACAACCAGCCGCTTGTGCATTACTGATTTCACTAACACTACCGCATCCTGGCGCATAAGGCACTAAACGCCTATTACAAACTGGTGCTATTTCGGGATTGAAATTGGGACCCACAATGAAGTTAGCCCCTCAACTGAAGATATAGAGATGCTGTTGGCGCATCAACCACCGTACCTACTCCAAGAATAAGTTCGGGACAGTCTTTTTGCAGCCCATTTTTATTAATTCACCAAACAATTCATGGGCAAAAATCACCACGATTGGTGAACTCAAACACACGCACTCCACCTTTGTAACAGGCGCTAATAACATGTTTGCAAACTTCTAAATCTTCATGATAGAACACAGGAACCATTCCCGTTTCTTTTCATTGCTGTTATCACTTGGACTTTATTAAATCTTGCCATAATATCGAATAGTATTATCGTTGAACACGACCATTGGCGTTACCTTTGGCTAAACTTTCTACTTCAGAAGTTGAAACGAGATTGAAAATCACCAGGAATTGTATGCTTCAATGCACTTGCTGCAACAGCAAACTCTAAAAGCTTTAGCCTGGTCTTTATATGACAACAATCCATGAATCAAACCTGCAGAGAACGAGTCTCCACCTCCAACTCTGTCAATTATAGGATTAATATCATAGTGTTTGCTTTCATAGAATGTTTTACCATCATAGATAAGAGCCTTCCAACCATTATGAGAAGCAGAATAACTCTCACGTAATGTTGAAACAACATACTTGAAACCAAATTCCTTCATCATGCCTTTGAAAATCTCATAATAACCTTCAGCATCGGTCTTTCCACCCTCAACGTCTGCATCAGGCTTATAACCAAGACACATATTTGCATCTTCTTCGTTGCCTATACAAACGTCAACATATTGCATTAAGGGGCGCATCACAGAGATAGCCTTCTCTGATGTCCAAAAGCTTTTTACGGAAATTAAGATCAACCGAAACAGTAACACCATGGCGTTTTGCAGCTTCACAAGCAACGCGCACAATCTCGGCAGCTTTATCACTGATAGCTGGCGTGATACCACTCCAATGAAACCAATCGGCATCTTCCATGATTTTATCAAAGTCGAAATCAGAAATATCAGCTTCGGCAATAGCACTATGTGCCCTGTCATAAATGACTTTAGATGGGCGCATGCTGGCCCCTGTCTCGGCATAATATAGTCCTACCCTATCACCGCCACGCGAAATATACTCAGTTTTGACGCCATATCTCCTCAAAGCATTTACAGCTATCTGACCAATCTCATGAGAAGGAAGCTTTGAAACAAAACAAGCTGTGTGACCATAATTAGCAAGACTCACAGCAACATTGGCCTCTCCACCCCTGGAAAGATTTGGAAAGACTCACTCTGAACAAAGCGATAGTTCCCTGCAGGAGACAAACGAAGCATAATTTCGCCTAATGTTACAATTTTTACCCATTTTACTTTAGATTGTTTTTGATTATAGATTAAGTGTTTTTGTTTATCATCGCAAAAATAGTAATTATTTATGGATTTGGAAAAATAAAACAAAAAGAAAATGATTATGAACGCAATTGTTATACAATGAAAGAGATATTATCATGCTTTTTAATGATACATAAATTCAAATTATTTATATCTTATGATATTAATATAATAAAATCAATAACTAATTGTATATCAATTATTTATTAATTTCTATTTTGATAAAAAAACTAAAATGCATCATTTTACACAACCAAACCTATCATATAAGCATTCAAAACCATTCACTTTTGTGAGATTAAATGGCTCATTTTACAAACGGAAAACAAATATAGAAAACAAATGAATTAAAAAGTAATAAGAGAATGATAAGAAATACTTCGAAATAAACTTGATATACAATCATGGCATGGAAAATATATTTGTAACATATCATAAATGGTAAAAAGCAAACCTTAACACCTTATTATATATACACAGCTTTAATCCTATCTGCAACAAATAATGCCTTTTTGGAGGAATTGATAAAAAAACAAAAGAAAAAAATATAATTTTATTTTCTTGTCTAATTCGTTGGAAAAATAGTAACTTTGCAGGCGTTTAGCAAAAAATAGCACAATTAAAAATAGTTGAATGAAGAATGACAAATTGAAAAAAATCAGTACCGTATTAACGAACAAATACGTGTACGCGAAGTACGCATCGTAGGAGAAGATGGCTCTGAAGTTGTACCTACACGCAAAGCGTTAGACATGGCACGTCAGAACGGCGTAGATCTTGTAGAGATTTCACCCAATGCTCAGCCTCCGGTTTGTCGTCTTATCGACTATTCTAAATTCCTTTATCAGCAGAAGAAGCATCAAAAAGAGATGAAACAGAAGCAGGTGAAGGTTGAAGTTAAAGAGATTCGCTTTGGACCTCAGACAGATGAACATGATTATCAATTCAAATTGAAGCATGCTCGTGAGTTCCTCAACGAAGGCAATAAGGTTCGTGCTTATGTATTCTTCCGTGGACGCTCTATCCTATTCAAGGAGCAAGGAGAAGTTTTATTACTTCGTTTTGCCAATGACTTGGAGGAGTTTGGAAAGGTTGAACAGATGCCTAAGTTAGAGGGAAAGAAAATGTTTCTCTATCTTGCACCGAAGAAAGTTGGTGTCGTAAAGAAGAGTCAACAAAAGGTAGACAGAGAAAAAGAGGCAGAAGCCAAAGCTGTTGAACAGAACCAAAAAGAATGAACAGGCTGAGAACAATGGCCTATTCGCCAATGCAAAGAACGGAGAAGACGTTCTAAGCAAAGCTTAAAAAGAAAGTTCTGCAGAATAATTAAAAAGAAGTGCGTAACGCCGGGTATATGCGTTGCCACAATAAATAACAATTAAAAAATAAAAAAAATGCCAAAAGTAAAGACAAATTCCGGTGCAAAGAAGAGATTCACATTCACCGGTTCAGGTAAGGTTAAAAGACATCATGCTTACCACAGTCACATTCTGACTAAGAAGACAAAGAAGCAAAAGAGAAACCTTGTTCATCAAACACTGGTTGATCAGAGTAATATGAAACAGGTACGTGACTTACTCCGCCTTCGTTAATTAACTTTTTAGTGGAACATTTAAAGACAGAAAATTATGCCAAGATCAGTAAATCATGTTGCTTCTAAAGCAAAAAGAACAAGAATTCTGAAGCTCACTAAAGGTTATTATGGAGCAAGAAAGAATGTTTGGACGGTAGCAAAGAACACCTGGGAAAAAGGTCTCACCTATGCATATCGCGATCGTCGTAATAAAAAACGCAATTTCCGTGCATTGTGGATTCAGCGTATTAATGCTGCTGCTCGACTCGAAAAACATGAGCTATTCAACTTTGATGGGTGCACTTCATAAAGCAGGTATAGAGATTAATCGTAAGGTTCTTGCTGACCTCGCAGTTAATAATCCTGAAGCATTCAAGGCTATTGTTGACAAAGTAAAATAAGCTTTTAGATTAAAAAAATAGCATATTAAAGAGAGTGAATTACAATAATAGTAATTCACTCTTTTTCATTTTACAATATTTATTTCAGCAAGTGGTAATATCTTTCAATGCATATTCAATCCTAAAAAGCCCTACCATAGACTACCCTACTATTGAAAAAAACTATGCAAAACATCTTCTTTCTTATCTTATTTTTGTAACTCTTACATTTAATAAGAAATGAAAATAAAAGATACATTATTATATATATGCATTGTGTGTATGTTACCCACAACATCTGTTGATGCGCAAAACCATCAGAAAGTAAAGACTAAGGCATCAAAAGACACAACGTATGGGTATTAAACACAGCATGAACAATGCTTTGTTTACAGAGATGTTGCCATCAACAGCGAAAAATATTATTTATTGATAGTGTTATTGTAGACAAACAAGACTTCTTCAGGCACATCCCTTTTGATAAAGTATCGGGAGAATTCACAAAAACCTCAAGTTTTATTCCAGGAGTTGATGAACCCAATATGCTAACTTTCTTAAATGGTTTTACAAGATAAAGGCTATATATCCAAGGGAGATTCAACACAATCAACAATCTTTTATACTGATAAGATTGGTGGGCAATGGATGAAACCTACACGAATCGCAGCAATCGATGATACTTATTTGCAAGCAAACTATCCTTTCATGATGCAGGATGGAGTAACTCTTTATTTTGCAGCAAAAGGCAATCATAGCATTGGTGGTTATGACTTGTTTATGACAAGATACAATAGTGAGCAGCATAGCTTCTACAATCCAGAGAATATAGGCTTGCCTTTATAACTCCCCATCAAATGATTATTTACTGGCAATTGATGAGGTACATGAGTTAGGTTGGTTGGTAACCGATCGAAGAATGCCAGAAGGAAAGGTTTGTATTTACACCTTTATTCCAACTAAACAGCGGCTTTCCTATGAGAAAGATAATCTTACAGCTAAACAGCTTGAGGCTCAAGCACAAAATAACTTCAATTGCTTCTACATGGAAGAATGGGAATCGCGAACTTGCACTAAAAACGCTTAAATGATCTTATTTCAACTCATAAAATTATGAGAAAGGAGAAAAACTCGCCTCCATTTTTGTGAATGATGAAGTTGAATTGAATGATATTACAGAGTTTAAGCCAGAGAATCAGTCAAGAATCTCTAATTTACTAAAACTCAAAACACAAGTAAAGCAACAAGAAACGGAGTTAGAGAATCTCAGAGAACGTTATAGAAATTCTTCTCAAACAAAGTAAGAAAGAACTCTCAAAATCAATTATAAACGGAGAAACAGCTGTATGACATGCAACAGAAAGCTTCAAACTTAGAAAAAGAGATACGTAATATAGAAAACCTTAAATAAAAAAATGAATATGAAAGAAAAAGAAATATTTTTGCACCATCAGAACTCATTATAAATGAAGATGGAAGTGTTTTTCATTTACATCTTAAACCAGAACAATTAGCGGACAAAGTAATTTTAGTTGGTGACCCTGGTACGTGTAGCCTTGGTTGCAAGCCATTTTGAAACGAAGGAATACGAAGTTCAGAGTCGTGAATTCCATACAATTACAGGAACATATAAAGGGAAACGTATCACAATTCAAAGTACGGGAATCGGCTGTGACAATATTGACATCGTGTTAAATGAGTTAGATGCTTTAGCGAATATAGACTTCACTACACGTACAGAGAAAGAAACACATAGAACACTATCCCTTGTTCGCATCGGAACCTGTGGTGGTTTACAGCCCAACACACCTGCAGGGACCTATATTGCCAGTGTTAAGAGTATTGGATTTGATGGCCTATTAAACTTTTATGCAGGTCGAAATGAAGTATGTGATCTTCAATTTGAAGAAGCTTTCAAAACAACATATGCACTGGAATCCCTTATTGTGTTCACCATATGTTATTGATGGTGATAAAGAGTTAATCGACAGAATTGCACAAGATGATATGGTAAGAGGGGTTACGATTGCCTGTGGCGGATTCTTCGGTCCACAAGGACGAGAACTTCGTGTGCCATTAGCCGACCCAAAACAAAATGAGAAAGTAGAATGTTTTGAACACGGAGGACTACGCATTACGAATTTTGAGATGGAGAGCTCTGCACTCGCTGAGCCTATCAGCGCTTATGGGACATAAAGGCTATGACATGTTGCATGGTTATAGCAAATCGCTTAGCAAAAGAGGCAAATACAGGCTATAAAGAATACAATTGACAAACTGATTGAAAAAGTTTTAGAACGGATTTAATGGACAATCATACTATCTGCGCATTGGCAACTGCTACGGGAGGTGCTATTGGTATTGTGAGAGTAAGTGGAGAGAAAGCTATAGAAATCACAGATCGCATATTTAAGAGTACGCAACTTAAAACCTTGTGTGATGCAAAAGGAAACTCATTGCACTATGGTGAGGTGCATGATAAAGAAGAAATGTGATTGATGAGGTTCTTGTTAGCATTTTTCGTTCTCCTCACAGCTATACAGGTGAAGATAGTACAGAAATATCTTGTCATGGTTCTGCATTTATTTTAGGCCAGGTAATAAAAGGCTCTTATTGACTCTGGGTGTCGACAAGCAGAACCAGGAGAGTTCACAAAAACGTGCCTATCTGAAATGGTAAGATGGATTTGAGTCAGGCCGAAGCCGTGGCCGATTTAATTGCGTCATCGAATAAAGCATCTCACCAACTTGCACTCAATCAGTTAAAAGGGCACTTTAGTAGTGAGCTATCACAACTTCGAGAACAACTTTTAAAGATAACATCACTATTAGAACTTGAGTTAGATTTTCTCTGATCATGAGGAACTTGAGTTTGCCGACAGAGGGAACTTGAAGCACTTGCTGAGAAGATTCAACATCGAATATCTGACCTCATTCTATCTTTTGAGACAGGTAACGCCTTGAAGAAGGGAATTCCTGTAGCCATTATTGGCAAAACAAATGTAGGGAAGAGCACACTTCTCAATTGTTTGTTACATGAAGATAAGGCTATTGTAAGCAACATTCATGGTACAACACGAGATATCATTGAAGATACTACAGAAATAAATGGAATCACCTTTCGATTTATTGATACTGCAGGGATTCGTAAAACAGATGATTATGTTGAACAATTAGGCATTGAAAGAGCCTTCAAAAAAATTGATGAAGCGTCTATTGTATTATGGACTATAGATCAAATACCCACGGCAGATGATATTAATGAGATGCAACGACTTACTGAAGGTAAAAAACTTCTCATTGTATTTAATAAGATGGATTGCCTTTCTCAACAACAAGCCGATAACCATTTGCCTTTCCGTGTAATTTATATATCTGCAAAATACAAAGAACATATTAACGAATTAGAAACTGCAATATATGAATCTGCAGATATTCCAACAATTAGTGAGAACAGCGTTATTGTGACCAGTGCACGCCATTATGAGGCTTTGGCGCGAGCAAAAGAAAGTATTCAGCGTGTTATTGATGGAATCAACTTGGGTTAAGTGGAGATTTGATTAGTGAAGATCTTCGACTTTGTCTTGAACAATTAGGCGAAATAACAGGTGGACAGATAACGACGAACGAGGTACGTGAAAATATTTTTCAAACTATTTGCATCGGAAAGTAGACCTTATTTGGATGTGTTAAATCGGATACAAAAATCAATATAGCCAACATGAGATTACAAAAGGAGTTTCAATGGAATAAGCATCGGAAAATAAATGAAAATTTTGCATTAATTATATTACTTCTGTAGATTCTTTATTGTTATATTCTTACTTTAGAAATATTAAGTATCAAAATAAATAACTACAAGATGAAACACTCGCACTACTTTTCGATCCGTACCAATAATTATTGAAGAAATCTTGCTTGAACAATTTAAAGAGATGCATAAGTCTTTTTACTAAATATAGCTGTAATATCGTTATAGATTAGGATATTCAGAATTTTTCTTAACTAATTGTTTGTCAGCATCATATATTATTTGTACCTTTACATAAAATCCCCCGAACGACCCATCACGGGCAGAATCGGGGGAAAACTTAAAAAATCGTCGTGAAGATACAAAAATTTCTGATATAACACCAACTTTGCCCTTTACAGAGTTCGATTTTTTACAGAGCTATCGTGAAAGCTTTGCAAAAAGCGAACTTGGACGCATTCATTCCTAGCTCCCCCTAAAGGAGTTGGCAGCAGAGTATACGAACCTTAGCCATAAGAGCAAGCGAGGCAACAAGCCTCTTTTCTCGGGTGAAGGAGAAATTGCCCTAATGTTCCTTAAGTCATACACAGGTCTGTCTAACGATGGCCTGATAGAGATGTTTAACGGAAGCATCCACATGCAGATGTTCTGTGGTTGTTCTGCTAGTCCCCTCCTGTCCCATCAAGGATGGAAAGATTGTAAGTGCCATACGCAATCGTCTTGGTCGCATTCTTGACATAAACAGTTTTCAGAGCATATTGTACGCCAAATGGCAAGATTGTCTCAAGGATAAAAATCTATGCTTGACGGATACAACCTGCTACGAGAGCTACCTGCGTTTTCCTACGGATATCAAGCTGCTCTGGGAGTGTTTCCATTGGCTTCACACTCTGCTGGTCTCCGAGTGTAAACACCTTTCAGAGCGTATTCCGAGAAGCAAGTATAATAATATTGACAAGGCCAGGGCTTGCATACGCCAAGCAGCGCAAGCACACAGCCTCGTCCACGCGCAAAGCTCAGGAGAAGACTCCTGAGGCTCCTGTCAAACTCCTGTCCCAATGGAATTGTCTGCGTATACAGTCCTTGCATCTGTCTGTCAGCAGAACTAAAAGAAAAAGCGGCTGTCCGCTGTGCGTGAGGTATGGCTCCAACAGTCAGAACTATTCTCCGGTAAGGAAGTCAAGCACCATATCGTCAGCATCGACCGTCCCTATCTACGTCCCATTATCAGGGAAAGGAAAACAAGCGTGTAGAGTTTGGTGCAAAGGTCAACAACATACAGATAGACGGCATATCATTCATAGAACACCACAGCTTTGAGGGCATTCAACGAGGGTGTCCGCCTTAAGCAATGTATTGAATATCAGGAATCTTTGACGGGAATCAAAGTCAAGCGTGTCGGTGCCGATTCCATATACGCCAACAATGCCAACCGCACTATGTGTACTGAAAAAGGCATAACGACCTGTTTCACTAGAAAAGATCCAAGACCTAAAGAAGAAGCTGAATGTCTCAAGACTGCGAGAAAGATTATTGGAAACCTCAGAGCTATGGTAATGGAGGGTAGCTTTGGAAATCAAAAACAACACTATAGCCTTGGACGCATCAAGGCACACAATATGTTTAGTGAAAGGCTACTACTCTTCTTCGGAATCCATACAGCAAATGCTGCCATTCTTGCCGCAAGAGAGATGGCTCGGAGTGTGAAGAAGGCTGCCTAATAAAACTTAAGGATAATTTTACAAATCCATAGATAGTATGGAAAGGGCAGGTGTCCCCATATGACTCAGTATTTGAGATTTTTGAACAAATAACACAGCATATTCTCTAGGAACTACTCCAAGGAAAATGCAGTTTTTGAGCTGCCTTTGGAGAACTCTAAGAGGAATTAACTGAAATGTCCTAATATACATAATCTACATTCTCCTCCGCTCCTTCGAAACTCCCTATCAACAATCCGCTTTGATGATATAGCTGCGGATGAGCAGAGGAATGCAAACAAATAAAAATCATGGAATGAGAAACAGGTACAAAAGATGCAAATAGAGGTTGGCACGCCTTGCCGAACGTTTCACGCTCAAGATTATTACCTGTCGGTATTGCAATAATCTCATTTCCGAAGAAGTAAAAGCCATAGAAAAATAGGATGATAATAGAACCTATCACATAGACATTGAGCACTGCCTTCTTGCAATTCTCAGCCGCTCCTTCTCGGGTACGCACTGCAAAGAACGTACTGACTTGGCTATATTGTTTGCACGAGTATGCATGCATGAAATTTCTTTAGCATCTTATTCATAAGTTTATCTTAGCCTTAACTTGCCTTAGTATAAAATATAGGGTCCTTGGATGATTGACATCGTCTCTTTCAAATAGTTGCAGTCCCTCAAAGAAGACATTGACATCATTGACCAGCTTGTCACAGACTTGATTATGAATCTTATAAATGAGTTCAGATACTGTGAAGTAGCTACCATTGTCTGCTCAGGAACACTTTTCTTCCTTGACTCTTCGATTACATCGTCCCAATGTTCGTACTGCACCAGGATACGACTGCCAATCAGCTTCAGTTCATCCGTCCAGACACGGTATTCGCCAGTGATTTCTTCATCTATACGCTTGCAATTCGTCTGCAAACGTAATAACGAAAGAATATCTCTGTTGCCTGAAGCTCCACACCAATGCCGCATAGCAATTCTTTTGGGAATCCTGTACGCTGGTCTGTTCCATAAGCTGTTATGGACTTCTTCCTGGCAAGGCATCTGTAAAGACGGCCCGTATCCTTGCCATTTCAATGCCAAGTCACAATATGACATAACGGCATCCTCGCCAATCATATCGTAGATGGTCTTACGAAACTCTGGCAACAGGCGGAGGTCGTGATAGTTTATCCTGTCGCTATAGGCTTTATATCCTTGCAGCAACAAAGCACTGGAGTAGTCTATGCTACCCGACTTCGAACCCCTGATTTTATATTCTTCTTCCTGCTGGCGGGATAATTCCGTCCGAAATTTGAGCTCTCCACGTACAAGGTAGACCCCATCATCATAGTTCAGAAGAACTCAGGAAAGTCTAATGTGGAAATCAACTGCCTCATAGGCATAATGCGTCGATCGTCCTATCTGTTCCGTCTTTTGAAGCTGCTCTTATAGATGAAGCTGCACCGGGAATGATAAATTCCCGACTATGTAATTCCAGGTGTATCGGATATTTCTTATACACAGCGACCAGATAACAGTCTGAAAGTCAGGCGCTATCGCTTTCAACCTGTTTCGTTAGCCGGCTAATATCCACAAGAATTTTGCCAAAGAAGTATTTCCTGTAATAATCATTATAGACATAAAGATATCACCTTCTTATCTCTTTCTACAGCATGGTTATGCCTGTTTAGCTTGATTGCCATAAATTTTCTTTGTTACTTCATTACATTTATTTTGCAATTTATCAATACCACCATATTTATCAACTAAAGTTTCCACCCTAATAAATAGATGAAAAATAACAGTTTGTCGAATTTTCTTTATAAATTAGTAATCGTTAAAGAACTGATTTAAAGACAAGACAACATAAAACGTTATAGGAAAAAAAAAAAATAGAGAAAATAGTGAGTTATTCAAACTTTTGAGTGTTAAAACTCGAATGAGTGATGATTTATTTCATCTTTTGGCAAGTTTGGCATCGGTCACTTGTTATCTCATACCACTCATTGGAAAACATGACGGAGTTTCAGCTTCGGAATTAATCCTTTCTCTTGCCTCTTCCGCATTGTCGGAGAGCATCCACCGCATATGCAAACATAAGATATATGAGCTTTCAAATCATGGTAAGAACAGTTTCTATCAGATGATGATTCGCCCGCAGATGGATTGGAGACGCTTGATGAACCACTTTGCCCTGCGTTATATGTGCCTTTTGCGTAAGTATAGCGAAGCTCCTCAATCCAATACCACTACATGTTTCATTATAGATGACACAGTGCTTGAGAAGAGTGGCGTGAGAATGGAGGGTGTCAGTCGTGTTTACGACCATGTAAAAGGCCAGGTGCGCGAGCAACTTATGACATGTGTTAGAAGCATAGGTAAAGGGGCAATGCACTTTGTTGGACTTGCAAAAATGGGAAAGACAAAATACACCGTATCAGGCAGGAAGAAAAATACTGCAGAACTCATTGCCACCTATGAACGCGAACGAGGAAAGAGCTGTCGTAAGTATAAATATCGATATATTCAACTCAACGGACATAGGAGATATACCTGTAAGAATCTTTTATCAACTATGGAGGAACTCCACATGGAACGTCCTGCGATTCCACCTTTCAAATTTGCTTATTCACTTTTACTGAAGTAATAACGTCTTTCTTTAGTACTAATTTCTGCAATTTTCATAAATTTAAGTTATGTATTATCATCTAATATTGCGCTAGGGGCACGTTTTTGTTTTAAAGTATAAATCACAGTGACTCCCAAAGTTGAATTTGTTCAGAATATCAATATTAATAAGATTCACATGGTGATGTAGTAATGAACTGCTCTTTTTAGAGTGCTAATTTCTGTAAACTACTCACGTGCTTGTTTGTCAGTGAGTATTTGATTTTTACCGAAGGGTATCTTTATTTTTCATATAAATAAAATGAGATAACGACAAAGAATACACATAAGCTATGTTGTATTCGCCTTTCGAAAAGTTTACATCACTAAAAAACCATAGTTTAATCTCCACACTACCATAGGGATAAGATAGATATAATCTTATTTTGAGCAACAACCTAAAGATCGCCATGAAACCAGCAAACCCGATGGGTAAACAAAACTCTTAAGATCAAACTAAGATAATATTATAATTGAAACAGCA
>BNJV01001623.1_pt1 | contig 32169 bp, 38 predicted proteins | sample 8540591 | NCBI WGS metagenome assembly BNJV01 (sample SAMD00202457, study PRJDB9452) | human saliva metagenome | host: Homo sapiens | reverse complement strand
CGCTGCGGCCTCCTCAGGGGCCCCCGTCCGCCGCTCCTGCTCGACCTCCTCGATCGCGGCCAGGAGGGCGTCGCGCACGCGCGCCGACGGCTCGACGGGGGCGAGGGAGGCGCCGAGGCGGGCAGCGGTCTCGTCGTCGTCGAAGATGTGGTCGCTCATCGTTCCTCCAAGATGGTGCGCAGGCGGGCGAGGGCCTGGCGGATCGTGCTTTTTCACGGTGCCGAGCGGCAGTCCCGTCGCGTCGGCGATCCTCGAATGGCTCAGTCCCCCGAAGTACGACAGGAGGATGACGGTCTTGTGCGGCTCCCCAGGGAGCCGAGCGCGCGGCGGACGTCTCCGCCCGCGATGCGGGACTCCGCCTCCTCCGCCGTCTGGTCCCAGTCCACGTCCGGGGGCGAGGCGAGTTCGCGGTCGCGCGCCGCCTGGGCCGAGCGCACCCGGTCGATGGCCCGCCTGCGGGCGATGGTGGTGAGCCAGGCGCGGACACTGCCGCGGCCGGGGTCGTAGGAGGGGGCGCGCCTCCACACGTGGAGGAACGTGTCCTGCAGGACCTCTTCTGCTTGGGCGCGGTCCTTGAGGACGCAGCTGATGAGCGCGAAGAGCGTGGGCGCCCAGGCATCGTAGAGCCTCGCGGACGCCCGTTTGTCCCCTTCGGCGACCAACTGCAGGTCTTCGCGGCCCAGGTCGCGTGCGGCGGTGTCATTCACGGTGCTCATGATAGAACGCCGTGGCGCCCGGTGCCGGTGGACGCCCGGCGCCGGGCGGGGTCTCCGCCGGGGCGGCGCCGCGAAGGCCACCTGTTCCTCCGCGGCCAAGCCGTCACCCGAAGGTGAAGGAGTAGAGCGCCAAACCCTTGCTGGCCGTGACGGTGAGCAGCCCTGAGGAATCGGTGTCCCCGCTCACCAGCGTCATCGAGTTCGGGGTGCCGCTCACATGCTGGGTGTGGGACTGGCCGTCCATCTCCCAGGTGAGGTCGCCCTCGCCCGAGACCACCAGGTCCACGCGGCGTCCGCGCCACATGAGGCGCAGTTCCGCCTCGTCGTCGGCGGGGCTGATCGACTGGGCGCCGATGGTCCACCGTCCCTGCAGGGCGAAGCGGTCCGCGCCTAACGAGGCCGGGGCCGCGTAGTCGCGCGTCCCGGCGGAGTAGGCCTCCGTCCCCGCGAAGCTTGCTGCACGTTCGTGGCCCAAGTAGGTCTCGGGCGTGCGGTGAAAGGCCACTCCTTCGACGCCGTCGTCGGTGAAGAGCGGGTCGGGCAGCGCGTTGCCCTGGTCGGCCAGGAGCCGGCGGATCAGTGACTCCAGGGTCGCCTCGCCGCCCTCTCCGAAGTGCGTGTAGCGCAGTTGCCCGTGCGCGTCCGCCAGGTACTGGGCGGGCCAGTAGTGGTTGTCGAAATCCGTCCAGGTCTCCAGGTCGGAGTCGACGGCGATCGGGTAGGTGATGCCCAGCTTGTCGCCCCCGGATTGGACGTTCGCGGTCTCCTTCTCGAAGGCGTACTCGGGGGAGTGGACGCCGATGACTTGGAGCCCGTAGGGGTGGTACGCCTCGTAAAGCCTTTCGATCCCGGGAATGGAGCGCTGGCAGTTGATGCACGAGTACGCCCAGAAGTCGACCAGGGTCGCTCCACTGCCCTGGGGGGCCGCCCCGCCGTCCGTGTTGAGCCACGCGGTGGGTTTCAAGGAGGGGAGCGCGCCGCAGTCCGCCAGGGTCGTCGCGCCGTCGACGCAGGCTGAGCGCTGGCCTTCGCCCCTGCTCAGACCCGGATCGGCGCTGCGCTGCAGCGCTGACGTGTAGTCGGGCAGCGCCCTTTGGAGAACGGCGGGCAAGTCGGTGACGATCCCGGCGGCCAACGCCAGGACGGTGGCGCCCGCGGCGATGCGCACGCGCCGCTGGTGGCGGCTGAACGCGGAGACGCGCTCGGTGAGGCGGCGCCCCGCTAGGGCGAAGGCCAGGAGGGGGATCGCTGTGCCCGCGGCGAAGGAGAGCGCCAGGGGCCACGGTGTCGGCCCCGATGCGGCCGGTGGAGTAAGCGACGATCACCGCCGCCAGTACGGGTCCCGCGCAGGGCACGTAGGCGGCGCCGAGGACGATGCCCAGGCCGAAGCCGTTGGTCCCCGTGCGTCTACCGGCCTTGGAGAACACGGCGAAGGGCTTCTCCAGGACGTGCATGAACCGTGGGACGATCATGCCCACACCGATGAGGACCAGCAGGACCACCCCGGCCCACCGGATGAAGTCCTGGGGCAGGTGGAGCGCCGTAAGCAGTGTCGAGCCGAGCAGCGTGAATGCTGTGAAGCTGAGGACCAGTCCCGCGACGACCTGGTAGGGCCGCCATTTCGAGGGGGCGCGGGGCACTGGCCGTGTCGCGCGGTGGTCTTCCTGTGCGCCGGAAGTCCCCCCGAGGGAGATGCCGGTGCCCGGAGCAACAGCGAAGGAAAGGGAGGGGCGCGCCGAAGCGGCGCCACCCGCCATGAAGATGACGGGGAGGACGGGGAGGATGCACGGGGAGATGCCCGTGATGAGGCCACCGAGGAATCCGATGAGGACCAGGGTTGTCATGATGCTCCTTTCGTGTGGTGCTACTCCTGGTTCGTCGCAGTCGCAGTCGTGGATCAGCGGATGTCGTGTGTTGTATGTCACTGATGGCTGGGTGATCCGTGGCGCTGTTCGCGCCGAATAGGAGGGTGAAGGCGCTAACGGAGCGCCCGTCAACAGAAGGAATCACGCAATGAGTATTCGCCGCGCGGCTCTGGCAGCCGCCCTGTCCGTCGTCTTCGCCGCTGGTTTGGCGGCCTGTGGGAACTCCGCCAACGACAAGATGGAGAACCCGTCGTCGCCGTCGATGACGCAGGACACGAAGATGGAGAACTCGATGTCGGGCGATGGCATGAAGGGGGGGGATGGACGACGGCAAGATGGACGACGGCAAGATGGACGACGGCAAGATGGACGACGGCAAGATGGACGACGGGAAGGAGGGGTAGCAGTAGGCCGCGGCTCGGGGCGTCCCAGAATCCCAAGGGCGGCGGGCTGATCCATGTGATGTCCCGCCGCCCAGGGCCTATCGATGGGCGCTGGCGGCGCAGTGGGGCGAGCGGGTGCTGTTGCGTGAGTCAGCGCTGTGGGCACCGGGTGCGAAACTGCCTCACGCCGCCACTTACTCTGGCCGCACTGTGGCGCCTGCTCACACGTGCCCCTGGATCTGCGCGAAGACGCAGCCGATGGGCTCGCGGATGATCAGGTCGGCGCGCCCGTCGTAGGGGGTGGGCGTCGCGTTCATGAGGACGAGGCGCCCGCCCTGGTAGTAGTCGATGAGCCCGGCCGCCGGGTAGACCGCCAACGACGTGCCGCCCACGATCAGCATGTCCGCCCCCGCTATGGCCAGGACGGCCCCCTCCAGCATCGCCGGGTCCAGAGCCTCGCCGTAGAACACGATGTCCGGGCGCACCACGGCGGAGCACGACGGGCAGTGGGGCACGCGCCCGGCCCGGGCCTCGTCGAAGTCGTCGATGGTGGAGCGCGCGCCGCACCCCGTGCACTCCAGCCTCGTCCAGTTCCCGTGGAGCTCGAGCACGCGCTTGGAGCCCGCGGCCTGGTGGAGGCCGTCGATGTTTTGGGTGACCACCGCCTTCAGTTTCGGGTTATAGGACAAAACGTGTTGGTTGAGGGGTTAGTCCCAGGTGTTGTGGTAGGGGGTGGTGTGGTGGAGTTCGTTGAAGCAGATTGCGTCGCCCCAGCCGGGGATGATGGCGGTGGCTTGGTGGTTTTGCACGGCTTGTTGCCAGGCGTTTTCGAGGTATGTGTCGGTGGGCATGGTGGCGAGGATGCGGGCTGCTGGCTGTGGGTGCGCAGAGTGGGTGTAGCACCACCAGAACACGGCATTGATGCGTCGGGTCAGGCGCATGCCGCGGTAGTCGCGCAGCATCTGGCGTAGGCGAGCGTTCGTGCTTTCGATCTGGTTGGTTGTTGCGGGCATCTGGTGTGTCCAGGTGGGCTCCAGGTAGGTGAACAAGAGCCCCTGGGAGATGAGCTTGTTGAGGCTGTTACGCGCTCGCACGAGACGTTCGTGGGTGTATTCCCATCCTCCGTCAAGCCTGCGTGTTTTCTCCTCCAAGAAGTCCTTCCAGCGCGCGCACCAGTCCTGGTAGGCACCGATCCATTCCTGAGCATCTTCTCGGCCCTCCACATGCAAGAGTTGTTGCCCATGAGCGTATAAACCTTGTGAGGCCGCCAGTTTGGGGCGCGTCGTAGTGGCTTGGCGAATACGGCAATACGCATGAAAGGTGCAGCGTTGCACACGCGTAGTCGGCCAGATTCTCTTGCAGGCTTTCGCGAACCCACTGCCCCCGTCAGTGACAACCAGGGCCGGTGGCGCGATCCGGCTCATGAGCGCTTCCCAGGCCCGAGAATTCTCGCTCCTAGCCGCGTACCATCCCAGCACGCAATCGGGTGTTTGGGCGATAAGGACCACAGCGTTTCGGCCCAGGTGGATACCGTCGACGAAGATGACCTCATGAACCTCATCGACGATCGGGCTAAACGGCCATAACTGCCACAATGGCTCACAGCGCCTACGAAACGAGCGGCCCCCGCCAGGCAAATCCGCCTAACGGCGCCGACTGAGCAGCCAGGCCAAGAACTCATCAAGATGCTTCGCCGTGGAATTAATGCGGCTGACCTGGCTGATATTGCACAGGGAGCAGCGCCATCGCTGCGCCCCTGACGCTGAGTGCCCATACCTGGTCATCACTCGCCCGCACGCCGGACATTTGGGGGTATTCATACCCCCACGATGAAACAACCAACTTCAATGTGGATTTTCCCGCACCAGCAAGCCAAAAAGTCGCTACAAAACCAACACGTTTAGTCCATCCTTCAAGTTGGCTCCCACCAACTTCAATACCGATTTCCGCACCAAAAAGCCGAAAAGTCACCATAAAACCAACACGTTTTGTCCTTTAACCCTGCTTTCGCGGATAGGTTATGTGGCTATCCGCATGCTCGTAACCTATCCGCATGCTCGTAACCTATCCGCGAGGCGGAGCGCGTCCGGGCAAATAAAAATCCGACATCCACAATCGGATGTCGGTGTGTGGTGGAGCTAGGGGGATTCGAACCCCCGACCTTCTCATTGCGAACGAGACGCGCTACCAACTGCGCCATAGCCCCAAGGACGGATATACCTTAGCACCCTCTCAGACGATCACGCAAGCCGACCGAAATCAGCACGCCTTCGCGCCGCAGCTCCCGCGCCGTAGCAGCCGCACCGAAGATTCCGCACAGAAGACGATACCGAGCAAGACACCCCACTCCCCCAGCGCCGCCAAGGTGCCGCGAAAGAGCCGCGCCGCGAGCCCGGGGCTCGCGGCGCGGCAACAACAGCAATCAGCAGCCCTACTGGGCCCGACGCGCATCCAGAACGGCGTCCAGGTCGAGGGCGACGATCTGGTCGGCGACGACCTCTTCAGTGGAGCGGGCACCCACCTGGGCGGTCTGGGCGATCGGACGCGCCGGGATAGCGGCCGTGATACGCGGGATACCACGCAGGTCGGTGTCGGCGTGGACGATGCGGCCGCGAATGCGATCACGCGACGCGTAGGTGGGCGCGGGGATCGGGGCGACGGTCCACGCGCGAGCAGGAGTGTCGGCAACCTCAACGGCCTCGGGCACCTCAACGTTGAACACGAGGGAAGGAACGGAACCTGTCTGGGTTGCAGGCTCGGCACCGTCAGCACGAGGAACGGACGCAGACGGAGCAGAGGCAGCGGACGACGAGGACACACGCGAAGCAACCACGGCCTCGTCGCTAGCCTTCACGGCCTCAGCCTTGCGAGCCTGAGGGGCGGACGACGCGGGTCGCCCACCGCGCACGTCGGCGCGCAGCTTCGTGAGCTGCTCGAACTCACGCTCGGACGCGCGCTGCGACCGCACGGCCGCGACGCGGGAGGTGGACAGCGACGCCACCAGCGCGGCAATCGGGACAAGGATCCAGGTCCACGCGATCGAGGTGGCAGCAATAACGATGGTAAGGATGACCGTGGACAGCGCACAAATACCCGTCATCACCATGCGGCGACGACCGGCAGCGATCTCAGCGGCCAGGCGAGCAGCACGGCGCGCGCGCAGCCGGGCGATGTCTCGGACAGCCTTATTGTTGCGGCGGTCAATGACGGGCCGAGTGCGTCCAGTGGCGACTGTATGCATGCTTCCTCCGCTCGTCAGTGCGCGCCGCGCCAAGATCGTTCCGGTGGCACGATCACACATGTCCAATTCTGACGCATCCATGTGAATCATGCGCAGGCTCGGGGAGAATCGGTCGATCTCACGCGACTCAACGATGGCCATTCTGCGTTCGACCAACTGCGGTACGGTCGCGAGAAGCGACACAAATACCGCTGCGATGACGAGTCCACCAATTTCCACCCTTTCAACGTAGGATGGTTAGCGAGTAGCAACTTCGCCGAAATCGGGCGTGTCGGACTCTTAAACTAGTGGTAAGTATGAAATAAGCAATAACTGTCGCGTTCATAACACCTGCACTATGCGCATCAGCGAGACTGTGGTGATCAGCGCCGCGAACACCCCCGAGCGCCACCACAGTCACACAGTCGTCAAACAGGAAGAACGCCACAGTGACATACTTGACAATTCTCACAATTGGTTGACATCACAAGAAGACACCGCATCGCCACGACATCACCTCCACCACTCGCCCGCGCGCAGCAACCGCACGGCGTCAAGCCCGGAAAGACGCACCAACCCAGCTCAGGAAATCGCGGGACTTCCCCACCGCCGCTGCACGAGGCCCCCCCCTCAGGCAGCGACTCGGAGTCGATAAAGAACGCAACATGGTCGGCCCACTGGCCCGCAATGTGCATGAAACGAGGGCGCAGCCCCTCCTCGACCAGGCCAAGGCCTCGGCACACGCCGAGCGAACGCTCATTCTCGGGGCGCACGCACACCTCAACCCGATGCAGGCCCAGCTCCCCCACCACCAGATCAAGGACAAGGGCCGCGCACAGGGACCCCAGCCCTCGTCCTGCCCAATTCGACACAATCCAGTAGCCCAGCATCCCCGACGACATCGCGCCCCAATGGACATTCGAAATGCTGAACTGCCCGACGAAGCGACCGTCGATTCGGACGCCAAAAATCAGGCCGGTCCCCTCGCGGTGGTCGCGATCAGCGCGACGCATGTACTGGGAGAAGGTGGGAATATGCTCGAGCGTGTCCGGGGGCAGAGTCGCCTCCCACGGGCGCAGCCAGTGCCCGTCAGCGCGGCGCACAGCATCAAGGTCGCGGTGCTCCTGGCCGCGCACGGGGCGGATGACCAGCTCCCGCGGATTCGGGCCACCCGCAGGGTCGGGGCGCAAAAACCCACGCCCCACAGGATCCGTCACGCGCAGCGTGAGCATCTCGATATCGCGCCCCCACACGCACGTGGAGCGCCGCAGCAGACACCTCATTCGAGGACCAGGCACTGCAAGGTATCCCCCACGCGCACGTTCGTCACGTCCTCGGGGACGACGGCCAGCGCGTTGGAGTCCGCGAGCGCGGAGAGCAGCAACGAGGCCGGGGTCCCCATGACGGAGGCGTTGTAGCCGGCGCGCGGGGAACCCGTGAGGCGCACGCGCACGAATTCGCGGCGACCGCGCGGGGAGTACCAGGAGCGGTCAATGACGGCTCGCACGACCGGACGGTTGACGGTGGTCCACCCCTGCATGTGGCGCAGCGCGGGGCGGACGAAGACCTCGAAGCAGACCTGCGCGGACACCGGGTCACCGGGCAGACACACGATGGGAGTGCCGGGGCGCTCATCGTCACCACCGACGGTACCCACGCCCATGATGTGACCGGGCCAGGCGGCGACGCTATCGAAACGGACGGTACCGAGGGCGCCGAGGACCTCGCGGACGGTGTCGCCGCTGCCGTACGAGATGCCGCCGGTCGTCAGGACGAGGTCGGCGCGCACTAGCTGGTCCTCAATCGTGTCGCGCAGGCGGCCTCGCTCGTCGGGGACGGCGGCGACGCGGAAGGTTTCAGCGCCGGCGTCAGCAACGGCCGTGGCCAGGGCGTGACCGTTGGCGTCGAAGACGGTGCCGGGGCGAGCCTCGCCGCCGGGTTCGACGATCTCGTCGCCAATGGAGATGATGACGACGCGCGGTCGCGGGTGAACGAGCACGTGGTCACGGCCCACGCCGGCCAGGAGCGCCATTTGGCGCGCGCCGATACGCGTACCGGCGCGCAGCACGGTCTCGCCCTGCGCGACGTCCTCGGCGCGGCGGCGGATGTTCTCTCCGCTGGCGGGGGCGGTGCGCAGGGCGACCTGAGCGACTCCGTGGTCGGTGAACTCGAGGGAAACCACGGCCTCGGCACCCGTGGGCATGGGCGCGCCGGACGCGATACGGATCGCAGTGCCGGGCACGAGGGCGGCGGGGTCGACGGCCCCAGCGCGGATCTCCTCGGTGACGGGAAGCGTCACCGGCGTCTCCAGGGTTGCTCCCTCACAGTCGCGCACGCGCACGGCGTACCCGTCACACGCGGACAGGTCGGCGACCGGAAGGTTGAAGGGTGCCTGCACGTCCTCCGCGAGCACGCAGCTCACTGCGTCGGCAAGCTTGACGTCGAGCGGGGGCACCGCGTGAGCGACGGCCTGGCAGTCCTGGTAGAAGTCGGCAACGCTTCGCATGGTTCTCAGTCCTCAAGCTTGGAGCGCAGGAACTCCCTGAGTTCCCCTCCAAGCGCCGGGTCCTCAAGGGCGAGCGTCACGTTTGCCTCGAGGTAGCCGAGTTTGTCCCCGGTATCGAAGCGACGCTCGTCAATGACTACACCGTACAACCCTCCACCCTGTTCTTCGGGGAGGCCGATCATGCGCGCGTACCCATCTGTGAGCTGATACTCACCGCCCGCACCCGGTTCGATGTTTTCGAGGGCAGTGAACACGGCCGGGTCCAGCAGGTAGCGACCGACGACGGCGTACTCGGACTTGACCTCGTCGAGCGGGGGCTTCTCGGTGACGTCGGTAATGCGCATGAGCTGGCCCTCCTCCAGGTCGACGCCCTCGGGCACAGGCAGCACCTCGACCGCGGTAGAGGCGTAGGCGGTGGCTTGCTCGGGCGTGACCTTCAGCAGGGCGACAACGCTGCCGCCCAGGGCCTCGCGGACCTGGATCATCTTGCGCAGCAGCTGCGAGCCGGGTTCCATGAGGTCGTCCGGCAGTAGGACCGCGAAGGGGGGCGTCGCCCACGTGGGACTTCGCCTGGAGGATCGCGTGGCCGAGGCCGAGGGGGTGTCCCTGGCGCACGGAGTGGACGCGCGCGTACTTCTTGTACTCGTTCACGTACTCGAGGGCCTTTTCCTTGCCTGCCTTCTCGAGGTCGGCCTCGAGGCCGGGTTCAGCGTCGAAGTAGTCTTCGATGGCCTGCTTACCCGCGCGAGTGACAAACAGGACGTCTTCGATGCCAGCGTCGGTGGCCTCACGAACGATGTATTCGATCGAGGGGCGGTCAACGACGGGAAGCATCTCCTTGGGGACCGACTTCGTGATGGGCAGGAAGCGGGTTCCGCGACCGGCCGAGGGGACAACGGCGTGCACTACAGGCTGGTTTTTCTCTGACATACTGCAAGGGTAGCGAAGAAACGACCGAAGAGGGAGACGATGGCCACAAACAACTCTCCGCGCGGAGATTCGAGCCCGGCGCCGGGGTCGCCGAGCATTCCCCGGCACCTCGATTGGCGCACAGTCGTCAGATACTGACCAAGCTCCCCTGCCGGTACGTCACCGTGCCGAAGCGGAAGGGATCGCCTTCCAGGTGCGTGCCCTGGCCTCGTCGATGGGGTCCGTCGCCTTGCCCGCGCTCTTCGTGCCCACTCCGCTTGAGCCGGACCTGTCCCTGACGCTCGGCCTCTTTCCCCGCGCGCTTCTGCCGGTCCTCGTTGACGAGGCCGGGGTAGCTCTGAGCGGACCGCGCTGGGGACTGTGGGAGGCAGGGCAGGCGTTGGTGATGCCGGGGAGGCCTCCCGCTCAGCCGTCCGGTCCTGTGCTCGGCGCGGATACGCTCAAGAAGGCGGATCTGATTCTTGTCCCGGCGCTGGCGGCAAGCACGGATGGGACGAGGCTGGGGCAGGGCGGCGGGTGGTACGACCGAACGCTCCCCCACCGCACGCCTTCGACACCGGTGGTCGCCGTCGTCTTTGACGACGAGGTGCTCGCGCCGGGAACGATCCCCCGTGAGGGCCACGACGTGCTGATCGACGCGATCATCACGCCCACGCGCACGATCCGTGTCACGAAGCCCTAACAAACGCGCCAGACCACATCGATCAATCGTTTGTCACCTATCTCTCAGAGGCCCGTTATCTGCGGCATTGCAGTAACGCCGCCGCCAATTGGCGATACTGCGACGAACATTACCCCCTGCTCGCTATCTTCACGACGAAAGTCCCCCCTATTGTTCTCCGTGGTAACAGCGCGCCCGCGCGGCGCCCGCCCCGGCGGCTCCCGCCCGCCACGCCGAGTTTCCTCGGCGGTTCAGACGTGTCGGCTCCGCCGACCTTTCACACAGGAGAACCCATGCTTAAGGGCTTCAAGGAATTCATCTCTCGCGGCAACGTCGTTGAGCTGGCCGTCGGTGTCATCATCGGTGCCGCCTTCAAGAACATCGTCGACGCCTTCGTCGACGGCATCATCAACCCGCTGATCGCCGCCGTCATCGGCAAGCCCGACTTCTCGGATGCCTTCATCCTCACCCTCAACGGCACCGACGTGAAGTTCGGCGTCCTGATCACCGCCGTCATCAACTTCCTCCTCATGGCCTTCGCGATCTACTTCTGCATCGTCGTGCCCATGAACGCCCTCAACGCCCGCCGCAAGAAGGCTGAGGACAACACCCCCAAGGAGGTCTCCGAAGAGGTCCAGCTCCTCACCGAGATCCGCGACGCCCTCGCCAAGGGCAACCGCGCCTGATTCTCCTACCCTCTTCGCGAGGGAATGCGGGGCCGATGAACGCATCGGCCCCGCATTTTTGTATCCACCGACGTGTCCCGGCAACTGGGTTATAGAACACTACTCCGCCTGGGTCTGTACGCGGGCCGCCGCCACCGGGCACCGCCACCCGGACAGGTCCGGGGGAAGCCGCCGCGCGGGCGACCTCACCCCTAGGCGCGAGCCTGGGCGTGCGGGGGCACGTTGTCGAGTAGGCGCGCGTCGTTGGCACCGTCGCCCCGGTCGGGGGCGTCTGCCATGGAGCCGGGGCGCGTGTCTTCGGGGCGCACGCGGTCTTCCCAGGAGGGCGGCAGGCCCTCGGCGATGAGGCGCAGGTCGACCTCGGACACGAAGCGTGCGACGCGGCGGCGCTTGCGCGGTGCGGGCGCCTCACTCATCGGAGGGATCCTGGTCGCCAGGCTCGGCCTCGTCGCCGGGAGCAGTGTCCTCCGTGGACGCGGCAGAGGCCTTCGGCTTGGTGCGGCGCACGACGTTGCCGAGCACCGCGTCGGACTGGAAGCCGCGGCGCGTGATGCCCAGGGCTTCGCGCAGTTCTTCTGCGGTCTCCAGGTCGGTGCGTTCGACGCCGTCGGAGCGAACCCAGGCGGCCATTTCGTCGAGCTGGTCGTCGGAGTAGGCGGCCAGTGGCAGGCCCTTGGCAATCGCGGGACGCGGGCCGCGGTTCTTCTCAGAGGCGCGTTCCTTGCGCTTGATTTCCAGCAGCATGCCGGTCGTGTCTTCGTCTGCTTTCTTGCGGCGTTTGGATTCTTCGTCGAGGCCGTCGTCCAGCATGGGCGGGCGCGGCTTGGCGGGCGCAGACGGGGTATCGTCGCCAGACTCGGAGGCGGGTTCGGTCGCAGGTGCCTGAGCGTCCTTCGCGGCGACGGGGATCGAGGCCTCAGCGGAGCCAGCACTCACCGCCGAGTCGTCCGCACCCCCGGTTGCGGACGAGGTTTCGGCCTCGTCGTCGTCAACGTGTGCAGGCACGGCGACGGCGGGCGTGTCGGAGCTGACGTTGAGTTCGTCGAGGGCGTCGAGGACGGCGTCGACGATTGTGTTGGTTTCCTTTTCCGGGTCGATGAACAGGGCCATGGACAGGGCGGTGTAGACGTGCCAGCCTTGGGCTTCGAGCCAGCGGGGGCGGGCGCGGTCGCGCACGCGCTGGCTGGGCTCGGACAGGTATTCCTCGTCGTCGGTGAGGATGGCGAGTAGGAGGCGGCCGGGCAAGGCGGGGTGTCCGATGGCCAGGGGGACACGCATGCCGCCAGGAATGCCGACGTTGGCGACGACTTCGAGGCCTCGGGAGTAGAGGTGGTCCGCCAGGTCGACGAGGAGTCGGTCGGGTTCGCCGGCGAGGACCGGCCAGGCGTCCATTCCTTCGCCCGCGTGCCCCTCGGCGATCTCAAGGAGGTCGACGAGCATCCGGGAGCCCTCGTGGTGCAACCGGTCGCGGTCGATTTCGTCGGAGCGCAGTGAGGACACGAGCGTAAGGTCGCCGCGCACGATGCGGAGGACCTCAGCGAGGGCGTCCGCACCCTTTTCGGTGGATAGGATCCCGAAGTCGTGGATGACGCGACGGTGCGGAGTTTTCGCGAAGCCGACGGACAGATCAGGGACTCGCGCGTCAGGCCGAGGGCCTGCTGCGGGCCGATGACGACGAAAGGTTCGGGCGTTGCTGGGTCGAAGAACGAGGCCAGCCCGGGTTCCTTCGAGCGCACGGCTGCCAGGGCCTCGGAGATACGCTGGGCGTGGCGGTCGGACAGGGCGACAACGGCGAGGGACCGTTCGGGGGATTCGACGGCGTGCTCGATGACGGCGTCGACGACGGCTCGGACCTCCGCGGACGTCGATTCGATGGCGTGGGCACCCGGGGCGGGCATACCGGTGGCCTCGACCCAGCGCGCGGATACGGGAGCGTTCGCGGCGGTCCACGGCACGGGGATGCCGGCGTGCTCGTAGCCGTAGCGAGCGAGGAGCAGCGCGACCTGATCGTTGAGGCGGCGCGGGCCGGGGTCGACGCGCAGGGTAGGCAGGACGTCGGCGAGCGCGCGAGTGGCACCACCTTCGGAGGCGGCGGCGAGGTCGTCGATGACGACCAGCTGGTGGCCGCGCGCGATGATGGGCACAAGTTCGGCGAGGGGCAGGCCGTCTGCGCCATCAAGCACGACGATGTCGACGGTACGCCCGGTGGGTGCGAGCATGGGCACCATGGCGGGGACCGTCATGAGGACGGGCAGGAGGTGGCGCACGAGCGGGTAGGCGATGAGCAGCTCGAGGTCGGAGGGCGCGCCCCCGTCTTCGAGGAGTTCGCGCAGTTCCTCGTATTGCCTGGGGCGCGCGGCGAGGGCGTTCGCGCGGATCCTACGCACGCCGGTGATGGCCTGCGGGATGAGCGACGCGACCTGGGCTTCGTCGAGCTCGCGGCCTTCGCGGGCGAGGTCTTCAAGGGAGGTAGGTCGACGCCGCCGAGGGCGGGCTGGGAGGCCAGCATGGAGCGCAGCAGGGAGGCCCACCAGGCCAGGTCGAGTTCGGTGTCGATCTGGGATTCGTCGACACGTCGGTCGGCGAGGTCCTGGGCAAGGGCGTCGAGGCCGTGGGCTGCCAGGCGCGAACGCATCTCCAGGCGGGCGGGGATCTCGCGGGCGGCGCTCGTGTCGCCGGCCCAGCGTTCAATGAGGGTGGACAGGCGCTGCACGTGGGTGGCGACCAGGTCCGGTTCTTCGTCCACGAACACGGGGGCGATGGCGTCGAGGTCGTCGCGCACGGAGTCGGTCAGGGCTGAGATTTCGCCGATTTTAGCGGGCAGGATCGGCCAGGAGTCGTCGCCGCACACGGCGCACCAGGCGTCGCGGCGTTCTTGAACGCGGATGAGAGCACGGTGCAGGTCGGGCACGTGGACGCCGGGGCGGACGAGGTCTTGGGCCTGTTTGACCAGGCGGGTGCGCTCGGCTCGGCTCATGGCAATGCCGTGGTCCTTGCGCCACTGCTTGGGGGCGGTAGCGATCACCATGTCAGCGGCGCTGCGTTCGAACACGCGGGGCTTGAAGACGTCGAGGACGTCGGCGATTCCGTCGAACATGGCGAGCTGGCGGTCCCACTGGGCGAGGGTGCCCGCGGGCTTGATACCGGCCTCGCCAGCGACGGAGGAAATGTAGACAAGCAGCTCGGGCAGCGTTTGGGACAGGCGGTTGACGCGCGTGAGGGCGTCGGAGGCCTGTTCGTCGGAGGTCAGGATGGCCTTTGCCCAGGCGGAGGATGCACCCCTGGTCAAGCGTCCGGAGGCGATGGCCTCGCGGAGGAGGGCGCGGGCGGACTTGCCCTGGTCCATGGCGATCTCAAAGAGGGTCTGATCAGACAGGCGGACGCGGGTCGTGGGTGCGCCCTCGCTACTGGTGAGGTCGGTGAGCGCACGCAGGGCATCGGCCGCGCATACGCCGAAGCGTCCGTAGGGTTCGTGCAGGGCCTTCGCGTAGGAACTCAGCGAGGAACGCACGTGGCGCAGGCGGGCGCGCATCGCGTCGACGCTCACCTGGTCGACGACGGGAGCCATGTCGTCCATTGCTTCCTTGACGCGCGGGGCAAGGCTGCGCCGCGCGTCGGAGTATCCGTCGATGTTGGCGATGACGTCGGACAGGCCCAGGTCGGCTAGACGCGAGTAGGCGGCAATCGAGCGCGAGGGCGCGGTGGACACGTGCAGGACGGAATGCCCGGTGGCAGCCGCGTCCGCGAGGATGGCGGCGACGATGGAGGCGTCGTCGGCGTATGCGGGCACGTCGATGAGGACGCTGCGGCCATCGGATGCGGCCTCGACTGCGTCCTGCTGAGTGGGGAGCAGGTCGCCGATCCCCTTTTCGGCCCACGGGTCGCGGTCGCCGGGATTGCGCGTGAGCGGCGTGGCGGTCAGCTCTCGGCGAGCGTCCTGGTCGCCCGCGAGCGCGCGGATAACCGCGGAGTCAGCCAGGGCCTCGACGTCGGTGTCGAGGCTGGCGGCGAGGGGGCCGGCGGGGTGGATGAAGAGACCGACGACTAGTTCGTCGCGCAGCTCAAAGCGGTTGAGGACGCTGCATGCCTGGCGCAGGGCGCTCATGGCCTGCGAGGAGGAGAACCCGTGGTGTCCGCTGGCCTGGGCGAGAATATCGCGTCCGTCGATGTCTTCTCCGGCCGCGCGCAGGGCGTTTTCGAGTTCGGGTGCAAGGAGGGCACCGTGCCCCACGGCGATGAGGACGTCGTCGTTGCGGCGCACGAGGCGTACGGGGCGCAGCAGGGCGGGCACGGTGATGAGTTCGGTGCCGTGGCGCCACGTGGCGGTTCCAATAGCCAGGTGGATCGGGCCGGTTCCGTGGCTGGCGGCGCGTTTCTCAGAGCGGGCGATGATCGCGCGGGCGCGGTCGAGCGCGCGGCCCAGGGCGATGGGTTCGCGGATGAGCAGGCTCAGGCGGACGGGGTGCTCGGTGAAGAGCTGGGCGAGGCCGCCGGGGTGGGCCTCGGTGAGCGAGAGGGTCGGCAGGTTTTTGCTGTCAGCAGCGATGGTCTCCTCGAGTCGTGTGCGCCACGCGGAGCGCGCCTGACCGACAAGGGTGGTCGGGTGCGTCGACGTGGACGAGGCTTCGGGGGCCTCGGGCTCGGGGGCGGAACGGCGCGAAAAGATACTAGGAACCACGATTCAACCCTACGGCAGCACCGCCTTATTGTGTGACGCGGCGCGCCCGGATGAGGTCGACAACGGAAATGGTCACAACAGCACTGACGATGAGGCCATGCCGACGATGTCGGCACCCGTGTAGGAGCTTCCCATGATGAGGGCGGAGAACACGGTCGCCGCGATGGGTTCGGCGCAGCCGACGAGGCTGGCGCGCACGGGTCCGATGCGGTCGACGCCCCACAGGAAGGCGGTGAAGGCGACGGCGGTGCCCAGCACGACGGTGATTGTCATGGCGAGGATGACGTCGGGCGTCCATGTGATCGAGTAACGCCAGACTCGCCCGACGAGGCCGACCCCGGCTCCAGCGATGACCAGGCCGTAGCCGACGACGAGTTCGGCACCGTATACGGCGATGAGGCGGGCGGGTAGCAGCGTGTAGGTCGCCAGGGTGAGGGCGGCGACGCCACCCCACGCGAGGGTCACGGGGGTCAGGGCGAGGGTACCTGGGGTGCCGTGCGTGGACAGTAGGAACGTGCCGGTCAGTGCCAGGATCATGGCGATCAGTTCGGAGGTGCGCGGCCAGCGCCGGTGGCTCAGGCATACCCACACGACGATGAGGATGAGGCCCAGGTATTCCAGGACGGTGCCGGTGCCGGCGTTGGAGGCGCGGATGACGCCCATGTAGCTGAGTTGGCAGGCCGCCAGGCCGAAGATGGCGTAGGAGATGAGTGGGGGCCAGTTACGCCTCGTTGTCACCAGTTCGCGGTGTTGGGTGGTGATCCTGCGCGAGCGGGCGAGCGCACAGCCGAGGGTGAGGATGCCGGCCGTAAACATGCGGAAGAAGCTGACGAGGGTCAGTTCGACGCCGTGGGACGTCATCAGATAGTCGGCGGAGACCCCGGAAGCGCCCCAGCACAGCGCGGCCACGACGGTCACGATATATCCGATGGCGTTACGCATGAGTCCCCTCACAGTGCCCCCGAGACGATTCGAACGTCCGACACCCGCTTTAGGAGAGCGGTGCTCTATCCCCTGAGCTACGAGGGCGTGACACTTTGTCCGGGCCAACTCTAGCAAAGTGGGTGCCCGCCCGTCGCGTCACCCCGCCCACGAACGAGACTCTGGGGGCGGGGATATTGAGCACACACGGACGAGGCCGGGGTGAGCGCGTGGGGTCCCCCGGCCTCGTCCGCGGTGAGGAGTTAGCGCCGCTCCCACTCCGTGTGCACCGCCGTGGTGCCTTCGCCCAGGTGGGCGGAGGGTACGACCATGACGGGGCAGGTCGAGTGGTGCAGGACGGTCTGCGAGGTCGAGCCGAGGAGCACGCCAGCCAGGCCGCCGCGCCCGCGGGTGCCCACGACGACGAGGTCGACTGCGGTCGAGAACTCGATGAGTAGCGAGGCCGCAGAACCGTCGAGGGCGTGGCGCGATACGTGCACGTCGCGCCCGTCCAGGGCGGCGTCGATGGCGGCGTCCATGCCCTGACGAACCTGGGTGAGGAGGGCGGAGTGGTCGACGCCCGTCGGGGTCCACGCCATGACGGAGGGACCCGCGGCGATGGGGACGGCCGAGACGGCCGTCAGGCGGGCACCCCACAGGTCGGTCTCGCTGATCGCGCGCTTGAGGGCGCAGGACGGCTGGTCGGTTCCGTCAATGCCGACGACGATGCGTTCGATGGGCGTGAATTTCTTGCCCGAGGTGTGGCGAGGCACCACGACGACCGGGCACTTGGCGTGCGCGGGCAGCGCAGAGGAGACGGTACCGAGGAGACGATCCGCAAAGCCACCGCCTCCGCGAGAGCCGACGACGATCATGTCGACCTCAGCGGAGAAATCGATGAGGACGCCTGCGGGGTCGCCCGGCTCGGTCGAACCGGACACGTGCGCGGCTCCACGCTCGCGAGCCACGGCCTTCGCTTCCTCAACAACTTGCTCGGCACCCGCTTTGAGCGCCTCGTCGTCGAGGACGGCGTACCCACCGTCGAGGGCGGCGGCAGAGTAGAAGCCAGCGCGTAGGTGCACAGGCAATGGATGCGCGCTCCGGTGCGCGCGCCGCGATCAGCGGCCCATGTGACGGCGGCAAGGCTCTCCTTCGAGCCATCGACACCGACCAGAATGACTTCGGTGGAACTCATCATGTCCTCCTCGTGGTGGCAGTCACTTATATTGTGCCGCATTTTGACGGTGGGCGAAAGCCCAAGTGGAGGAAGATAAAACAATCGCCGCAACCCCCTCGGGGCTGCGGCGATTGCCTATCGTTCAAACGGCTCAGTAGCGCACGTAGGTCGCACCACCGCGAACCGGCGAAACCTTCGAATTGTAGCCGGGCATAGTCGCCTCAACCATCTGACCGCCGCCGATGTAGATGGCGACGTGGCCGGGGTAGGCCACGATGTCGCCGGGCTGCGGGTTGGACACGATGGTGCCGCCAGCGGCCTGAGCGGACGAGGAGTGCGGCAGGTTGATGCCGGCAGCCGCGTAGGCGTACTTGACCAGGCCGGAGCAGTCCAGGCCGGCGAGGGTCTCGCCACCGTAGACGTAGGGAATGCCGGTCAGGCCGAGGGCGACGGAGACAATGTCCGATCCAGCGGCGTTGACGGCGGCCTGACGGGCCGAGGTATCCGAAGACGCGGTGGACATCTCGCCGCGGGACTCGGAACGCGAGGCAGCGCCATCAGAGGCGTTCGCGTCGGTCTCATCGGCGGGAGCTGCCTCCGGCTCGGGGCTGCGGGGGCCTCGGCGGTGACGGACTCGGCGATGCCATCCTCGGCGGTCCACGCGATATCCGGAACCTCAACCGTGGTGACGTCGTCGACGGCAATGGTCGTGGTGTTCAGGTCCGCGCTCTGCGGCTCGGACTGGGGGGTGGCCGGCGCGGCGTTTGCAACACCGGCAGCAATAGCGGTCAGCGCAACACCGGCGGCCGATGCGAAGGCGATCGGGCGAGCGGCGTTCATAGGGGTGACCCCCTCGACCACAGCAGCGGCGATGGGGCGACGTGCCTGGCGGTGACGCGGAGCAGGCTTAGAAGTCTTCACTCGTTTTCTCCCTGTTTCCCTGCGAGGTTAGCTGTCGGGTTCGGGCGGGAGGCCCGGCTCGGCATGCGAGCTTCACCCCTAGGCTACGAGGAGCCGATGATGGGTTCCCCGCGTGAGACGCTTTTTCCGCGTCATCCGTTGTCTCACTTCGGGTACCGGATGAGCGGTTGGTCTGATGACCGGTTCTCACTATACCCTGCACAGGCGGTCAGTGTCACGTTCCTATAACACCTCAATCCTCGACCGTTACCATTTCGTGACATTTATGCCGCGCAACAACAGGAAAAACTCAGCCAATCACCGACTCATCACACTCATTCCACCATCCGAGATGCCCTCGATTCTGGGCATAACGAAGGCCGAGACCCCACACGGACCCCGGCCTCGTTACGGTCGCGCTTACTCGCCGCGAACGAACAGGTGAGCGGCCAGTGCCATCGGGATCGTCAGATACCCGCTGACCTCCCCCGCCTCGTCCAGCGCCGCTACCCGCACGATGTCACCGTGCGCAGACAGACCCACGCGCGCGCCCGGGCGCAGTCCCAGCTCACCGAAGGAAGCCAGCAGATCGGCCTGGGCCTGGATCGGCTCGCCGATACGCGCCAGGGTCAGCGCACCCGACTCGAAGGAACGCACTGCGAGCTCCGCGGATTGCAGACGCCCACTCTCACCCACGCCGGGCAGCGGGTTACCGTAGGGGTCCACGCTCGGGTCGTGCAGCAGCTCCACCAGGCGCGCTTCAACGGCGTCGCTCATGACGTGCTCCCAGCGGCAGGCCTCGTCGTGAACCTGCGCCCACTCCATGCCAATCACGTCGAGAAGCAGACGCTCAGCCAGGCGGTGCTTGCGCAGCACCTCGGTCGCGCGGCTGCGACCCTCCTCGGTCAGCTCGAGGCGCCGATCCCCCATCACGTGCAGCAGGCCGTCACGCTCCATGCGGGCGACCGTTTGCGACACCGTCGGCCCCGAATGGCCCAAACGGTCCACGATGCGGGCGCGCAGGGGCGTCACCCCGTCCTCTTCCAACTCGAGAATGGTCTTGAGATACATCTCGGTGGTGTCGATCAGGTCTGCCACGGCATCCTCCTTTGACGGCTACGAACTAGCAACAGGATAGGGTGACCTTCCTTTTCTTGGAAGCAAACGACACAATGACGCGAAAGTGCGCGTGCCCACGTGTGCTTCTTCACGCTAATTCGATTAATGAGCATGATGGAAATAGCGTGCCAAGGCGGGTTACGCTGTGTTCATGGTGGTTTTCCCCGACATTGACCCGGTCCTCTTGCCCGCCGACGGTCGCTTCGGTTGTGGTCCCTCGAAAGTGCGCCCCGACCAGCTTCAGGCCCTCTTCACACCCCTCCTCATGGGCACCTCCCACCGCGCAGCGCCCGTGCGACATGTCGTCGCTTCCTTCAAGGACGGGCTGCGCTCCCTCCTGAGCGTCCCCGAGGGCTACGAGATCGTGCTCGGTAACGGCGGCGCCTCCGCCTTCTGGGATGTGGCCTGCGCGTGCCTCATGGACTCGCGCGCGGCCTTCGGTTCCTGGGGAGCATTCGGCGCAAAGTTCGCCTTGGAAGCGGAACGTGCGCCGCACCTGTGCACGCCCCTCATCGACGAGGCCGAGGCTGGCTCCCTGGTCACGCTCACACCGCGCGATGCCGCGGAGGGCGTCGATGTCTACGCCTACCCGCACAACGAGACCTCAACGGGCGTGGCCTCCCCCGTCTACCGGGTCGACGCACCGGGAGCGCTCACTCTCGTCGATGGCACGTCGATTGCGGGTGCCGCGCCCGTGGACCTCACCGGAGTCGACGCCTACTACTTCTCTCTGCAAAAGGCCCTCGGGTCGGACGGCGGCCTGTGGGTCGCTGTTCTCTCCCCCGCCGCCATCGAGCGCGCCCGGCGCATCGAGGCTGCTCCCCAAGGCCGTTGGATCCCGCAGTTCCTGTCGCTGTCTGCCGCGATTGATAACTCGCGCAAGGACCAGACGCTCAACACCCCCGCGGTCGCGACCATCATCATGGCGCAGCGTCAGGTCGCGTGGCTCAACGAACGCGGTGGGATGGATGCCGTCGCCGCCCACTGCGCCCAGGCCTCGTCCCTCATCTACGACTGGGCGACCGCGCACCCGGTGCTCTCCCCCTTCGTCACCGAGGAGGCGTGGCGTTCCCCCGTCACCGCGACGATCGAGATCAACGCCGACGTGAAGGCCACAGACCTGGCGGCGCACCTGCGCGCCCACGAGATCGTGGACATCGGCGCCTACCGCGGCGTGGGCGCGAACCAGCTGCGCATCGGTACCTGGCCCAGCGTCGAGATCGGCGACGTCGAAGCCCTCCTGGAGTGCATCGACTACTGCCTGGAGCGGGTCCTCTAAGCGCCTCGCGCCGCCGCGCGGTCCCCGACTCTCAGCTCGGGTCGACCGAGCGGCGCGGTGCGTCCGCAGAGGAGCCACCCTCCACGCCCACCCATGGGAAAGAGGGACGAACCGCGACGCGCCCCTTCCAGTGGATCATCGCCCACGCACCGCAGATGAGCGCGATACCCAGGGAGGCGATCCCGCCCACCAGGATCGCCCAGCGAGCTCCAAAAACCGCGCCCACACGGCCAATAATCGGCGATCCAATCGGCGTCGCGCCCAGGTACACAAGCGAGTACATCGCCATGACACGCCCACGCATCTCCTGATCCGTACGCGTCTGCATGAGGGCGTTTGCACTCGTGTTCATCGTCAGCATCCCAAAACCCGTCGGGATCGACAGGAGAGCGAACCACCAGTACGAGGGGGACAGGCCCAGCATGATCTCGGCGCACCCGTAGAAGGCGGCACCCAGGATGATCGTGCGCAGGCGAGGGATGCGGCGCGCAGCACCCGTCGCCCCCAGAATCGAGCCGAAAGCCATGAATGAGGAGAGTATCCCGAAGGAGCCGGCCGTCTTGCCAAACACGGTGGTCGCCATGAGCGCGCTGGTCATCTGGAAGTTCATACCCAGGGCGCTCACGATGGCAATCAGCACGAGGATGATAAGGATGTCCGTACGCCGGCGGACGTAGGCCACGGCTTCGCGCAGCTGGCCGCGGGCGCGGGGCACGAGCGTGCGCGGGTAGAGGCGGTCGCCGCGCATGAGCATCAGCGCGATGACGGGGGCGGCGAACATACCGGCGTCAATAAGGAAGACGGGACCCACCCCCCACCAGTCGATGAACAAGCCCGCGGAGGCAGGCCAATGAGACGCGCCGCGTGGAACGCCGTGGAGTTCAGAGCGACAGCGTTCGCCATTTTGTCAAGCGGAACAAGCTCGCCGACGAAGGCCTGACGCGCGGGGGTATCCATCGCGGAGATCGTTCCCGAGACAAACGCCAGGACATACTGATGCCACAGCTGCCCCGTTCCCGTCAGGACGACGAGACCCATGATGAGAGAGACAACGCCGATGCCAGTCTGCGTGCACTGCAGGAGACGCCGCCCCGGGATACGGTCCGCGAGCACGCCCGCCCACGCGGAGAACAGGATGATCGGCAGGAACTGCAAGGCGGTAACGATGCCGACCTGCGAGGAATCGTGGTCGGTGAGGACCGTGAGCACGTACCAGTCTTGAGCCACGCGCTGTAGCCACGTGCCCGTCGATGCAATCAACGTTGCGGAGAACCAGTACCGATAGTTGACATAGCGCAACGATGCAAACGTAGCCGACATGTCTTTCCTCCTCATCCTGTGCCCCTCCACGAACGAGGCATGGGCGAAGCGCGCGGTCCTCGTTCGTACGCGTTCTTTCAGAATACGACTGCCCCGCCGCAGCGACGCTGCGACGGGGCGACAAGTACGCGATAGGTGAGCAATCAGGCGACGCCGAAGAGACGCTGGATCGGACCCATCAGGAAGTAGATGATGAACAGGACGGAGACCAGCCACATGAGCGGGTGAACCGTGCGAGCCTTGCCCTTGACGAGCTGGATGAGCGCGTAGGTCACGAAGCCCACGCCGATGCCGACGGACACTGAGTAGCCGAAAGGCATGAAGGCCATCGTCATGAAGGACGGGATGGCGACCTCGGCGGACTTCCAGTCGATGTCAGTCACCTGGGTCATCATGAGGAAGCCGACGAACACGAGGGGCCGTGGAAGCGGCCTCGGTCGGGACCAGTTCGACGAGCGGAGCGAGGAAGGTCGAAGCAGGAAGAGGACACCGGTGACCACGGAGGCCAGGCCGGTGCGTGCGCCCTCGGCGACGCCCGAGGCGGACTCGACGTAGGGAGGTGTTCGAGGAAACGCCTCCGATGCCGCCGGCCACGGCAGCCAGGGAGTCGATGATCAGGATCTGGCGCGTCTTGGGCGGGTTGCCATCCTCATCAAGCAGGTTGCCTTCGGCACCGACAGCAACCATGGTGCCCATCGTGTCGAAGAAATCGGCGAGCATGAGGGAGAAGACCAGGAGGATCACGGAGACAACGCCGAGCTTGCCGAAGCCGCCGAAAAGGTCAACCTTGCCAAGGGTGTCGAAGACGGGGACCGCAATCGGGGATCCCTTGAGCTCCGGAACGGTCTGCCCCCAACCGGTCGGGTTCGTGTCGGAGATCCGATCGATGTGCGCGAATGCCTGGACGATCACCGCGAGGACCGTGGCTGAGATGATCGAGATGAGGACAGCGCCCTGCACGCCCCGCACGTACAGGATGATCATGAGGAACAGGCCGAAGACGAAGACCAGGGCAGGCCAGCCATCGAGCGAACCCGAGATGCCGAACTGAACGGGTGTCGCACCCGTGCGCACAATACCGGCGTTGACCAGGCCGATGAGGGCCACAAAGAGGCCCAGGCCGAGCGTGATTGCGGTCTTGAGGGCGGCGGGGACGGCACGGAACACTGCCTCGCGGAAGCCCGTGAGGACCAGCAGGAAGATGAGGATACCTTCCCACGCGATAATGCCCATGGCCTCGCCGTAGCTCAGGCCCGCACCGAGGACCAGGGTGAAGGCGACCACCGCGTTCAGGCCGAGGCCGGCTGCGAGCGCCAGCGGGTAGTTCGCAACAACGCCCATGAGGATCGTCATGACGCCTGCGACCAGCGCGGTGCCTGCGGCGATACCCTGGGTGGTGATGGATCCGTCGTCGGGAATAGCGTTGCTCAGGATCGCCGGGTTAACGACCAGAATGTAAGCCATCGCGAAGAAGGTGACGATCCCGCCGCGGATTTCATGACCGATGGTCGAGCCGCGCTTGGAGATCTGGAAGAACGAATCAAGTGACTGTGTGAAGCCGCCGCGGGAAGGGGCGGTCTTTTCTTGGGTGTTCACTGGTCAATCGTGCCTGGTCACGCCCCCTGTACGCAAACATACCCGCTGTGTTCCCACTTGTTGAGAAAGCACCCGGGGACCTCCCCGAGTGCTTTCCCACCGCCTGTGATCCACGAGGCCTCAGTCGGCGTCGCTCTGCGTCGCTTCCTCGCGCTCTCCCTCGGAGTGCGTCGTATCCTGCGCCCGCTTCGCCCCGGCCTCGTCGCTGTCCTTCTCGGCAGCGCGCGGCATCGGCTCGGCGTCGAGCGCCCCCTCATTCACGCGCGAAGGACGCACCGGCCACGCCGTACCATTCTTCGGAACGTCGGTCTCCGAATGGGAACCGCACGTGTGATCCAGGGAAACCACGGCCCCGTCATCGGTCGCCCACTCATTCGCGCACACGCCGAACATCGTGCGCATGCCGCCGCTTATCTTCATGAGAAAGCCGCAGGTTGAACAGGTGTTGCGCGGGCGACGACCCGGCTTCGGGCCGCGCTCCGACTCATACCAGCGCTTGGCTGCCTGGCTCCGCCCAGTCTTGGACAGGACTCGGGGACGCCCCAAGCCCAGCTCGCGAACGACCGGCAGATCCAGATCCTCACTGGTGTCCTCGAAGCCCTGCTCGAGGCGCTCATCATCCGCTTTGTACGGCAGACATCGTCGCGAGAAACATCCGAGGGACGCAGGCGTTGCTCCCACGGAACCCACTCGGGGGCGAGAAGTGCACCCTCACGAGGGGTCATATCGACTTCACACACAGTGGCGACGCGACCGCGCGGCACGCGGGCGACGGTGACGGCCCAGCACCAGCCCACGTATCCCGCGTCCGTGGACGCGAAAAAGTGGGTGGCCAGGCGCTCCGACACCATCTCGAAGCCCACATGCTCGCCGACCGGGCGCGGGTACGCCACGGCCTCGGCCCCGGCGCGTGCGACATCGACGGCTGCCTCCAGGACAGCGTCCTTCTTCACTGCCCGCGTACGGGCACCAGTCTTAGGCATCAAATTCCTCTGCGACGGCGCGCAGCACCTTCGCGATCTTGGTCGCGTTGTCCGGGTAGGAACCGCGGCGCAGCGAGGCACTCGAGGAGTCGAGGAGCTTAATGAGGTCCTCGACAACCGGCACCATCGCCTGCGGCTTGCGGCGCTTAGCGCGGGCAACGGAAGCTGTCTCCTTCAGGAACCGCACACTCAGCGCCTGCGGCCCCTTACGTCCGTCGGCCACCGAATACTCCACGCGAGCACCCACCTTGGGACTGCGAACATCGGACGGTAGCGCGGACGAGTGGAGGAAACATCCGCCCCGTCGTCTCCTGTAATGAAGCCGAAACCGCGATCAGCGTCGAAGAACCTCACTTTACCGGTGGGCATGGTCTCCTCCTTCTCTCCATAGTCTGTAGGCCCAAAGGACTCCCCCTATATCATAAGGTGCGCGCCCGCCCGGCGTCTGAGCGTGCTATTGCCTGTAGCGAACAGCACCGCTGCCCCCTCAATCACGTAGACTGACCTCACGGCAGCGATCACGTTTCGTACTCTGCGTCACATTGTCGACGAATACACGCCGCGTGATGTACGTTTGCCTGTTCGCCACAACGCAGGAGACCCCGTGTCACGCACCCGCCGCTTCAGCATCGTTGCTCTACTCTCCACGTTCCTGATCGCGCTCGGCGCTCCCGCGTTCGCCACCTCACCCGTCACGACCAGCGGCATCGTCACCGACCCCGGGCGGCTGGCTGTCCGACTCGGAGCGATCAGCTCATCGAGACCGCTGCGCGCACCGCAGCGCCAAGGGCATCACGTCGACGTCGTCATCGTCGATAACCTCCGGGCATCGACGGCGTCGAATGGTGCCGCAGGACCTCGATGCCTCCGGCACCCGGACGGCAACATCATCTACTATATCGCTCACAACGAGCGCGTGGACGGCGAATGCGTCAACGGCGGCTCCATCTGCAAAGCGCGCGCGACACTCGAGCGCGCACGGCCGCCGAGTCGAAACCGCCAGCAAGCCCTCTGACCTCTTCCGACGCCGCCGCGGGGTGCCGTCGCCTTCATTAACACCCTCGCGAACAGGTCCACCACCTCCTCCAGCGGCACGAGCAGCTCGGGCAGCGGGACGCGCTCCACCTCCTCCGAGGGTCGGCGCAGCGCCTTCATTATCCTCATTCTCATCGTCGGCGGCATCATCGGCATCGGGCTCGCCGTCCTCTCCTCCGCGTCGCAACGAACGCGCCGCGGAGCAGGTCACCCTCACCAGAACCGAAGACGCCGAGAAGAAGGTCTCGCAGGCCAACCGCCAGCCTCGCGGCAGACGAGCAGGTGCGCTCCGCCACCGACGAGCTCGACTCGCGCGCGCCCAGTTCGGCATCGCCGCCACCGACGAGTTCGCCCGCACCCTGGAGGCCGCCCGGGACTCCGTCGCGCGCTGCTTCGACACTCAAAAGCAGATGAATGACTCCACCAACCCGATCTCGCGCGCGAACCTGGCGACGAGCATCATGCGCGACCTGGGGACCTCCATGAACCCCTTGAGCGCCATTCAGGCCTCCTTCGAGAAGAAGCGCAGCGAGCAGGCGACGCTGCCTAACCGCATCACCGAGACCCACGAACGCTCCTCATCGAGCAGCGCGCCGATCTGAGCGCGCGCAGGAGTTGGCGAGCATCGCGGGTATCTACCCCGCGCAGATGCTCGCCTCCCTCCAGGACAACCCTGAGCAGGCCGCCGCCCTGCTGACAACCGCCGGCGCCGCCCTGGAGGAGGCCCAGCGGATGGCCGAGACGGACCGGGCCCGCGCGGAGAGCGCCCTCGACACCGCACACCGCGCCCTCATGATGGCCACGCACCAGACCGACGCGATCTTCTCCGCCAAGTCCGACCTCGACGCGATCCACGACCGCCTCGGCGCCGCCATCGGCTCCATTTCGTCGGATATCAACGACGTGTCGTCCCTGAAGGCGGACCCGGCCATCTTCGACCTGCTCGTCGCCGACGCGCGCACGGCGATCTCCGAGGGACAGGCCGCCCTCCTCAACAACGGCGACCCGTTGGCGGCCCTCGAACACCTGCGCAGCGCGGAAGCAAACATCGACGCCGCGCTCGCTCCGCTGCGCTCCAAGCGGGACAACGACGAGCGGGCTCTGTCCGCCGCCCGCTCCCAGGTGTCCTCGCCGAGTCCGCGGTCATGCGCGCCCAGCGCTACGTCCAGGGGCGACGCGGCGTCATGAACATGAACGTCCGCTCCACCCTCCACGACGCCGAGCAGTCCCTCGCGGCGGCCCGCGAGGCCCTGGGCAGCGACCCGAACGAAGCGACCTCCCAGGCATCGCGTGCGCGCACCGCCGACCGCGTCATGGCCACTCCCCTGGCGCGACCCATGACGAGCTGGTACGACGAGGACGACGATGACGACGACCGCTCGAGCAGTTCCGGCCCTCCCTCGGTGAGCAGATCCCGTGGTCGATCCTGTTCTCCAACAGCGGCAGCTGCACCGAGCCCTCGTGGGGGTCCAGCTCTGAGTTGGGGCAGCTCCAGCTCGAGTTGGGGCAGCTCCAGCTCCAGCCATTCTCGGGCGGCGGGTTCTCCGGGAGCTCCGGCAGCTTCGGCGGCGGCGGGGCTCTCCGGCCCAAGGGGCCACTTCAAGCGCGTCGCACCGGTCGCGAGCCGCCGCCGCGCACCCTGGCCTCGCGGCGGCCTGCTCTGCCTGAGCGCCCGCGTCGCGTACACTCGACCCCAGACACGCACCGTGACGCAGATTGCAACGCTCAGGCGATGCGGAGCCGCTTCAGAGTGCGTGTCGTTCCGTTCACCACCGACCAGGAGGGCCATGTGACACTGATCCGACGCCTGTGCATCGGCGCCGTCATGATGGCAGCGATGCCCTCGGTGGCGCGCCCGCTCGCGACCGAGCCGCTCACCACGAGCGGATTCGTCAGCGATCCCGACGGCTTCCTGAGCGAGGAGCAACGCGAAACTATTGAGACCCCAGCGAAATCGTTTTATTCCACATACACCACGTACATCGACGTCGCCGTCATTCCCAACTCTCCGGGCCAGGAGCCATTAGCGTGGTGCGAGGCCACCCTCGAGCAATCGCGGAGCGCACAACAGGGCATCCTCTACGTTGTCGCCTACGAGAAGGGTACGAGCGTCTCCTGCGCGGGTTTGAAGCTAGCGAAAGATGCGAGTACCAGGCCGATGCTGGAAGGCGCGCTACGCGCCGCGCGTAACAAGCATAAAACCACCCCCCTGACCCCTGAAGAGGCAGTGGCGGGCTCTCGCACGTTCATCGACTTTCTACGCAGCGATTACGACTTCAGGGCACGCAACGCTGCCGAGAACAGCAAGAGGCGACAAGCTGAGGAGAAACGGCGCGAGGAGCAAAAGAAGGAAGAAAACAAGAGGAATCTCGTCGTTAACATCTTCATGTCTGCGCTCGTTGTGACTGTCATTGTCTCCAACCTATGGGTGTGGATCCGAAAAAGAACGTGAGCTAGAGCAAGGGGTATCCCCCGCTGAATTCGAGGATGTCGCCCCTCCCGTGGACACCGTGAGGCGCGACGCTCTGAGGGCCGCAGCGGAAGCACGGCGGCGTCTGTCGGAGGCCGAGGAACAGGTGCGCGCCGCCGAAGAAGACTGGAACTTTGCTCGCGCCCAGTTCCGGCAGCGCCGCGGCCGAACAGTACGGACGTCGCCTCGAGGCGGCGAAGGCGGCTATTGCGCGCGGCTTTGACACTTACAAACAGATCGAGCAGACGTCAGATTCTCACGCCAAGCGACGCCTCGCCACAACAATCACGGAGGATCTCGACAAGAACCTACCGCCCCTGCAGGATGCTCGCAAGGAGTTCGCCGCACAACGCGAGAAGCGATCATCGCTTCCCACCCAGCTTGCCAACGCTCGCGAACGCCTCGTCGAGGAGCTCGCCGATCTGGAGCGCTCTGAAGGAGGAACCTCCAGCATTGCGGGCCTCTACTCCGAGTCCATGCTCGCTTCGCCCAGGACAATCCGCAGCGCGCGGCAGCTTTTAGCTAGAGTCCGCCTGCTCGGCACTGGACACGGCGAGCGCGCATATCGAGGCGGACCCGACGCGTGCCGCCTCGGCCCTGGACACCGCGCAGCGTGCTCTGACCATGGCGAATGCACAGACGGACGCGATTTTCTCGGCGAAGACCGATCTCGACGCGATCCGGGATCGTCTCGGCGCCGCCATCGGGGCCCTGTCCGGCGACATCGTCGAGGTTGACGGGCCTCGAGGCCGACACGGCTCTCCTGGCCCCGCTGCTCGCCGACGCGCGGGGCTGCAATAGCGCTCGGCCAGCGCGCCCTGGTCAACGACGAGGACCCACTCGGCGCGCTCGAGAACCTTCGCGACGTGGAGCTTCGCCTGGAGGCGGTGCTCGCTCCCTTCGGACGCAGGGAAGCTGCGGCGCTCAAGGCGCGAGAGAGCGCTCAGCGCCATATTCGCGACGCTGATGCGACCCTCGCGTTCGCGCGCAAGTCCCTGAGGAACCGTCAAGGCTCCGCCCCTGTTCGATGCGAACAAGCTCCTGCGGGAAGCGGAACAGGCGATTGGCGAGGCTCGCGAGGCCCTCAACAAGGACCCACTGCAAGCGAGCGCCGCGGCCCTCGAGGGCCACCGTCCTGACCAACCGCGCGCTCGCGACACCGGGGCGCCAGTAGAGGAGGTGAACGACGACCCACTGACACTGGAGCCAGACGATCGCGGGCCACAGCGCTCGCGTCCGCACCCGGCCACCAGGGCATCAACAATCCACAACAATGTGACGGGCCGCATATTATAGTGAACGCGCGGCGGCCCATGATGATGTATCTTGCCTGTTCGCCACCAACCAAGGAGGATAGCGTGCCACGGATTCGACGTCTAGGCATCGCAGCCGTCATGACGGCCGCGATGGCGCTCGGTGGCGCGCCCGCGTTCGCGACCGAGGCCGCGGGAGGCGCGGAGGCTGTCGTTACTTCCGCCTCCACCCTTCAGCACGCAGGATACGGGCCCTATGCGCAGGGCGTCGCAGCTCAGTCCACATCCGCCAGCCGGTCCTCGTCACCTCCCCCAGCCGGTCTCGTCGTCCGGCTCGACCGAACACGGCCGAGGCTTCCTCTGGTTGGCGGCTGCGGCATGCATCGGGCTGATCAGCTTGGCCACAGGGGCACGAAGGACTCGCAGGAGAGCGAGAGCGCCGACCCCGAGCCCGCACCCACCTCCGACGATACGGCCCGGCGCGCGCGCCTCAAGGTGCGCGAGGAACGGCTCAGGGCCGCCGAAGAAGCGCACCGCCGCGCAGGGCGCGAACAAGCGCCCGTCGAGGCGGCCGAGCTCGTGCGCACCGCCGAGCGGGAGGGGACTCACGCGCGCCCAGTTTGGCCTGTCCGCGACCGAGCGTTTCCATCGCCAGGTCGAGGAGGCCAAGGCGGCTCTTTCACGCGGGTATGACACCCAGAAGCGCATCCAGGCCGCGGTGGCCCCCCAAACCAGGATGCGTCTCGCCGCCGAGATGTCGAACGACCTGGACGCAGCCGTGTCCCCCTACGCGCGGCCACCGCGGAGTTCACCGCACAGCGCGCCGAGCACGCCGCCTCCCTCTCGGATCGCACAGGCGCGCGAGCGCCCGGGCCGAGGAGCTCCCGGACCTTGAGCGCGCCAGGGAGGAGCTGGCGAGCATCGCGACCATTTACCCCTGCCACGACCCTCGCTTCGCTTCAGGGCAACCCGGAGCGTGCCGCACAGCTGCTCGAATCCGCCCGCGACGCGCTGGAGACAGCGAGCGCGACGGTCACCAAGGACAACACCCGCGCCGCCTCCGCCCTCGACACCGCTTCGCGCGCCCTCACCATGGCCGGCGCGCAGACGGGCGCGATCTTCTGCCAAGTCCGACCTCGACGCGATCCAGGATCGCCTGGGCGCCGCCATCGGGTCCCTCTCCGCCGACCTCACCGAGCTTGAGGGCGTCGAGGCCGACACGGCGCTCCTGGCCCCGCTGGTCGCCGACGCGCAGGAGGCAATCGCCACCGGCCAGGCCGCCCTTATCACCAACGACAGCCCGCTCGAGGCGCTCGACCACCTGCGTACCGTGCAGGCCAGGCTCCGCGTCACCCTCGAGCCGCTGCGCGAGGCCACCCCGGCCTCGCCTCGCCCAACGCCCCGAGGGGAACGATCATGACGCCTCTGCCCACGCGCGCTCGCGACACCCGGGCGCCAGTTGAGGAGGTGAACGACGACCTATCGCAAGTGACGGAGACGATCGCGGGCCACAGCGCTCGCGCCCGCACCCGGCAACCTGACCATACACAATCCACAATAATGTGATGGACCACATATTAAAGTGAACGCGCGGCGGCCCACGATCATGTATCTTGTTCTGTTCGCCACCAACCAAGGAGGATAGCGTGCCACGGATTCGACGCCTCGGCATCGCAGCCGTCATGACGGCCGCGATGGCGCTCGATGGCGCGCCCGCGTTCGCGACCGAGGCGCTCACGCCAAGCGGATACGTCACCGATGTGGACGGCTTCCTCAGCGACGAAGAACGCGCAACGATCGCGACCAGCGCAGAGTCCTTCTCCACCAAATTTTCCACTGTTATCACCATCGTCATCGTCCCCAACTTTTCCGACCAAACACCATCCGAATGGTGCCAGGCCACCCTCACCAAGGTGCGGGACAACGACAAAGTCCTTCTCTACGCCGTAGGTTACGAGGAGGGAATAGACACATACTGCTTTGGTCAGGAGATTACTCAGTGGATGCGCAACGATTCCATCGTCAAAGGGTACGTGGACAGCGCACTATCGAAGCCCATCGGACATATAATCGACTCCGCTGACCTCCAAAGAGGCAGCGGCGGGCCCCAAGACCTTAATCAACAGTCTGCGCAGCTCTTTTGAGACATACAAGCGGATTCGTTCCGAATACGATGCAAGCAGCCAGCGCCTGAAGGATGAAAGCAGAAAGGAAGAAATCAAGGGCTTTGTTGCTTTCCTCATCGTGGGCATACTCGTCATCGGCATTTTTCGACCAGTGGAAAAGCAGCGAGCAAGAAGAACACGACGCAGAAATCGAAGCCGCAGCATGGCGCATCCAACGCCGCAGGGAAGAACGCGACGACAAGGCTGCTCGGCATGATGCGGACAAGTTGGTCCAGCAGGCGAATGACCGACTGGCCGCAGCCGATCTGGACGTGCGCGATGCCATGAAGGAATGGGACTACGCAC
>BNJV01002595.1_pt1 | contig 32197 bp, 36 predicted proteins | sample 8540591 | NCBI WGS metagenome assembly BNJV01 (sample SAMD00202457, study PRJDB9452) | human saliva metagenome | host: Homo sapiens | reverse complement strand
GGAGTTAAGATTAAAAAAACTTAAGTCTAACCACTATATTTAGGTAAGACGTGGATTGGAATTTCGCTGATATACTAAGTACATCAGAGTATTGCATTTCATGCAATACTCAACACTAATGGCTCTAAAGAATATAAGGATTGTTTAATAATTTTTTGTGGCAATTCTTATATTCAAAATTTTAGTAAAATGTTGCTAATTAGTGATAGAGGAGGTTATTAATGGAAACAAGAGAAGAAATTGTCTCTAAATTAGAACTCATTCGTGAGAATATATTGGGATTTATTCAAGCCCGTTCACGTCAAGTTACACTTGTTAATCAAATGAGAACAGCCAAATTGATTCAACAAGATGAATATAACGATAACACATTGTCTCATAAATCCCTCAAGCTTGCTTTTTCAATTATGGTATTTTCAAGTATTTCGATACTATTAGGGGATTTATTGTATGTCATCTTACTTGGTGCTGTGAATCGATTAATCGGTGATATTATCTTTGAAGTTTTGTTCTTATCAGGATTTTTATTTCTATTGTTTCGTCGTATGAAAGGTTCAAAGGATAGCTGGATTTATCCAGCGACACTGATTATGGGAGGGATCTTACTTGTATTCCCTCTACGTTTGCTTTTGACTCCTAATCCTATAACATTAATTCTACTTGGAGTGTCAATTGTAGCCACCTATTTCATCATTCAAAATAAGCTGGAATTAATGATTGCGTTTGTGAATAAAGGTATTCGTAATAAAAATGAACAGCATTTAAGAGATTACCAAGCAGTGGTTGCAGAAAATCAACGATTAGAATTGGCCTATCAGCAAGAGGGACGTTTGATGGAAATTTCCGGAATCAAGCTGTAGCAATTGGTCAAGGATGGTATCCTAAGGATTATTATGCACTAGATGCAGTGAATTATCTAATTCACTCATTTAATAATTTTAAAGCAGATAACATAAAAGAAGCAATTAATTTATATGATACATATTTAGACCGAAAAGCACGTCGAGCGTTTGAGGCAGAGATGATCGAACTTGAGAAAGAGCAGATTATTAATCAAGAACGGATGATCAAGCTTCAAGAACATGCAAATATTTTAAGTGCAAGACAAATTGCAGAAACACAAGAAGCGGCTGCTGCATCACGTGCTGTAGCAAGTGAACTCGAGAATATTCGTTATGGAAGATAACAAATGTGGGACTACTTCAAATATCGATAAGACTGCTGAGGTTACAAAAGAGGTAGTCGATACAGCAAGAGAGAAAGCTGATGAAGCGGCTAAATCAGTAGCTGAACAAGAAAAGGTTGTCAGTGTAGCTGATCAAAAGGCTAAGGAAGCTGAAGCTGCTGAAAAAACGGCTGCAGCAACCTATGAAAAAACAAAAGAAGTTGCGAAGGAAGCAACCCCTGAAAATATTACCAAAGCTGAAGAAGCCATTAAAACAAAAGAGGCTGGTGTGAAATCAGCTGAAGAAAGTGTAAAAAAGGCTGAAGAAGGTGTGAAATCAGCTGAGACAGTAGAAGCTGAATTAGGAAAAACTTATGAAGAGGCTACTAAAAAAGTAGACGATGAAAAAGCAAAAGTCGCATTAGCCAAGGAAGAAGTGAAGAGGGCAGAACAAGCTCTTAATGAGACAACATTAACCAAAGCACAAGAGACAGTGACGATCGCAGGAAATAAGCTGAAAGATGCTGAGTCTGTGAATAAAGCAGCTCAAGACGAATTGACTCGCGCAAAAGACTTCGACGCATCTCGTCAAGCTAAAATTGATGAAACAAAATCAGCTCTCGATAAAGAACGCACTGAAAAGAACGTTCCTGAGCTTGAACAAGGTCTCACTGATGCAAAAGCTAACGTAGAAGCAAAAGAAAAAGCTCTCGCTGAAACAAAAGCCAAAGCAGGTGTAGCTCAATCTGAAGTCGATGAGGCTCAAAAAGCTCTTGACAAAGCAAACGCGGATTATCAAGAAAAAGTTGCTAAATTGCAACAAGATGAAGCACTTCGTAAAATCGTCGTTCCTGCTGAATACGCAAAACACGATATTACAGACTACGATTGGTTCAGTTCTCATCAAGATGAATACATGAAATTGCAACCAGAAATCGACTGGGATGCTTATAGCCAAACAGGCATTGGCTCTAATAAAGAAGTCGTCGATCTTGCAAATCTTACATCAGCTCAACGTAAAGAACTTGCTGAATTTGCGGCTCAAATGTTGAATGACCTTAACCAACAATATTGGTCTCAACGCGAACCTGGTAAAACAATAGAACCTCTTCAATTGACAGTAGGCGGTCAAGAAATGGCTGACGCTATCGCGCGTGGATATTCTAAATTCTACGCAGATAATGGTGGAACTCCTGATAAATTCAACTTTCTTAAAAACTGGGATCACCAATACGCAGTACTTAACCCATACCGTGCATCTGAATCCCTCGGTGGACTTATGCCAGAATGGCATAAAGAAAACATGGGTGGATACACTATGTTGAACTTGAAACAAGATATCGCAAGCGCTATTCGTCAAATGATGTTCGTTGATGGAAACCAAGCAAACGGTCACGCTAAACATTTGATTTCCCTTCATGGTACAGGTATCGGTATTGGTGTAAGTTCTGGTGCCGTTCACATTTTGTCAACAAGTCGTGCTATGAACGAAGATAAGGCAGACTATATTAGTACTGATGCTGAATACAAAGCCTCCCTTACTTCTTCGATTGCAGAGAAAGAACAAGCACTTCAGGCAGCAAAAGATAAGAAAACAGCAGCGGATAAAGCCGTTAAATCTGCTGAAAATGATCTTGCTTCTGCAAAATCAGCTCAAGTTGACGCTCAAACAAAATTGAACGCTGCTCAAAATGCTATTGCTAAAGCTCAAAAAGCATACGATGACGCGCTTGCGGTCAAAGAACAAACTCCAGCAGCTCAAGCTAAAGTAGTTGAAACTGCAAAAGCTCTTGAAACAGCTAAAGATGAACTTGCAACAGCTAAAACAAATCTTGCAAACTTGCAACAAGTTCGTGCCCAACGCGAATCTGAATTAAAAAACGCTAAAGCTAAATTGGTTGCTCAAGAAGAAGATCTGAAACAAGCCCTTCAGGTAGCTCTTGATGCAGAAAATGATTTGAAAGCAAAAGGTCTCGCAACAACTGAAGCAAAAGCTCAAGTTGAACGTGCTAAACAAGCTGTCAAATCAGCAGAGCAAGCAGTACAAGACGCGAAAGACTATCTTGAGTTGCTTAAGAACGCACCTGTGAAACTTGCTGAAGCTGAAAAAGCATTGACTGAAGCAAAAGCTAAAACAACTGAAGCTAAAGCAACTCTTGAAACTGAAATTGCAAAACTCGAAGTTTTGAAATTGAAAGCGAAAGCTTCTCAAGAAGATTACACTCGTGTCTTCGAAGCTTACCAAAAACTTGTTAAAGCAAAACAATTGGAAGAAACAATTCGTCGTGAACAAGAACGTATCAAACACGAAGAAGAAACTCGTCGCAACGAACCAGTTCGTCATGAATCAACTGAAAACAAAGTGATGAAGACAACTACACCAACCCCAACAGCAACAACTGGCGCAAACGCACCGGTTGAATTTCAAGTGAAACAAGCAAATACGAAGGAGTTGCCATCAACGGGTGAAACTACTAGCGCACTTGGGCTTATAGGCGTGGCAATGGCAACTCTAGGTCTTGCTGGATTGAAACGCAAACGCGAATCAAGATAATAAGATAAAAAAATCTTTGTAATTTAGTTTAAAGCAAACATGTAAAAAAATGTTTGCTTTTTAAATTAGGTCAGGTTTGGTATAATATTGAGAAGTTATATTAAGGAGACAAACATGAAAAAAATTGGAACATATTTACTAGCTGCAGCCCTCTTGCTTTCTCTGGCATGCTGCGCTCCGAAACGCTATGAGCGCAAGCATGGTCCAGTAGAGTCTTCATCAGTCAAAAAATCATCTGACAAGGCCCGAGAAAAAGAGCAAACAGAGGAAACTAAGTCAGATAAAAATGATAAAGAAGCCATTGGGACCTTGTCAAAAGCTGACCAAGCGGATATCTATTCGATTATTGAAAATAGTGCGTCTTTAACCTATTCACTTCAGGTGCAACCGACTCGTTTGCTGGAGTTGAACAACGATCACAGTGCAGTTGAAGGCTACTCGCAAGACATGTTCATTGATTACTACAATACCTACACGCCAGAAACCTATAATTTACAAGATATCATTGATAAATTGAATGCAGAAGAGACATCGGACTCTATTCGCAGCCTTTCACAAGACCAGCTGATTCAACTAACAAATGAAAAGAAAGACGGCTGGATCTATTCGACAAAAGACAAGGCCTTCTACGAAATTGTAGCTGGTGGTCGTGGCGGAGCGATGCCACCGATGGAAATTCCTTCACCAGATGAATGGGTGATCAATGAAGATTCGGTTGAAGTGACAACGACCATCCAAGGGACTTCCGATCCATACAGACGTTTTGTCTTGAAACGTAACAACAAGAACTACAAGGGTGGAACCCACAAAACACGCTTTTATGTCGACAGCACAGAATTTGTGAAATCGTAAAAATAAATAAAGGCTATATCTAGCTCTAGAATTTTAAAATAAGTGGAAATCAAATATTCCTCGAAAAAGGCTTTTAAAGCCTTTTTCTTTTGGACTTGAATATGGTAAAATAAAGGTTATACGTGCTTGGATACAAAGATGAGGATATAACATACAGTAAGGCTGTTGCAATCCATATCTCGTTGAGTTGGGTGGCCTTGGTATCTTGAGTAACTGAATTTTGGCCTCATTTCTTAGGAAAAAAGATAAGATTCCTAGCACTCATCGAGTGTGGCGTCACCTTCCTATTTTTCTACAGAAATGTTCGGCAAGCCGAACCGTCCAAAATATCTTGAGTAATTGAACCCAGCCGAAAAGCTGTGTAAAAAAGATAAACTGTCTTGTCTTCATCGAAGACTTCGCCAGTTTCCTATTTTTACTTTGCTTTTTGCGGCCTTAGTATCTTGAGAATTGAACCCGCCTACAACTCTGTGGAAAAAGATAAATCTACCTAGGAGCGTTTGCTCCGTCGTTCGATTTCCTATTTTCCTTTGAGTTGCTTAACGGCTTAGTATCTTGATCTTTGTAGGCAAGTCGTATAATTTTATCAATCCAAAGGGGATTACAATGACAAAACAAGTGTTTCAAACGACTTTTGCGGGTCGTGAGTTAATCGTAGAGACTGGTCAGGTTGCGAAGCAAGCAAATGGCGCTGTTGTCGTGCGTTATGGTGAGTCAACTGTCTTGACGGCAGCTGTCATGTCTAAGAAAATGGCAACTGGGGATTTCTTCCCACTTCAAGTCAACTACGAAGAAAAAATGTATGCGGCTGGGAAATTTCCTGGTGGCTTTATGAAACGTGAAGGACGTCCTTCTACTGATGCGACCTGACAGCGCGTTTGATTGACCGTCCGATCCGTCCTATGTTTGCGGAAGGTTTCCGTAATGAAGTGCAAGTCATCAACACAGTCCTTTCTTACGATGAAAATGCATCTGCCCCAATGGCAGCCATGTTTGGTTCATCATTGGCTCTTTCTATCTCAGATATTCCGTTTGACGGACCAATCGCTGGGGTACAAGTAGGCTATGTGGACGGGGAAATCATCATCAACCCAACGCAAGAACAAGCAGAGCGCTCTCTTCTTGAATTGACAGTAGCTGGTACTAAACACGCTATCAACATGGTAGAGTCTGGTGCCAAAGAATTGTCAGAAGAAATCATGTTGGAAGCTCTTCTCAAAGGGCACGAAGCCGTTAAAGAATTGATTGCCTTCCAAGAAGAAATCGTTGCGGCAGTTGGGAAAGAAAAAGCAGAAGTTGAATTGCTTCATGTAGATGCTGACTTGCAGGCTGAAATCATCGCAGCCTACAACAGCGACCTTCAAAAAAAGCGGTTCAAGTTGAAGAAAAAAATTGGCTCGTGAAGTCGCGACTCAAGCAGTCAAAGACCAAGTCACAGCAGTTTACGAAGAAAAAAATATGCAGACCACGAAGAGTTTGATCGCATCATGCGCGACGTGGCTGAAATCTTGGAACAAATGGAACACGCAGAAGTGCGCCGTTTGATCACAGAAGACAAGGTTCGTCCGGATGGTCGTAAGGTCGATGAAATCCGTCCTTTGGATGCGGATGTTGACTATCTTCCTCGTGTGCACGGTTCAGGTCTCTTTACGCGTGGACAAACGCAAGCCCTTTCTGTCTTGACCTTTGGCACCAATGGGTGAAACGCAAATCATCGATGGTTTGGATCCTGAGTATAAGAAACGCTTTATGCACCACTACAACTTCCCACAATACTCTGTAGGGTGAAACAGGTCGTTACGGTGCGCCTGGTCGTCGTGAAATTGGTCACGGTGCTCTTGGTGAGCGTGCCCTTGCTCAAGTATTGCCAAGCTTGGAAGAATTCCCATATGCCATCCGTTTGGTAGCAGAAGTATTTAGAATCAAATGGTTCTTCATCTCAAGCATCTATCTGTGCGGGAACACTTGCCCTTATGGCTGGTGGTGTGCCAATCAAGGCACCCAGTAGCTGGTATTGCCATGGGTCTCATCTCAGATGGAAACAACTACACCGTATTGACAGATATCCAAGGTTTGGAAGACCACTTTGGAGATATGGACTTCAAGGTTGCTGGAACTCGTGACGGGATTACAGCCCTTCAAATGGATATCAAGATCCAAGGGATTACTGCAGAAATCTTGACAGAAGCGCTTGCCCAAGCCAAGAAAGCTCGTTTTGAAATCCTTGACGTGATTGAAGCAACCATTCCAGAAGTGCGTCCAGAATTGGCGCCAACTGCTCCGAAAATTGATACCATCAAGATTGATGTCGACAAGATCAAGATTGTCATCGGTAAGGGTGGAGAAACCATCGATAAGATCATCGCTGAAACAGGTGTTAAGATTGATATCGACGAAGAAGGGAACGTATCGATCTATTCGAGCGACCAAGATGCGATTAACCGTGCCAAGGAAATCATTGCTGGTTTGGTTCGTGAAGCCAAAGTGGATGAAGTCTACCATGCCAAAGTGGTGCGGATCGAGAAATTCGGAGCCTTTGTCAACCTCTTTGACAAGACGGATGCCCTCGTTCATATCTCTGAAATGGCTTGGACGCGCACCAACCGTGTCGAAGACTTGGTAGCGATTGGCGATGAAGTGGATGTTAAGATTATCAAGATTGACGAAAAAGGTCGTGTCGATGCTTCTATGAAGGCACTATTGCCACGTCCGCCAAAACCTGAACATTCAGAAGAAAAAGGTGAAAAGGGTCCTCGTCATGGCGATCGTCCTCGTCACCACAATAAAGACCACAAACCTAAAAAAGACTTTACCATTACACAAAAAGATTCAGAATAAGCATTAGAAAAGGAGGAGCACGGTATGGGATGGTGGCGTGAAACCATCAATATTGTAAAAGAAAATGACCCAGCAGCGCGTACCTCGCTGGAGGTCCTTTTGACCTATCCGGGAGTCAAAGCACTGGCAGCTCACCGTGTTTCCCACTTTTTGTGGAACCATGGTTTTAAGCTCTTGGCGCGGATGCACAGCCAATTCTGGCGTTTTTGGACCCAGATTGAGATCCATCCAGGTGCGACCATTGCTTCTGGTGTCTTTATCGACCATGGAGCGGGCCTCGTTATCGGGGAAACAGCCATTGTTGAAAAAGGCGTTATGCTCTACCACGGGGTGACCCTTGGGGGAACAGGAAAGGATGTCGGCAAACGCCATCCAACGGTACGTGAAGGAGCCTTGGTCTCCGCTCATGCCCAAGTCATCGGCCCAGTGGAAATCGGAGCCAAGGCCAAAGTCGGAGCAGGAGCTGTCGTGGTCTCAGATGTACCAAGTGATGTGACCGTTGTCGGTGTTCCTGCCAAGATTGTGCGGGTACACGGTCGAAAAGACGAACCAGTCATTCACCAAGAAGAAGAAAAACGCGAATACTACATGAACAAGCTGGAGCATGCTAAGGAAGCCAGCCATCGGTCTTCGAGTTTGTAAGGAGATCGCTACGTGATTCAATCAACCAATACATTGAATGACCACCAACTACTGGAAGCAAAGGCCCTTATTGCAGTCTGTCAGAACTATGACGGAACGTTTCGGGATCCTTATCTCTCCAATATGCTAAATTTTGACCCCGATATGCCCGCCTTTTTCCTTTATTATGAAAAAGGTGAACTTGTTGGCCTATTAACCGTCTATGCAGATGACCAAGATGTGGATGTGGCGATCCTGGTCCACCCTAATCATCGTCGTCGAGGCATTGCGCGGGCTTTGTATAGAAGTTTTGAGAAAGAAACGGCATCTTATCCAATTGAGTCTGTGACTTTTCAGACAGAGCGTATTTTTCTAGAGAATCATCCTGATTTTGCCAGCAATTGGGGACTGGTTGAGGATGACGAAACAGAAACCTGGTTAGGACGTGATCGAACCACTTATGCATTAGATTCCCGTTCGGATGTCGATGTGCTCTTGGCAGATCCTTCTTATCTTGAAGCCATTGACCAGCTCCACCACCAAACCTTTCAGATGAAGTGGAAGCACCGGAAGTGAGCCACAGATACATTTCGGAGGCCTTGAAGGATCCTGATAGTCTGCTGTACATATTACTCAAAGAAGGTCAAGTGATTGGCGTTTGTACGGTCGATGTATCTGGAAAATGCAATTACCTTTATGGACTTGCGCTTGCTGAAGTCTATCGTGGGCAAGGTTACGGAAGCTATCTGGCAAAATCCCTCATCAACCAACTCATGGAGCAAAATGATAAGGAATTTCAGATTGCAGTGGAAGATGAGCAATGTAGGTGCCAAACGCTTGTATGAAAAGATTGGCTTTGTCACACAGACTCAGGTGGTTTACTTGAAGCCAAAAGAGTAGAAACAGAAAGGAAATGAAGCGTGTTAAAAATTTATGATACCATGTCTCGTGATTTGCGAGAATTTATCCCCATCGAGGAAGGAAAGGTCCGCATGTATGTTTGTGGGCCAACCGTTTACAACTATATCCACGTAGGGAATGCCCGCTCAACGGTGGCCTTTGACACGATTCGTCGCTACTTTGAGTATCGTGGCTACGAAGTTGCCTACATTTCCAACTTTACAGATGTGGATGATAAGATCATTAACCGTGCCAAAGAAGAAGGCATCACGCCTCAGGAAGTGGCAGACAAGTACATTGCGGCTTTTCGTGAGGATGTGACGGCTCTTGGTGTGAAACCTGCAACCCGCCACCCTCGTGTGGTTGAGTTTATGGATGATATCATTCGTTTTGTCGCTGACTTGATCGAAAAAGGCTATGCCTATGAGAGCCAAGGGGATGTTTATTTCCGTGTGGAAAAATCCCACAACTATGCTAAGTTAGCCAATAAAACTCTAGAAGACTTGGAACTAGGCGCTTCAGGTCGGACAGATGAAGAAACAGCTCGCAAGGAAAATCCAGTCGACTTTGCCCTCTGGAAAGCTGCCAAACCAGGAGAGATTTCTTGGGACAGCCCTTGGGGACCTGGTCGTCCTGGTTGGCACATCGAGTGTTCAGTCATGTCAACGGGGATTTTAGGGGATACTATTGATATCCACGGTGGTGGAGCTGACCTTGAGTTTCCTCATCATACCAATGAAATCGCTCAATCAGAAGCTAAGACTGGAAAAACTTTTGCCAATTACTGGATGCACAATGGCTTTGTCAATATCGATAATGTCAAAATGTCTAAGTCCTTAGGAAACTTTATCACTGTGCATGATGCATTGAAGACTATCGACGGCCAAGTGCTTCGCTTCTTCTTTGCGACCCAGCACTACCGCAAGCCCATTAACTTCACAGAAAAAGCGGTGCGCGATGCGGAAACCAACCTCAAGTATTTGAAAAATACCTATGAGCAACCGTTCACAGGAGAAGTGGATTTAGCAGACTTGCAAGGCTTTGTGGACAAGTTTATCGCGGCTATGGATGAAGATATCAATGCGGCAAACGGCATCACTGTCGTCTTTGAATTAGCTAAATGGATCAATTCAGGTCACTACAACCAAGACGTCAAGGATGCCTTGACCAAGATGTTAGAAGTCTTTGGAGTGGTCTTTGTCGAAGAAGTCTTGGATGCAGATATTGAAGCCTTGATCGCTGAACGTCAGGAAGCGCGGGTTAAGAAAGATTTTGCGCGAGCAGATGCCATTCGCGATGAATTGGCTGCGCAAGGAATCAAGCTCTTGGATACAAAAGAAGGTGTAAGGTGGACACGTGATTGATGTCAATCTAATCAATGGGATTGCCCTTGCCTTTGAGGGAGATGCGGTCTATTCCATGTATATTCGCAGACACCTGATTTTTCAAGGGATGACCAAGCCCAATAAGCTTCACCAGGCTGCCACCCGCTATGTCTCTGCTCGGGCTCAGGCCAGCTTGATTGAAAGCATGCTGGAGCAAGAAATTCTGACGGAAAAAGAGTTGGAGATCTACAAGCGCGGTCGCAATACCAATAGCCATACCAAGGCCAAAAATGCCGATGTCGTGACTTATCGGATGTCGACGGGCTTTGAGGCTGTCATGGGTTATCTCCATATGACGGGGGAACTCTCTCGTCTAGAAGAGCTGATTGACTGGTGCATCCAGCAAGTAGAAGAAGGAAGAAAGCAGTGAAATATCAGAGAGTGGTTTCCTCATGCAGAGGTGACGGATCAAGCCAATCCACCAGCTGGTTATGTAGCCATTCCCCTTCGGGCTCATCAATGGTTGCTGCTGAAGGAAGAAGAGCTAACCGAGCGAGAAAAACAATTGATTTCCTGGTTGGGCGGTGAAGAAGAGGTTGCCCCTAATCCTTGGTACCAATACCTGATCGATGGAAAGGGAGAAGCCCCTCAAGTCATCAAAAAATGCAGCTCGTCTATTGCCACCTCTCGCATTCAACAGTGGAAGGGACGGCTTCTTGGTTAGAGATGATGCAGACACTCTTTGCCCAACTTTCCGAGCAGCCTTGCAACTGAGCGGACAAGATTATGTGCTCATTCTGGACCAAGACCAGTCTTTGCCTGTGGCTGATATCTTAAAAGATACCGTCTCTGCCATGGAGTATGACTTCAATATTCGTTTATCTATCCTGGTCGGGCAAGTATGGACCGAGTCTAAAAGACGGGAAAGTGTCTCCGGTCATCCGAGCAGAACAGGCCGTCTTTCGAGCTTGGATTCGAGAAGGGCCATCAAGGTGTCTATCGCTTTTTCTCAACTCTATCTGTGGGGAATCGAGCAGGCAGATCTGGATCTCACCCCAATCAAAAGCAACGCTTTGCATCAGTTGATTGGGAAAGTCAAGATCAATTGCAGGACATCATTGTTGCTCTTTGGGACAATGGGGCAGTCGTAACCAAGGCCGCCCAGCAACTCTATCTCCACCGCAATTCGCTCCAATACAAGATTGATAAGTGGGAGGAGTTGACGGGTCTTCAGTTGAAAAATCTGACAGATCTAGCCCTGTGCTATCATTTGGTCTTACAAGATGTGATTTAAACGGAATCAATCTAGAGTTTTGTGCAACTTGCACAAAACTCTTTTTCTTTTTTGTGAGACTTGCCATAGATTTGTAAAACGTTTTCATTTACAATAGAACTATAAAAATCAAAGGAGTACCATCATGGTAGAATTGAATCTTAATCACATTTATAAAAAATATCCAAATAGCGAACACTACTCAGTTGAAGACTTCAACTTGGACATCAAAGACAAAGAATTTATCGTTTTCGTAGGTCCTTCAGGATGTGGTAAATCAACTACTCTTCGTATGATCGCTGGTCTTGAAGACATCACAGAAGGTGAATGTTCGATCGATGGTACTGTTGTAAACAACGTGGCACCTAAAGACCGTGATATTGCCATGGTATTCCAAAACTACGCTCTTTACCCACACATGACTGTGTACGATAACATGGCATTTGGTTTGAAATTGCGTAAATACAGCAAGGAAGATATCGACAAACGTGTACAAGAAGCAGCTGAAATCCTTGGTTTGAAAGAATTCTTGGATCGTAAACCAGCTGACCTTTCTGGTGGTCAACGTCAACGTGTGGCTATGGGACGTGCCATTGTCCGTGATGCAAAAGTGTTCTTGATGGACGAACCTTTGTCAAACTTGGATGCTAAACTTCGTGTATCCATGCGTGCTGAAATTGCGAAAATCCACCGTCGTATCGGAGCTACAACCATCTACGTAACTCACGACCAAACAGAAGCGATGACATTGGCTGACCGTATCGTTATCATGTCAGCTACTAAAAACCCAGCTGGTACTGGTACAATTGGACGTGTGGAACAAATTGGTTCTCCGCAAGAAGTGTACAAGAACCCTGTTAACAAATTCGTAGCTGGATTTATCGGAAGCCCTGCCATGAACTTCATTAACGTGAAGTTGGAAGGTGGACACATCGTTACTAACGGCTTGAATTTGAAAGTTCCAGAAGGTGCTTTGAAAGTCTTGAAAGAAAAAGGCTATGATGGTAAAGAATTGATCTTTGGTATCCGTCCAGAAGACGTGAATACAGAAGCTGCTTTCCTTGAAACTTTCCCAGAATCAGTAGTAAAAGCAACGATCTCTGTATCTGAATTGCTTGGTTCTGAATCTCACTTGTACTGCCAAGTTGGTGACAACGAATTCATCGCTAAAGTAGATGCGCGTGACTACCTTGAAACAGGTGCAACCATCGAACTTGGATTTGACTTGAACAAAGCTCACTTCTTCGACAAAGAAACTGAAAAGACAGTATACTAATACCTACTGGCGCTATAGAGACTGAGACAATGTGTCTCGGTCTCTTTCATTTTAAGGAGACAAAACATGGAAAAAGACTGGTGGAAGGGGAAGGTCGCTTATCAGATCTACCCAAAAAGCTTTAAAGATAGCAATGGTGATGGCGTTGGGGATTTGAAAGGAATCACGAAGAAACTCGATTACCTTCAAAACTTAGGAATTGACATTCTCTGGTTATCGCCTATTTACAAGAGTCCGTTTATTGACCAGGGCTATGATATTTCAGACTACTATGCCATTGATCCTATTTTTGGAACTATGGAAGATATGGAGGAGCTAATTGCTGAAGGTAAGAAGCGGGGCATTTCTATCATTATGGACTTGGTGGTTAACCACTGCTCCAGTCATCACGAGTGGTTCCAAAAAGCTCTAGCGGATCCAGATGGCCCTTATGCGGACTACTTTTACTTCATCGAAAGTGACAAGGAACCCAACAACTGGGAAAGTTACTTTGGAGGCAGTGTCTGGGAACCAGTTCCTGGCACCAACAAATACTATCTCCATTCTTATCACAAGGATCAGCCAGACCTTAATTGGCAAAATCCTGTCTTGCGCGAAGAAATTTACACCATGATCAATTGGTGGTTGGACAAGGGAATTGCAGGTTTCCGGATTGATGCCATTATCAATATCAAAAAGGATTTAGAATGGCGTTCGCTTCCGTCCGATCGTAATAATGGCTTGGTCCCAGTGCCGGAATCGCTGGTCAATGCGCAACCGATTGAACCTTTCCTGCAAGAGTTAAAGGAGCGTACTTTTGCCAAGTACAATGCTTTCACTGTGGGGGAAGTTTTCAATGAAACCGATGAAGAGTTGCATTTCTTCATTGGAAAAGATGGCGTCTTCTCTTCAATCTTTGACTTCAAACAAACCATGCTGGGACAAGAAGGAAAAGGCTGGTTCGACCATGCTCTTCCAACTGCAGATGAACTCAAGGAAAGTATTTTCCAAGCCCATGAGCGCGCGGATAGCATTGGGGTGCTCTCAACCATCATTGAAAACCACGACGAACCTCGTGGCGTGTCCCATTATATTGCGGAAGGTCCGGTAAACGATACCAGTAAAAAGGCCTTGGGAACCATTCAAATCTTGCGTAAGGGAATTCCTTTTATCTATCAAGGCCAAGAAATTGGAATGGAAAACCAAGTCTTTGAATCGGTGGAGGATTTTGATGATATCGCGACCATCAATGGCTACCATGTCGCGAAAGAAGCTGGTTTGAGTGAGGAAGAAGCCTTGGCTGCGATTGCTAAATACAGCCGGGACAATGCGCGGACACCCATGCAGTGGACAAAAGAGCCAGGTCTGGGCTTTAGCGATGGGTCAGCCTGGTTGATCAGCCCAAAACCAGATGTTGCCATCAATGTGGAAGATCAGGAAAAGGATCCCAATTCCATCTTGAATTATTATCGCCAGCTGACCGCCTTGTACCGCCATCCCCTATACGGAAATACCATTCGGTTTGGAGATATGATCCCGGCTTATCGGGACCGTGAAAACATCATTGCTTTCGAACGCCGTGGGGACAAGCGTCTCTTGGTGATTAGCAATTTCCAAAATCGTGAGGCCACCCTGGAGTTGCCAACTCCGATTAAAACGGTCGTTTTAAATAATACTGCAGGATTATTCCAAGAAGGAGACCAAGTGCTCGAATTAGTCCCTTACCAAACGGTTGTGTTGGAATTGGTGGAATAAGGAGAAACTTTGCATCAGTGTTAGGATTTAATGTAGAATAGTATGTTCATTAAATATTCTGGAGAACATTATAAAAGTTTTCTATACTTTAGAATCAGTCAAGTATAAACTGAAACTTTCCGCTGTGAGAAAGTGTTTGAAACATTATTGTTTCAAACACTCGGGAGTTTTGAGAGTAAAACAGTTTGGGAAACTGTTTTAGCCTGAGCCAAGAAATTAAAGAGCGAAGGGGTTCAAAACAAATTGAACACGGGCCTGCGGATCGTGTCAAAAAGATAAGTTCTCCTAAAATCTAAAGATTCTGCGTCAAACTTCCTATTTTGACTGTATCCGCAGACGCCCTTTGTATCTTGATTTAGTCATGGAACTTCGAAGAAGTTCGCTGACGTCCGTACTCACCTAAGGAAAGTTTTGAAAGATATTTTATCTCCAAAAAGAACCTTCGCGTCTGCGAAGGTTCTTTTCGTGTCATCCAAGTCTAAACCTGGAACTTACTCAACTTCTTTCTTTTTCAAGAGGAGGAAGCCTCCGCTAACGGCTAACAAGAAGCCTGAAAGAATGAAGTGTGCGGTTGTGTCTTCTCCAGTTTGTGGCAATTGTGCCTTAGCTGGACTTTCTTGGAAGCTTTGTCCTACTTGGTAAGTCAAAGCTTGCACGCTTTCTCCATTTTCCACAGTTGTTTCTTTTTGTGGAAGGAGCACTTTAGGAGTGTCCTTCTTGGCCAAGATTGGCTGTGGATTGCTTGTTTGGTTATGAATTGGAACTACCACTTGATCTGGTTCTTTAGCTGGAACGTAATCCATCAAGCTTGCCAACTTGCTGCCAAAGATCGCATTGGTTACCCAGCGGAAGAAGTGGACAGGGTGTTGACGGTTGGTTGGATTTCCTGCATAGACAAAGAGTGGTTGTCCCATCAGTTCTCCAGAGATGGCCATGACTTTGTTAGCCAGAACATCGTTATGTGGCCACCAACCTGCAATATAATAATCGCTCGGAGCGATGCTCATCAAGGTCTTGAAATGCTCTGGAACCTTTTCAATCCAGTTTCCTGAGTTGGAGTAGAAGAGGGTATTCTTCTTGTATCCGCTGGTCAATGGATCCTGATCATCAATGATGGCTTTCATCAAGCCTTCGTAGTCACTACCGCCTTTTAGTTTTTCAGCGTCAAATCCTGTAAGAACTCCCAATTTTTCCAATTTTTGCATGGCTTCCCCGCCAATGACAAGGGTTGGTTTCTTGCCAAAAATGGAAGCGTCAAAGCGATTGCTTTCCAAAATAACAACATCCGCTTCTTCTGGCGTATTGACGATTTGGAAGCCTAATTTTTCAAGGACCAAACTAGTATGAGCAGGCGCATCTACTCCAGCCCAATTATAGTGGTAGTTTGGAGAGTAGACCTTCATCGGTTTCAAGGTTGGGCCGCTTGGTACCTTGTAGAGGGCATCGCCATAGATGGCATAGTTTGGCAGGAGCGAAGCAAAGGTATCGCGGTCAACGATGTAGCCATCATCTGTTAGGTAGACAGATTTTCCTTGTGCAATAGCCTGGTTGACAGCTTTAACGGCACTGGCTGAGGTATTTGCGATCACATAGTAAGGAGCTTTTGGATCGATCTCAGAGGTACGAGTGGCGCGGGTGGTGGTGACTTCTCCTAATTTTCCGTTGAAAAGACCATCCGCAAAGACAGGTTCGGACTTGAACCCTCTCATATCTGGGAAGTTGACCAGCAGCTCTGCATACATAGCAGCCCAGGCAGATTCGTTGGAGCCCTTGTAGAGAATATGGTTGGCATAGCCACGTTTGGCTTGGGCCATGTCAATGACTAAGTCCCCTTTTTTATAGTTACCAATATCTTCTTTGAGTTCCTTAACGAGGACACCATTGCGTTTGAAGTAGTCGATCATATTGAAGGCTTCTTGGGCATCGTTGTCTTTGTCGAGGCTCATTGGGATGACGTAGTAGTCTGGGAAGAATTTCGGACGACCGTTTTTCACACGTCCAACGATTTCCCCATTTGGGCCGACCAGTTCATTTTCGGCTTTTGGATCTTCGGTTTTATTGAGACCGCGCAGGTAGAAGTTGAGACGCATCTCAAGGAGACGGTCTGGATCTTGGTTGAGGAAGTCAATTCCGCCTAGGACAGCATTGCGACCCGCGTTATAGGACTCTTGGTTAGATTCCGGAATTTCGATAGTATGGCCTAAGATACCATGGTAGACAGCATAAACCCCTGTATAGCCAGAGAAGGAGTCATCCCAGCCATCGCCCCAATCCAGTTTTGGAATGATGTAACTATTGTATTTAGAATTGGCAACTCCTGCCCGTCCCATATGATGGGCATTTTCTAGCATCAGGTCTGACAGAAGATCGTATTCGAAGTTCGGATCATGTGGTGGCGTTGCAGGTTCGATCAAGAATTCTTTGACAAAACCGTGTAAGTCGTAGAGAGCGATCGGATTCCATTTGTTGATCATTTGGATAACCGTGCGAACTTCAGGGTTGGTTTGGTAGCTAGCATCCCGGTTTGGATCGAGCCCGTTTGCTAGGGCCCGCAGGTTGAGAGCATCCCCATCTGGGTTTTCCGTGAAGTCAAATAAGAAGATGAATTTATTGAGCAAGGTTGGAATATCTAGCGTGACTGTTTTAGCATTTCCAGCTTCATCGGTGGTGTTAAAGGTCACCTTTTCCTTGGTCGCAAAAGTATTGAAGAGGCCTGTGATGATATCAATGCCTGGTTGTTCATCCGCGTGGGTGTTGTGGACTAAGACAGGTAATTTGTAATCCAAGGTTTTGTCTTTTAGTGCGGCCAGCATTTCGCTTGGCTTAGTCAAAGCTGTAGGGTTGGTACTAGACAGGTAGTGATCGATGCTGGCTTGGTCCTTGCTCACGATCCCCATCTTCATATCCCGGCCTTGGGCACTCTTGCCAAGAGTTTCCAGCTGCACCAAACGATCAGGTTTCGCTTCTTCCTTGGATTTCGATAGCAGCTAGCATTTCTTCATGTGTATGGTAGTCTTGGTATGGTCGAAAAACAAGGGTCTTATTGATGGTGATCCCTAAGTCTGCATTGGTTCCGACCAGCTCATGATTGCCGATGTAGTTGCGGTAAGTCCGGCGAATATTATTTGGGCTACGAAGACTGAGATCTTCACCAAAGAGATCCTGCACGTCAATGTGGAGATCTAAATCATTTCCGTTTGCGGTCTCTGTGATGGTAAGGAATGGATCCTTGCTCAGTGTTCCTGTCTCCATATCCCAGGTTTTCCACTCAGAGAGAGGTTTATTGTCTAAGGTCCAGCTGATCTTGCCAGCAGCTTGAGCTTTTTCTTGGACTTTGTCATCAATCGTACTCTTTTCAGAGAGATAAATGGTGCTATCTGCCAATCGTGTCGCTTGGTCAGCGGTCGTTGTAGCACGGTTAGTGCTTGGACTAGCGGTTGGCGCAACTTCTGTAGTAGAAGCCACATCAGAAGTCGCTGAGGTTTCTGCAGGACTAGCAGGAGTTACTTCTGTGGCTGTAGCCGAACTGGTCGTCTCGGCTGTCACAGGTTGCTCAGAAGTAGGTGTCGCTTCAAGGACTGTGCTCGGTTCTGTTTGAGGCCTTTCTAAGCTATCGGCTGAAGCTTGGCCATGCCCAATAACGGAAAGCAAGACAGCCGCTGAGAGACTGAGTGTTGTAGTGTACAAATGTTTCTTATACGAAGACTTCATATAGAAGACCCTCCTTAAAAATGTTATTACAGTTCCAGTATATCATTAAAAGAAAACGTTTACAATACATGTGCAAAAAAGAGGGTGGATAAAAATCCAGCCTCTTGAAATGACATTTGAAAAACAGATGATAGGGTAGTTGCTTCCTCGAACAGTCTCCCCTATTTATTCGTTAACTTTATGAAATTGTTGGTAAAAATCAACCTTGATCTGGATGAAATTTTCTAAGTCTCTTAAAAGTTGGAGTAAGGTAGCGCGTGTTTCAAATTCCTCACGAGTCTTAGGAAGAGGGCGTTCGCGGAAGATCGCCAAATACTGAGTAATATCATCAAGAAGATCTTGGGCAGGATTTTCCTGACTTAACTGTTGAGCCGTCTTCTTAAAAAGTTGAGCAAGGATCATACTTTCACTCGCCGCCAACTGACAGCGGTTGACGTTTTCTGCCATATCTCGCAGGATATCGTTTTGCCGCTTGCGCATTTCGAAGTAGTGAATATGGTAGTTGGTTTGGTGAAAGAGGTGGTTGGAATGGTCTAGATAAACTAGATTTAAAGCGTCCTTTAGGATACTATCCAACTCCTTAATCAAGCGAGCATCATTGCGACCATCCCCTTTACCAAGAAATTCCGCAAAACGACCAAGGATCTTTTTCAGTTGGTCTTCGACAACATCATGATAATGATCGATCGCCGCCTGATTCGAAGGCATATAGAGATTGGCCAGCAAGGCAAAGCTGGTTCCAATTAAAAAGAGAGCAAGTTCATTGAGCAAGAGTCCCCAGGAAGTAGACTGCTCAATCAAGAGATGGGTGACCAGCACCGTACTAGGCGTGATGCCGATCTGCCAGCCCAATAGAAAGGCACAAGGAACATAGAGAGCGATAAAGACACCCAATGCCCAGAGGTTGAACCCTAAAAAAAGGAAAAAGGCGAGACTTCCGATAGCAAGGGCCAGCAAGGTTGACATAAAGCGCTGGTAGGCCTGCTTTGATGGTGCTGCGACGTGTATCCGAGATACTCAAGATGGCAATGACGCCAGCTGAGATGGCATAGGTCAAGCCCAGAGCATAAGCAAGAGCTGCTGCTAAACAGGTGGCCAAGGTGAGCTTGATGGTTCGTTGAAAAAAAGAGGCATGGCTTCCTTTCTAGTTTGGTTCGTTCATTGAGATAGATTTGATTTCATTATATCATGAATTGGCCTCTTCCTCCTTTCTTGTGGTATACTAGTTCTATGGAAAATAACGATATCGTATACGGTGTCCACGCAGTCACCGAGGCTTTACAAGCCAATACAGGCAATAAATTATATATTCAAGAAGACCTCCGAGGAAAAAAATGTCGACAAAAATCAAGGCCTTAGCAGCTGAGAAAAAAAGTGTCGATTTCTTGGACGCCAAAGAAAAACCCTGCAGGAAATGACGGAAGGAGCTGTTCACCAAGGCTTCGTTCTTCGTGTGGCAGCCTTTGCTTACACAGACTTGGCAGTGATTCTGAAACAGACAGCCCAAGAAGAGAACCCACTTTTGTTGATTCTCGATGGCTTAACAGATCCGCACAATCTTGGATCTATCTTACGGACAGCTGATGCGACCAATGTCTCAGGAGTCATCATTCCTAAGCACCGAGCGGTTGGGGTAACCCCAGTGGTGTCAAAAACTTCTACCGGAGCAGTGGAACACATTCCCATTGCGCGTGTGACCAATCTTAGCCAAACCTTAGACAAGCTCAAGGAAGAAGGCTTCTGGATCTTTGGGACCGACATGAACGGCACGCCATCTCATCAATGGAATACGGCTGGTAAGTTAGCCTTGATCATTGGCAATGAAGGAAAAGGGATCTCAGCCAACATCAAAAAACAAGTCGATGAGATGATCACCATTCCCATGAATGGTCATGTGCAAAGCCTCAATGCCAGTGTGGCAGCAGCCATCCTCATGTATGAGGTCTTTCGCAATCGACTATAATCCTAGAAAGGCAATGATATGAAACGAAAAATCTTATTGGTTGACGGCTATAATATGATTGCCTTTTGGCAGGAGACCCGCCAGCTCTTTCAAAAAAGTGAGCTCGATGCAACCCGCAATATCCTCCTGCAAAAACTGAGCCACTATGCTAGCTTTGAAGGGATCGAAGTCATCTGTGTCTTTGATGCCCAGTATATGCCAGGAGTGCGGCAGACCTATGAGGAGTTCAATGTTCAGGTGGTCTTTACCGGTGAGGATGAGACGGCAGATGACTATATCGAGCGCTTGGCTGCAGAGCTTAACACGCCCCTCCACCAAGTATCGGTCGCAACCAGTGACTTAAATGAGCAATGGACCGTCTTTGCTCAAGGAGCTCTTCGGGTATCTGCCAGAGAGTTAGAAAAACGGGTCGCAGTCGTCAAAGGAAACCTCAATCAAGCGCAGCGAGTGGTTAACGATCAAAAACCACCCATGCGACCGCTCGATCACGAAGTATTGCGACAATTACAAGAAATGATGGGAGACAAGTAATGACATTTGCTATTTTAACCGATTCGACCGCAGATTTAGACCAGAACTGGGCCAAGGAACATCAGGTGACCATTCTTGGGTTGACCATTGAGTTAGATGGGACGGTTTACCAGACAGTAGGAGAAGGTCAATTGACCAGCCCTGAGCTTTTAGAAGCCATGAAAAATGGGGCCAAACCGACAACCAGTCAGGTCAATGTGGGCCAATTTCAGGAAACCTTTGAACAATTTGCCAAAGAAGGAAAAGATCTGCTTTATGTAGCCTTTTTCATCGGTCTTATCTGGGACTTATCAGAGTGCAGTCATGGCACGAGACCTGGTTTTAGAAGACTACCCGGAAGCCGTGATCGAGATTGTCGATCCGAAGGCGCTGGGATTGGAGAGGGTTATCTGGTCATGCGAGCAGTAGCGCGCGTGATGCAGGGTCGTTCATTAGCAGAAGCCAAAGAAGAGATCATGGACCTAGCGCCAAAACTGCGGACTTATTTCCTCGTCGATGATCTCTACCACCTCATGCGTGGAGGCCGTCTCTCAAAAAGTGCCGCGATCATGGGAAGTTTGGCCAGCATCAAACCCATTCTCTGGATTGATGCGGAAGGGAAATTAGTGCCAATTACGAAAGTTCGTGGACGCAAAAAAGCTATGCGAGAACTACTGGAGCTGATCAAAGCAGATATTGGTGAAGGTACAGCTTTAGTCTCTTATACCGACGATCTAGAAGGAGCAGAAGCGCTGAAGCAAGAAATGCTTACGCTTGAAGGGATTGATGAAGTCCTTGTGATGCCCCTTGGACCGGTTATTTCAGCCCACGTCGGCCCGAATTCCTTGATCGGATTTGTCATTGGAAAAGAAAATCGCAAATAATTTTCCAAATCGGTTGACTTTTATCTTAGAATTTTGATACAATAGTAGGCGGTATTGTTTACCCCATTTGTAAGGCCCCGGAACCTTTCAAATAACTCGCGGACCGGAACATCCGCCCTGTAAACAAAAACGACATTCATATAGGAGAAATCATGAACAAAACTACATTCATGGCTAAACCAGGCCAAGTAGAACGCAAATGGTACGTTGTTGACGCAACTGATGTACCTCTTGGACGCCTTTCAGCAGTTGTTGCTAGCGTGCTTCGCGGAAAAAACAAACCAACATTCACACCTCACACTGATACAGGTGACTTCGTAATCGTTATCAATGCTGAAAAAGTTAAATTGACTGGTAAAAAAGCAACTGATAAGATCTACTACACTCACTCAAACCACCCAGGTGGATTGAAATCAATCTCTGCTGGTGAACTTCGTTCTAAAAATGCAGTACGTTTGATCGAGAAATCAGTTAAAGGTATGCTTCCACACAATACTCTTGGCCGCGCTCAAGGTATGAAATTGAAAGTATTCGTTGGAGCTGAGCACACTCACGCTGCACAACAACCAGAAGTTCTTGATATTTCAGGACTTATCTAAGGAAAGGAACAATAAAGTATGTCACAAGCACAATATGCAGGTACTGGACGTCGTAAAAACGCTGTTGCACGCGTTCGCCTTGTTCCAGGAACTGGTAAAATCACTGTTAACAAAAAAGATGTTGAAGAGTACATCCCACACGCTGACCTTCGTTTGGTCATCAACCAACCATTCGCAGTTACTTCAACTGTAGGTTCATACGACGTTTTCGTTAACGTTGTAGGTGGTGGATACGCTGGTCAAGCAGGAGCAATCCGTCACGGTATCGCTCGTGCCCTTCTTCAAGTAGACCCAGACTTCCGCGATTCATTGAAACGCGCAGGACTTCTTACACGTGACTCACGTAAAGTTGAACGTAAGAAACCAGGCTTGAAAAAAGCTCGTAAAGCTAGCCAGTTCTCAAAACGTTAAGAAACGTCTACAATACAGCATTTACAACACTTCATGGTTCACACCATGGAGTGTTTTTTTTGATGATTTTTAACAAATTCACACCACTTTTCACATCAAATTCAGGCTCTTTGTCAACTGTAGTGGGTTACCAAAAAGTCATACTCTGGAGAGGACAAGATTTGTTCTCTCCTTGAATTGTCCAAATGTAAAAAATGTTATACTAGCAAACGACTAGAATATAGTCAAAAATAAAGGAGGCAAAAATGAAAGAAAGTTATTTTGACGGAGGAGTCCTAGATTATATTGGATACTCTATCTTAGTAGCCGTAATTTGCGGACTTACCTTGGGGATCGCAACAGCTTGGGCGGTTTGCATGATGCAAAATTGGAAAACCAAACATACGGTAATGGATGGTCAACGTCTGTACTTTGACGGGACTGGAGCACAACTGTTCGGTAACTCGATTAAGTGATTTCTTCTAACCATCATCACGTTTGGAATCTATGGCTTCTGGTTGCAAATAAAAATGGAGCAATGGATTGTAAAACATACTCATCATGTTTAAACATTAAAACGGTATCTATTTTCAGAGGAGATATCGTTTTTCTTCTTCTTCGGATAAGGATACAAAAATTACTTCCTTTCTCTATCTTTTAAATTAATTGATTTCTTCAGAGAAAGACTGTAAAATTTTTGATATAATGTCAAGGATGGACTGATGGATAGTTAAAAGATAATGTTCAAAAGAATCACAGGTAAGAATTAAAAACATGTCAGTTTGGACAGAAGGCTCTCTACCATCATCCATGCAGAAACAAGATTATATGAAATAAAAGGAGTAACCAATGTCCGGAAACTATTCAACACGTGAATTCCGCGAGAAACTATATGATGACCTTCATGTTCGATTAAGAGATACAGTGATTTTGATGTGTGCGATTTTTATTGCCTCTATAGGTCTAAATATGAATTCAATAGCTGTCATTATTGGAGCCATGCTGATTTCCCCTCTTATGACATCGATTGTTGGACTGGGATTCGGTTTAGCTATTTTTGATACGCGTTTAATCAAGCAATCTCTAGAGGTTTTATTTACTCAAGTATTGGTCAGTTTGCTTGTCTCGACTCTGTATTTCTGGATTTCTCCCTTATCTTATGCAAGTAGCGAGTTGATTGCCCGAACTTCTCCAACCATTTGGGATGTTCTCATTGCTATTGCTGGTGGGATTGCAGGTGTAATTGGTTCAAGGAAAAAAGAAGCAAACAATATCGTGCCTGGAGTAGCCATTGCAACAGCTCTGATGCCACCTATCTGTACTGCAGGCTATGGCTTAGCTAATGGAAATGTACGATTTTTTTGGGGGGCTCTCTATCTTTTCTTGATTAACTGTGTCTTTATCATGCTAGCTAACATTGTTGGAACAAGAATTTTGATGAGAAAATCTCCCTTAAGTTCATTTAAAGAGCTAAACATTAAAATGAGAATTGGGCTGATATCCTTGATTGTATTATTGGTTCTTCCAGCCAGCTATTCAGCAGTCACTCTGACGATGGATCAAGCACGAAAAGAAGGGATCAAACAGTTTGTAGGAAAAGAGTTCGCCAATCATACGGTCATTAATCAAGTCTACAAGTCAAGTAACAATGAATTAGTCTTGACAGTTGTTGGAGATCCGATTTCAGAAGAAGAATTAGAAACCATTCGCCAAAAGCAGGCCTCTTACGGTATTCAATCTGTTCAATTGAAAGTCAATCAAGTCCATAATTCGAATAAAGAACTTTACGAAACCATTAACCAGTATATCGATCAAAAACTCTCTGAAAAAGATTCACAAGATGACCTCGTAAAAGAAATTGAGGCAGACAAGGACTGAGAACGATGAACTGAATAGGTTTTTATGCCGTGTTTTTCTTGTTTGTTCTTCTTTCTTACCTATAACAAAATAAAATTGATGAATACGAGATTTTTTTCTTTAGATGAAAGAAAGTACATAGAAGAAAGGGATAGTGTAAATGAGTAAAGTATTTTACTGCAAATTCAATTTATAAAAAAACAACCAGAAAGAAAATATTAATTTTGCGGTTTTTTTCTTTCTGGTTGTTTTCTGATAACGGAGGTTTGCTCAAATGCTATAAGAAATACATTAGGAGGTCTATCATCTAAAAAAATGTATGTAACAAAAAAATAATTTAACTAATGGTGTGAACTTTTAGTATTTATCAGCTCAATTCGTGTATTTTTAGGATAAAGTTCACATCATTCAGATGAAATTAGTTGGAATTGGATGAAATTTTGAGTTTTGAAAACTTGTGGAAACATTGATATTACAAGCTTTTGAAATTTATTCAAAGAAAAATCTTTCCAAACCAGGTCTTAAGAAAGCTCGTAAAGCATCACAATTATCAAAACGTTAATCAACACGCTTATATCAACGTTTACAGACATTTAAGAAATTTCTCTTGGATGTCTTTTTTTGTCTAGCTAAATTTTACAAATTGGGCAATTTAGGTTACTCAATAATATAAAAAAAGATAAAAAAATTTAAAGTTCGAATTTTAATTTTTAAAAAAAGTAATTATTATTGAATATCTGTTCAAACATTTTTTTCTTTTCTAAGGTTAATATAAGTATATATACTTTAAAAAAAGGAAGTCAAACATCTTGCTCATAGATTTTTTTGCATTTTTTTAAAAAAATACATTTTTGTCATATAATAATGTGGAAAAATTGACGGATTCCTTAAATAATCATATAATATGAAAATGTAAACCCTTACATACTATTCTACTTATACTTGATAAAATGCAAGTTCTTGAGGATCTATAAATATATAGACACTCTTCTATTTATAAAGTGAAATAAAGAATCACGGAGAAAGTTTATGGATATTAAAGAGACATTCAACCAGCTAGACAATACAAAAATTTAATGATTTCAATAATCGCCTTGAAGGTTTTGAGAAACTTTTTAAAGACAAATATTATTTTACCCATCCCGAAGATTTTAGCTCAATCTTTAGCATTTTGGTAAAGTATGGAAAAAAAGTACAAGTAAATATATTTTTATCGAAAGGAGAGATATATGAGTGAAATAGTTATTAATGCTCAGAATTTATCTAAAAAAATTTTTTTATAATTTTTGATTCAAGACTCCCATTTATCAAGAGATTTTTTTGAAACGTAATCAAATAACGATTCGAGCTGTTCAAGATATTAGTTTTACGATTAAGAGAGGGAGTATAGTTGGCTTTATTGGGAGTAATGGAGCTGGTAAATCCACAACGATTAAAAATGTTGACTGGGACTCTTTATCCTAGTTCCGGAAAAATTAGAAGTGAATGGAGAAATTCCATTTAAAAAGAAGTATAAATTTTTAGAAAAAAATTTCAATAGTAGTAGGAAATAAATTACAGTTATTTCAAGATGTTTCGGCTATGGATTATTTTCAATTGATTGGTACTTTATATGAGGTAGAACCGGCGATTTTTACAAGAACGAATTCAGGAATTAAGCAATTTGTTGAATGTAAAAAGATCAGCTTTACCAGCAGGTCCGGACCCTCTCTTGGACAAAAAAATGAAAATGGAGTTTATCGCAGCATCTTTAACAAGTCCGGAAATATTATTTTTTTAGACGAGCCTACTATAGGGTTAGATATACAGTCTAAAAAGATATCAGAACATTTTTAAAGAAAATGAATGAAGAATGTCATACTACTATTATTTTAACGAGTCATGATATGGATGATATTTCGTCTGTTTGTGACGAATTAATCGTCATTGACAAAGGAAAAAAATTATTTTGCAGGAGTCAATGGATGTTATTTTATCTAAATTTTCTGATTTTAAATATTTAAAGATAAAAAAATGACATTAGATTTGGTACCAGAGTTATGCTCTGTTAAAGGAGTAGTAGTCATTTCTCAAACAAAATCGGAATGTATACTAAAAAAATACCTAGAGATTTTTGTCTTTGAGACATTAGAATCAATCAATAAGCTTGTAGATATAGAAGATTTTTGAAATATCAAATCTTTCTTTAGAAGAAATTATTTTACAAAAACTATTTTTACAAAAAAAGGAGCACAATTGAAAAAAAGAAATGTCTATTATTCTGATATCATTTCGATCTATTTTGAACTATAAATCAAGTGTACTATTGTTAATGTTACAGGCAAGTATACAAATTATGATATCAGTATTTTTTTATGGACGTATATATATCAGAGTAACCAGATAAATATAGCAGGATATGATTTTACCTCAATGGTTCAATACTATTTGGGGACTATAATTTTTTTCATATTTTTGTTTTTTTATCCAGTTGATTGGGAAATCAATGACGATGTTCATTCAGGAAATTTTTTTAGCATATTAATAAAAACCTGTTACTTTTTTTATAAGTATTATTTTTGTAAAATGCTTGGAGATAGGCTTGCTCATTTATTATTTATCATCATTCCTGTCATTTTATTCTCCAGTGTTTATTACAAGAATGAGTTATTAACCATTGAAATTCTTATTTTAGGAAGTATTGCAATTATTCTATCTATGGTTCTATGGTTTTTTTAATATCATGTTGTGTAGGTATGCTTTCTTTTTGGTTAGAAAATATTTTTTTTGTCCTTACTGTTAAAGAAATAGTAATTCAGTTTTTTTATCAGGAATATTATTGCCTTTTAAGTTTTTTTCAAATAATTTTTCGTCTGTTTTTAGATGTATTACCTTTTAAATACTTAGTATATGAACCGCTTCAGATGTTTAGTAATGATACATATAAATTAATAGACTATTTGAGAATTATTTGTATTCAATTGATTTGGTGCATCATTTTTTTATATTATATCAAGATTCATATTGAGAAAAAGGAGTGGAGCACTTCTCAAATGTGGGAGGATAAAATGTTTAGAATAAAAAGTAATTTTTTTAGGCTACTTCATTTTGGTTTTTAAATCTGATATGAATTTTCATTTTGACTTCTTTTTGTGGTCTATTTTCGTCGATACTGTGGATTGGTTTACCTATTGTATTTTTTTAGATTGATTTTTCTTAAACATAGACTCTTTTAATGGTTGGGACTATTATCAAATTTTATTTTTTTGGTAGGTTCCTACACTATTGTAGATGGAGTTATGATGGGATTGTTAATTAGAAGTATGGGAATTTTTAGAATCAGATATTTTTGAGTGGTAACTTGGATCAAATTTTTATTGAGGCCGTTTGATACTCAGTTGTTCTATATTTTTTTAGATCATTTAATTTAGTTCAATTCGTGAATACTTTTTTTGGTCTTGCGATCATTTTTTTATAAGTTATGGAAATTTAAATGTACATTTAAATTCATTAAAAAAATATTATTTTATATCCTTTCTTTAATGTGTGGTTGTATTATATATTATTCAATTTGGTTTCTAATAACGATTAGTTCATTTTGGTTCCCAACTAAATTTTCAAAAAGTAGATGTATTTTTTTGAATTATATTGGAATTTCTAAGTATCCATATAATATTTTTTTACAGGTATTAACAGATTGATCACTATGTTATTTGTTCCCAATTTATTAATTGCCAATCCTGCAGTATTAATATTTTTTTAGGGAAAGATACATTGAACCTATTTTTTTCTATCAAATAGTTTTTTTACAGTTTTTTTGATTATTATCAGTCGTACAATTTTTTTAGAAAAAGGATTGAAAAAAATATGAAAGTGCAGGAAGATAAACAATGTTGTTCAGTTATATGTTTGACTAAAGGAAGTGATTCGCTGTACTTTGTTTTGTGGTCATTGAAACATCAGATAATTATAAACTATAATTTAAAGAATAGTATTATTAACTTATAGGTGCTAAGAAAAAAATTTAAAGAAATTCCCTCATTCAATCAAACTTATTCATATTTTTTAAAATAAGAAAATAGTTGGATTTTGATGATGGTTGATATAAAGCTAAACTGAAAGTACCTGAAATCCAACTGTGTCAAACCAGTTCTCTAAACGTTAATTCGTTGCTGGACAGCAGAATACAAACGAAAACACTTTGCATCTTGCAAGGTGTTTTTATCTATGAGAACTGGCGGTGCGTAATTAGGATAGCTCTAGCGACTTTAGTCGCGTAGTGATATGCTATGCACAGTTGCCCCAAGAAAACAAGCGAAGCGATGTTTGATTGGATGGTAACCACTGCACTCAAAACCTTAATCAACTCGATACTCTCAACGTTTACAGACATTCAAGAGTATTCTCTTGGATGTCTTTTTTTGTTTCAAAAATACAAAGTCACCCCGTTATTTTTTGATTTTAAGTATCAATTTCAGCTCTATTTAGAAAAAAATATCAAATCAATTCTTATTCAGGATAAGAGTTTTGACCTAAATCATTTACAAAATGACAAAAATAATGATATTTTTTTGACTAATATCATTGTCAAAAAAATAAAAAAAGATATGTTACAATGTAATCAAGTTAAAGAAATAAGACTTTGAACGGAGAAACTATGAGGATATCGGTAATAATATCTTATATAATAACAAAGGAGGAAAAATCAAATTCTACCGTTTTTAGGCTATCTAAGCCAAGTGGTTGAATTTGATAGACAATGGTAAATATGAAGCTAAAAAATCGTTTAAAAGAGCTTCGCGCTCGTGATGGTTTAAACCAAACCGAGCTTGCAAAGCTAGCAGGTATATCAAGGCAGACTATTAGTTTGCTAGAGCGTGATGAGTATACCCCCTCTATTATTATTGCCTTGAAAATCTCTCAGATATTTCATGAGCCAGTAGAGTCGGTATTTCGCTTAGAGGAGGAAGAATCATGAACAAATATAGAGTAATTTATTATCTTTGTATCATTGCCTTTCTAGCAAATGTTTCGATGATGATCGGGACCTTGCTGGGATGGTTTCACATTTTAGACAGTAATTATTTTTTCTGGAGTAGCTTGATTTTTAGTTTAGTATTTGAGCGGATAGAAAAGAAAGTAAAAGAAAGAGAAAAAGTATAAAAGGAGTAAGATTATGAAAGAGTTTTTGGCAGATTTTCAAGTAGATACCGAACACAAAGAAATTGCAGGGGTTTGTGCCGGTATAGCTTATATTAAGATGTATCGCTCTCTAGATTATGGGACAGTTGCTTACAATGTTTTGCAAGTTAGTATGCTTTTTAGCTTGCTTACAGTGTTGCCTAGCCACGATTTACCGATATCAGCTTTTCTCTTAGCAGTATTAACCATTCTTGTTGGAAGTTTCTGCATCAAAACAACGAGCAAAATTCGTAATTACCAACTCTCTATTTTAGCCACACCAAAAGAGGTATTAGATTATCTAGAAACCTATGACGAGGGAGAGAAACAAGCGGAAATGGAAGAGGCTTATTTAATCTTGTTCAAACTCAATCAGCTAATCTTACCATCTGTCTATATCATCTTGTTTGCCCTATCCATTATTCTTGGAGAAGTACAGTTAGTTGCTGCCCTTATAACTGCTGTCATCCATCTCTACATCAATATTGCACAATTAAGAAAAACAAAACGTTACTTTAAATAACAGGGATTTCTATGAATCGTGTCGCAAATGTAGGTGACGATGTTGAAAGGAATGAATCAATCAAAAATAAATTTCATTCCAAGATAGAGCTAAACATAAAAATTCTAAAAAAAGTTTGTAAAGTAGCTTTAGTAAACGTTCTTTTTAAAAAGAATGCTAATCATTACAATGAGCACCCTTCGGGGTGTTCTTTTTGCATAACTGAATTTGAAGCAAATAAAAAACCACCCTATCTTCTACAGTCAAATGCGACTGAAGAATATAGGATGGGTCTAGGATGTTAAGGCTTAGTTGTCGTCTTTATGAAAGATATTTTTAACGCCCTTGATAGCTCCTTCAACAACTTCTTTTGCATCTTCAGCAACTTCTTTTGCTTTTGAAGCAACTTTTTCAGCAGTGCCTTCAGCTTCTGTTTTTCTACCATTTGTCAAGTATAATACGGTTTCTGACTCACCATTATTCTTGAAAATGTATGAAGAGAATTTTTTGAGGGATAGTTCGAGCCATTTTTTTGATATTTGAGCATAGAAAAATGACACCTTATCTGGCATTTTTTGAAACAAGGTGTTAGAATTATAGGGCATAGATGACTTTAATGACTTTGGGCTAAAGAATAGTCGTAAAGTTTATTATGCATTATAAGATAATACATTGTCCTAATGAGACGATGTATAGAGGCAATCGTATGTGGCTTAGTTGAAGTTATCTGCGATTGTCTTTTTCGTTTCTCATAGAAATCTGCGATATGGCAAGGATTGGTATGGCTAGCTGAAGCGATATTGTGAATACATTTGTACAGAATTTTTTTCTTGCATAAGGATTCCCCACGCTTAGTGATATGCTCTTGACCTAGAAAAATCTCCCTGATTCATAGTGTTTGAGATCAATGCCGATAAAAGCGTTGAGTTTGATTAACAGACTTAAAACGACGAATATCTCCTAATTCGCCAATAATGCTTGTAGCCGTTGTTTCTGCGATACCAGGAATAGAGAGAAGAATCTCATATTCAGGTAGAGGTTCAGCTAACGCTATCAACTGTTGTAAAACTTGTTCCCGACGGTTTGTCAACCTTATACGTCTCCTGTGCATCATACTTAACCTCTTTCTATCATAGGAGAGGCTTTTTGAAATGCCAGCATAAGATTGCTTCGCCAATCCAACTAACTTTCTCAGTCAAGTTACCTACTCTGTTCTCTGAAATGCGTTTAGAGGTTGAGTTGCGAATAGCTTCTTTCAACTCAACTTCTGATAGTTCCAGCACCCAATGCTTGGTTGGGAAGATGGACACGAGATTCCAATATTGCTCACCTGTAGGAGTAGATAGTAGATTCTCGATTTCTGGGAAGGCGACTTGAAGAACTTTGTGCAGCCTATTCTTCGTCCTTACGATATCCTCTGTCAGATTTTGGTAGAATCGGCTAAGATCATGCAAGTTTTGATAGACTTCTTCTTGAACATAAGTTGGCTTACGGTTTTAGAACAAATTGTGACGAAGCAAGTTTCTCTGCATCAATCTTATCGGTTTTTTTCGGACTCGTAATCCATCAAGTTGCTTCTTAGCTTCCAAAGGATTAAGACGTGTATAGTCATAGCTGTTTTCTTCTAGAAAGGCCTGAAGTCGGCGAGTAGACACCAGTAGCTTCGAAAATAATTTCGGGATTGCTCACGGTCTTTAGATCCTCCATTAGACGAGAAAATCCGATAATATCATTAGGCATAGTATAGCCATGAACCCTTTCACCATTCACAAGAATAGCGACTTCTGAGCTTGCTTTTACTCACATCAATTCCAAAAAAACTGTCCGCATTATGTTTTACCTCTTTGTCTTGAATGATTCCTTATTTTTAGTGATTTCCATTTTTCAATACTCGGCGTCTAGCGTCCAACATACTTTGATAAAATTCTATCTAAAAACAGGTGTCTTGCAGTTTTTTTGTACGACGTCTAGCGCCAAAAGAAGCTACGACTTAACAGACACCTCTACTTTAATATAAAGAAAAAAAGTAGTGAGTACTCTCTCCCGTCGGAGATTTCTTCACTACTAATCTTAGTATGTTTTT
>BNJV01002113.1_pt1 | contig 32204 bp, 37 predicted proteins | sample 8540591 | NCBI WGS metagenome assembly BNJV01 (sample SAMD00202457, study PRJDB9452) | human saliva metagenome | host: Homo sapiens | reverse complement strand
CTACGTCAAGACACTGCCGAATAATCGACAAAAAGGCCATAGACTATGGCCTTTTTCTTATGCTGTTAGAAATTTGCTGGCTAGCTTATGGACCTGCTGGATGTCCTTGCCATCTATGGTCCAAGTTGCTAACTCCGCTTGAATGAGATCAGGAAACTTCCGGCTAATGTCCCTTAGGGCATTGCCGACCGACTTGCGGACATAGTCACTGGAATCCCGCTTCAAGCCAGCGATACGCCAAACAGCTTCCTGGGGATGGTCCTTAAAGTAAGGCCGGCTAGTCCAAATTCTCAGCCCCTCCGTTACAGCCCGTCTGGTATTAGCTTGGCTATGGCCTAGCCATTCATCAATGACCGGCAAGGCTGCTTGGTAGCCTGTGGTCTTGCAGTAATGGTCCATGGCCTTGGCTAATACTTCCTGAACCCGCCAGTTAGGGTCTAGACAGACCTGCTCTCTCAAATAATCCAGTATGTCCTCTTGCTGGGACAGGTAGCCCATGAGGAAGACGGCATACATGCGTACTTGATAGGTTTCTGATTGATAGGCCTGCATGGCCAATTGCTTGATATAGTCCAAATCCTGACTGGCATAATCCGCTTGGGCCCTTTTCTCCTCTTCCTTGAAGCCTTTTTCAATCAGTGAGAACTCCGCCTCCAAGCGCTTGATATAGTCTTGCATTGACAGTCACCTTCTCGCTTTTACTAAAGACCGCATCCTATCAAGGCGGTCAAAATAAACTTAGCTTTGAGCTGGATGCTGGGCAATGAAATTACAGAGGGCCGTCACCTGCTCTGGTCGCGTAGACCAAGCCGTTGTCAGACGGGCCACGACATAATCCTCAGCCAGTTCCCAGGTCGCATATTGGACCTTGTCCGACCAGATTGGCGCCAAGACCTTAGGTAGACGGACAAAGACCTGGTTGGTCACCGAACGATTGACTAGCTCATAGCCATTGGCGACTAGGCAATCCTGAATAGTCTGGGCGGCTGCCACCGCCTCGCGGCCGATGACCTGGTAGAGGCCATCCTCAAACAAGACTTCAAATTGAGCCCCTAGGACGCGGCCTTTGGCTAGGACCGCGCCCCCCTGCTTCATGACAGTAAAGAAATGTGGCAGCAGACTTGGGTTGGTAATCACCACGGCCTCCCCTAGCAGGGTCCCACACTTGGTTCCGCCAATATAGAAGACATCCGTCAAACGCGCCAAATCCGCTAGACTGACATCGTTACTTGGGCTGGCCAGGGCATAGGCCAGTCGCGCCCCATCAATAAAGAGGGAAGCTGGTGCCGACGGCAGACAACTGACAAGGCTTCAAGCTCGGCTAGACTGTAGAGCGTCCCCAACTCGGTCGGTTGCGACACATAGACCATGCCAGGATAGACTGAATGAACATGGTTGGCATCCGCATAGAAATTAGAGACCCAATCCTCAACCGCTTGTGCGGTTAACTTACCTTCTTGGCCAGGTAGAGGCAATACCTTGTGCCCCCTAGTTCAATCGCGCCTGCTTCATGGACATTAATATGGCCCGTGTCCGGCGCTAAGACCCCTTGGTAAGGCCGTAAGAGAGCCCGAATCACAGTCGCATTAGTCTGGGTTCCCCCTACAAAGAAATGAACCGTGGCATGTGGACAGTCGCAGGCTTGACGAATCAAGTCATAGGCCCGTTCACTGTGGCTATCACTGCCGTAACCGGCTGCCGGCTGGCGGTTGACTTCTATCAATCGCTCCAAAACCCGCTCATGTGCTCCCTCTAAATAATCAGATCCAAAATACAAATAGTCTTCAGTCATACTAATCAATCCCCTAATTTAATCAATATTGTCCTGCTGGATTTATTATATACTCTCTTCTCTCTAGGGCGCAAACCGCACTACTAAGTTTAAATAGTTTGTGCATAAATGTTCGTGATTCTGACCTAATACAAGAAAAGTAAAGCCCTACTCCGGCCTGTCAACATCTTCTGACCACATCTGTTATATAAGAGTCTTTCTAGGTGAGGATATAGTTGGGCGATGTTGATGCCCCTAATAAAACAAAAAACTACGACAGAAGCTAGGCTCTATCATAGTCTGTTTTGTCTCGCCACCAATCCAACTGCCACTGGCGTTCCTTTTGTACGGCTGCTAGGTCATCCGGATAGGCTAGGTTAATAAGTTTAATCGCATAATCACTGGCGACCATGGCGTGCTCCTTCATATGGGCGGTCGCCACTGCATGGCCGATGACCCGCAAAAGGACTTGCTCAATGGGATTTTTAGCTTGCTTGGCCAGGGCGTGTATCTTGAAGCCAGCCTGTCTGACGTCGTACATACGGGCCTGACCGGCCAAACAAGCTTGGCTGACAGCCCAACCTGCCTCAACATCAGGCTCCTGCCCTACCTTAGAGCCAGTCAATTCAATCAAATGCTCTACCAAATCCCGACCGAAGCGGGCACAAGTCTCTTGACTAGCGGCTTGGTAATAGGAATCTAGCTGGTTTCTCAAATCATCGCTGTCTAGCAACTTAATTTTCCGCCTGGTCATAACCTCACCCCCTTATAAACTTCTTAGCCCTAGTATACACCAAGCCCTAACTGAGTCAAACAAAGCCATTTGCCTCTCATTCCCATAAAAAAAGAGGCCAGACTTCAAGAATCCGACCTCATTTATTGGCTTAAGGTAAAATAGCAATGGCGCGCACAGGCGAACCAGTCGCTTGCTCCCAATGTGGGAAGCCGACACTAATCAAGGCACCAGTGGCTGGCACTTGGTCCAAATTATTCAAGACTTCTACTTGGTAGATATCTTGCTCCAAGAGATAGTATTCGTTAACTAAGCCGTGCTCCGCTGCTGGAATACCAGCATCGGTGTCAAAGGTCTCATGGCCCACTGCCTTGACTTGGCGTTCCTTAATCAGAAATTCCAAGGCCTCGCGACTCCAACCTGGACTCTGCTGAACACCGGCTGCATCTAAGTTGCGCATAGCCTCTTGGCTTGGCCAACGCTTAGACCAGTCGCTTCGGAAAGCTACAAAACTTTCTGGGCGAATTGGACCGTGTTCTGCTTCGAAATCTAGGATGTCTTGCTTGGTCAGAATGTAGTTAGGATTCTCCGCCACTTGAGCCGACTTGTCAATAACATAGAGAGGCAAGAGCAGGTCCTTGAGCTCAATCTGATCCAGCCAGCGGCCACCTGCCACGAAGTGAATTGGAGCGTCAATGTGGGTGCCGTATTGGCCCACCACCGAGATTTTCTGAACGTGGAAACCATCCTTAAGGGTGAAGAGGTCTTCCTTCTCTAGGGCTGGTAGCGCAGGGAAGTGGGGGCTAGATTCGTTAATGACATGGCTGAGGTCAACCCATTTTTGGACTTGAGTGTTTCATAAAGTGAAAGTAAATCTGACATCTTGTCTCCTCCTAACTAAGAGCTAATGGTTACTGTAAAGGCAGTATAACAAAGTTAAGTGAGGCAAAACAAGATAGAAGGCCTTATTTCCTTAGACTATTTTTCTAGAACCTGATATAGCAAATAACTATAAAATTAAAAAACAAGAGGCTAGTTCCCTAGAGCTAGCCTCTTGTCATCTTAGCTTATTTATCCTTACTCAACTGGCTTAAAATCCTTGAGATTAGCTACTTGCTGGCTGATGGCCGTCTCTAGGTCTTGGTCCCGTTCCAAGGGGAAATAGAGGGCGCCGACTAAGACAGAATCATCTTGTTTACCCGTATCCTCTAGGCGGTAGAAGACTAGGCAAGCCGTGTCAATCTCGGGCTCGACTTCATAGCGAGCCTGAAATTGCTTGCCGTCGATTTCAATCGATTCTTGGAAGATGGGGGTTGGCCGGTCTGATTTGAGACGTTCCTCCAGTTCCTTATCGGTGAGCAACTTGCCACCCTTGAGGGGGGAAGTCGTATAAGCCTCTAAGGTATAGAGATTGACATAACCCTTCATGCCAGGCGTCATGATGCGATAACCTATATCCCGACGGTCGTCCTTGGTCAAGGATGGATGCATCTTCCAATCCTCGGGAATCTTGTAGGGACGTTCAGTTGGCTTAGGGGGCTCCTTGCCATCAACAGCTTCATACATCCAGTTCTTGGATGATTCGAAAATCTTATCTTGGCCCTTGTCAATGGCAGTTGCTTCCACCTTCAAGAGGGTCTTGAAGAAGGCTTCTTCCTGCTCCTTGTTTTCTAACTCCTTGCTAGACTCTGAGACCGCTGAACTGGACTCTTGGCTATCGTCCGATTGGTTAGCCCAGGCTGATTGAGGAGTTAGTAAGAAGCTAGTGGCGGTCGCTAGACTGGCTAAGACTAGATGTAATTTTTTCATGCTTTACCTCCTTGGGTGACCGATGCAGAGGGGGAGTCACCTTGGTTACTGGAGTACCTAGCCCTAGTCTAACCTATTTGAGCTCGTCAGGCAAGGAAAGGCCTATTTGGCTAGGCCTGCCGCCACCAAGGCCAAAAGCCAGAGATGGAGAGGATAGAAGACATAGAAGAAGTAGCGGTTGAAGGCTGACTGCTTACCTCTTTGGCCATTGTAGAGGGCTAAGAGAGGCAAGACGCTAATGAAGAGCCAGTCAGAGTTGTAGAGCAACATGGTAAGGGTCTCCTGCCAACTGTCATAGCTAGTATAAGAGAGGGCAAATAGGATTAGAGCAAGACCTAAATAAAGCACGGTCCCAAGGCCCTTGCGCTGACGGCAGCAGTAGGTAATCAAGATAAAGGGCAAGACCACCATGCCCCCTTCTGTCAACAAGAGGCCGGCTAAAAAGAGCAAGCCTGCGCCAGCCCAACGGACGCGTTTGGCCTCTAGCGTCAGACTATACCGCGGGAAGGCCAATGCCAGAATGCTCACCCCTAAGGCTAGGGTCAGGAAGATGTTATTGCTGATATGGACGCCACGATTGGCCAAGAGACTATTGAGCAGCCAGTTGCCGGCCGCCATGATGGCTGCGGCGCCCCAGAGACGGACTTGATAGCGCTGCAGATTACGGGTATGTAGGAAACCTTCTACCGCCAGATAGGCAAAGCCCGCCGCCACACAGCGTGTCACAGCATGGAAGATAGCCTCCCAAACAGGCGGCACCAAGCCAGGCACATGGGGCAGATGGTCCAATACCATTAGTGCCGCTAGCAGGTATTTGATTTGAGTTGCATTTAATTTCTTCATAGGAATGCTCCTTTAAGTTTTCTTAGCTTAAGTTTAGACCCAAAAAGCCCGGCCAACCATAAGCTGAGCTTACAGTTAGCCGGGTTATCTTAACATTATTGAAAGTTTAAGCTTGCCGGTCTAAATCCCGCAAGAGGCGCTGGATGACCCAGGACTTAATCAAGAAACTAAAGACTAAGCTGGGCACTAAGGACAGGAGAAAAGCCAAAATCCCCAGACGAGCTACAAAGGACGAGACTAGGACGGGTTGCCAGTAGAGCCCCCATACCAGCGGCACCAGACCAAAGAGATAGCCTAATAACAAGAGACTATTAACCAGATAAGGCCGCTGGCGTCCCGGTAAGGCTCCATTAAAACGCAGAGTTTGGTCACGAAAATCACTTAAGATGGCACGCTGACTAGCCAGGTCTGGCGCTAGCACTGACTTGACTTGGGCTCTGAGATGGCTTGCCACGCCTTCATATACTAGCGCTAACAAGAGCCCAATAACAGAGGCAAGGCCACTGCCCCTAGGCTACCTAGATATCTATCCGGGTAGTGTGGCTGACGCCCCGCATCATAACCTAACCAGCGAAGGATGCGCCCGACTAGCAAAGGCAAGATGACCAAGCCTAGAGACCACAGGGTCCAGGCCACACGCCGGCTTAGGTCAGTGGGACTTTCCTCTTTCCAGGTCAGCTGACCACTAGAGAGGTCATACTCTGCTAGCAAGCGACGGTCTGCTTCCTTCTGGACTTGGCGCAGATAGGCACTGTAGAAGACTAATTTTTTATAAGGTATCCACATTAATCTGGTTCCTTCCCTTTCTACCCTTTGTTGCAATACTAGAGCTAAATTACTAGTCTGTTTTTCCTTTGTCATAACGTCCCCCGTATTCCTGACGGGCTTGGCGCGTCCAAGTTTGGATGAAGTCGGTCTTGGCATCGGTGTAGGCATCACGATTGTGCTCATACTGTGACCAGAGAGCTAGCTTGAGGGCCTCATAATCCTTGGCAACTTGGGCATGTTCCCTGAGATAGTCCCTAAAGTAGAGCTCGTCGTGATCTCCTTGGTAGCGCAAGTGAATGTGATAGACCTTATCTGCGAAGCCTTCCGTTGTGTAACCCGAGTTCAAGGATATGCGACCTTCTGACTCCGACATTTTAAGAAATCCAGACTGAATCAAGCAATCACTGGCTAGGCGCAAATCCGCCTGAGGTGCCAACTCGACCAAGACATCAACGATATCCTTGGCCCAGATGCCTGGGATGGCCGTACTACCAATGTGGCTGATACGAACCAGAGGCAAATTTCCTAGGACTTGTTCCAGTCGCACGGCCATTTCTTGATAATTGCTCTCCCACTGGGGCTTAGGCGCCACTAGGAAGATTGGAAACAGGCGCCAGAGTTCTTCTAAAGATAATTGAGTCAGATCCTTGGCCATCTGGGTTACTCCTTTCAGACAAAGCAAATCTAGTTTTTTGGTTTTAAACCTAAAGCCGAGTAGCCCGAAGGTCGCATACGATTCTCGGCTGCTAGCTTGTCAACCAGTCTTAAATTCCGCTCAGACTGGGTAGACTTGCCCTTGCGAGGTGTAAACTTCTGCAGGTAGGACAGATCATCATAGGACCGTCGCATGCTTTCACTCCACCCGAAGCATAGCCCTTCTTCCAAGACCTCATGGAAGGTCACCGATGGCAACTTGGACTTAGCTTTAAAAATTCGAATCCAAATACCTGGCGAAGTCTGTTCATTGGCTAGTAACCAATCATGTAGTTCTTGTCTCTTTTCAAAAGATATAATGGGAAGTTGATCATAGACTTGGTCTAATTGTCGCATTATTTTTTCCTTTCATTCTTGATGGTGACCATTCTGCTAAACTAAGGATAAGATGGCCTCATATACAAGCTTATCTAATTGATTACCCTCATCCAGTCTGAGTTCTCAGACGGTTGATCCCATCGATCCCCCAAAAGTACAGTCTTAAAACTTGTGGTAATGGCAATAAATAGCTATTGAGGCTGTTCCACCCATTGATCATTGTCCATAATAAAGGGCTTGGCCAGTCCAGGGCCAGTATAGTCGGAGTACTTGGTCCCAAGATATTGATAGACCTCTTCCTTGCTGGCAAATTTGATGGCTTGATAAGGCTCCTCGAAGGTCAGCTTCTCTAAGAAGAGATAGCCCTCTTTGGCTGGAACTAAGACGCCGACATGGCCGATGAAGAGGCTGTCGCCATCCAAATTATCATGTAAGACTACTGACAGCATTCTAACCTTATCATTGAACTTGAACTGGGACAGGTATTGCGCCATACGCTTGGCGTGGACCTTGACGTCCTGGGTAGCCTCGGTCTTCACCCGAGAAAAGAGGATATTGAAGGCCGCCTTATCCTTATCATCCATGACATGCCCCTTGTCGATGGCATCATTATCCATGAAAAGCAGCTCATCATCCTGGCTGACTGGCGGAATCTCAATGGTGTTTTTGAGCAAGGTATAGCTGTTAATGCGGCAATTAGTCCCGATAAAATCCCCCTTCTGCTCATGCCAGAGCGGGTTAATCTTGGCCACATCGTAGTCCGTCTTGGTGAATTCGGTGAAGTCCCCCTTGAGTCCACTAGGTCCCACAATGTCATTGTAGTCCTTAACAAGTTTGAGGAATTCCTCAACGCTATCCTTGTCCAAATGAGCAGATAAGATGGTCCTTACTTCTTCCAGGCTACTTGGACTATTGAGGTTGGAATAGCTAGGATGAGAGGGGCTTGCTTCTTGGCCACTCGGCTTGGGACTGCAAGCTGCTAGAGCTAAGACTAGGCCGAGGGATAGGATGATGGTTTTGGTGTGTTTGAACATGAGGTCTCTCCTCTAGTTAATATTTTTGTCAAAATAGCTTGCGAGCCTCGTTATTGAACTCGATCCAATAACTTCCTCATAGAAGGGCTAACAAAATAGTCGCTAATAGTCATCTCAAGCTTTGGCGATACAAAAGTTAAATCCGCACCATACTGGCAGAGGAGTTTCAATATTCTCAGCAAATCTGCCTCAAGTTCTGCTGTCAAAAGCCTATCATCTGATTCCTCTTGAGTGGTCCGATTGTAGGAAGGCAGTATCTGACTAGCCTTAAGGCAGAAGCTCCATATGCCTGTATTGCCATAAGAATCGGTCCGATTAGGATCCGCACCGGCTTGTAACATCTTCTCCAGAATCTCATAGGCTCTATCAGCAGCCTCCTGGGTGGAGAAGACCTGGAGCCCACCATAAGAAGTATGGGTATTCCATCTACTTGTCATGACTGCTGCAGTGATGGCGTCAAAGACTACTGGTGTCCGCCAGCTATTGCAGCAGGACGGATCTTCCATAAAGTTCAAATCCGCCCCCTGATTGATCAAGTAGTCAGCAATATCGAAGGCCCCTGTCTTCAAGGCTACCTGCAGTGGCGATTGGCCATCATCCTTCTTAGGCGGTTGTTTGGCAGTGCAATTAACAAGCTCAGGCTTGGCCTCAATGATTTGCTTAACCAGCTCATAATCTTGGGCCCTGATGGCTTTGAATAATTTCTTCGTGACGATTACTCCATTCCCAAGTCTTTTGATTGACAGTTTTTCTGATTTCATGGCCCCATCATGGTGACTAAATGTGGCACTAACTAGGTGGCCAATGAGCTTTCCCTCTTTACCTCGCAACTGCCCCTTAAGTTTCCAATTATCCTTCAAACCTGATGACCTGATTGGTCACATCTACTGTCGCCTTCAGGCCAAAGGGAATGATGCAGCGGGGTTGAGCATGGCCAACGTTGAGGTTAAAGACCACAGGCAGACTTGGATTGGCGATGACGTCGACCAATAACTGCTTGTATTCTTCCGAATATACCTCATCCATGGGCTTTCCTACTAGCAGGCCGGAAATCGAATCGAAGATGCCTGTCTCCTTTAGCAAAGTGAGTGCTTGATAGAATTTCTCAGGTGGCATCTTTTCTTCACTGGATTCCAGCAAGAGGATTTTCCCAACCCAGTCTTCTTTTTGAGGGAACAAGGCATATCGACTACAGAGTAGGGGCATATCCGCATAGCGCTCCCCATTAAAGATGTCATAGAGTGAGTCAATGCAGCCTCCAAGAATCTCGCCTGAGAAGACTGGATTCCCCTGAAGCAAGTCAAAACCATGGTCCGAGTGAGACTTCAAAGGCTTGCCAATTTGGTCGACGCCGAAGTCAGACCGGCTCTCATACCACACCTCACTCGGTCTTATTTCTTTTATTGTACCCGTCTTTATTAATTCCTCAAAGTATTGTCGCGTATAAGGCAGCATGTCCTGGTCGAGCTCACAAATATCCGCAAGGAAGGATTGTCCATAGAAAGTGTTGAGCCCGACTTTATGCAACATCAAGTGATTGAGGGTCGTATCAGAGAAACCGAGGAAGACCTTCTGGGACACAGCACTAGCCAACTCTCCGTTTTTCAAATAAATAGGGTAAGAGTCGATAAGTGTCGTCGCCACCAATGGCACAGAGGATCATGTCAATCTCTGGATCTCTAAAAGCCTGTAACATATCGGCCGCCCGTAGCTTCCGGGTGCTGCTTCAAATAGTCAATTCGCTTGAGCGCATTGGGCATAAAACTCACCTCTAGGCCAAGGTCTGTCAGCCTTTTGAGGCCTATTTCTAGCTCATGCTGAACGAAATCTTCGCCCAATACCCCAGCTGATAGGCTGACGATTGCTAGCTTTTTAATCATCATATTCACCTCACAAAATTAATCAAATGACGAGCTTGACTTCTGCAAGTCAAATGCTTATAAAATATACCTTTTAACGACAAATTAAAAGGTATAATGAACTATTTATGCTTGTTGAGATGGTCGCGACAAAAAGTAGAGATAGGCCCCAAAGGCGAACTTGATGGCAGCATCCACATAGGCGATGACCACCAGGGAAACATTAGGGAAGAGGTAGCCCACCGCAATATTGATGGCACAAACTAGGGCTAGATAAATCATGGATTTGCCATGTACGAAATAGAAGGGGAAGAAGTGCAGCGCGGTAGCCATTAAGGCTCCCAGCCAGATTAGGCGCCAGTTCTCGCTTGCGAAGAAAGGGCCGCCTAGGATAGCCATTAAGACAAAGAGTAAAATGACCGCATAGAGGGCTACTTTCTTCTGGAAGGGGCTAGAGCTACCCGTTGATAATTTATTAAGCAAGGACTTATTCTGGTTAATAGCGAAAAAGCTGACAATGTAACCTATACTGAAAACCTGCATATTGATAATCTGCTTGCCACCAATTAAGGTTGCCACCGCAATCACCGATGCGACGGCCATTAACCATAAGCCGCAGGCTTTCTTGAGTTAAATGCTAGTTTTTTTCATTCTTGTCATAAGCTAAAAATCCCATAAATAAGTGCCTCCAAAATCTTCATAACTGCCATCTAGCCTCTATCCAGTAGGCTAGATGGCTCTTACTTATTATAGCACTTTAATAGAAGAAAAGGAGTCAACAAGTTCCTTTTAGCTCAATATTTATACTGGAACTGGGAACTGCTCAAAGCGCAACCATTCCTGAGCAATTCTTAAGAGGCTGTCACCTAAGCCGTGTTCTTGAATTACTTTTAAAAACAACCCTGTTGAGACAGATTGAATGAATGCCCATTCCCAGATGCTCTGCTTCTCAACTCCAGTTTCATTATGAAGTAAGAGAACTCTCTCAATAGCTTTTTCCAAAGGAGCATCAACTAACTCCTCCACCCATTCTCGCACGAGGATTCCAAGGTCGTAGGCAGGTTCTCCTAGGATTCCATCCGGATCTATCAATTTATAAGATAGCTCATTGGAATCTAGTGCTTTCAGTATATTGTCAGCGTGAGGATCCCCATGGACTAGCACAGATTGATATGAAGACAGGCACTTTCTTCTTGATTCTAAAAACAAGAGCGCCCGTTCAATGATTTCTTTACTGCACGGTTGCTCTAATTTTTCCCAAGTGGACAGGATAAAGTCTTGAAACCACCCAATTAATTGTCCCATCAGTCTTAGCTCCTGTTTTTCATCGAGGGGAATCCAGGTTTTCTTAAGTAGCCCGCAAATTATCTTCATTTGGTCTCTAATAGAATAGTCAGACTCACTCAATGGCTCGCCCAGACACTCTAGTAAGACTGCTTTCCTCTTGACATCATGCTTTAGCAACTTGACATATCCCGCTCCATTTACAACTCTAAGGGCCTCTACTTGTTGCTCAAACTCGGAATTCCCCTCCAATTGAGGCATAAATAATTTGAGAATCCCCTTTTCTTGATTTCTCAAGGTACATTTTGCTACAAAGGCCTCTGTGCCTCCTTCGAGGATTTGCTCCAAAGAAAGGCTCCACTCTTTTGCTATGCAATCTATAACTGTATTTAAGTCCTTTTTCCATTGTAGCCCCTCATCACCTAATGCATCCAACTTGTTTTGAACATTGCACGGAATGTGGTCTTCCCAGTTTTTCATCTGTTGCTATTCCCCTTTAATTTTTCTAGCTTATCTTTAAACTCATTTGTCTACTCATCTCTATTTTAAATAGTCTCTTCATTTTTTTCCACTGCTTTTAAGTAGCTTTTAGGTTCATGTTGTACATTAGAGTTAGCACTAAGGAAAGGAGAAAGCTCCCCCCAGAGGTGAGCGGTGTAAAACAATGAGAACAATCGTCGTCATAGCTAATCTACTAGCCCAAAAACTTCATAAGTACTTCCTCAGCTCAGAAAACGCCAAGGCAGCCTACAAGATGGGCGTCCTCACCCTCATCTTCGGCTCCTTCCTAAAAGGCGTCTTCGACATCTACGGCACCCATTCAGTCTACCCAAGCTTCTACCTACCAGTGGGCCTGCTACTCTTGTTGGTCGCACTTGGCTTTGAAATCCACCAGAGGAAGGGGATGACAAAATAGGAAATTAATTACTAGAGCAACAGCACTCCATCCGTTGGATTCTCTTATCCAGCTGATGAAGTTTTGTTTATTACATAAGACAATTAGTTATCATAATTATCGTACCTTCAAAAAAATCCTCAAGCACGGTAAGAATCAAAAAAATCTTGGTTGCAAAGCGCAACCAAGATTCCGTTTAAACTATTCTTCGTTTAACCTAACAAGAAGGTGTTTGAAATGTTCTTCATCCTCAACTAGTTTTCCAAAGAACAACTCATCAATTTGCTCGATTACGGGCACAGCTTTTTGTAAAATCTCTTCTCCCTTTTTCTTCAAAAATAACAGCCTTGGCTCTTGAATCTCTGGAGTGTTCTTTTTCTCTACATATGCATGTTTTTCTAATAGACTCAATATTTGAGAAGCAGTCATTACGTCTATCCCAGAAAGTTTAGAAATCATGACTTGAGTCACTTCGTCATTAGTTTGCGATAGATAGGCAAGCGAAGCTAAAACAACAAATTGAGGGTGTGTCAGATTCATTTTCTTTAACTCTTTTTTTATCATGAAGTGCCATTTATTGTACACCCTCATGAACAGCAAGCCAGTTGATTGTTCTGAATCTTTTTATATTTCGATGTAAACAAACAGCAATCCTCCTATCGTTCCAAAAAGCTCTTTCAGAATAAATATAGAGTTAGGGACATCTGAGAACACCTGGCGTAAAAATTCTAAATGTTGCTTATCCTCACTATCTAAGGATACAGAATGTTTGACCGTTACACTTCCATCATTGTTCTCCATTATTTGGTGTCCAAAAAAAGGATGTCACCAAAAAGGAGTGGCTGTTTTATCCCAGAATTCTTCTAAAGGCTTTTACAAGTGTAAGTTGAAAATCCATAGGAGGCATACCTTCAAGCTCCATCGTCCCATGGGATCCAGTCTTAAAATCATCGTTTAATGTAATGTTTTTTAAATCCTCTTCCCAGGCATACCATTTTTCAATATTGGCATAATACTCCCAAACAGCTTCTTTTGTTGCTTTAATTTTCAAACTGAAACTAAATTCCATTGTTTTCACCCCAATTTATTAAGTGTACTTATTATATGTTATTTTACAATGTATGTCAACAAAAATCTTTTTAGAATCGTAAGAGCGGGGATGACAAAATAGGATATGAAATAACCGGAGGTTTGCCTATAGAGGCGCCTCCGGTTTGTTTTGGATATGAGGTTAAAACTTAACAATCTCTAGCTTCTAGGCATAAAGTTCTAAATTGATCATCTAATTCCGCTATCTCCAACAAGAGGCGGGACAAGCCTTCGTAATCTTCCTTTAGGCAAGACAGGTGGGCTTGTCCGAATAAAGAGGCTAAGTCTTCTTTAATTTTTGAACGCAGACTATCATGCTCTGCTAGGAATCTACTCAGGTAGAGATTTCTGACAGCAGCCAGTTTAAAGCTGAAATACTGATGCAGTTGTTTTTGCTCTTCATTCAAGCCATATTTGGCTACTGCCGCCGCGTAGAGTGAGAGGACGCCTTCTTGCCCTTGCAGGTATCTTTGGGCCATTATTTGCGAGGTGACCAGATAGATTGCGCTCGCGTCTGGATTAGCGACTCGCTTGAAATTGCCCCACATAGAATAGGCGCCCCGCTTATAGTCAATTGCCTGGGCCTGCCATGCTGGCAGAAAGTCTTCGAACTGAATCTTCATACAGGCAAAACCTGCTGGATCATGCAAGTAGAGATAGTCATCATCTAAATCATAAACTGAGACAAAGTGATCCACTCCGTATAAGTGGGCGTGGTTAGGATTATAAGTCAGATGCCCCATATCGAGTGGCCCCAACACTACCGGCCCATTAGCTAGAAGAGCTTTCAATTTCCTTCTGATTAAATCCAAATCAACCGCTTGCCCCTCCCTTAGATAATATTCTTCATAGTCAAAACCCAGAACTTCTAAGACATGAGAGATCGAAAGGTCCGGCATGCCATTATCGAAGAATACTAATGGGTGCTCTTCATCTTCTTTGACAATCGAAGCCCCATTCCCCATCAACATAAGGGCCTCAAGATATTCCGGTCTCAGGTCATAACCATAGGCCTCCAAAGCCATAGCTAAAGAATAGGTATAACAAAGCGATACGTCGCCAAAATAGATTTGCATCTAACTGCCTCCTTCTCATTGATAGCTTGATTATACAGTGCAGTTAGGGCTGCCACCCTAGAAAAAAGGAGCAGAATTTATGGGGTGTGGGGATTGGAAAAAGTTACAGACCATTAAAAAAGCCCCCCTAGTTAGATTTTTATCCAGCTAAGGAGGCTCTTTTGGCTGTTTAATCGTACTTCTTGCCGAATTTCTTCTCCAGCATTTTCTTGACTAGATAAGGCATCTTGACGTTTTCTCGTCCCTTTTTGGCAATGAGTTTCTTAACAAAATCAGGCATCTGGATGTCTTGGTCTTCCTTTAGAATCGCATCGCTGTCTCTAGGCGCCGCCATCTCATCAAAAGTAGTCTCATCAGCTTGATGGATTTTGTAGTCCCCATGGAGATGCTTGGCAATCGTTGCCAGCAAGGCCTCAATCAGACGTGGATCCGTATTGGGCATAGGGGGACGCTTATAGCCCACGCCTAATTCATGGCAGAGTTCTTGACACTCCACATCATTATCAAAAAGCACCTCGATATGCTCACTAATAAAAGCAATAGGCACAAAGATATAATGGTCGGGATGCTGGCTTTGCTCCCGCAAATACTCCAAGACATCTGGCTTAATCCATGGCATCCCAATATCGCTCTCGCTCTGCCAAGTGTTAGTATACTGGTCTGGAGCAAGACCGAGACCTTCAGCAATCAAGCGGCTATTGTCGTAGATTTGGTCGATATAAGGATCGCCAAACTCTAAGGCCAAGACAGGTACGCTATGAGCCGAGAAAACGACCCGATAAGTCTGACTACCAATTTCTTGGATAATTTTTCGAATCTCCTCTATCCAGTAATTGATCAGGGCGGGCTCGCGATACCAGTCCTTAATGACTTGGAAACGGATGGTCTGGCTCTCTAGGAATTTCTCATAGCCCATTACGGAGTAATAGGAATAATGAGGCTCCAAGATTAAACAGAGGCAGTCTTCAATCCCATCTGCCTCCATTTGCGCAATGACATCGGGGATGAAGGGACGCGAAAATTTATTAGCAAAATAAACGTTCGCTTGACCTTCTAGGGCCTCCGCTACTAGCCTCACTTCTTCCCTGGTAATGGCTTGGAGAGGCGTGCCACCAATCCGAACATAATTATCATATAGGGTTTTGATTTCATCTTCTTCTGGACGAATACCCCGGCGAATATTGGTGAAAAATTCCGCGACTGCTTCATAGCTAATCGCTTCTGGTGACCCAAAGGTCATCATGAGGACAGCTTTCTTAGACATGTCAAACTCCTTATGTGTGTGTCGTAGTTTCCGTCTCTTATTCTACCATAGAAAAGGCTTTATCGGAACTATCTAGGGTTCTATTATTCAGGCTTAGTCGTTTTCTTAAGCACCACCACACACTATTTAACGTTATTAACGTTAAATGGTAGAAAATGAACCCTACCTTCATTAACACGGCAGTCTACTCCACAAACAGGAAGTTATAAATGTCTTTGCAAATATACCATATCTATTAGTTGTACACCGCCCTCATAAATTGGGTGGTCATAATTGTCAGTAAAGAAATTGGGAGTCTTGTGAGAACGAACAAATCCACATTTTTCATAAAATGGTATCGTCAATGGACTGTCACCTGTTCCAACTTGCAAAATAGAATATTCATCTGCATATTTACTAGCAAGAAAATCAATTAGTGCTTTGCCATAGCCCTTTCCCTGATTTTCCGGATCGACTGCGATATTCTTGATTTCAAGTATTTCGTTACCTTCATCGGTGACAACACATTCAGCTTTTACACCATTGTCTTCAAGCACATACATAGTCCCTTTTTCAAGATAGCGATCCACCATGCTCTCCTGTTCATCAGCTAATAACAATAATGATATAAACTGCTTTTTATTCTTATTCACTTCTCGGATTTTCATATCCATTCCTCCGTCAAACTGGAATTTAATGGTTCCATGCCATTATAAATTCCTTCTCCCCCGTATTACTATCTAAACTTTCAGATTGGGTGCTAATCTCTCACACTTTTCCCATATTTTGGCTCATCAATATGGACGCCAAGCAAGCCGATGTTTTGCACAGGCTCCCAGTAACGATAGTCGCCCTCAAATTGAATGGCTAGCATTTTATCGATTAGATAGTCAGACAGCTCTGGCTTGTCTGTCAAATAGAAAAGATAGCCTAATCGAGTCAATAGACGCATAAAATCCATCTGCGTTTTTTTGTATTTTTTAGGTATCGGCTCTAGATAAGGACTTAATCTGGCATCATCTTGGACTTCTTCAATTAACTGTCTGATTAGCATGGCTTCTCTCCTAAATCTTAGTACATATCGTCTTCGTGCTAGCACAAATGCGCCGTCTTATAGCCTTTAGCGACGACTCCTTGTCTCGCTTGCCCTTTTATTATACTCCTTTTAGCACTCCCTGTCGAAGAAGGCTCCCAGAACCCTAGAGAATAAAGAGACTTCATGAAGAGTAAACCTCCTTAGTCTAGGCCAGCAAGATATTTAAGTCAGGGGATATTGCTAGAATGGGAATAAATTAATATCATCATCGATTCCTTTTAATTTGTTAATACCTTTAGTATGATTCTAACCCACGACTCCTTTCTCTTGACAGTACTTTTTAGTTTTGGTAGATTGATAGGACTAAACTCGGAGAATTGGTTACAAAGAGATATCCAAGCAGTAATTCAATGCTTCAAATGTTTTTAGATAATGGCTCGGCTAGACTTAAGCTATCCAAGAGCTAAATCACAACCAATTAAGGAGCATTCACATGTATCTCGCAATTAAAGAAATTCTGCAGAATAAATTACGCTATAGTCTCATTGTATCCACCATTTTTCTGATTACCTTCATGGTCTTTTTTCTAACTGGCCTAGCGCTTGGTCTTATGAGAATCAATCGAATTGCTGCAGACAACTGGAACGCTACTGGCGTTGTTTTATCTGACTATGCCAACAATAATTTAACTGCTTCTTTTATCCCAGAGGCCAATTACCAAGATAAGCTCTCAGATGATGCTGTGGCTCTTGGTTTTATGTCTGTAGTGACAAACCTCAAAAGACAATGATGATACGGAAAAAAACTCAATGTATCTCTCTTTGCCCAAGACTGGGACAGCTTTATTGCACCTAAGTTGACTGAAGGCAATTATCCAACTAAAAGATGATGAAGTGGTTGTTGACGAATCTTTAAAAAATTACGGCATCTCAATGGGAGACGAGATTCAACTTAACGGCAGCGAGACAAGCTACAAGGTTGTTGGTTTAACGACGAATAGTAAATTTTTTACTGCGCCTGTCATCTATAGCAACTTGACAACCTACTGGACTTTACAAGGAACACTTGACTCTAGCCGTTCGGTTTCGGCCTTAGTCTTGCAAAATGATCAATCGATTTCTGCAGACGAATTGACTCAACTCACGGTGGAAGAGATGATTTCTCGTCTCCCTGGCTATCGCCCACAGAAAAATGTTTTCGCTGGGATGATTATTGCGATGATTGTGATTACTGGGATGATTGTCGGAATCTTCATTTATATTATCACCATCCAAAAATTAGGCTTATATGGCGTGATGCGAGCTCAAGGGATTCAAGCTAAGACCATTGTTTGGTCCTTGTTTTGCCAAATATTCATTCTGTCTCTTATTGGGATTGCCTTGGCCTTAATTGGCATTTGGGCCGTCACCTTCGTCTTGCCTGCAACCTTCTTCTTCTATACAAATTGGGCTGCATATGGGGCTTTAAGCCTAGTGATTGGTCTGATGGCGTTACTTGGCGGCATGATTTCATTGCCGCGCTTACTCAAGGTTGACCCAATCACTGCTATTTCCGAATAAGGAGAAAAATGACTAAATTAATTGAAATGAAGCAAGTAACGAAAACATACGGGCATGGGCACTTACAGGTGGTTGCTTTTGCACGAAACAAACTTCCACCTCAATGCCGGTGAGTTTGTGGCCATTATTGGACCGTCAGGTTCCGGGAAAACAACCTTCTTGACAACGCTCGGACAACTCCAACATCCATCAAGTGGTGATATTCTTGTAAAAGGAAAAGATACGCATCAGTTGTCTGAAAAAGAAAAAACGGCTCTACGTTTTTAAGGAGTTTGGCTTTATTCTGCAAACTTCTAACTTAATTCCATTCTTAACCGTCAAAGAACAATTAGACTTAATCGACCGTTTGGATAAGGGACGATCGGTTAAGGAAGATCGTCAAAAATTATTCAATCTATTAGATTTAGACAAGGTCAAAAACAACTACCCCAAAGAACTTTCTGGGGGCGAACGTCAACGTGCAGCGATTGCAAGAGCCCTCTACAATAATCCAAGTATCATTTTGGCCGACGAACCCACTGCTAGCCTAGACACCCAACGGGCTTATCAAGTCACTGATATGTTAGCTACTATTGCCCATGAACAAGGAAGAGGAGTTGTCATGATTACCCATGACACACGACTTTTAGACAAGTTTGACCGTATTTACACCATGAATGACGGCCAATTAAAAGAGAAAGTCTAAAACTATTGGTAAGTTTGCTACTATCTACTGGCAAATTTTAATTCCATCTATTTGGTCTGCATATATAGAAAAAAGCCTTGAACCCAAGGCTTTTTTCTTTTCAAATTTATCTCTGATTTTTTAGGCTTTCATCAGCACCGCCACACACTCGGCGGTTCGCTGTTACCGTATCGTTTCGTCGTAAGCTCCCTTACTCTACGACAGCTATCACATGGGCGGAACATCTGCTTCTACTTCGCTGATGTCTCAGCTCGTACAAGCAGTGATACCGCCTCAACATGACTCGATACGTGCTGATTGATGTCGCCATATTGAAACATATCTGTGTATTTTGAGCCAAATATCGCTTGTTTGCGGAAACATATCTATTGGCATAATCTGCCTTTATCCAATCCGCTAACTAAACCCTTATCGTTAGTGGAAATATATCCAGTTTTCCTTGTTGCTACTATATATAGCAGCGCAGGGAGGACTATCGTCTCCACCTCTGATGGGCCATTTCGGGAATTGGTCATAGTAGAACTGTTTCCGCTTTAATTGTCATTGTCTCGATCTTATTTATTAAGCTCGTTATAGGCCTTTTTCACAATTTGAGCCATCAGTAATCTTCGCTGACTCAAGAATTCAGGGTAAGATAACTGCTCGAAATTTTCTGGCAATGCATTTTGGGCGCAGGCAAGCTTATAACCATCTTCGCCTAACTTATCTCTATATCTACCGACATACTCAGCTGGAGGTGCATCAGAAATATCAATGTTTGTTGCATAGTCCAGATATGTAAAGTTTGCAATCTGGTTTCTATCACGGTCATTGTCATATCCAATTTCCTCAAGATAGTGCTTAGGGAAGATATGATGCTTGTCCACTGAATTCTTATCTCCGCTTGTTCCTAATACAAAGTACTGTGATAACGGTACTGTACTAAACAACATAGGTGTTCCAAGTACATTGATGGCCGCAACATATCCATACCAAGCTGGTGATGTTGCAGATGAACTGTTCAGTTCAGCAGGTAATGAATACTCGAAGTAGTCATCTGTAAATCTATTAGCAATTACCGAATCAAGGTATGCTACGAACTCATCAGCGTTATGAACATCTCTTAAATCAGCAAATTGCTTTTCAACTTCTGATTCTGTTGAACCAGTATAAAAACCTGTAATCGTAGACATGAATATCCACTTGCGAATAATCTTCTGTAGTTCCACAGAAGACACCTTATAATCATATTTTCCGATAAGGTATAAAACGTAACTGAATACTACTGCATTTGATGAAGCTACAAGACTTCCTTTTAAGTAGCCAGCAGATGCAAACAGGTTCATGAATGCATGCCAGTTATTAAGGTTAGTCACTACATCTAATGATTCCTTGAATGTATTCAAGTTCTCTTCACGAACATCCTGTGTAATCTCGCCAGTCTTAAGATTTTTACCACGGAGCAACATGTAAGCATAACGTAAACGCGCTCTTCTGAAACCAACGCCTACCGACATTCTGATGAGGTGTGATGGGTCAACCTGCAATATCTGGTTAAATGATGTGCCGTTTGCAGGAATTCTCGATTCAGCACAGAACTTATTAATCTTGTCATGAACGTCATTATCATAAACAGCGATAAGGGTCTCAATGAAGTTCTTTTCCGTAAGGTTCTGTCCACCAGAGTTTACACGAACGAAGATATCAGCAACATCCTCTTCATCTGCCTTTGAATTGATTTTCAATGTAGGCAATGAATAGATACCAAGGTTAGCAAATCATTGATATTTTCTTCTATGATATCTTCTTCGTCTTCTGTTAACTCAGGTTCGTTATTTTTCACACGGCCCTCATTGGCAGTTTTGATATATGCTTTTCTAAATTTAGAAATATTATGCTCTTGGTCTGCTGCGAACACACTACTGATTTCACTAATCCATTCAGGATTTCTTTCATACGCCTGTGTCCAAACTGCAAACTCACGAGTTAAAGGATTGAAAGAAATACGAATATTTCTCTCCTTATAATTCTTATCCTTAATGGTTGCTCCATACATTGCAGCCAACAGCGCTGTTAAACGCTGCTGTCCGTCAATTACTAAATCATCTGGACGCTTATACATTTTATTGTTTTTACCGATGTAGCCTGTATTTTCATAATCATCCGGAGATACCCAAAGCATAATGTAGCCGATTGGATATCCCTTCATCATTGAATCGAGCAACTCACGAACCTTATTGTCTTTCCATACAAAAGGGCGTTGCAGGTCTGGCAAACCAATGCGTCCATTTTTAACATCAGACAATAGGTCTGCAACTTTGCTAGGTATATTGTCGAATAATTCTTTTCCCATTTTTCACGCTCTTTATGTTTATTTCTATGTTAAATGATAATTTAGCAGCTTAATCGATGATTGTTGCTTGACCGTTCATCAGCATTGGCAAGAGAAAATTGCGCAGGTTATTTAATCTAATTGTCTCTTGAATGTTCTGTGATATTGTGTCGACGATAGCCACTTGATTGAAAGCAGCGGCGATTTCTTCCGAATAAGGAAGTTTGTACGAAAGTAAAGAATCGCTACTAATCACAGGCATTTTAGTTCCAGATGAAACATTAACTGCATAATCAAAAAATGCGTTTCTACACAGTGTGAACAAGGCAAAGTTGTAGTCAGTTGGGTTCTTTACACGATATGAATGGACTGTACCTGCAACAACTCCATCAATTGGAGCAAAACCAGCTTTGTGTAAGTAAGGACGAATAGAACCAAACAAAATATCACCTTGCTTCATTACAAATAAATTTGTATTAAAGTTTTCACTAGAATTAAGCTGAGATAATGCTATGGTATCAGATGGCATAACGCTCAAATCAATAGCCGGTTGAATTGTTTTATAATCGAATGATTCTGTGTTTTTACACAGGATTTCTCCTAAAGTTTTTACAGTCCAACCAACAGGAATATCTCGCTTTAATTCCTCGTTCCAACGCATAGTTCCGCCTGAAGAACGATAAGGCTTGCCCTCTTTATTTGGATAATCAAATTGAGTAAACCAATAATCATGCATCAGCTTTAATTGTTGCTGTAAATTATCATTTATCTGTTTGTTCTTTTCGATTTTCTTATCTATTCCAAGGAGTACATCAACAACTTTGTCTTGATATGTTTTTGGTGGAAGAGGCACTTCTACATCCTCAAAAGTTCCCTTGCTCAATATTGGTGTTCTTGTTACTGAAGCAATAGAGAATAAATACTCCTTTTTACCTGATAACCAATAATATATGTAATACGGATTATATTCTGCTTTGATATTTGTAATAGCATTTATTTGCTGGTTTGTTGCACATTCATCAAAACACATCGCAACATTACCCATATCCCAACCAATGCATCCTACCAGAACACTTGTGCCTTTAATTGAATTACTTTTTACAGATTTCATCCCTGCTTTTGTTATTGTCTTTTCTGATTTAGTAATAGCATAGCCACCATGTAATTCTGTTGGAGAAATAAACATATATTCTCCATCATAGTATTCTGCGTTAGTCGTTGGAGGAGTTTTTGCCAGTAACAACATCGCCAATATCTTTTATTGCAATTTTATTATATGAAATCATATATTTATCTCCTTAACTAACCAATGTATTTTCTGTGAGCAATTTTAACATTAATCTGCTTGACCATAGCGTACTGCAAGGTCGTATCTATTCTCTGATGCCCTAGGAGCTGTTGAAGCTGTTCTATTGGCATCCCTTTATCTATAGCCATAGTTGCCAAAGTTCGTCGAAATTTGTGCGGATGTACTTTTTCGATTCCTAGTGTTTTTCCTATATTTCGAAGTCGCACCTCCACGCCTCCAATATTCAGTCTTTTATGTGGGGAGGCCAATGATACGAATAAAGCTTCATTATTATCATCTCTTGAATTCAAATAATTCTGAAGATGCATTTTTGTTCTTGCATCAAAGTATACCACACGTTCTTTATCGCCTTTACCAAAGACAATACACTCACGTTCTTCAAAGTTGATGTCTTCCTTATTAAGCAAGACCATTTCACCAACTCTCATTCCTGTAGAAGCAAGAATATCAATTATTGCTAAATCTCTTAGCTCTGTGCAGTTATCACGCATCAATTCTAGTTGCTCATCTGTATATGTTTCTTTGATTGACTTTCCGGTTTTTACTTTATGGATTCTCCTAACAGGGCTTTTTAATATGTAATCTTCGTCTTCAAGCCAACCAAAAGAAACTCGATAAGATTCTTCTGATATTATCAATCGTAACTTTGCTCGAATTATTATCTCGCTGGTAATCAGCCAAATAAACACGCAAATCGTCTGTCGTAATATGTTTCACATTTTTTCCAATTTTATCTACCAACTTTTCTATTGTTGATTGATAATACTTCAATGACTTTTCTGAGCGACCTTCAACTCTTTTAGCCGCCAAAAACATAGAAATATAGTCAATATCTTCTTCTACAGATTGTCCTGAAGAAGTTATTACATAATCGTGTGTGCAATACGCAAGAACACGATGTAGTTCCTCTAGTTGGCTGTTATCCAACACCTTTTGCATTTGCGATTCGATATCGCTGATTAATTTTTGTTTCATAGTCGTTTCTCCTTTAATAATATTCAAGAGAACGACTACCAGCGGCAGTTCCATTGTTATAAGCTCTTGCCACTGTTAAGAGCATATACGGTAAATGATAATTTACAGCAAATGGCATTTAAAGCTGATGCATAAAGTATATGCATCAATGTTCATTATGCAAATAAAGAGCCCAATGCAAAGTCTTGGAGATATACGTTCATCGAGAATCTAAATCGAGATATTCAAGTTGGTGACTGCAAAGGATACTTATGGAGAAAATCCTGTAAAAAACACAGAATCATTCGATTATACAAGTCAACGGCTATTGATTTTGAGATGTCATGACACTTTGGTTACCAGGTAGAAATTGTCTATTTGAATTCCAGTGCAATGCTGGAGTAGAAATTCTATGTGAAATGCAGCTACTCAACCGACATGTGGTTCATTTGTCAGCAAGAGATAAAGCTAAGTGATTATTTGATATAGTTAGTTGCAAAGTCATTCATAGCCTGAATTAAATCAGACAATTTCCTTTTTCAAGGCACTGGTTTGAAACATCTTCAGAAACCGCTACTCAAAGACATGACCTATTTATATTCCTGAGTTATCAGAGCTTAAAGAATTTAACAATGATATTATGCCATGGCTCACAATGATATCAGACAATATCAGAGAGTCTGAAGAACTTATATCGCTAAGAGATTGGCTGTTACCAATGCTTATGAATGGCCAAGCAACAATCATCAGACTAGGCCGCTAAATTATCATTTATCTTCCTGTTAAGAAGAATTTTTTTCTATTAATGCGGTCAAGAAAAATTTGAAATGTTATCTTCATTTTTTTATCCAACACCGGAATTATTATATCTTTCAAGTCTGGAATACAAAGATTACTTACAATTGACCCTGTCGCATCGGCTCTTCTAAACTGTGTCTGAACAAAATCGGACATCAATACAAATAGCAGGTAAATCGGATTAACTTTAGTCTTATCAACTTTCAAAAGAACTAATCGTTGTCCTAAACAACACTGCAAATTATCCGGAATAATTGCTACGACACCCATAGGTGCTTCTCTAGATATAATAATGTCTCCAGCTTCTGGTTTAGCGCGTTTTATACGATTATAATATGTTTCTTCATCAACGAAATAGCCATCAGTAAAATCGAGGTTCCCATTATTTAAGTTAAAGTTTCTTACGACACGAATTCCTTCCGTCTTCCACTCAGGAGTTGAATGTGGGCAGTCAATTACATCGATGCACAACTCGTGCAATTTACAATATCTCATTTTCTGCCTCCTTTAATTCTTTATATATTTTTTCCATTTTGATGATGGATACTTACAAACATTATCATTAGAAGCAAATGCACAAATTTCCTCTAAATAACAATATCCACATATATCTGGATTTGATTGGCGGCAACCATATGTTTGTTTTTCCGAGTCCAGTTCATGCAACTGAGCTCGAATCGGTATGCATAAATCTTTCGGAAAATTACTCATATTTCACCTTCTTTAACTGCTCCATTATTTCTGATTGTAACTTTGCACCTTCATCAAAATATTCCTGAAGCTTAGTCTGGTATGCAGTCATTCTCTTTACGAACTCATCCTGTGAAAGTTCCACATATTCAATCTTTACATCAAAATACTGGCCTGCAGAGAGAGAATACTTTTTAGCAATAATTTCATCATAAGTAACTACGGCAGAGAAATCTTCAACTGCTTCTTTGTTCAAGAATGTCTCAACTATCTGGTCAATTTCAAAATCACGTAATCTACGTTTCTGATTGTTTCCGTCTTTGTATTCTTCTCCTAACTTAGAAGCATCAATTAAAACAACCTTATCAGCCGATTTTGAATTGTCAAAGAAGAGAACAGATACATTGGTACCAGTGTTTGCGAATACGTTTGATGGCATACTGATTGCACCATAAACAATATGGTCATCAACTAGTTTCTTTAACAGCTTGCCTTCAACACTTATTTTTGCAGTCAAGAATCCGGTAGGAACTACAATTGCGCCCTTACCATTTTTCTTTAATGAATTAACAACATGCTGAATAAAGCATGTGTAAATAGCCATACTTTCTTTTTTCTTTTTAGGTACCGATGGAACCCCAGCCCAGAAGCGTGCAGGCATTGCCGCAATCTTTTCTCTTGTATCAGAAAAATCCATCTTAAATGGAGGGTTAGATACAACAAAATCAAACTGTCTAAGTTTCTGTCCATCATCGGATTTATGATATGGAGATGTTAATGTATCACCCTGAATAGCATGGTCAAGTGATGAAACAAGGCCATTTAATATCAAGTTCAGTTTTAACATCTTGTTACTACGCTGAGAAATATCCTGTGAAAAGATAGTACATCTATCTTCACCAATTTGATGTCCTAGAGCCATCAACAATGTACCTGTTCCAGCTGAAGGGTCATAGCATTCAATACTGCGAAGGTCGGAATTTTCACCTACCAGCAGTCTTGCCATAATCGTAGCAATAGCATGTGGAGTATAGTACTCTGCATACTTTCCGCCACCAGCAGTATTGTAATCTTTAATCAAATATTCAAACACAGCAGCAAAGAAATCATAATGCTCACTGAATGCTTCTTCAAAAGAGAAGTTTACAAGCTTATCAACAAGCGCTCTAGCAAAAGGAGCTCTTTGTGCTTCGTCAGTAACATACTGAGTCAATTTCTCAAACAGAGGAATCTTTGTATTCTGGGTAGTCTGTGTAGAGAAAATAGCACTATTCAAATATGCAATATCAATCATTGTATTATCAAAGATGATATCAAAATCACCTTTGGCCTGCTGATTCCAAAGGAACGAAATTAGATGCTCTGGATTTAAGCGTGGAATATCAGGTGACATTTCATCAAACATATCAAGTCTGTCATCCTCTGGCAGATTCATATACTCAACATCCCACTTTACTGCAGCCGCAAGCTTTGGATTGATTTTCTTAACTTCGTACCCAAACTTATCATTTAGGAACTTGTACAAAAACACCTGTGTGATGATTTTATACTCGTTTCCATCATTACCCATACCATAGGTTTGGCAGGTTGCTTTTAAGGCATCAATCAATGCTACTGTTTTTTCTTTTATATCCATTGGTCGTTCTCCATTTTTTATATTTATGCTGCTGGATACGTTGCATTGTACTGGTCGAGATACTGACGAGTAATTCTACTCTGAATGAATACTCTGTCTTCTCTTGCACTTAACACGCCAACCTTATCCATTCCTAGTTTTATCTGCGACATGACAGTCTGTTCAAAATATGCGTCCTTTTTAAGAATGTCATTTCTGTTATAAACCTTCTGGTCGATATCATTTTTAATTGAAAGCAACACGCTCATGATTGTTTCATCATAAGTAGATACCAATGGTTTCTTACCACTTGTAGCTCTTTGCTGATTTTCTTCACGAATACGTTTATGAATACGAGCAAATTTGGCATCTCCACGATACTTTTTCATCAGTACAGTATTTCTCTTTTGAAGTTCCTCAAGCTTTTTGAGAACCTCATCAATTGCCTTTGAATGCTCTGTAAATTCATCAATACTTCCAATAACAAATCCATGCTCTTTAAATCGTTGCATGAAGGCTTCTCTAAGAGTAATAAACTCAGGGTCGTCTTGGTCGATATTTCTTGTGAAAGCATGAATTGTTTTCTGCCACTTTTCTTGGAATTCAACACCTCCAGCAATCAGCTTCATTTCTTCTTCACCGATTTTGCTGAAGTTGAATATGATATCTTCCATAGCTTCATTAACAAGTTGTTTTGTTGTGTCATCCTCTGCAAAAGCTTCCTTTTGGTTGATGTTATCAATATGATGCTGAATCTCAGAAATCATTTCAGGGAGCTTGCTAATTTCAAGATGAGCAAATGTTTCTTTCAATTCATCATCACCAAAAGTTCTAACAACATTACAACAATCTCTTGCAACGATTAAGATTTTTCTCAATTTCAACAACTCGGTTTTATCTTCAATTGTCGATATCTCTGAGCTAAAGTCTTCCAAGTTATCAGTAGTGTAATTAAACAGAACCTGACGCACTTCTCGCATTTGCTGAACAAGCGCTTCTGGGTCTTCAATTACTTGATGGAACGTATCAGTTTCATTTCCAGCACCTGTTTCTTCAGGGTCATTAAATCTATTTAACTCGCGCATGTAAGCTTCATTCGTTTGCTCGAAATTAGATTTAATATCCGCAAAATCTATAATATATCCGTATCTATTCTCCTTATACGGTCTGTTGATTCTTGTGATAGCCTGCAACAGATTGTGGTCTCTCAACTTTCTACCAAAATATAATCTCTTCAATCTAGGTGCGTCGAAACCGGTAAGAAGCATATTGAATACAATCAATATATCGACTGTCATATTCTTCTTGAAATCTTTTATTATCTGATTTCTTGTTTCCTTATCATCACTATCGTGAAGAATAAGACCAACCTTAAAAGAACTAGGGGTAGATGAATTCTTGTTTAATTCATTTTGAATTTCATCGAAGAAAGCATACAGTTTTCGAGCCTGTTCACTGGTTTCACATATAACCATACCACCAAGGGTATTGTCGCCCTTTACAATCCTGAACTGTTTCAAATCCGTGATTATATATCTCAACAATTCCTTAACGTAGCTATCATGCTCTATAATCTGGCTCTTTTTAATATCTTTCTTTTCAACAAGAGTCTCCAGTTTCTCATAAATCTGAGACAACTTTTCTCTATACGAAGTTTCAATATCTTCACGAATAATCTTCAGTGTATATCCATCCTGAATAGACTTGTCATAATAATAGGTATGGAAATATTCACCGAAAATCTTCCACGAAGCACGCTCTTCCTTCAACAAAGGCGTTCCAGTCAACGCAATCTTAATTGAGTTTTCATCTGCATCGAAAAGATTAGCCAAGAAACTACCAGTAGGATTATATCCTCGATGAGCTTCATCAATAATAAAGATTCTCTGCAGATTGGTAGCATAAGCTTCTAAACGAACTTTTTGTTTATCTTCTGCAAATCTCTGGATATTAACGACCGTGATTTCCGATTTTCCGCTATTACCTTCCATCGCTTGGTTATTACGGAATTGTTCCATAAGTTCGTTTCTTGAATTTGCTGTTTTCACTTCTAAGCCACGAGCTTCGAATTCTTGAGTTGCCTGTTCCAGCAAGTCCAAACGGTCAACAATGAAATAGAATTTTGCAACTTTATTTTGTTTTGCAAAGTAATCGGTCAGTACATAGGTCATGTAATAAGAAAGAGCAGTTTTTCCACTTCCTTGTGTATGCCAAATAACTCCAGACTTCTTGCCTTCATCAAGTTTCTTTCTCACCGCCATAGCAGCAAACATCTGCTGATAACGCATGATATGTTTCTGGTCGGTAAACTCAATCTTTCCATCAACTTCTTTTTCAATCTTTACATAAGCAATTCCGTATTTCAGAATGAAGAGAAGTCTTTCCGGACTACACATTGATGTTAAAACTCTGTTAGTCGGAGAATTAATATTAAGATTTGTTTGATACTCCGGTGCATGATGAATAACCTGACAATTGAAATCAGTTAATATCTGCTTTTTCTTCATCAGGAGATACTTCTCGATAGTGATATTCTTTGTTGTATAGAGCTATAGAGGCACTAGTCGGATTTTCTTCTCTAAAACAGTTGAACGGTGCGTCAGTTTTTGCTGCGGTACAATAAAAAGCACCCTGAATAGGAACAATACCTCCCATCGCATCGTATTCCATGTTGTTTGAGAATAACATTAACTGTGTGATGTTAATGAATCTTCTAAATTTCTTGTTAGGGAATCGTTGCTTATTCATACGTCTGCTTTCAGCAACCATACCACCATGATTGTTTGGTTTCTTTACTTCAATAAAAACCAAAGGCAGACCGTTAATAAACAGTGTAATATCCGGTCTAAATTCATCTTGACCATTTTTACAAGTAAATTCCGCTGTGCAATGGTAAACATTATTTGATGGATTATCATAATCAATCAGTCTAACAGGAGAAACACTAGTAAGGCGAGAATAAAAACTTCGACCAAGGTCATCGTTATCTAGTTCTTGTCTAATTTCTCTTAACACCTGTAGTGCTTCACCAGCACGTTCAGGATTCAATTTTTCGAATTGTTTTTTGAATACGTCAATTAATATATTTGTATCAGGCTCATACACCGTACCAGCCATTTCTTCAGATATTTTTCCAAAGTATGTATATCCAAGCTTAGCTAGATGTACAAGGGCTGGCATTTGCACGCGAGTAGCCTCATTAAACATATTCTTTTTTCCGCTACTGGTAGTCATGACCATTCGCCTCCATTCTTTGACTCGGTGTGGTAATTCACACTCATTGACACGGGCAATTTATAATCGCCCTATTTTACTATATATAAATATGTGTCCGTTTTTTAGGACTCTTCGGCGTCATCTTCTACAATTTCCATGATGTCGCCAATATCACATTTTAGAGCTGTGCAGATTCTGAGTAAGAGTTCGGTAGTAATATTTTCACCCTTTCCGAGCTTATCAATAGATGCTGAACTAACTCAGCTCATTTCGCGCAACTTCTGTTTATTTAAGTTTTTATCAATCAATAGTTTCCATAACTGATTGTAGCTGATGCGCATTATCGTACCTCCGTATTCTATGTCTACAATATTAAATGCCAAGCTATCTGGTTGAGCTTTATTAGCAGCATAATCTATATACTGGAAAAGTTCATCTTCTGTTATATCTAAGTATGATGCAAGCGAAGCAATCATAATTTCTTTTGTTCTTGTATCAATAAGCAATTTACTTCACTCCTTCCATAAAATCTAATCCACTGCCTGCCACAGTGCCAACAGTTGAGTTGCCGGATTAGACAACTTCTAAATCACTCACTCAAATTGAGTTTGCACCCTAGATAACATCTATCCTAGTGCCACAACATTTGACATCTAATCCACAGCCTAAACCCTTTGACTGATTTTGCAGTAGATATGTTTTCATATAAGAAATACTGACTTTAATGAGCTATTGCTAAATCTCAAAAAAGCCCGTAAATATGCTACTTTTCGCTATTTATTTCTCTTTCCTTGACATCAAACAGACCGTCTCCACATGCGCAGTCTGCGGGAATAAGTCAACCGGCTGCACCCACTTGAGCTCATAGCCTGCCTGGGCCAAGAGTTGGCAGTCCCGAGCGCAGGTGGCTGGGTTACAGGACACGTAGACAATCTTGTCCGGCGCCAGTTCAATCAGGGTCTTAACGAATTCAGGGTCTAGGCCCTTGCGTGGTGGATCGACCACCGCTACATCAAAAACAATGCCTTCTGCCTGCCAAGCGGGTAGCACTTCTTCGGCCTTACCGGCTTTGAAGGTGACATTGCTTAGGCCATTGGCCTCGGCATTGGCCCGCGCCATGTCGATGGCTTCAGGGACGATTTCCATAGCATAGACCTGGCCGGCTTGGCGGGCTAGGGCCAGCGAGATGGTGCCAATCCCGCAGTAGGCATCTAGGACGGTCTCGCTGCTAGATAAATCGGCTGCCTCAATGGCATAGCGATAGAGGGCTTCGGCCTGAGGGGTGTTGACCTGATAGAAGGAATGCGGAGAGATGGAGAAATCCAGCCCCAACATCTGATCCTGATAAACTGGTCGACCCCACAAGAGGCGATTGGTCGGCCCCATAATGACATTATTGGCCTGCGTATGGCTGTTAAGAACCAGACTGACTAGGTTGGGAATGGCATCGGTCAGGGATTCCACCAACTGCTCTTCTCGAGGCAGGCCCTTGCCATTAACGACTAGTATCAACATGACTTGGCCGCTATAGTGGCCACGCTTAACGATGATATGACGAATTTGTCCCTTGCGGCTTTCCTCGTCGTAGGCAGTATAGCCCAGCTGACGCAAGATATCCCGTGTCTTAACAATGGCTTGGTCGATAGCTGGATCTTGAATATGGAAATTCTCCACTGGCACTAGCTGATGGCTATTCTTACGGAAGAAGCCGGTCTCTAGTTGGCCTTTGACGATCCGCACCGGGATTTGGGCCTTATTGCGATATTGCCAAGGATGGTCCATGCCATGAGTTGGCCGGACTTCCAGACTTTCCGGGAATTTTCCTAGTCGACTGAAGACCTGCTTAACCAGCGCCTGCTTAGCCTTGAGCTGGGCAGGATAAGCTAGATGTTGCAGGGTCATGGTGCCAATCTGACGGCCGATAGGGTCGGTAATTTCCACGCGATCCGGACTGGCCGATAAAATCTCTTCTAGGCGCGCAAAGCCAAAGGACTTGCCAACCTTGAGAACCTTAATAGCCACCTGCTCACCTGGAATCACCCCCTCGACAAAGAAGGGGTAGCCGTCGATTTTGACTACGCCCTGGCCTTCATGGGTCAGGTCCACTACCTGGCCTTGGTGTACTTGGTTCTTCTTAAATACTTGTTTTGCGTCCATCTTCAGTCTCCTTTGCTCTTCCTTCCTATCATACCACGAAATATTAGTCAGGCAAAGGCTTGCCGCCTCCTTGCAGGCTAGTTTAAGAAGCCATATGCCGCCTTTTTCGTTGAGCCAGTCCATTGTTCTGGCTATCCATGGACTGGCGACACCTCTCCTAGGCTATCTGGCACTTTTTTTGACCATTTTTTTCGTTGAGCTAGTCCATTGTTCTGGCCATCCATGGACTGGCGACACCTCTCCTAGGCTATCTGGCACTTTTTGACCATTTTTTTCGTTGAGCTAGTCCATTGTTCTAGCTATCCATGGACTGGCGCTGACCTTTTACCTAGCTTGTGGGGATTGGGGCCAGCCCATGTTTGTATTAAGTGCTGGTGGTAGTCTGAATACAACAAAGAGGCAGGGTCTAGCCCCTGCCTGAACTTGTCTTATTTACTT
>BNJV01000123.1_pt1 | contig 32217 bp, 40 predicted proteins | sample 8540591 | NCBI WGS metagenome assembly BNJV01 (sample SAMD00202457, study PRJDB9452) | human saliva metagenome | host: Homo sapiens | reverse complement strand
GCGTTTTATTTTATATAATTTTATAATAATGAAAATTATAATGTCAATCATTTTTGAAAATGTCCTAAAATTTATTTATTAGCACCAAATAAGTTTGGTGCTAATTTTTATGCTACATCTATTTCTAATCTATGCTTTTGTTTTGATGTAAATTCATTGAATGTTTTTGATTTCACGGATGTTTCATTGGTGGTATATAAAACCTTTTAATCTTTGGTTCTTCAACGTAATCATCAAATGACTTTGATTTTGCTTGAATTTCTGGTACTTTTATTAATGAAAATATTGATTCATCAATCGTTGCATAGTTTCCATCTAGCGTTTTATAACTACACAAGATGTCCCTTTATTAAAATATATTTGGTTGATTATGAACGTTATGAATTGATAATTGTTTTCTATCTATTGAATGGCCACAATCTACTTTTCTGTTGCTTAATATGGCTAATATAAAGATTAATTTCTTTGTCATTTAATTGCTTTTCAAACACATTTTTGCTATCATTATATTGCAATGCAAATTTGTCATTATAAAATTTACGATATGCTTCTAAATATTGATTTGCTTCATCTAATGTCGTGATTTCATGGAGTCTGAATTCTTGTGAAAGTCTTTGCTGTAAAGTTTGAAATAATCTTTCAATTCGTGGTTTTGAATTGGGGAACTGAGCTAGTTTCGAGCTCTATTTCCAAACTGATGACATGCATATGCATATTATATTGTGAAAGTATCTTCTTTAACTTTTGGAAGATGCTTTCTTTTTATATTCAAACACAGTTCTTCATCTGTTTTGATTTTGTATGGTATACTCATAATTCATTAAGAATTGTTTTGTTATTTCATAATATCACCTTTTAATGTTTCTTGTTTGTCAAAATACATTCCTAAAGATTTGTCCTGTGGCATCATCTATTACTGCGTGAAGATATGTTTTTCGTTTCCAAACCATATGATTACTTGCATCCATTTGAAGTTCTTCTCCAAAATATTTGCTTCTTGATTGACGTGGATGGGCATCTTCTGAAAGCACTATTTTTGCTTTTTAAAACCCTTTGTTCTTGCTTACTTAATAATTCTATTTCTTCGCGTAATTTTTCTTTAAATTTCTTTTTCGTTGATTTGCAGTTCTTGGTGAGAAGATGTATCTATCTCTTAATATTACTCTTACTTCGTTTATTGATAAATTGATATTTTCTCTTAATTCTAAGTACTCTTTGAATGATGTGTATGTGCAATCAAAATATTTTGTTTGATATAATTCTTCTATTTTTGTTTTCATTTCTTCTGTTAAGGCGTGTTTTTGGCTTTTTCTATCACGGTTTCCATGTACAAAGAAGTACTTTTCCATATGCTTTATATCCTTGTATTAATCTATTTATTTGTCTTAATGATAATTTTAATACTAATTGATGCTTTTTCTTATTTCCATTTGTTTCTCTAATTTTCTTTAATTGTTTCATATTTAAGTTTTCTTTCATATTTAATTTTTGCCTTTCTCATCTTTTCTCCTCCAATAAGAATAATAATAATTTTTATTGAAGTTTTTCTATACTATTTTATTTTATTTTGGACATTTTCTTAATTTATTTATTAAGACATTATCATAATTAATTTATATTTTTATAATAATTTTGAAAATTATAATTGACAAGTTAAATTTTATATGTTATAAATATATGTGTTACAAGTTAATTTTTGTACATACGGAGAGGTGGTCGAGGTTGGTTTATGGCACCAGTCTTGAAAATTGGCGTAGGTGTGAGCTTACCGTGGTTCAACCCACCCTCTCCGCCATTTTTATATTGATTGGAGATGTACCCAAGTGGTTGAAGGGAGTGTTTGCTAAACACTTAGAGTTCGTAATGGGCTGCGGAGGTTCGAATCCTCTCATCTCTGCCAAGTAATGCTTAAAGGCATTATGCATATAATTTTAAGATATTATTTTTAGCATAAATGAAATAGATCTATTTTATTTATCTTTTATTCTTTATTTTCGATGTTGATTATGTTCATATGAGGATAATGTTAATTGTGTATTTTTATTTTGTTTAAAATTTAATAACTTTTTACTAAAAAGTTATTAATTTTTATGTAATAATTTATTATTAATAATTAATTTAATTATTAATGCATTTATTTTATTTATTGATTAATTTTTATTATTTATTTTAATTAATTATTTATTAATTATTATTTATTTTTGTCATATTAGTAAAATTTATTTTTTTAATATCTTATTTTTATTGGATTTATTTTATTCTATTGTAGACAATTTTATTTTGTAGTTAAATAAATAATTATTTATTATTAATAATATTATTTTTATTAAATTAAATATTAATTAATATCAATAAATTTTTATTTTATATTTTATAATATGTTTTTAAATTAATTTTTAATTATAATAATTATTATTTGTTTTAAGTCTGATTAAATTTATTTATTATGCTTTTAATTAATTATTTATTATTAATAATATTGTTTTTATTAAATTAAATATTAATTTAATAAGTAAAATTTTTACTTTTATATTTTAAAAGTAATATGTTTTAATTAATTTTTGTAATAATTATTATTATTTCTTTTTAAGTTGTTTTTATTAATTGATTTTATTTATTGATTTGATTTATTTAATTAATTATTTTTATTTATTTATTTTAATTAATATATATTTTTATTTTAAATAAAAATTGTCATTTTGCAAAATCGAGTTTGCTTAAAAGACAATGTTTAAAGATAATTTTATTTGGTTCTTGCAGTTATTGAATCTTAAATATTGTGTTTATTTTTAGGATTTTAATTATTGTTGTATTTTGGTGAAGAAAAGTTTGATTTTGTTTTATGAATTACTTTGTGTTTATTTTTGATATTTAATCTGAAATTAGGGATTATTTTTATAAATTAAAAATATTATTATTATATTATTTATTATTTATTTTATTTAATATACAGAAGAATTAATGCTGCTTTTTCTATTATTTTATATTCCAAGATTTTTAAATTATTATTTTACTCGTTTTTAAAAGAAGAAATTTTGTAAATCTTGTATATATATTGAGTACATTTTGCTTTATTTAATTATATGTCTGCAATACGATTGATTGCCAATTATGGCGATATTTTCTGAGGTAAGTTCATTGCATTAGCTAAATCTAGAAATGGCTTTTTAAGGGTTTTGAATGCGAATGTTGTCTTTGTTTCTAGTTGTTCTACTAATATTGGATTTACATAGATATTATTGCTTAAAAATTGCTATTTTTAGCTTGCTTGCATATAAAATTAATTGTACCTTCTGAAATCTGTCTTTTATTAGTGTTCCATCAAAGTCAAATATTATGCCTTTTGATGTTTTTATCATTTATTAAATAATCTAGACTTATATCAGATATTTGACGATATGTTTCTTGTGGTATTAAAGGCTTTCATTTGACCTCAATCTTATTTTTATTGTCTTTTACATAGCCATCATTCATCGAATTCTGTTTGTTTTGATTTGCTTCACTTGCCCTTCCGGATCATAGTCTATTGGCGAAATATTAGCGTTTGGATATTTTTCCCTTATGGTTTTTATTACTGCTTTTCCAACACAACATGGTTGGGCAAACATGCAAATGGTTGTCACATACTATATTATTTATTCCATTTTGTATATATTCTACCATTTTCATGTTAGAAACCAACCTTCTGTTTGATTTCTAGATAATATTCCTTTTATGTGTTCTTCAAATTCAAATATATCATGGTAGTAAATAACCTTTTTAGATGATTTTAGTGCTGATATTTCAGCTTTTTCCATGTTATCAATTATTTTTATTACTGTTTTAAAGATGGCTGCTTTTTACTTTATCGGTGTTCATTAATTTGCTATTTGTTATTTTGTGTCAGATAAATTTAATGAATCCCCATGAAATCTGGTTCTATTACCGGCACCTTCATCTTCTAATTTTTGTATTACAAAGTTATTTCCAAAAGGATGATATTTTATTAGACTTCGCCTACTATTCCTACTTTTGGTTTTTCTATAGACATATCAACTCTCAATTTTTCTCGAAGTCGTCTACGATTTCTTGAAGCTTTTTGTGAAATCTTACCTTGTTATTGTTGATTACTCTTTATTTTTCCATCCATTTATCAAATAATATTTTTGATTCGGCCTTTTGTTTATTTCATATGATCTATTTTTAGCATATAGTTTTGTAGAAAACTCGTGTAATTATGCATTTTAGTAGCTTTTGAAGCAATTCTAAATGTTACTTTAAATCCTGGCATTTTTCCATTCCTACTACGTTGAAAGAGATAACTGATGTCTGGGTAGCCTGCATCCTTAAGGGCTTTTTGATAAAGCTGCATAATTTGTTGCTCTACATCCGCCACCTGTTTGTGACATTATTAGGCTGTCAGGGATCATATTTTCGATTCTAAAAGATTCTATCATTTGTCCTGTTGTTAATATTGAAGGACAACATGCGTCATTATTTACGTATTTTTCAAAACCAGTTTCTACAGTGTTTTGAGTGCACTCTTTAAAAGGTGGAAATTTATCCCATTGACTGCATTGCACTTTCTAATAGATTGAAATGCACTGAGTGCCTGTGAGGGCATAGTATTGTATATCCTGATCATATCTCGGTGAATATTTTACTCGTTGTTCTGGAATCACCCAAAGCTTCTTTGATGATGTGATTCTGTCACGTTTTAGCATGTGTTGCTAGTAACGAACGAATACGAATTCTTGTGCGCCTAGGTTGTTTACTTCATCAATTTTTATTAGTGTGTAAAGTCTTTCATAGCTTGCTAATATTTCATTTACTTCATCTATTGTTACAACGTCCACTCCACATCCGAAAAAGAGGTTAATTGAATTAATTCTAATTCGTTGTGTTTTCCTACGAAGTCTGCGGCTGCGTATAGTCTAGAATGATATGTCCATTGATTTACTACACGTAAAACGTTTTTGTTATATCGGTTTTGTTTACAAATACTGTCTTCTGATAATACACAAAACCCTAATCCTGTTATTAATGTGTCTATTCCGTGGTTTTATTTCTAGGGTCTACATGGTATGGTCTTTCCTGCTAACATACAATTCCTTTTGAATTGTGTTCTTCATGTATTTTAATGCTCTATTTCCTTCAGCTCGACATCGTCTTGTAGTGTTGATATTCTTCTTCTGCTAGTTTTGCTGCGTTTAATAATTCTTTTAGTGAATTTATATTCAGCAAATTCAGGTAGTTTGGAAGATTGTTTCTGCTAAAACTTTTGTATGGAAATGGTAGGAATGGATTTAAATATTTTATTTGTTTTAATGATTCTATATTGTTTTTAGTACCTCTGAATAAGATATTACAATGGGCAGTTGTATTTATTATCTGCTGTTTTGAATCTTTCTGAGTAAGTACACATGGATAGAATATGGTTTTTATTCCTTGTTCTATTAATGATTCTATGTGACCATGTGATACTTGGCTGGGTATACTGATTCAGATGGTATTGATTCCATTCCTTTTTCGTATGTTTTTCTATTGCTTTTTCTGAGATTATTACTCTGAATCCTAAGTTTGTTAGAATGTGAACAGAATGGGTAATCTTCATACATATTTAATACTCTAGGTATTCCGATTGTGCCACGTGGGGCTTTTTCTTCTTTTTAGTGGTTCATAATATTCAAATAATCTTCGAATTGGTATTTATATAAGTTTGGTAAGTCTTTGTTTGAAGATACTATTCCTGCACCTTTTCACAGCGGTTACCTGAAATGTGTCTTGTTCCGTTGTTAAATACATTTATTGTAAAGTAAACAGTGGTTTTCACATGCTTGGCATCTTGTGTGTGGTTTGTATTGTTAATGAATCAATTGTTCTGATGTTGATAATGTTGTTTCATAATTCATATTCAATTTTTCTTCATATTTTTCTTTTGCAAGAATTGCTACCATAGGCCCCCATTAGTCACACGATATCTGGTCTTATTACGTTGATTTTTGTTATTTTTCAAAAGCTCTAAATACTGCGTTATGAAGGTTCCCACCTTGTACAACCCTATATTTTTCCTAGTGTTTTTGTGTCTCTGATTTTCATTACTTTTTGAATTGCATTTTATTACAGAGTAGAAAGTCCTGCATATATCTCCGACGCTGAACCTTCTTTTTGAGCTTGTTTTTATTTTGAGTTCCTTACTGTACAACGTGATCAAGCGTCTACAGGGTGTTTTGATTTTATAGCACTGTCAACGAATTCTTGTATTGATAAATTAAGGCTTTTTGGCGTATGTTTCGATAAAGGAACCGCATCCTGATGAACATGCTTCATTTAACATTATATTGTTTATTGTGTCATCTTTGGATGCTGATGTATTTCATCTCGACCACCAATATCTATGATGCTTGATACATTTGGTAAAATGCTTTTGCTGCTGTATAATGTGCAATGTTTCAATTTCGCCTAATTCTACATTTAGTGCGATTGAATTAATTTTTCTCCACAACCAGTTACACCACTGAATTTTTATATGTGCTGTTTTTGGAAGTTCCTTATATAATGCATTTTTCAACACTTTTAGTGGATTTCCTTCGTTGCTTTCATATAGAGAATATAATAATTCATTATCTCGGTCTATTAATACTAATTTTGTTGTTGTTGATCCTGCATCTATTCCGAATAAAGCAGTCTCCCTTTTAAAAATCTGATAGATTTTGTCTAGGGACTTTGTTTTTATCATGTCGTTCTACAAACCCCTTTATAATCTTCATCGTTTTCAAACAGAGCGTTTAGTGATTTTGCGTTTGATTCTTTTGAAGCTTTTTAATGTTGTAATTTTATCTTAATAATTCTTCATGAGTTATTTCTTTTGTGTTTATTGAGTCTAAAAATGGCGCCTTTTGCTACTAGTAAATGTGCATTTTCTGGTACTATTATTTCGTCTTTTGTTAAGCTTTAGAGTTTGCAGCGAATCTATTTCTTAATTCTGATAAATATGTTAATGGGCCTCCTAAGAATGCTACATGACCCTTTATGGGATGTCCACAAGCTAATCCTGAAATAGTTTGATTAGCAACTGCTTGAAATATTGATGCAGCTATATTTGATGTGTATAGCACCTTTCGTTAATTAATGGTTGGACATCTGTCTTGGCGAATACACCGCATCTTGATGCTATTGATATAGTATTTTATAATTTTTGCCATCTGTTTGAGCCAGATGCGTCTGTATTTTAATAGTGATGCCATTTGAGTCAATAAATGCGTCTGTTCCGCCGACGCATGTACCATTATCTATTCTTTGTTCTATTGATTGATCAAAGTATATTATTTTTGCATCTTCACCGCCTAATTCAATTACTACATCTGTTTGAGGAATATATTTTTCAACCGCGCGTGTTACGTGCTACTACTTCTTGAATAAATGGAATTTCCATGAATTTTGCTGCACTCATTGCACCTGAACCGGTTAATGAGATTGTATAGTGTTATTTTTATATTTTTCTGCAAATTTGTTAAACTTTTGCATAATGTGTTTTTGTATCTGAGTAATGTCTTTTGATAGTCTTCGTGTAAAAACGTTTAAAATCATCATCCATTATTACTATTTTGATTGTGGTTGAACCTACGTCAGTACCAACGTAAATGATTTTTCATTTTTCCTCCTTATGGGGGTATTTTATATTTTATGGTAAAAAGTCAAACTGATTTTCTTAGGGCTTATTGATATAAAGTAGTTTGGGTGTTAGTAATAGTGGAAAGAATAGATGATTTACAATACAAAGGTTTAAAAGATTATGACAAAATTCTGATGGATTTTGTTTTCGAAATAGATAGTGTTTTATTAAGTGATTTTGCTATTAGACCGGTAGTACAATATGTGATTTGGGAACTGGAACTGGTATTATTGATATTACTGAGTAAAAAGGTAGATTCTTCTAAAAATAATTGCTTTTGAAAAAGCAAAGAGACGTTTTTGATATGGCATTTAGAAGTATTAAGATGAATGGGCTTGAAAATTATATTAATATTATTAATAGTGATATTTTAGATATTGATAGAATTAAGAGTTGATGCTGTTGTTACTAATCGCCTTTATATAAAAATTGGATACGGTATTAATTCTGGAAATATTAAAAACAAATTTCAAGATTTGAATCAAGTGCTAATTTGGATGATTGATTCAATTTCACTAGAATTTTGAAGGATTTTCGGGGAATTTTTATATGGTTTATAGACCGGAAAGATTGTCTGAGGTTTTTAATATTATGAACAAATATAAGATTGAACCCAAAGTAATTAGATTTGTTCATTCAAAAATTGAAGAACATTCTACAATGGTTCTTATTAAAGGGGTTAAATTAGCTAAGTCATTTCTGAAGATTGAAAAATCCTTTAATTATTTATAATAGTGATGGGAGTTATACTCTGAAATTAATGAAATTTATAATGGAGATGTTAATGGATAAGGGAAAATTGTATTTAGTTGCTACGCCGATAGGTAATTTTGAGAGATATTACTTATAGGGCGGTTGAAATTTTAAAGGCAGTTGATGTAATTGCTGCAGAAGATACTAGACAGACATTAAAGTTGTTAAATTATCTGGATATTAAGAAATCAATGTTTAGCTATCATAGGCATAATGAAGATTTTAAAGTGGATTATGGAAATTTTTGGAAGAGGGTAAAGATGTTGCTATTGTTACAGATGCTGGTACCCTGGAATTTCTGATCCTGGGGAAGTTGCTGTTAAAGAAGCAATTGATAGGAATATTGAAATTATTCCTATTCCGGAGCTTGTGCTTTAGTCAATGCTTTGATTGCTTCAGGACTTAATACTGAAGACTTTTCTTTTTGGATTTTTACCTATTAATACAAAATCGTAAAGCTAAATTGGATGAAATTGAAAGAGAAGAGAAGACGGTTATTTTGTATGAGGCACCTCATAGAATTTTGAAACATTGGTTAATTTGAAAAATGTTTTGGGAACAGATATGTTGTTGTTGCGAAGGAACTCACTAAATCACATGAAACGTTTTATAGTAATATTGATGAAGTGATTAATTTAATAGGAAATCCTAAGGTGAGTTTATTATTATGATAGATGGTAAGATTGTTGATAAAAAGAAATTTTTAAAAATATGACTTTGGAAGAACATTATAAATATTATGAAGATCAGGGAGTTGATAAGAAGGAATATTATTGCTAAAAGATTTAAATGTAGCAAAATGAATATATCAAAATTCATTTAGCATATTGCTAAATGAATGTAGTATTTTTGTATTATTATAATGATTGGACTTTTTGGTAATATGTGTCATATATTTTGTTGTAGAGGAAATAGTTCAGTTTATGTTTTTATCGACTAATTTTTAATCTATGAGATTTTTATTTTTATTATTTTTCTAAAAACAAATTTATATTTCTAAAAAGCGCCCTACTAAAAATAATAAATTCTCACATAATGATGGTATTTTTCGTTGTTTGCAATTTTGCAGCTTTCTAAATATTTGTTCAATTAAAATACTCTAATTAATTGATGTGGGAATGTCATTTTTGAAAAGTAGACTTTTTCATTACTTAAACTTTTTAATTTTGAGTTTAATCCAAGAGATCCACCAATTATAAATGTAAGATTACTGTTTGACTTTTATATTTTCAATCTCGAAAATTCTTCGGACGTATATTGTTTACTCAGTTAAATCTAAGGATATAATATAAGAATTTTTGGTATGTGTACGATTATTTTTCGAGATTCAATATCTTGTATTTGTGGGATATTATTGATGGATTTAATGTGTCTGGTAATTTTTCGTCGGGTAATTCTATTATTTGAAATGAATAATATTTTTGATAATCTTTTTGAATATTCTTGAATTGCATCCTTTTAAATAGGTTTCTTTTTAATTTTCCAATGCAAAATTAAATTTATATGTAGCATTTTTACCTCAATTAATTTTATAATATAATTTTTACTTATTTCATCACGGTTTGCGATTTGCAGAGTAAAGTCTTTTAAGTCTATAAGTTTATTCATTGTTGTTTGGTAGGCTTGTTCTGGTGTATTATTTTCTTTACTTAAGGGTCCAAACATTACGTTATTTAGATTTTGTGTATTTAAATAATCTTTACTAATTCGGCTGCATCATCATTTTGATAAATGCCCAAAAGGTCCTGCAATCTGCTTTAAATTGTAAGTGTGCATGATGAATAATAATTCGAAATCATAGTTTGATTCTAATAATAAAATTACTTCTACTAAATTATTTACTAAATTTTTATCAATCATGACCAATATCTGTGGCACTGAAATATCTGCGTTTGCAGAATATTGTATGCTGCATGATCTGCAGCATCGTGTGAATGGAGAAGGGGCTTTATCTTTTAGTTCTCCTAAAATCAAAAGCCTCATCATTTAGTATTTTTGTTTTGAGATTTCAGTAGTTTTTGAAATTGCATAATGTGTTTTTATTAGCGTAAAATTGAATATCATAGTTTTTCACAAATTGTTTTTAGGGCTTTTATATGATCACCATGTTCATGTTATTAAAAATTCCGTTAATCTTGGATAGACTTGAATTTAGTTGTTTTAATGATTCTTTCAATTTTTGCGCTAATCCACAATCTATTAACAGTTTGTGGACTCTGCTTTCAATATATGAACAATTTCCTGAACTACTACTGAATAAGTTACAAAAGTTAAACATTGTTTTCCTATCTAATTTCTTTCGTCATCGTGAACTCTTTTTATGTTAGCACCAAGTTTATTGAATTTATCTTCAATGTTTTCATAGCCTCTATCAATGTAGTGAATGTTATGTACTTCACATTTGATCCTTCGGCAATCAAACCAGCAATTACTAAAGCTGCTCCGGCGCGTAAGTCTGATGCATATAAGTTAGCTGCTGTTAATTTTGAACTCCTTCAAATACTGCTGTTTCTGCCTGCGAAGCAGTTATGTGCACCCATTTTAACTCAATTCGTCTGTGTATTAAATCTTGAATCCAAATACTTTCTGTTAATATACTTGTTCCATCTGCACTGCAAGGACAACTCCTATTTGTGATTGCAAATCAGTTGGAAAGCCAGGGTATGGAAGAGTTTTTATATTTACTGGTTCAATTTTCCCATTATATTTTACATGAATTGTATCATCTAAATAGTCTCACGATTCCGCCCATTTCTTCGATTTTTGCTGTTAAAGGATCTAAGTGTTCAGGAACACAGTTTTTATTAAAAATGTCACCTTTTTGGAAGCTATTGCTGCTAGCATGAATGTACCTGCCTCAATTTGATCTCGGTACTACAGAATATTGATGGTCACCTTTTAATTCTTTACACCATTAATTTTTATTGTATCTGTACCGGCTCCTCTAATATCTGCGCCCATAGAATTTAAAAAGTTAGCTACGTCTACAGTGAGGTTCTTTTTGCAACAGTTATCTATGATTGTTGTTCTTCAGCAAGCGTAGCAGCAAGTATCAAATTGATTGTTGTCTCCTACTGAAATTATATCAAAAATATATATTTTTGCTCCTAGTTAGTTTTTCGGCAGTAGCTATAATTTACCTTGAGTTATATCAACAGTTGCACCTAATGATTCAAAACCTTTATATGTTGATCAATTGGACGTACACCTAATTTACATCCGCCTGGTAATCCAACAATACCATGGTGACATCTTCCTAAAAGACTTCCTAATAAATAGTAAGATGCTCTAAATTTACTTTGTCATATCTAATGGTGTTGCTGTACTGAAATATTGCGTGCGTCTATTGTAATTGTATGTTCTCCTTTAAAAAGTTACTGTTGCACCTATTTCGTTTAATATTGAACATATGATTTTATATCGCTAATGTTTGGTACATTATCTATTGTTGTTACTCCATTTATTAAAAAGTGCTGCTGGAATTAAAGCTAATGCTGAATTCTTAGCACCACTAATTGTTACTTCTCCTACTAAAGTTTTTGTTACCTTCGATTACTAGTTTTTCCATAATTCTCCCTTCTTTGTATAGTATAAAAGTTATTAATAAATCACCATAATTTACTGACTTTGCAATATTGTGGTTTGAACTCGTTTATAATTGACAAAAAGTCAATATTATAATATTATTTTTCATATCAATAAAATTGGCATGATTGTCTTTATGACTGAAGTTAATTTTAGCAAGAATTATATATAAGGAGAACAATTATAATGGAAGAAAAATTTGAGCAGGTTGAAAAGATATTAAGAAAAACAGGCCAAGAACATTTATTAAAACAATATGAAAGATTGATCAGATGATAAAAAAACAAGAATTTTTAAATTCAATTTTAACAATAGATTTTTGATGCGATTAACGAGATTTATTTAAATAGTAAGAAAATATTACTAACAAAGATTTTACTATTGAACCAATAAAATTTATTGATAAAGAAAGAATTGATGAAAAAGAATATATTATATGAAAAACTAGGAAAAAGAAATTATAAAAATGGAAAATTAGCTGTTGTAACAATGGCTGGAGGACAAGGTACTAGACTTGGACATACTGGTCCTAAGGGAACATTTGATTTAGGGCTTGGAAATCATAAATCTATTTTGAAATTTTATGATACATTAAAAGTCTGAAAATGAAAGATATGGAGTTAGTGTACCATGGTATATTATGACGAGTGATGAAAATAATGTTGAAACAGTTGAGTCTTCTTTGAAAATAATTATTTTGGTTATAATAAAGGTGATATATCTTTTACTCAGAGTAGATTACCGATGGTTGATACTGAAGGTAAATGTTTGATTGATGAAAAGGAAAATATTAAAAGAGGCTGCTGATGGACATGGTGGAATTTTTAAAATCTATATTAAATGGTGGAGCTTTTATATGATATGCAATCAAGAGGAATAGAATGGGTATTTATTGGTGGTGTAGATAATGTTTTAGTTAAACCGGTTGATCCTGTTTTTAATTGGTCTATCAATTAAAGATAATGTTGAAGCTGCTGGAAAAAGTATTATAAAAGCAACCACATGAAAAAGTAGGAATCTTCTGTAAAAAGATGGAAGACCTAGTGTTATTGAATATTCAGAAATTTCGGGATGAATTAGCAGAGAAAGATTGGAGAATGGTGAATTAAAGTACGCGGAATCTCATATTTCTGTGTAATTTATTTAGTTTAAATGCTATTAATAAAATTGCATCAATTGATTTACCATACCCATAGTTGCTTTTTAGGCTAAATATAGATAATGATGGAAATTTAATTATTTCGGATAGCTCTAATGCTTATAAATTCGAATCGTTTATTTTTGATGCTTTTGAGAAATTAGATGATTTAGTTGTTTTGAGGAGTTAAGAGGAGATGAATTTGCCCAGTAAAAATGCTGAAGGATGTGAAGATAGCCCAGAAACAGCCTGTAAATTATATATTGAATTTTCATACATAATACTGACATGTAAGGAGAAAATTTGGAATTCTCCTTAATTTTATAAGTGATGTGGAGGTTTTATGAATAATTATTTTGAAAAATATAATGAATGGTTGAATGATGATTGTTTTGATGATGAAACAGAGTTGAATTCAATTGTGATAATGAAGAGGAAATTAAAGATAGATTTTATAAAGAATTAGAATTTGGTACTGCTGGATTGAGAGGAGTAATTGGCGCTGGTACAAATAGAATGAATAAATATACAGTTGGCGAGCTACTCAAGGGTTGGCTAATTTTATCAATAAAATGAAAAATTGAAAATCCAAGTGTTGTGATTAGTTATGACTCTAGACATATAGTCAAAAAGGAGTTTAGTGAAATTGCAGCATTGGTTTTGAATGCTAACGGAATTACAGGTGAATCTTTTTGATAATTTGAGACCTGTTCCAGAGTTATCTTTTTCTGTTAGATATTTGAATGTACAGCTGGAATTATGATTACAGCAAGTCATAATCCACCTGAATATAATGGATATAAAGTTTATTGGAGTGATGGCGCTCAATTGTCCCACTCGATAGATAAGGGAATTATTGATGAAGTTTTTGTCTATTGAGGATTTTTTAATTAAAACTCTTAATAAGAATGGAGCTATGAAGCTGGTTTGTTGAATTATGTTGGAGAAGAAATTGATGATGCTTTTATAAATGCATTGAAATCATCTTGTTTGAATCCTGAAATTATTAAAAAGAAGCTAAAAATGTAAAAATAGTATATACACCTTTGCATGGTGCTGGAAATTTACCGGTGAAAGAATTTTGAAAGAACTTGGTTTTGAAAAATGTTTATAGTTGTACCGGAACAAGAAAAACCTGATGGAGATTTTTCCAACTGTAAGTTATCCAAATCCTGAAGATCCTAAGGCTTTTGAACTTGCATTAAAATTAGCAAAGAAGTGGACGCTGATGTTGTGTTGGCAACTGATCCTGATGCTGATAGACTTGGTGTTTTTCTAAAATGAGTAATGGTGAGTATGTTTCATATACTGGAAAATATGTCTGCATTGTTAATTTGTGAATATGAATTGTCACAGAAAAAGAGAAGGAATACTTCCTAATAATGGAGCTATTATAACTACAGTTGTGTCTTCTGAATTAACTAAGCTATTGCGGAAAAATTATGGTGCTAAAGTGTTTGAAACTTTAACAGGGTTTACTGGATTGGTGAAAAATAAGAAAGTTTGAAGAGGAAAAACTCATACAAATATCTTTTGGATTTGAAGAAAGTTATGGATGTTTAATTGCTCCACATGCTAGGGGATAAAGATGGTATTTCTGAGTTATGGCGTTGTGTGAAGCTACAGCTTTTTATAAGAATAAAGGTTGGTCTTTATGGAACAAATGATTAAAATTTATGAAAAATATGGTTATTATAGAGAGGGGCAAGTTTCAATTGTTTTAAAGGGCGCTGATGGAGCTGAGGAAATATAAAATGGCTAAAATGCGTTCTAACCCACCAACTGAATTAGCTGGTTTGAATGTGTTAGAAGTAAGAGATTATCAAGAACATGTTATTAAAAAGCTGATGGTGAAGTTTTACGGAAACAGATTTACCAACATCAAATGTGTTATATTATGAATTATCAAATAATAGCTGGTGTTGTGATAGACCTTCTGGTACTCGAGCCAAAATTAAATTTTATATGGGTGTAAAGGGTTCAACTATGCAAGATGCTGAAAAATCAACTTGATGTATTGAGTGAAGCTATGAAGAAATTTGTTGATTAGGAGGTTTTATGCATATCTGGATGTGTTAGAAGAGCTGTTGATGATTATAATATGATTGAAGATGGTGATAAAAATAGCAGTAGCACTTTTCTGGTGGGGAAGGATTCGATTGCTTCTTTATAAAATGAGGGGAATTACAGTATTTTTATAGAAATAAAGTTTGAGTTTATTGCAATTACCTATAAATCCCTGGATTTCCTGAATTTGATGAGATTTATTACATAATTTATGTGAGAACGTGGGAGTTCCTTTGGTTATTTTATAAAAGTAATATTAAAAGAAATTGTTTTGATGAAAGAAAAGAAACGAATCCTTGTTCTTTATGTGCTAATTTGAGAAGAGGTATGCTTAATACTGTGGCAAAAGAAAATGGTTGTAACAAAAATTGCTCTTGGTCATAATGATGAGATGATGTTATAGAAACTTTATTAATGAATATGATTTTTGCTGGTAATTTTTCACAGTGCTCCTATTACATATATGGATAAATCAGAATGACTTTGATTAGACCTTTGATTTATGTTTCTGAAAAGGGAACAAAAATCATTTTTGTAAATCAAATGGAATAAGTCCAATGCCTAAGGTTTGTCCACAGGATGGAAATACATCTAGACAATTTGCATTTGATTTATTAAGATCATGGGAAATAAAAATAAGCATACTAGAGCTAATTTGATGGGGGCTATAAAGAGGGCTGGATTAAAATGGCTGGAAAGAAGTTAATGCTTTCAATAATAAATAGTTCTAAGTCTTAGAACTTATATGTCACGTAGCATAATTGGATAATGCACTCGCCTCTAAGCGAAAGATTGGAGGTTCAATTCCTCTCGTGGACACCATATAAAAAGAATCTTTGTTATAAAGGTTCTTTTTATTTACATAAAAATATATCAGAATACAAATATGATAGGTTATTTTGTATATTTTTATATATAAAAGGATATTTCTATATACTATATGTTTCATTTTCTAAAATTTTTAGAAAAGTTTTAAATATTACATATATAAAAAGTAGTAATATTGAATTGTGTCCAATTATTAGCTATATAAAAGGAGGCGATGAGGAGTGAATTCAGAAAGAGTAATGAAAAAGCATTTTGAATAATTATCTAATTAACGAAACAACTGAAATTGAATATAATTACAGATCAAGGTTACGGCATTAAAAATAGTAGAAAAATCAAAAATGTAGATACTGTTGTCTTTGAAAAAGATAATATCAGTGATACATGCTGACTTTTAGTGAAGCAATTAATTGAAGTTATTGCAAAGTCAACTTATCAACTTTGAATTATTGCCAGACATCATTGATGATTTAAGAGGCAATAACACTGTCCTTATTTAGGATGTTTTAGAGCTTTATGGCCCTTTTTATTTGCAAATAAAAAGTAAATATGGTAATATTATTATGCTATGAAAAGTAAAGAGTACTATATGAATGAAGCTTTGAAAGAAGCTAAGAAGGCATATGAAAAGATGGAAATACCTGTTGGAGCACTATGAAGGATGGTAAAATTATTGCGAGGGCACATAATTTAAAAGACAAAGTGTGATACAACTGACAGTGCTGAAATAAATGTCATAGCTTCAAAGAAACTTGGATCATGGAGATTAACTGGTTGTGAAATGTATGTTACTTTAGAACCTTGTTCAATGTGTGCAGGTGCTTTTAATTCAATCAAGAATTGATAAATTGTATATAGGGACAATGGATGATAAGACTGGAGCATGTGGTTCAGTTTTTGGATTTACTTAGCTGATTATAAATTTAATCATATTATTGAAGTGGAGAAAAGGTGTTCTGCGAGGAAGAATGTAGAAAAATCTTAAAGATAAAGAGCTTCGATAAAAATAAAAATAAAAATGGAGAGATGCCGGAGTGGTTGAACGGAGCTGTCTCGAAAACAGTTTATTACGTAAGTGGTACGTGGGTTCGAATCCCACTCTCTTCGCTAAAGAGGTGTTTATGATATTTGGAAAATAAAGATTAAAATGGTTTATAACTATTGGCTTTATTGTTATGTCATTTATTATTGTTTTTAGCACTAATGATTGTTTATCATTATGATGGTGAGATTAGAATGCATTTGTTCTTGATAAGATACTTATTGTTAGTAGTGCTGATGGTAAAACAATAGTACTGATGATACAAAATGGAATATTGACATTAATCAATATAGTGATATATATATAAAGATTAGTCAAAAACGATAAAGTTAATAAAACGGAGTTTTTAAAATCGGTTAGAATTGAGAATATGACTGTTGAAAATTCTGACAATACAGTAAAGTTTTATATGCCGAATAGTGGTAGTGGTGATTCATTGTTTGTTTATGATGATATGTATTTATTTGATCGTAATTTAACATATCAAGCAGGCGTTATAGATGATGCTAAAACTTTGAAAATAGGAAATCAAGGTGTCATATAATAGTTTTTAGAGACTGCAAAACGAATATTGCAAATTATTCAGCTGAAAGTAAAGAGACTATTAACTATAATGGATTGCTTTTTGAAAAATGTTAATATTTCTTCTGAAAGCTTGAAATATAAAATAAAGTTTGATTTTAATTATTGAGACTACTTCAACTACATATAAAACTGGTTTAAGCTACGATGTTCTGTTGGAAAAATAGAGATGAAGGAATATCAAAGTTATATGTAGAAGAGTTTGATAAAATAATATTTAAAAGAGTAAAATCTTGATAAAAGGTGAATAAATATATTATAATTTGAGGTGTAATTGTTCCTATTTTAGGATATTTTTCGATGTAAAGCCTCATGAATCTTGTCAGGTCCGGAAGGAAGCAGCAATAAGTAGAAACTGCAGGTGGAAATATCCTAAAATGGGGAGTGATATACCTTTATTTTTATGGGAGGTTAAATTTTGGGAGTATACAGCTTTTATATAGAAGATTTCTGACCTCAAAAATTTTCAGAAATTTATGGTCAAGAGCATATTGTGAAAACTTTACAGAATCAAATCATAGCTGGTAGGGTTGGCATGCTTATTTGTTACTGGGTGTAGAGGATGGTAAAACGACATCTGCTAAAATTTTAGCGAGAGCCATTAATTGCTTAAATCCTGTGATGGCGAGCCTTGTAATGAATGCAGTGTTTGTAAATCTGCTCTAAATGAAACTTTGACGAGATATTGTTGAAAATGGATGCTGCATCTAATAATGGTGTTGATGATGTTAGGGCAATTAGGGATGAAGTTAATTTTTACCTACGGTGGCAAAGTATAGAGTGTATATAATTGATGAGGTTCATATGCTTTCTGCAGGAGCTTTTAATGCTTTATTAAAAACGTTGGAAGAACCGCCAAAAGCATGTTAAATTTATTTTGGCTACTACTGAACCACATAAGTTGCCGATTACTATTTTTATCGAGATGCCAAAGATTTGATTTAAGGCTATTGATAAAGGAAAAATTGTTGATAATTTAAAGTCTATTTTGTGAAAAATGTAATTATGAATTTGATGAAGCTGCAATGGAATTAATTGCTGAGCTGTCAGAGGGGCAATGAGGGATGCTTTTGTCAATTCTTGAAAGATGTTTACAAGATTCTGAAAAGAAAATAACTCTTGATAAAGTTAAGGAATTAGTAGGGATACCTGAAATTACTAAAATATTTAATATTGTAGAAGCTATTTTTAGTAGGAATATAGATAATGTAATATTGCTAAGTAATGAAATCGTAAATTCTGGTGTGGACATAGATAATTTTTGTTTGAAATTATTAGATTTTTGAGAGATATTTTTGGTATATAAAGTTGGGAGTTAAATTATTAAATTCTTATACTGAAAAATGATTTAAAAAGAGATTGATAAGATTATAGAACATAAAACAAAGGAAGAATTGATATTTTTGATTGAAAAAATATCAAAAGATTGAGAATAAAATAAAAATTCTTTACAGAAGAGTATTGTTTTTCAAACTGAACTTATGATGCTTTGTTGTGAAGAAGTTGTTGGAAGAAAAGAAGACAAGTGTTATAAAAATATCCACAAAAATTGACAAAAGTGGATGGACCATCTGATACTGCAGAAACAAAATAATTGATAAAGAAGTGTTAATTATGATTTTGGAAAAATGTATTAAAAATAAATTAAAAGAGGAGAAAATTTTATATGTTTTTAGTATTCTGCATTAACTGAGTGTTAGAGTGAATCAGAAAGATGATTTGGTTGTTGAATTAATACTTAGTAAGTGATTTTCAAAAAGGAATTATTAGTAAGTCTGAATATATTTCAAAAATTTAAAGAATTGATTTCAATGGAATTTAATAAAGAGATGGTGGTAAAAATAGTTGATAATCTGAAAAAGATGACGGAAATTCATTGGATTTTGGGTTTTTAATATTAATGTTATTGAATAGAGGAGAATATATAATGGGAAGAGGATTTCAAAGTGGAATGGGTGGATTCGGTGGAATTAACATGAATCAATTGATGAAACAAGCTAAGAAAAATGCAAAGAAGAAATGGAGAAAACACAAGAAGATTTAGCATCTAAAGTTTTGAAAGTACTGCTGGGGGTGGTGCAATTAGTGTTAAGGCTAATGGTAAAAACAAATTTTTAGAAATAAAATTGGAAAAGGATGTAGTTGATCCAGATGATGTTGAAATGTTGGAAGATTTAATTATGACTTGTATTAATGATGTAATGTCAAAAGTTGATTCTGCTAGTAATGCTGAGTTTGGAAAAATATAATATTCCTGGATTGGAGTTATAATTTAGGAGGTAATAATGGCGGTTTATTCACCATCTATTCAAAAGCTTATAGATAGTTTGAAATTACTCTAGTATTGGACATAAAACAGCTGTAAGACTTGCTTTTTATATGTTAAATGTAAGTAATAAAGAGGCTGAAGAATTTTCTCAAGCGATTTTTAAATGCTAAAAAGAATCTTAAATTTTTGTTCGGTTTGCTATAATATTTTCGGATACTGATCCTTGTGAAATTTGTTCGAACAATATGAGGGATAAAAACGAAAATATGTGTTGTTGAAGATGTTAAAGATATCATAGCAATTGGAGAAAATTAATGAGTATAATGGTTTATATCATGTATTACATGGTTCTATTTCTCCGATGGAGGAAATTGGACCGGATGATATAAAAATAAAGGAATTGCTTTAGTGATTGTCTACAAGGTGATGTAAAAAGAAGTAATTTTGGCTACAAACCCTAAAGTTGAAGGTGAAGCCACAGCAATGTATATATTTCTAAATTGATTGCCTATGGGGAGTTAAAGTTACTAGATTAGCTCATGGAATTCCTGTTGGTGGGGATTTGGAATATACTGATGAATTTACTTAGGTAGAGCTTTTGAAGGAAGAGTAGAATTACAAACAAGAGTGAATTAATTTTCACTCTTGTTTTCGTTTATAAGTATGTCACACATATGTACTATTTATATGTGAGTATTTCTGATTTTCTTTATTTCTTCAATTAATTTATAAAGTGTCGTTGAAGATTTCTTGAAAGTATTTCTGAAGTTGGTTTGGTGGCTTTTATCCAAACCTCATTTTGTTATCTGCAATATATTGTGCATTTTCTTTTTCTTGTCCAGGTATTGGGTTTATAAGTATAATTGGTACGTTCGTTGATATACATTCGGCTATTGTTAATCCGCCTGGTTTAGTTATTACAAATGATGTAATTGGTAATAATTAGGAAGCTCTGTGGTAAAAATCAATTAATTTTATTTTTGTGATTTGTGATATGTGTTGTTAATTGTTTTTGAAAATCGTTGTAAAAGTTTTTGATTTTTACCTGAAATTATTATTATTTGATGTGATTCATCGGTTGCTTGTAATAGAGAAGTTAGGATTGCTTTGAATGTTTGATGATGAAGAAAGGCCTAAACTTCCACCTCCATATAATATTCTTTGTTTGTTTTGCAATATTTAACGATTTGTATATGTTTCTCTATCATAATTTTGTAAAAAGTTTGGGGAAATTGGTATTCCTGATACATATATTTTTGTTTGGGTAAAATTCCTTCACTTATTAAACTGGTTTTCATTTCAATATTTGAAACGAAGAAATAGTCAGTATAATCTTTTACCTATTAGCCATTGTTTGTGTGATGCAAAAATCTGTCATTACTGTAGGCTAATTTTGCAATTAGTTTTTATGAGATTTGAGAAAGATGTAATCTGTCCACCTAGGGGGTGGCATGAAATTACTAAATCTGGTTCAAAATCTTCGAATAAAGTAAAAATGCCATGAATCTATTTGAAAATTGTGTTATGTCTAAAATGGTATCGTTTTTTAATAATTTATATACTTGCATAACACAGGTGTGTTTTTAGTATGATGCTTTTATATGCTGATGTACTTATTTTGTTAATAGATTTGTTAATGTATTCTACACAGTCTATTTTTAAAGTTTTAGCATCTGGGTAATTTTCTCTAATATATTGTTCAATAGCTGTTGCGGCTAGATAAAGTCCACTTCCATATGATGCGTAAAATAATAAAATGTTCATGATTATATTCCTTTGTTTTTGATGTTTTTATATCATATTTTTGAAATTTTATCAAATTTATTATAGATGTTGCAAAATGTTGTTTTTGACATATAATGACTTCAAAAAGACTTTTTGAAAAAGGAATAATTTATGAAGATTTGTGATCTATTAAAAATGTTGATATTGAATTGATTTGTGGTGATGAAACTGCTGAATTAGTAACTTTTTGAAAGAGATTCTAGAGAAGTTAAAGATGGAGATTGTTATGTAGCAATTGTGGGAGATAATTTTGATGGTAATAACTTTATTTTATCAGCAATTGAAAAATGGTGCAAATCAATTATTTGTGGTAGAGAGTTAAATGATCTTGAAATGGATGCTGCTATAAAGAACGAAATTAATGTTTTAAAAGTTGAAAATACTGTTGAGTCAATTCAAAAATTGCTAAATATAGAAGAAGTTTGCTTAATATTCCAATAGTGGCAATAACTGGCAGTGTTGGTAAAACTAGTACTAAAGATACCATTGCTGGTGTTTTGTCTTCTAAATACAGAGTTCTTAAAACAGAGGGGAATTTAAATAATGAAATTGTGTTCCTTTTTACAATTTTACGTTATAGGATGAGGATGTTAGAGTTGTAGAGATGGGAATGAATGGTTTTAACCAGATTAGTGTTTTAACAGATATTGCAAGACCGACATTAGTTGCTGTGACTAATATAGGTACTGGCATATTGGAATTTTAGGGTCTAGAGAAAATATTTTAAAAGCTAAGATGGAAATTTTGAAGGATTACAAGGAAATACTGTAATAGTTAATAATGATAATGATTTGTTAAACAAATGAGCATCGGAAAATTTGAATAATTATAATATTGTTACATATGGAATCAAGGAAAAGAGTATGTATAATGCTGAAAATATTGATTCTCATGAAGATTACAGTAGAATTTTGATGTTAATGATAATAGATTTAAAATAAATATTCCAGGTGAGCATTTTTGTTTTTAAATGCTTTATGTATATTCTGTAGGTAAGTAATCTTTCTGATGATGAGATTAAGAATGGTTTATTAAATTTGAAATTAACGGAAAAGAGAATGCAAAAATTAATGCTTCTTGTGGTGCGATTAGTATAAATGATGCGCTAATGCTAATTATGATTCTATGAAGGCTGCTCTAGAATATTTGAGAAATGTTGGGGGACGCCGAAAAATAGCATATCCTTGGAGATATGTTAGAGCTTGGTGATTTTTCAGAAAAAGATTCATAGCGATGTGGGTAGAGAAGTTTATGATATTGATTTGTTGATAACTGTTGGAAAGAGTCTAGGAAATGTTGCTAAAAATGCTAAGATAAGTGGGGATAAAATCTTTTTAATAATAATGATGATGCAATTATTGTAAACATTATTAATGGAAATGATTTAATTTTAGTTAAGGCTTCTAATGGCATGAAGTTTAGTAATATTGTTGATTAAATGTTTTAGGAGTTTTATAGATGTTTAATGAATCTACTGAAAATTTAATTCATATCATTAAATGTGATATGGAAAAAGTTTATCTGAAAGCGATTTTTACATTGTGTTAGGTTATGGAAAAGGCTATAGAACTGGCTAATATATATAATGTTGACATTAATGAAGCTGCTTTAGCGGGATTGACTCATGATATTGCAAGGAAATTCTTATTTGAAGCAATGGAGATTATTAAGAATAATAATATTGAAGTTGGATGAAATTGAATTAGCAAATCCTGGATTGCTACATGGTCCATTGGGAGCATTTTTGGTTAAAGAAAAATATGGTTTATGTAGTAATATTCAAAATGCGATTAAACTGCATACAAGAACTATCAAAAAGATATGACTATGCTTGATAAGATAGTTTATGTTGCTGATAAAATAGAAGATGGTAGAAAAATAATAATTATAATATACAAGTAGAAAGAGAATTAGCGAAAACTGATATAGATGCGACTGTTGTTATGATTATTGATAATAATATTATTCATTTATTGGAGAAAAGTAGATTGGTTCATCCTAATTCAATTATAACTACTAATAAAATGAATTTATACAAATGATGATATGATAAGTTACAAATGATGATATTTTTAAAATTTTGTGGGGTTAAAATGGCATTCAAAGATTATTATAAGATACTAGATTTGATTCTAATAAAGTTAGTATTGCTGAAATTAAAAATTGCTTATAGGGAACAGGCAAAAATATCATCCTGATATTAACAAAGGAAATGAGGAATACGAAAGTATTTTCAAAGATATAAATGAAGCGTATAGAGTACTAGGGAATGAGAAAACAAGAAGAAATTATGATTTTTCGTGGAACAGATATTTTACGAATAATTTAAGGACTGAAAGACAGTTAAAGAAAATGTTGTTAAAAATGTTTTTGGCATTGAGTATACTGAAGTTAAAAAGAAAGAATCTAAGGTTAATATAGTAAATGGGATGATATTAATATTCCTCTTGAAATTGGAATAGCATTTTTAGGAGGAAAAAGTCAATAATCCAATGATGAAATTATTAATTTTGATATTCCTGCTAAGATTAAAAATGGCGAAAAAATCAGAATTGTGGGTAAGGAGTGGTCCTAGGAAAAATGGTGGAAAACCTGGTGATTTAGTGATTACAGTTAATATTAAAATTCTGAGATGATGCAACTTGTTGAAAGTGATATATATACTATATTTAATTTACATGCTTATGATGCAGCAATTGGAACTAATGTAGATTATAGATTATTTAACGAAGTTATAAATGTTGAAATTCCAGAATGTACTTCAAGTGAGTAAAAATTGTTATAAAAATAAAGGATATTTTATTGATGAAAATACTAGGGAAATTTAATATATTGTTAATGTTGTTTTTGCAAAAAGAGCTATCTGAAGAGATAAAAGTTATATTTAGCTTTTAGATAATACATATAAAAATGATTAGTTGACATATGCAAAAATGTTATAATATGCTTGTTAACTAAGGATAAATGAAAAGGAGAGAGTATGAGTACTGAATTAACTGGAAAAATATTTTAGTATTATTGATCCAATTGGTATTAAAACAGTTATTTATAGAATAAATGAAACTGCTAAAGATTTACAAAAAGAGTATCCTAAGCATACTGTTGAAAGATTGGTGTCTAGTGAAGAATTAGTATGGCACGACATTTTTATTGATTTCCCAGAAAAGTCTGGAGAAGATTTTGGTTATTTTTATCCTTTCACTAATAACAGAGTGGTTGTTAATAGAGGGGTTTGTTAAAAGACAATGAGTTAGAGTTTTCACATAATCCTATTCCAGTACAATATGATTCAATTTATTCTGATAAAGAAATTGGTTAAAATTTTAAATATACACCTGATTTAAAGAGACCAATATGATAATTGATCCTGTAACTACGAAAGAAGTCGGAACCGAGTTATCTATTATGATGATGATACTAATGAATATAAAGGAAAATGTAAGATAAAAGCCAAATAAAGCTTATTTTACTTTTTGAAATTAAATAATGCAGGAGGATGCTTGCAAAATGAGTGCAAAAATTAGTTGATAGGACAACAAGTTTTGATGATAAGAGTTTAGAATACGCGCTTTTCCTAATGGATTTATGTCTGGGGAAAGTAATAGTAATTGAAGGAATTAGAGCACAAGAAAAATACTATGAGTTTATACTAAAGCTTTTGATTTTGATAATTTACCAAATAATATTGTGAAAGAAATCGAAAAGAATCAAAAAGAATAGATTATCTGTGAATGGTATAATAATGAGATTGGAAGAATCTAGAAATTTTGCTAGAAATGCTAATGAATTATCTAATATTCAAGAGAAGAATAGATGATTTAAAAGCAAATAGAGATAATGAGAGTCTAGAAAAATAATCGTTAGTCAATTAAACTAAAGAAGAGGAAAATATAGAATTTAATTCTGATAAGATTAAATTATTATAGTAATATTGATATTGTGGATTTTGACAGAGATTTTTCTTATTTCACCTATTGCGGTTTCGGTTGGTGAAAAATGCAGTTAAAAGTGCGGGGAGATAGCACTACTGTATTAGAAAGATTGTTTGTCAATATTTCGTCTTAGGACAATCACAAAACTTGGACAATATTTTTATTTCTGGAAAGTTTATGTTTTTCAGCAGTGTGCTTTTTGGTTAATAATATTGATAATTGCTGTATTGAAAGCAAAAAGATAATGAATATCAAGATATTGAGCATGGTTCTGCTGATTGGGCTAAAAATGAGAGCAGTATAAAATTTTAAGTAAAAAGACGGAATATATTGGCTAAAGAAAATTGTTTACCCTTGATAAAAGAGTGTAATATAAATGTATTAGTAGTCGGTGGTTCTGGTTCTGTAAATCTGTTTCATACGTTAAACCAAATGTTAAAAATTGCTTAGGTTCATATATTTTACGGATCCCAAAGGTGAACTTTATGATGATGCTGCAGGATGTTTAAAAGGAACGTGGATATGAAATTAAATTATTAGATTTAGTTGAAATCCAGAGTAGTGCATTGCTATAATCCATTATCACATGTTAGGTCAGAAATCAGATGTTGATATTATAGCAACACAATTATCAAAGGCCAAAGAGTGACAGGAAGTAGTAGCAGTGATCCATATTGGGATAATACTGCAGAGAGTTTGCTAAAGGCGTTAATACTTATTGTCTTGGCTAGACCACGAAGAACGCAGAATCTGGCAAGTTGTTGCGGAAATGGTTAGAGCTGCAAGTGAGTGCATGGAAATGGTGGTAGCTTTTGCATGAAATAATGAGATAAATTGCCGGAAAGGTAGCCCGGCTGAAGAGATTTCAATAACGCTGCAATGGCCGGATCGCTGAACATTTGAGTACGATTTTAAGTTCTTTACATCAAATTAGGAAAATTCGATTCCTAAAGGTTGGTTGCAGATGTAACTTCAAGTGATGCAGTGAGTTTCGGACGAAATTTGCAACCAAGAAAATTGCTTTGATATGTTGTTGCTTTCCTGACACTCATTCAGCATAGGACTTTTGCTTACGATATCTCACAATTAATTCGCACAATTATACAGACTATGCACAGATAAGCATATGGTGGAAGATTAACTGTACCATGCATTCTTTATATGCTTGATGAGTTTGTAAACATTGGTCAAATACTCTGATTTTGATAAAGATTTCAGACTTCAAGATCAAGAGCTATATCATTTTAGTGTTGTTGTTTCAGAAACTTGGAGCAATTGAAGGCTGTTTATGAAAGAAAAACGCATGAAAACAATTATCGGTAATCAGATACTTTGTTGTTTTTAGGATCACTATCATATATTCAACATTGGAGTATTTCTAAACAACTTGGTGAAAAGACAATACCCATTATAATGTTACGCATAATAGGAAAGAGCCTATACTGGTCAAACAACTGGTTTTTCTGATTCTGATCAAATTATGGGTAGAGCATTGATGACACTGATGAATTGAGAAGAATGGAAGGGATATGTATTATCCTTGAGAGGTGTTAAACCAATTAAAGCTGATAAGTATTATTATTATGAGGATGAAAAACTTATTTGCAACAATTCAAAATCAGCTGCAATCTAAGTCACTAACGGTATGAGTGTACTGACAGAGGAAATTATAGAATATTTTAAATCCCAATAATCCGGGTATGTTGATAAACAAACAGAAAATTAAATAATACAAAAATCGAAGAGTTGATGAATGATTTGTTTGTTGATGCAAGTAAAGACTACTGATAATTCTAATGATAGGTGATCACAGTACAACAAGGAAAGTATCATTGATAAATTTATTAATGAAGATTTGCTTAGAAAATAATAAATTTATAGTTGATCTCAGATGATACAGAGGTTGACTTTGAAGATCTTTGACATCGATATAGGTGAAGAATTAAGAAAAACTCATGAATTGTTTGCGGATGATGATAATGCGGAATTTTAGACATAATAAAAATAAAGGCAGTGAATACTTGTTCATTGCTTTTATTTTATTGAAATCAAAAACAAATGTGTGATATAGTTATTTTGAAAGTTAAGAAAAGAAGGTTGATTTTTATGAAGTTTAGGCAAGTAGTCGGATGTTCATTTTTGACATGCCATTTTACTACAATTTCTCAGAGGGGCTGATATGGGAATTTGAGAGAGAGATTGATCAAAGACAGAGCTTTTAGTGATTGAATTTTGTTAAAAATAATAATGTGATATTTATTACAGGAGATTTATATGAACAAGAGTATATAAAGCAATCTACATCGATTATATAAATAAATTAGTTTAAATGAAATAATTGATACAAGAGTCTTAATTTGTGCCTGGGAAAATCATGATCCACTTTATTGGTTAATTCTATAATAATTACAATTGGTCTGATAATGCTAAAATTTTTCTGAAAAATATAGAAAAAGTAAAATTTAGAGAATTTTGTATTTATGGATTTGGTTTGAAAAGTATGAATTATATGATTCTGATAAAAATTTTAGACAATATTCAATTGGATTCTAATAAAATTAATATATTAATTTCTATGGTGATGTTTATACAGGTCAAAATATAATTATATTCAGTGATGATAGTCTGTTAGAAATTTGATTATGTGTTTTGGGACATATTCACGAGAGGGATGAGTATCATCCGGGATCATCGATTTCTTTAGGCTTTGATGAACCTGGGGAGCATAGTGTTCTTGTATGGGGAGATTTACGAGTGAAAGATAAGCGTGATATAGTTCCTGTTGATGATGAGGGAGTTTATTTATTAAGGATTTTGATATTTCTGAAATTTATTCAAAGGAGAGATTTAATTGAGAAAATTAATAGAAAATGATTCTGAAAATAAGTTTTGTAAATTAATCTAATTGCGATGTTGATACCAATATTAGTATGAAATTAATTAATAAACTCATGTATAAAATTAAAGATAATTCATACATAAGAGTAGAAAAGAGAGTACTGGATAATTCAATGAGATGGTATTTATTTTAAAATTATTATAAATAAGGAATTCAGTGAAAGTAGTGAAGATGGGTACAGAGAGGCTTATCAAATTGGCTAGAGTTATTTAAATAGTAGAGATTAGAATGAGGATAAATAATTTTAAAAATTAATTCGTTTGGTAAAATTAGAATAGAGATTTAGAATTTGGAAAATTTAATTTAATTTATAGCGATAAAGTGAAGCTGGAAAAATCGACATTGCTAAATTATATAATGCACATGTTTTATGGGATGAATAAGAGTAAGAGTTTAAAAGTAATTCGGAGTATGATAGATTTTGTCCTTGGAATAGTAATGATTTTTCCGGACAAATAAATTATGATTTGGATGATGGTTCAAATTATAGAGTTTATAGGATTTTGATCAAAAGGAAACTTTTATATATGATAAGAATAATACTGAGATAAGTAATTTATTTTTCGGTTTCGATAAAAATTGCAATCAATTTTTATTGGATCAGAATTGAAGCTTGATAGAGATTTGTTAGAAAAACCTTTTGTTATAAATCAAAATTCTTTAAAAGGTTTTTAAAAATGATAGGATGACTTAATTCAAAAATATCTCAAACTTAATTGAATCTGGTGGTGAGAGAGATTTCTGATATGAGAAATTGCAAAAGGGGAGGTGGGAGTGCAGATTTAGGATGTTGGTTCTGATGGATCTTCGGATGGACCTTATAATGTTGCTAAAGATTTGAGAATAGTGCTGAAATTAATTATTTAAAAATGTTAATGATGGTAAACGATGTAATTAATATAAGTGATATTGATTGATGATAGAAATTAATTCTGAAAATAGAATCAGTAAATACGTGCAAAAATAAATTTAAAGAATTTAATTTAATTAATGATAAAATTAAAGAGAAGAATATTATGATGATGAATCAGATAATGAAATTAATCATGAAAATAATAATAAGATGATTTTGTTATTTTAAGGAATTATTTTTCTTGTATTATTTATTTTTAATTTTCAAAATAAAAATAATTTAATTAATTTATTTTTGTGTGGATTATTTTTTTTATTTTTGTTATTTTTAATAGTGTTTAAAAGAAAAATATATAAAAAATAAATTAATAATAAAAAAAAAAATATATGATGAATTAAAGATGAAAAATTAATTTAAAAATAATATTGAAAAATTTAAGAAAATTAATTAATCAATATAGATTATGTGGAAAGATATTTTAATGTTAATTTTGATATTATTTATAATGGATTAATTAATGAAAAGAATTTATTGATTTTGGAGAGAAAGAAGTTGGAATTGGAATATTCTAATGTTTTCTAAATTAGAAAGGTATGTTAATTTTGTTGAAGAAGAGATATATTGAAATGAATTGATTAATTTGGCTAAAAGAATGATGGATATAGTATTGCTAAAAATTATTAGAAGAATCATGTGGAAATTAAGAATAGTGTTACTCCTAAATTTTTTTATAATTTGAGTGATGTTGTTTTTGTTACTGGTAAATATGTAAAGTATATGTGATGAGATTGAGTTGAGGATTATTTAGGAAAATTTTTATTGATAAGTTGAGTTTTGGAACAATTGAAGAAATATATTTTCTCTTGGTATCGTTGCTTTGATGATTGAGTGAGAAAGTTTCGTATTATTCTTGTTGGAGTTTTTTGTTTTTTGATGATGACGGTAATATTGATTATTTGTATGGTTTGATAATCAAATAATTATATTATCTGGTAGTATGAGAGGAAAAATCTGTTGGTTTGAAAATTGTGATTACAATTTTATTAGATTATAATGCTTTTTTATTACGGATGAGGTTTTATAGCTTGAAAATATGCTTATTTAGTATAATTTTTGATAATAGGAATAGAATTTATGTTTGAGAATTTAGAAGGGTGAAGTAAAGTATGAAGATTTAATAGAAAAATTAGTGATCAGGAAGTGATTTCTAATCAGGAAGAATGAGCGTAAAAGTGATGAAAAGAGCATTCTGATATTGAATAATTGTTTTAAAATATAGAATATAAGTCTGTTAAGAAAAATTTTGAGATTCGAAAATGCTTAATGGTCCTGATATTGAAGGGTTTGGTTGAGGTGGAGATGCTTGGGTGAAAGATAAATTGCCTGTCTTAGAATTAGTTGAAGATTTTATTAATACCTAAGGATACTGATGATGATATGTAATTTGTGAAATTAGATTGGAGCTGGTTGAGATGAAGCAGCGTTGTTTTTAGCTACGTTGTTTAGAATATTCGATGTATTGCGTGGGTGGAGGTTTAGTGTTTTGAATGAGAATTCTACTGGGTTGGTGGATATGAAGTTTCATTTATGGTTACTGGGAAAGGTGCATATAGTAGATTGAAATTTAGTGGTGCATGATTTCGAGTTCTGATTCTGAAGCTAGTGGTAGAATTCATTTATCTACTGCGTCTGTTTCATTTTATGAGTTTGAGTGTTGAAATTAATATTATCATTTGATGTGGTAGGTGTTTGGAGCTTGTTTTATTGGACATGTTAATAAAGAATAGTCTGATTTGGGTTAATTCTTTTGGGATGGTGGCGAATGTCAAAAAGAAGATCACAATTTCAGAATGGGGATTGACATTGGTTGTTACAATAAATTATGTGAGAAAGGCGGGGGATAAAGTTGATTCTGCAAAGAAGAGTCAAATTGGAGTGCTGATAGAGTGAGAAAATTAGAACTTATAATTATCCTCAAGGAAGAATTGCGGATGTAAATTGGTTTTGTGTTTTTAAATTTCAAAACTTTTAGATGGTGATTTAAGATGAAATTAGATAAATTTAGTGCGGATACAACTGAGTAAAAATAGTAATAATTAGCTAGGAAGGATAAAAGATGCGCTTAATTTATTGAATGAATTAGATCCTAAACAGCTTTGAGGCGCAAGTTAATCAATAGATGGACCTTGTTTAGTAATTGCTGGTGCTAGTGGTAGGTAAAACTAAGTTTATACATATACACATTTAATTATTGGGTAATGGTGTAAAAGCCATGGAATATTTTGTGCATGACGTTTGGACAAATAAGGCTGCAAATGAAGATGAAAGAGAGTTCAAAGTTCGATAGGGATGCTATGTAATGATGTGAGGCGGGTACTTTTTCAAACTATTTGCGTAAAGATTTTAAGATTTAGGTGATAGATTGGGGTATGAGTTCGTCTTTGCAATACTTTGATACTGCTGATCAAAACTTTAGTTATGTCTTAAAGAGCTTGAGTGGTGGCTCTAAAATATTTACTGAAAATCTGTAATTAATAGAAATTAGCTAATGCGAAAAATATGATGGTCAAGGCACGTCACTCTTTTGAGAAATGAGGGTGATTATAGAAAGATTTGGTAAAATCTATTCTTTATATCAAAAGAAATTAAAAAGAAAATAATGCTGTTGATTTTGATGATATTATTAATTTAACAATTGATTTATTGTTGAAAATGATGATATTTTTAGAATAATATTCTGATAAATTTAAATATATTTTGATTTGATGAGTATCAAGATACTAATAAATCTGGGTTTGATTAGTTTCTATTTTAGCTAAGAAGAATATGA
>BNJV01000702.1_pt1 | contig 32239 bp, 43 predicted proteins | sample 8540591 | NCBI WGS metagenome assembly BNJV01 (sample SAMD00202457, study PRJDB9452) | human saliva metagenome | host: Homo sapiens | reverse complement strand
TTTGAAACAAAATGGCACTCACAGCTACAAGGCTATTATCAAGGTATACGGTGCAAAAGATGGCAAGGCTGATTTGAGCAATCTTGTAGCGACAAAAGATTTGACAGTGAACTTGCATGGACATCAGTCTCTGATTCCGATGCAGTCAGGTTTCGTCCCATCTTCTAATGGTTCAGCTATGCCGGCTCCAATGATGAATAGTCATCAAGATGCGTCTAAGATGAACGCTCAAATGCCTAGTGCCAATCAAGATGAGATGAAATCTAAAATGCCAGCTACTAGTCAGGATAAGATGATGCCTAACAAAGAGCAGGACAAAACCATGAATACCAGCCAGCCTATGGCAACACCAAGCATGAAACAAGATCAAGCTCCAGCAGCCTCAAGCAAAATGTCTGATGAAGGCAAGATGGCAGCTAATAACAAGGCGTCAAGTCCAATGATGGCTGATCAAATGAAAGAGCCAAAAGACATGCTTCCATATACTGGTGAAGCTCAAACATCAATGGCTACTATTGGATTCTTTGGACTCGCCTTGGCTGGACTATTAGGTGGCCTCGGTTTGAAAAACAAAAAAGAAGAAAACTAATCAGCTAAGGAAATAAATGAGGGATAGTGGGCTGACTAAGGCTAGTTTACCAACTCAATCAGCAATCAGGCCTTTCTTTCAGTAGCAGATTAAAATCATCGTAAAACAATAAAAATAGTGTTATACTATTGTGGTATAGCACTGTTTTTTTCAAAGGAGAGACAGATGGGAAAGACAATTTTACTCGTTGACGACGAGGTAGAAATCACAGATATTCATCAACGTTATCTGGTTCAGGCAGGATATCAGGTTTTGGTGGCCCATGATGGAGTAGAGGCCTTGGAAATCTTCAAGCGAAAACCGATTGATTTGATTATTACAGATATCATGATGCCTCGGATGGATGGTTATGACTTGATTAGCGAAGTCCAGTATCAATCTCCAGATCAGCCTTTTCTCTTTATCACGGCTAAGACTAGCGAGCAGGACAAGATTTATGGCCTGAGCTTAGGGGCAGATGATTTTATTGCCAAGCCCTTTAGCCCTCGTGAGCTGGTTTTGCGTGTCCACAATATCTTGCGTCGCCTTCATCGTGGAGGTGAGACAGAGGTCGTCAGTCTCGGGGACTTACGGATGAATCACGGTAGCCATGAGGTCCAAGTCGGAGATGTGGGGCTTGATTTGACCGTCAAATCCTTCGAACTTCTATGGCTTCTAGCCAGCAATCCAGAGCGAGTTTTTTCTAAGACAGACCTCTATGAAAAGGTCTGGCAGGAAGACTATGTAGATGATACCAATACCTTGAATGTTCATATTCATGCTCTTCGACAGGAGTTGGCTAAACATGCTAGCGCAGAAACGCCTACTATAAAAACTGTCTGGGGTTTGGGCTACAAAATTGAGAAAGCACGAGGTAGTTAATGAAATTAAAAAGTTATATTTTAGTGGGGTATATCATTTCAACACTCCTAACGATTATCGTGGTTTTTTGGGCTGTTCAAAAAATGCTGATTGAGAAAAGCGAGATTTACTTTCTGCTTGGAATGACCATCGTTGCCAGCATTATCGGTGCTGGGATTAGTCTCTTTCTCCTATCGCCTGTCTTTACTTCATTGGGCAAACTTAAGGAACATGCCAAGCGAGTAGCGGACAAGGACTTTCCTTCAAATCTGGAGGTTCAAGGCCCTGTAGAATTTCAACAATTAGGCCAAGCTTTCAATGAAATGTCCCATGATTTGCAGGCCACCTTTGATTCCTTGGAAGAAAGTGAACGAGAAAAGGGCTTGATGATTGCTCAGCTATCGCATGATATCAAGACCCCCATCACTTCGATCCAAGCGACGGTAGAAGGGATTTTGGATGGGGTTATCAAGGAAGGAGAACAGGAGCATTATCTAGCAACCATTGGGCGTCAGACGGAAAGGCTCAATAAACTGGTTGAGGAGTTGAATTTTTTGACCCTAAACACAGCTAGAAATCAGGCGGAGATGACTAGTAAAGACAGCATTTCTGGATCAGCTCTTGATTGAGTGCATGAGTGAATTTCAGTTCTTGATTGAGCAGGAGGAGCGAGATGTCCACTTGCAGGTAATCCCAGAGTCTGCCCGGATTGAAGGAGATTATGCCAAACTTTCTCGTATCTTGGTGAATCTGATCAATAATGCTTTTAAATACTCAGCTCCAGGAACCAAGCTGGAAGTGGTGGCTAAGCTAGAAAATAACCAGCTTTCAATCAGTGTGACCGATGAGGGACAGGGGATTGCCCCAGAGGATTTGGAGAATATTTTCAAACGCCTTTATCGTGTAGAAACTTCTCGTAACATGAAAACAGGTGGTCATGGCTTAGGACTTGCAATTGCGCGTGAATTGGCCTATCAATTGGGTGGGGAAATCACAGTCAGCAGCCAGTACGGCCTCGGAAGCACCTTTACCCTCCTTCTCAATCTCTCTGGCAGTGAAAATAAAGCTTAAAACCCCTTTACAAATCTAGCCATTCATGGTAGAATGGATTTTGTGCGAAATATCAGCAGGAAAGCATGAAGCTCGTCAACAGGTGTCTTATGATAAGTAACCTTGGCTGTTTAGGCGAAGGGCATCTGCACGAATCAGGGCTTTCTAAGTGACTATTTCCACCGAAATATTATTTATATCAGGAGGACATTCACATGTCACGTTATACAGGACCATCTTGGAAACAAGCTCGTCGCCTTGGCCTTTCACTTACAGGTACAGGTAAAGAATTGGCACGTCGTAACTACGTACCAGGACAACACGGACCAAACAACCGTTCTAAATTGTCAGAATACGGTTTGCAATTGGCTGAAAAAAACAAAAAAACTTCGTTTCACTTACGGTGTAGGGTGAAAAAAACAATTCCGTAACTTGTTCGTACAAGCTACAAAAAAATTAAAGGCGGAATCCTAGGTTTCAACTTCATGCTTCTTTTTGGAACGTCGTTTGGATAACGTTGTTTACCGTCTTGGTCTTGCGACTACTCGTCGTCAAGCTCGTCAATTCGTAAACCACGGTCACATCCTTGTTGACGGAAAAACGCGTTGATATCCCATCATACCGCGTAACTCCAGGTCAAGTGATCTCAGTTCGTGAAAAATCATTGAAAGTTCCAGCTATCCTTGAAGCAGTAGAAGCTACTCTTGGACGTCCAGCATTCGTATCATTCGATGCTGAAAAATTGGAAGGTTCATTGACTCGCTTGCCAGAACGCGACGAAATCAACCCAGAAATCAACGAAGCACTTGTCGTTGAATTCTACAACAAGATGTTGTAATATTTTATTGAATCAGATAGGCTTTAGAGCCTTGATATTAAGCACTTTGGGGCGCTTTCCCTTAGTGCTTTTTTTGTTTTTACAATAGCTTTTAAGCATACAGCTATAAGTATCTATACGCGACTAGACCTGTATAGTTTAAAGTGATATAATAGTCTAAAAGGAGGTACTACTATGAATGTTTTAGAAAAAAATACACAGGTAAACTTTAAGACTAACAGAGACTTGTTAGAGAAGGCTAAAGCTATTATCACAGCGCAAAATCTTGATATGACAGCTAGTTTTAACTTGTTTTTAGAACACATTGTAGAAAATAAAGCCTTGCCATTTGAAACTCAAGTAGACAAAGAAAGAGAAGAACTTCTATTAGGATTGCGTGCCGAAATTGCCCGTAGCTTTGAGGATTTAGAACATGGAAGGACTTACAGCCTTGATGAAGTGAGGGCTAACCTTGGAATTTAACGAGAACTCATATAGCCTTATTATCTCTGAAACGGTACAAGAACAGCTAAGAGGTATTAAAGATTATATCTCAGCTAACTACTTTTCAGAACAGGCAGGAGCAAACACAGTTAAGAATATTCTTTATGGTTTGGAGCGTCTTGAAGTTTTCCCGGAAGCAGGATTTGATGCTGATGAAAGAGTAGGAGGGATTATATACCCACCCCACAAAACTCGATGCATCATTTTAGGCGATTACCTAGCCTTCTATCATATTTTAGAGGATAGAAAAGCTGTCTTTGTATCAGATATTATTCATAGTAAACAGGACTACATCCGTTTGTTCAAGAAAAAATAGTGCATATTATTGAACTGCGTTTTGGATTCCAAAAATTTTAGAAAAAGATTACTCTATTTCAAAAAAATTTTTAGGAATGAAAAATATAAAAAAAGAGAAACCTCATAATGAAGTTTCTCTTGCTTTTTAATCGTCCGAATCAATATTCTTATTTCAAAAAAAGTAGTGAAAAAGGTAGTGATTCGAATGATTTCCTGCAATATAGTGAAATTAACCAAAAGAAAAAACGCTTGAATCAGCGTTTTTCTTCTGTATTGATTCGTATTGAATGCTTACTTAACCTCTGTAAAGGTTGTTAATGTTATTTCAGCACCCTTTAAACGCCGTTATATCAACGTTTTTTTAGATTGTTCTATAGAAAATGTAGTCATAAATGTAGTCATTTTGCTATGCTGTCAATTTTGCAATTTCTTTGAGGTAGATATCCACTGCTTCTGCCTTCTTTTTTGGTGCCAATTCAGCATAGGTATCCATCGTCGTTTTAATCGACTTATGACCCATTCTTATCTGGAGTTCTTTCCAGTTCGCACCAGCATTCAGCATTAAAGAAGCATGTGTATGACGGAAAAGATGAAAACCATAGTTTGGTAGTTCAAGCTCAGTCAAACGCTTTTTAAGAGTTGCACGTTCATTTCTGTCACACATATAGTTCCCGTAAATTGTCGGGAAAATTAAATCCACAGGTGGTAAATCATGACTCATAAAATAATCACTCATCTCAGCATGAAATGCTTTTAAGTTTTTTAAAACTTGTCTTGGAACCGCCACTCTTCTGTTACCAGAGTCAGTTTTAGCACTATGTTTACAAATCACCTCTCCCTTAATTCCTAATTTTTTATTTCCAGCTTTCCACATCAGAGTCTTATTTACGATGATTTCATTAGAATCAAAATCAAGATCATGAATTGATAAAGCAAGGAGCTCATTGATTCGAAGAGCAGAAGCTAGTAATGTGTCACAGATAACCTTAAATCTTCGGTTAGCTCGTGTATTAGGAAGAGTATTAAGATAATTCAACCAAGTAGCTAAGTCCTTTCCGTGTAATACCATAATTCTCTCTTTAACCATTTTAGGTTTTGGAGGGATTTTTACAGTTCGAGCAGGATTATGAGAAAGTTCAAAATTCGTAATCCCATAATCGAAAATATCACTTAGTTTATAAATAACTGCACCGAAATCTTTTGCGTGGCCCTTCTTGGATTTCTTCACACCGGATTCAACAGACTCCTTAGATTGTTGGGCTAGTTTATTGACCCAAATCTGAATATCTGCAGATTTTATTTCTTCAGGCCTATATTCTCCAAACTTAGGAATCAGATAGGTATCAAGATAACTTCGAACCCGATTGATAGTATTCTGAGAAGTAACCCAGGTCACAAAACTGACAAACCAAGCTTCAGCCAACTCTCTAAAATTATTAACCAACAAGGTTTCTTTTACAGTTGATCCCTTCTCTTCGAACTCTATCCGAGCTTGAATGATTTTTCTATCAAGGCTTCGTAACGTTTTAGCTGTTATTGATGATGTAACCTTTTTACCAGTCTTAACATCTACACCAATATATACACCACGCTGCGTATAGCTAACAGTCCCGTTACTTTTGGTAGTTTTAATGACTTTTCGATTGTTGTGAATGATAGTTTCCTTCTGCATAGTAGCCTTTCACGTTCGGATATATAAAAGGCTAAAATAACAACCTCACATTATTCTATGTGATATTACTATTTTAGCACATTTTTGGGAATCACGATGTTAAATAGTTCAACACATCCTCCATTCTATAGTAGACTGTACGTGTTCCCTCAATTGGTGGTTCTAAGCGTCTAAGCCCTGTCTTTTCCCAATTTTTTAACGTATTTGGTGAAATCTGCAGGAGTGTCAATAATTCTTTTTGTGTACATATTCCGTATCTGGAGTGGCTATCTAGTTTGTTTTGAATTAACGCAACTAAACATTGAAGCAATCTTTCAATTTCGAGTAGTTTCATACTGTCATTAGAATTCAACGTTCCATCTCCTCATTTTTCTTTAGTTTATTATTTTTTTTATGAATTGATTTAGACTTCTCAAGCTCTTCGAGTTGCTTTTCATATTGCATGTACCTACGAGAGTCTAACAATTTAGCAAAAAAGTATGTTTTTTGCACGATAAATTTCAATAGGTGAGGATCATTTGTTCGTGCATAATTTACCAAACTTCCAAACTCAACAAAATTCATTGTATCGATGATATCGATAACTTGTGCTAAAAATTCATCAGAGTTATTTTCAACGATAAACTCTTCAAGATTGAATCCACATCCTGATTCAATATCATTAATGTCGTATTGTGCTTTCTCTGGATTTTCTGCATGTGTAAGATAATGATACATACCTTTAGATGACATAACAATTTGAACATGAGCAGGTGTGTTCAGATTAGAAGTTAGTAAATCAGAGACCTGTGAGTAACTTTTAAGCGAGTCAAAGAATAAGACTCCGTGTCTATGCGGTTTTTTAAATTCTCCTGTTTCTTCGTTTACATCTTTATCATGTACAGGACTAAGTATGTAGGGAATACATAGACTTTCTAGTATTGCTTTTATAATTGGTTACAACACTATCTAAATAGATTATAAATGTCCATTTGTTTGAACGTTGATTTTTCATTAATTCTACCTTCGTGATGATTGTTCATTGATCATTGATAGTAATGGGGGACCGTCGTAGTAGGCCCCCATTACATCATAGATTAGGCTGTGAAAAATAGAGTGTTCTTGACTTTCACTACGTGAGTCAAACACTCTATTTTTCATCGTTTAGTGCCAACATACCATAATTGATTTTTTATTCTAGTTGGTGATGAAAAATAGTAATCGCTATTATAATTAGAGATTTCTTCTTTTATATGTGCTTCCATTTCTCTAAATATTTTTTTGAGCTTGTTGACTTTTTGGATACTTTAGAAATACAATGATACGATTCTGTTGTACATCGATAGTACATTTGCTTACAGCTTTATTAAACGTTTTAATTGTATAGTTAGACTGAGGATTAATTTTGGAGTTTGTAGATGAATTTTTGAATCAATTCGTACTGTCTTAAAAAAATTGGCGAAGTTTTTATTGTTTGTCTTATAGAATGAACATAGTTAAGAATTGAGTCTGTTGCGTATCTTTTCGCTAATTCAATACTGATAATAATGGATAGTAAAAATTCCAAATAATAAACTAACAACAATGACCAGATCCGCAATTAAATATAGATATTTATGTGTTTGTTCAACTGTGCCTGAAGAAAATATTTCTTTATAGAAAAGCTTTGCTAATAGTCGAAAAAAATAAAAATTCAATATTAGGTAAAAAAATACTGTAGATAAACAGATATCGTGTAAGATTATAAGTCTTTTGGAAGAATGTTTTCTGCATTATAGAACCCCTTTTTTAGTGAAGAAAGTAGGGCAAAGTAAGGGTAATACTTGATATGGATGCTCATTGTCAATGATTTGAATTAGTCCAGTTCCCTTTCCAATTGGAATAACAATACCTTCTGGATTTAGGTCTGGGAATAGAAATTGAGTTGTTTTTTGATTGATGTTACCAATCTGGATGACAACGTTCATTTGTTCTCTTACAGAAACAGGAATTGTATTATGATCGAACCGTTGACTAACCAATAGGAGATGGACTCTTGTGGCTCTCCCAAGTAGAGCGATTTGTGAGATAAGGGAGAAAAAAGATTCTTTAATTGTTTTATTAACAGACTCAGTTAGTGCTAGTACTTCATCTATCACAATAGTGATGTGTTTAAATTTATAATCCGGATTATCATACAGAATTTCTTGGCGTTGTTGAATTACATTTAAGCACAAACTGAGATTTTCGTTAATTTCTGACACAAAATCGGACTTAGAGCGATTTTTTTGAGGGTGAATAACTGCTAAACCGTTTTCACGTGCCCATCTTGAAGGGGTATCGAACTTTGGATCTACAATGATAAGTTCTGAGAATTTTTTCAACATGCTTAGAAAGTATGTTAATGCATAGGATTTCCCTGATCCGCTATTACCAGCGATTGCGAATGAAGTAACTTTGTTATAATCCAGAGTTAGATTCTGCATGATAGGAATAGTACTCTCATGTTGAGCCGATGCAAATTGCTCCAAATCAGGTATGATTAATCTTTCAGAAATTCCAATTTTCCATGGGAAAAACAGAGCGCGTTGCACATGGATATCATCTGTATTTAGCGCGACAAAATAGGCTGAATTCTGTTTTAGTAATGTATAGCGGGGGTACAGAGCAGCATTGGAAATCAAAAAAATTTTCTGGTACAGTTCATCATCAATGATATAGCCAGCTGGTAGCCGCGGTATGAATTGGAAACCATCTTCCATGATTTTTACATCGAAACTATTGGTATAACTTGTTTCTCCTTGCATTATATTCCCCAAGCCCATATTTAGTGCTTGAAGCAAATACTGAGCAAGCTCCTTACTTTTCATCATTTTACCTCTTTAATAGAAGTTGCTCGGAAGTAAACATTATAGCCTACCTCACATGCTTCCAGGTTTTCAAATGAAACAATTGATAGGTATGGGGGGAGTGTAATTTCGGTGTCAAATTTAACTTGGAATGGAGCAAGTCCCTTTTGAATGAACCAGGCTTTGTATGCATTTACTTCCCCTGTTGGTTGCCCATCTTCAAATTTCATTTGTGGCTCGCATTCTGTGCTGATGCATTGAACTGGTTGCTTCTCGTCGATGTACTGTTTGGCGATTGTAGCTGAGTAACCACCTTTTCTAATTTTTGCTTTCATTTTTTTGCTATTTACCTTTCTTTCGGTTACAGACTGTGTAGAATTTAGACAACTTGCTCCTTTTTAGTCATGAGCTGGACTCTTGTTAGATCATAACTTCTACCTCCTTATCTATAAGGAGAAAAAAATTTTTGATAATTTGGTAATTTTTTTGTTAAAAAAATTTTAGAAATTTTTCCGAGTTCTTTTTAAGAAATTAATAGTAGCTTTGTAATGCTTTTGAATAGTTTTGTGACTTTTAAAAGAAGTTTCTTTAGTCAGTTGAGTAGCAGAAGTCCCATGGAGCGCGATCTCTAATAAGATATGAAGCTCCTCTTCTGGGAGTTTAGATAGAGCATTGAATAGGAGCTCATTTCGCTCTTTAATAAGTAAATGTTCAATAGGGTTATAGGTGTTATCTGGACATAAATCAATTAATTCGATGTTTCTACCTTTATTCGAAAGGACTGCATCTAAACTTGTCATTCCGTAATAACGTTCTTTGCGTTCGAGATTATTGATTGGCTGGTTTAGTAGGGTGTTAACTATGTCCCAGTTACCATTTTTAGCGGCATTTTGAAGATTACGTTCTCGTTTTTTTTTCGACTTTATTAGTCATGAAATTTCCTTTCCGTCCTTTGACGGAATAGAAACACAGCTTTGCCGATTGGAGTATGAAAAGCACACCAAAGAAACGGCGAAACATTTGAGATAGCTATAACTAAGTAAATAGCTATGACGTGAGTTTCAATCCGTCTATTTGATGCGCATCAGATAGGACTGTAATTTTTTGAGGTGAAATCACCTCTTGTTAATATTATATATAAAAAAACATGGTATAATTATGGTTATTAAAGTGAAAAAAATAACTCAAAAAAATACCACGATTATATAAAGGGCAAAAAAATGGAATTTAAAAAAATTGTAAAAAAATATTTAACAGACCTAGCTTCTATAAGACTTGATTGCAAGATTGAAGTTATTAACAAAGAACGTCGGGAAATAGCTAACACAGAATTTTTTTGGGAACATGGGAAGAAGAATAAAAAAAGAAAAATAAAAATCTAGATATTCCATGTTATCTAACCGCGAAATTTGTCCAAGTAACGCTCCTTTAATTGGGCAGATTAGAACTGGTAAAAATGAATAAAAAAATCCATATCTATTTACTCCTACGACAGTAATGGATATTTACGATAATTGTAAATTTAACCCTAATAAGTCTAGCAAAGGATTAAGAGAAGATGAATTAGTTAGATTTAGACAAAGTAATTTAATGTACGAGTCTTATGATGAAATTTTTTTGGAAGTGTTAAAGAACGAAAATACTTAAGAAAATTTTTTTTCCTACAGCAATTGTTCTTGATATTTTATGTGAACAATTCGATGAAGATTTATGGAAATTAGTTTTAGGGTACATTCCATTGAGTATAGTATTTGAACAATTAAAGATAGATGTAAAGGATGTGAAAAAAAGTATATCAATTACTAATTAAAGATCACTACGAGCTTTTTAATGGCTGGAGTTTTTAGATTTATTAATCGATTTTTTTTATTATCAAAAAAATGGTAGTGTTTTTTTAATAGATATAGACAATTTTATTCAATACTATAACTCAAAAGTTTACTGTTAGAAATGAGGGTGAGAATAGATTAGCAAAAAATAGAAAAACGTATTAATGTCATACTATGTTGATGTTTTGAAAGATAAATTGAAAGATAAATTGAAAAGAGTATGTAGATGAATATTTTTGATGTAGAATATCATAGTTTAGAATCTATTGTTTCAATTCAAAGAAAAAAATGATAGAGGTTCAAAAAAATCTATAATAGATTCCGGTAGCTTAGAGTATATGAACATTTCTTGTTCCCCAGAGGAAGATAATTTTTTTATCAATACTTGAAGATAAAAAAATAAGGAAGATGAATTTTATGATGATGATGAATTCTTGCTCCATGCTACTAGAATAATAAATTATATAGATTCTATTCTTACAGAGTTGACGATATATCAAAAGTAAATTAGAGGATAATGCTCATTGGGATGGGAACTATCTTGGATACTTTAAAAAAATATGAACATGGAGAAGAAATACTCGATTATTTTTCAAAATGGTAATCTCCTCTCTTTAAGAAAAACTAATCAAAGAGATAATAAAAATCTGATTATAACTTTAATGACTTAAATAAAGAGATGTACAAAAAAACAACATCCAGATAGCTATATTGCAATAGAAGAGAAAAAAATATTGGATAAATTTTTTTAGAAGCGCGAAAAAAAGTCCAATAGTAAAACTATTAGACCGTTTTTAAGAATCGGCTGACTTATTAGACGATATTTGCAAATAAAGATGTAGTTATCTTTTTAAGATACTCGTAAACAAAAAAAGAGAAAATAAGTTATACAGCTAAGGCCATTTTGGATGCTAGAAATCTATGTCCTGATAGAAGTTTTGCAGACCTATATGATGAGTTAACTATGCCTGTTGAACTTCGGCGTGCCCACCAAGCTAATGACAAAGCAGTAATGGAAGCATATGGGCTAACAAAAGTTGTTGATGGAGAGCAGCAGGACTCTTTTAGATGTATGATGAAATGACAAAATCAATAAATTGATACAAACGGTAGCTTTTTGTTAAGTGGATGAAACATATCATTTTGTCAATGGGATTATAAAAAAAGAATGTTGATGTATCAGCATTCTTTTTATTTTATGTTCTTTGACAAAATAGCTAAAATTGTATCACTATCATTTGATGTATCTGTTTTTTACTAGTCCGGTTTCAACTTTACTAAATAATGAGTTAATAATTATTAGTCGTTTTTCTCTATCAATGTCAGTACCAGCCTTGGTCAGAGATTGATAGAATCTTGTCAAAAGCAGCTTTTTTTGTTTATATTCTGTAGCTAAGTGATGATTTGATAAAACGATTTTTTTATCAATATCCTAATAATGTAGATAAAAAAATGAAATCGCTGAAATAAGAACAAACGACTCAGATATAAAGGGTAGTTCATTTTTGAAAATATTTAAAGAGTAATAATGTATTACCAGAATCAATACTACTAAAGCAAGTATTAAGGCTATGACAGTAAAAATAAGGAATTTCGTCCATTCTTTAGCCTTATCTTCATGCCCTTCAGCACGCTCATTCCAAAGCTCCTCTGGTGCTTCTAAAGAAAGCTTGATTTTATAGGCTTCCTCTAAGTCACTAAGCTTGTTTTTGCTTTTTCCTTTTGCCATTCGTTAAGAGTTTTTTGAAATTCGGTAAAGTCAGAAACTTTGTTGTTATATTGTGTCTGAATTTCATCACGCTTATCTTCGATGAAAGATGTAATTTCTCTAAATTGTTCATCTGAGTCTTCTGAAATGTCTTTTAACTTGTTAGCTAGAGGAGCAACTATATTTGTTTCAAAATCAGAGATATTGTCTTTAATGTTTGAAAGGTTTTTCCTTAGTAGATATAGTGCTGGATAAAAACATTTGTTGAGATGAACTTGAAAAATAATTTCCGATAGCCTCGTTTTTTTAGAAAGATATATAAAATTACTGATAGCTTCATCAAGATTACTTTTTAGACTGCTCAATATAGAAGGAAACAAATCTTCTGATTTTACGAAATTGTATATCTTTGTCAATGGGAGAGTTTACTGATAGTGTGTAAACTATCTTATCTTGTTCTCTTGTTTCACGATCAGTCGATAAAAGTGTAATAAATTTGATTATTTATATTGTCAATATTTAGTTCTTTAAGTTCGAAAATATAATTTTTTTACTCTATTAAACTTATCATTTAAGCTTTTCCAAGTAGAATTAAAAACTAGTTGGAGCTTTTATCATAAATTGAATTCCAATAATCATAGTTACTTTTTATAATTCTTTCAAGCTCTTCAAATGTAAAAAAACTCTTTGTAATGATCAAATTCAATTATAAAATTGTTAGAAATAGAGAATCTAAAGAGAATCGTATCATTTAGAAAAATTTGCTACTTGACTTTTGGTATAACTCATAAACCTCACCTATTACAGATTAATTATATTATTATCTATTATAGCATAGAAAGCTAGGATAAAATAAGTCATATACATGTAAAATTGTTGATAGTATTAGTTAACTTATCGGAAACTCAGTAGTATGGTATATTGCTAAAAAAATCATATTAAAAAATAATTACAGATTTATTGGTATCTTTTTTTATTGATATATAAACGATTGTATTTGGTAATAGATGCCAGTTATTTAAGATTAATGAATGAAGTTTTTTTATGAGTGCATATAGTAGAACTTGAGTAATTTGACTTAATATACCCATTCTCCATCAAATAATTCTACTGCATCTAATAATTTTTGATCTGGCATGCTATCAGAAATAAAGGTTGTATATTTAGAAAGTGGATTAATTTTGAAAAATCCAGTTTTGTAGAATTTTGAACTATCAATCAACAAAATGGTTTCATGTGCTTTATCAATAATACTCTTCTTTGAAATTGCTTGACTTAAAAGATGCTTCATAAACATATTGGTCATCAATGCCTCTTGCTGAACAAAATGCTAAATCGATATTAAAAATGATCTAATAAAGAATTTTTCCTTATCATAGTTGACCACGGAACAGGATTGATGTTTGACCTCGCCAGATGTGATAAAGATTTTGGAGCTATCTTTAACAGTTTCAGATAGGGTTTGTGCAGTATGTAAACCATTTGTAAAAATAATCAAATTATCAAGTTCAGAAAGATAGGGGCAAAGTTCGTAGGTAGTAGTACTAGAATCTAGATAGATACACATTCCTGACCGAATAAAGTCTTTAGCGAGACTAGCGATTAGTCTTTTTTTGCCTAGTGCTTTCTCCTTCACGTATTTGATGAGAAAGTTCAATTGTGTTCATAGAGGACAGGGTCACGTATCCGTGCTTTCTTTTGATAAGACCTTGATTTTCTAAGAAAATTAAATCACGACGTAAGGTACTTGTGCTGGAGAAAGTGATTTCTGCCAGCTCTTTTACGGCAATTCTTTTTTTCTTTTTGATAATTTCAATCAATTCAAGTACACGTTCATCTTTTATCATAAGCTCCTCCCAATTTATCATCTCAACTATATTATAGCACAAATTGGAGGAATTTGAATTATTTTTATGTTTATGGAGAAAATGTATGAATTTTATTCAAGTAAGCGTTCACATATTGAAAAAATAAAATGTGGGGATTATAATAAACTTAATCAAGGACGAAGAGAGAAGAAAAATGGAAGCGGTTTTAGCAATAGATTTAGGTGCGACTTCTGGAAGAGCAATCGTTGGTTACCTTTCTGAAAATAAACTAGTAATGGAAGAAATAAATCGCTTTTCTAATCTACCTATTAGAGTAAAAGGGCATTTATCTTGGGATGTTGACTTTCTACTAGCTAAAATTCTTGAAAGCATCCGCTTGGCTAATACTAGTTACAAGATTTTATCTGTCGGTATTGATACATGGGGTGTTGATTTTGGACTTATTGATAATGAAGGTAAGCTGTTATCACAACCTGTTCATTATCGTGATGAAAGAACAAAGGGAGTGTTAAAGGAAATATCTGAAATTACTGAATTAGAAAAACTGTATTCAGAGACAGGAAATCAGATTATGGAGATAAATACCTTGTTTCAACTCTTTAAGGCACGTCAAGAATCTCCTGACTCTTTCTATAAGACCAATAAGATTCTTTTAATGCCAGATTTGTTTAATTATCTGTTGACAGGTAAGTTTGCAACTGAAAAAAGCATTGCTTCAACAACCCAACTCTTTGATCCGAGAAGTCAAAAGTGGAATCAGAATATTTTAAATTATTTGAATTGGATTCAACTTTACTTCCTGAAATTGTTTCAGAGGGAAATGTCCTTGGAAGGATAAAAGAGGAGTATGGTTTAGGCGATATTCCTGTTGTGAATGTTTGTAGTCATGATACAGCAAGCGCGATTGTATCAGTTCCTAAGACAGAAGATAGTTTGTTTATTTCATCAGGGACTTGGTCTTTGGTTGGAGTGGAGCTTTCTTCACCTATTCTTAGTACCGAATCCTTCAGTTATGGATTTACAAATGAGGTCGGTAAAGATGGAGAGATTACATTTCTGAAGAATTGTACAGGGCTATGGATCATAGAGGAACTAAGACGTTCATTTGAACGAAGAGGGAAAGCCTATTCTTTTGATGATATTAGGACAATGGTGGAGAAAGAAAAAGAAAATCTTCCTCTGATTGATACTGAATCAACTGAATTTGCAACAGAATCTGATATGTACAAGACTTTGACAGAATATCTTGCTTATCATCATGAAACTAGAGAGTGGACAGATGGACAACTATTTAAGATAGTTTATGAAAGTCTAGCTGAAACGTATAAGAAAACGATAGAGTTATTAGAAAAACTAACTCATAAATCTTATAAAAGGATATATGTGATTGGAGGAGGTGCTAGAGCCAGTTACTTTAACCAAATGATTGCTGATAGAACTGGTAAAGAGGTTCTTACAGGTTCAACTGAGGCTACAGCTGTGGGGAATATTTGTATACAGCTATTAAGTCAAGGTAAAATAAACGAGGATACAGGGTTAAAGGATATTATGACAAATATTACTGATACACAATATTATTATCCTCAGCTATCATAAACAAAAATAAAAAAACGGAGGTTTTGTCATGAACAAAAAAAGTCTTTTGAAATGCGCTGTTATCGGGTTAGTAGCTACCCTTGGTTTAGCAGCTTGTGGAACATCTAAGGATGCAAGCGGTGGAAGTTCTTCTGGTAAAGAAGTATTAGAATTTTATCATGGGTATCATCATAGTGAAGATGAATGGCCTGTAGCGAAGACTATGCGAGATTTATATGATAAATTTGCAGAAGAACATAAAGATAGTGGTGTAGAATTTAAACCAATTCCTATAAATGGTGATTTGAAGGATGTAATGAATAACAAGGTTGCTAGTGGTGAATTTCCAGATGTGATTGACCTAGCAGGTAATGCAGTATCATTAGCTGCAATTGAACAAAAACTTGTTTTAGATTTGAAACCATATATCGATTCAAATAAGCTTGATGTTGGTTTGAACTATAAACAAAACCAAAAAAAGATGGAAAAAAATTTATACAGTTCACGAACAGTTATTTACAATGGGTTTGTGGTATAACAAGGATATATTTGCAAAGGCAGGTGCTAAAACACCTGATCAGTGGAATACTTGGGAAGATTTTACACAAGCAATGGCTACTGTGAGAAAGCAAGATGGAGTGTATGCATTTGGTGCTGGAGAACCATCTATTCGCTTGTTTAATACAGTCTTAGGAACCACAGAAAATGGGCGTAAATTATTAGACAAACCATTAACAAAAGAAGGAATCGAATCTAAAGAATTTGCAGATGCTTTGAAAATGGTTATGAAAGAAATTCAAGCTAATGGTTCTAAGAATGCTGGTGGCGATGCTAATGCTTATTCTAAAGACTTCCAAGAAGGTAAATCTGCAGTCTTCTTTAATGGTGTGTGGGCTTCTGGTGAGATGTCTAAGAACCCAAGTCTTGCACCTGGAATCTATCCTGCAGGTGTAGCAATTAGTTCTTCTGGAGGTGGTATCACTATCTCAAGTAAGATGTCTGAAGCTAAACAAAAACTAGCTCTTGAGTTTTTGAAATATATGACTAGCGATGATGTACAAAAAGTAATTTTTGAAAAAGTAGGAGCAAATCCTTCTGATGAAAATGTAAATGTAAAAGAACTTTCAGAAAAGAGTTCAGAAGCTACTACTAAAATTTTAGGGCAAGCAATCACTCAAGTTAAGAATGCAAAAGTAGTTGTTCCAACTGTAAGTGATGTTTGGGGTGGCGATGTACACACAGCTATTATCAATGCATTGACAGAAAGTGCTGCTGAAAATGTAGATGTTGATCAAAAAGTGAAATCTACTCAAGATGTGTTGAAATCATTGATTGGTTAATTGTTTTAGGGAGTGGAATCGAAGCTCAGTTGGCACTGCCAACTGAGCTTGATTTTACTCATATAGTTGAAAAAAGGAGTTTGTTTATGGAACAAAAAGTTATGAGCCTACAAAAATAGGAAGAATCAAAAAGACGATTTATCTTTTTATTTCTTTTTGCCAACGTTGATTTGTTTCTTTCTATTTTATTTTTATTCTGTAGTAACAATCTTTTTAACTTCATTTTGCTAAATGGGATTATACAAATTTAAACACCCTGAGTTTCTTGGATTTGATAAATTATTTGAAAAATTATAGGTATGTTTTTAAAGAATACCCATTTTTTACAGAAGCTCTAATTAATTCTGTTCGTTGGGCTGTAATTGGTGTTATTATTCAAGTTCCTTTAGCTTTATCTGTTGCAATTACATTATCTAAGAAATTAAAAGGCTGGAAGATATCTAGAAATCTTTATATTGTACCAAGTATCATTTCTAGTGCTGCTATGGGATTGATTTTTCTTCAAATCTATAATCCAAACTATGGCGTTGTTAACCAAATTATTCATCTATTTAATCCATCGTTTAAAGATTCAGTACTGTTGACTCCAGGATTAAATATAGCTGCTATGACTGGCGCTTATATTTTCTTTGCAGGAGCATCAACTATTATGATTCTAGGGCAAATTTTTGCTATTCCAGAAGAAGTTCAAGAAGCTGCTATTTTAGACAATATTACTGGTTGGAGGAAAGAGTGGTATATTACGATTCCGATGATTAAGGGGACAATTAAAACTGTTTCAATTATGGCAGCAACTTCAGGATTTTTGCTCTATAACGAAGTATTCTTTTTGACAAATGGTGCTGCAGGAACAAAAAGTATCAGTTTTGTTATTCGAGAATTAGCGGTAGCTAGCTCACGAACTCAGTATGCTCGTGCAAATACAATTGGAGTTATACAAATTTTAGGTGGAATGTTGATTATCGTTTGTATTAATATTTTATTCAGAGAAAGAAAAAGACTGAAAGGTGGGAAATGATTATGAATACACATATAAATGGTATTAGTAAAAAAGGCAAAGTTCTTATATATGGTTATATGCTCCTTACCATTTTAATTTCTATTTTCCCTATTGCGTGGATCTTTTTATCATCATTAAAAGCAGATCCTATGAAAAATCCAGGTATTAGTTTACCGACTGACTTTACTCTTGATGGTTATATAAATGTTTTTACAAAACTTCATGTTTTCACTTACTTTTGGAATAGCTTTAAAGTAGTGTCTATATCAGTTATTATTAGCATTGTTATGATTTCCATGTCTTCATATGTTATTGCTAGGATGGAATTTAGAGGGAAGAAGTTAGTGACTTCTATGCTGTATTCTACTCTATTTATTCCAGCAACAGCTATGACTTTTCCAGTTTATAGATTAGTAAATGCGTTGGGGATTTATAATACCCCAGTTGCTCTAATTCTAGTCTACTCTTGTAGTGGAATTGCTATGAGTTTCTTCATTATAAAGAACTATTTTGAAATTATTCCAAAAGAATTGGAGGAGGCGGCAGAGATTGATGGTGCGACATATGCTCAAACTTTTTGGAAAGTGATGTTGCCAATTGCTAGACCTGGAATTTTAACAGCAGCAGTACTCGCCTTTATTAATAACTGGAATGAATATTATTGGGCATCTATGTTGGTGATTGATAAAAATGAATTAACAGTACCAGCATTACTAGGTCAATTTACTACAAGTTTTAATACTAATTATAATGGTCTTTTTTCAGCGATTGTTGTAATCGTATTACCACCAATCATTCTATTTGCATTTACAAGTAAATACTTTATTGAAGCTTTAGGAGGAGGAGCAGTAAAAGGATGAAACATACACTTGAAACTATCAATAGTAGAACTCAGTGGTTTAGAGAAGCAAGATTTGGGATGTTCATTCATTGGGGTTTATATTCTATTCCAGGAAAAGGGGAATGGATTCGTAGTCATCAGAAATTATCTATTGAAGATTATGAACCATATTTTCGAGCTTTTGATCCTAAGGAATATAACCCTAGAGAATGGGCTAAACAAGCAAAAGCTGCAGGGATGAAGTATATGGTTTTAACAGCTAAACATCATGATGGATTTTGTTTGTTTGATTCAAAATTTACAGATTATAAATCAACAAATACACCTGCAGGTAGAGATTTAGTTAAAGAGTTTGTAGATGCCGTTCGAGCTGAAGGTTTAAAAGTAGGGTTATATTTTAGTTTGATTGACTGGTATCATCCTGATTTTCCTAAATATGCTGATCTAAATCATCCAATGAGAGGAAATGAAGCCTATCGAGATGAGAAAATTAACTTTGACCGTTATTTGGAGTATTTGCACAATCAAGTTAAAGAAATTGTAACTGGTTATGGTCAGATTGATATATTATGGTTTGATTATTCTTATGAAGACATGGTAGGTGAAAAATGGGGAGCTTCAAAATTAATAGACATGGTTCGTCATTATCAGCCAAACGTTATCGTAGATAATAGATTAGAAACATCAGGTGAAGGATTCGGAAGTATTGTTACAGATGAAATTACCTCTTATGCTGGAGATTTTGTTAGTCCAGAGCAAATTGTTCCTCACGAAGGTATTCGAAACTTTAAAGGTGAGCCTGTTCCTTGGGAACTTTGTCTAACTATGAATAACAATTGGGCTTATAATCCTACTGATTATCTATATAAGTCTAGTCAAACTTTGATAAGAAAGTTAGTTGAATGTGTTAGTAAAAACGGGAATATGATTCTCAATGTAGGCCCAGATGCTTTGGGAAGAATTAATGATCCAAGTAAGAAAATATTAGATGATTTTCATCAATGGATGTCTCGAAATGGTGAGGCAATTTATGGATGTACTGGGGATTCCAACTTACCAAAACCAGATTGGGGCTACTATACACGTAAGGGCAATATAGTTTATGCCCATATATTTGAACAACCTATAGGTCCTTTGGCGCTTCTTGGTATCAGTAAAGAAAATGTAAAAAGAATGACGTTTCTTCATGATGGAAGTGAGGTGAAGATTTCAGAAAGCTGGACGACCAATGCTTATAAGGGAATTTGTTTTGCACAGTTTGGAGAAGTTCCTCATTTTACCTATCCATTACCAGACTTGATTGATAGCGTAATAAAAAATTGAGTTGAGAGAGTAGTTTATATGAAAATTGAAAATAAAAATGTAAGACGTAATTTCTTTTGGGGAGATGGTCGATTTTATACTACTGATATCGTAAACAAACGGGCAGGAGTAATGATAAAAAATGTTTCGAAAGAGGAATTTACCATTACATTGGAGAATGGTATAAGACTTTCTTCAAATCATTTTTCAGCAATCGTTAGGGAAGAGGGAGATAAGCGGATTGAGGTTTCTTTTGTTTATCCTTCCATTCGTTTACGTTTAATCTTTGAATCGAGGGATGATGTTCTTTCGAAACAATTAGTTTTAGAATCTTCTACTGAAGTTATTAAATCTGTAGAGGTAGAGAGTTTTTGAGTTTGAAACAGAAGACCATATTTTCTATCCTAAAAGACAAGATTGTATTAAGGAAATGGCAAATTTTTCCGGCTATTATGTAGAATTGGGACAACCTGTTTATGCTAATTCTTTATTCTTAGGAATGGAATTTCCCATGTCTGAAAACAAGGTAGATTGTAGACATTATGTATCAAGGTATTACTTAGGAACAGTTATTAATCAAGAGAAAATTTTGTGGCCTTGTATTGTTGGGGGAGCAGGTTCCTATAAAAAAGAAGAAATTCAAGAGGCATTTTTTGAATATGTGGAAGGAATAGCTCAACCTAGTTATTTCCGTAAACAGTATAATTCCTGGTATGACCATATGACCGACATTACAGAAGCAGGTATTCTAAAAAGTTTTTCTGAGATTAGAGATGGATTTGAAAATCATGGAGTCCATTTAGATGCTTATGTTGTTGATGATGGTTGGACAAACTATCAATCAGTTTGGGAATTCAATCATAAATTCCCAAATGGTTTGAGAAATATTAAACATCTTGTAAATGGATTTGGTTCAAGCCTAGGATTATGGATTGGTCCCAGAGGTGGTTATAATGGGACAGAAATCATTATGAGTGATTGGTTGGAAGCACATCCAGAGTTAAGGATTGGCTCTAAAAATTATACTTCAAATGATGTAAACGTCGCTGATTTTAACTATCTCAATCAAATGAAGAAAAAGATGTTGGAATACCAAAAAGAATTCGATATCAGCTATTGGAAAATTGATGGCTGGTTACTTCAACCTGACAAACCTGATAAGAGTGGGTCGCATGGTATGTATACCATGACAGCGGTTTATGAGTTCTTAGTTCAACTGTTGATAGATATAAGAAAGGAGCGAGGAGGAAAAGATTGTTGGTTAAACTTGACTTCTTATGTAAATCCTAGTCCATGGTTTTTACAGTGGGTCAATAGTTTATGGATTCAAATATCTCAAGATGTAGGGTTTACAGAGAATGCAGGTAATGATATCAATCGTATGATTACTTACCGAGATATTCAGTATCAAGAATTTTTGGAAAAACGTGAAATACAGTTACCTATGTGGTCGCTTTATAATCATGAACCAATCTATGCTGTCAGTGCAAATACCTGGTACATGGATCACCAAATGTTTGCATCAATACCAGATTTTGAAGCTTATCTATTATTTATTTCAACAAGAGGGAATGCTTTTTGGGAGTTTCACTATTCTTTTGATATGTTTGATGAAGAACGCTGGAAAGCCAATGCTCGTGCCGTCAAATGGATAGAGGAGAATTATCAAACACTAAAATATAGTAAAAAAATAGGAGGAAGTCCTGAAAAATTTGAAATTTATGGTTATAAGTGTCACAATCAGAAGACTTCTACTGAAATTTTCTCTCTGAGAAATCCTGCTCAGATTAAACAAAAAATAAAAATAGAGAATCTTTCGATAGAGAATTTTACCAGAGTAATTGGAGATTTTACTATTCAAGAAGATGAGATAGAATTGGCACCGTACTCTATCGTGATACTGAAGAAGTAAAGAAAAAATTGTGAGGTAGAGATGACGATTTATATTAATAAGGACGAGACCGTTTTTCATTTGGAAATGAAAGATAGTAGTTATATTTTTAGAATTTTAGAAAATGGGGAACTTCAACATCTATATTTTGGGAAAAGGATTCATGTCAAGGAAAATTATAACCAATTGATGGCCTATGAAAAAAAGAGGATTTGAAGTATCTTTTTCTGAAGAATTTGAGGATATTCAACAGTCTATGATACAAAATGAATATTCTTCATACGGGAAAGGAGATTTTCGGCATCCAGCTTTTCAAGTTCAAGGAATGAATGGTAGTAGGATAACGACACTAAAATATCAAGGTTTTGAACTTGAAAAAGGGAAGAATCGTCTTAACTCTCTACCTTCAACATTTGATGATATTGGTCAGTGTGCGGAAACATTAACGATTATTTTAACAGATTCCATATTAGATTTAACTGTTAGACTAAATTACACAATTTTTCCGGAATACAATGTCTTAGTTAGAAATACGGAATTTTTAAATAATAGCAATAATAAGTTGACTCTTTTGAAAGCAATGAGCTTACAGCTAGATCTACCTGATAGTCAATATGACTTTATTCAATTTTCTGGAGCATGGCTGAGGGAACGTCAGTTATATAGAACTTCGCTTAGACCAGGTATTCAAGCAATAGATAGCTTGAGATACTCATCAAGTCCTCAGCAAAATCCTTTCTTTATGCTATCAAGGAGGGAAACTACAGAGCATAGTGGTGAGGTTTATGGTTTTAACTTTATCTATTCTGGAAATTTTCAAAAATATGATTGAAGTTGACCATTTTTGACACACTTCTAGAGTAACGGTAGGAATAAATCAGTAGAATTCCGTTTTTATTAAATCCCTAGAAACGTTTTGTGACACCAGAAGCAACTGCGACCTATTCTGATCAGGGCATGAATCAGATGAGCCAACAACTATCAGATTTTTATCGACATCATTTAGTCAATCCTAATTTTTCTCAAGCTAGTCGTCCTATAATACTCAATAGTTGGGAAACATTTTATTTTGACTTGAGTACAGAAAAATTTTTAGATTTAGCAAAAGGCTGCTAAGATTTAGGGATAGAATTATTTGTACTGGATGATGGTTGGTTTGGTCATAGGAAAGATGATAAAAGTTCTCTGGGTGACTGGGTAACAGATAGAAGTCGCCTTCCTGAAGGTATTGGATTTCTTGCAGATGAAATTCACAAAATAGGTTTACAATTTGGTTTTGTGGTTTGAGCCTGAAAAATGATTTCTATTGATAGTGATTTGTACAAGGATCGTGCCGATTGGACTATCCATTTGTTAGACAGAGAGAAGTCAGTAGGAAGAAATCAATATGTGTTGGATTTGACGAGACAGGAAGTTGTTGATTACCTTTTTGATTCTATTTCTAAAATCATAATCGAAACAAATCTGGATTATATCAAATGGGATATGAATCGTCATATAACAGATATTTATAGTATTGAACTTGATTCTGAACAGCAGATGGAATTTGGTCATCTATATATCTTAGGTCTTTATCAGTTATTAGATCGTTTAATAACTAAGTTCCCTTCAGTTCTATTTGAATCTTGTTCTTCAGGTGGTGGACGTTTTGATTTAGGACTTATGTATTATGCACCGCAAGCGTGGACGAGTGATGATACGGACCCGATAGAAAGATTGAAAATTCAGCATGGAACTTCTTATGGATAGTTCTCCATCAATGATGACAGCCCATGTTTCTATTTCTCCAAATGAACAAAGTGGAGAGACAAACGAGTTTGGACACTAGGACAAATGTAGCTTATTTTAGTTCTTTCGGTTATGAATTAGATGTTACGAGATTGTCGGTAGAAGAAAAAGAACAAGTGAGAGAACAAATTCAGTTTTATAAAAAATATCGTTCATTGTTTCAATATGGGGATTTTTATAGGATAAACAGTCCTTTTAGTTGTGATTCTGCTAGTTGGCAAGTTGTTTCAAAGAATAAATGCCAGTCGATTTTACTGTATGCTCAATTGAATAGTAAGTTGAACCCAGGTTATACAAGAGTTTATTTTAGTGGTTTAGATAAAGATAAATGCTATTCCGTCTCTGGATTTGATGAGTTCTTTTATGGAGATGAATTAATGAATGCTGGAATAAAAGTCAGTTTAAGTAATTTAGCACTATGTGTTCCAGAATATCTTACAAAATTATTTGTTATTGAGGAAGTTGTATGTAAATTATGTAAATAATGAGGAAATAAAATGGAAAATAAAAATAGCAAAACAGATTTTTAATAGCTACAGCTGTTTTAACAAGTTTTTTAGGAAGTAAATTGGTTTATGCAGATGTAGTCCAAAGTAATTCTAATGACAGAGCTAGTACTGAAACTGCTAGAGTAACAGGGAATAACTTAAGAAAACCAATTACTAAAGATCAAGAAACTGATACGGAGACGACATATCTTTCAGATATGGATTGGTCTTCTGCAACTCATGGTGATGTAGATAAAACAAAAACAGTACAAAAAGATGCTCCATTTACAACAGGAAATAAAGGAGAACATACTAAAATTTCATTGCTTACTTCTGACAATAAAGTTAAGTATTTTGATAAAGGAATAGGGACAGTCGCAGATTCCCCGTCTGTAATCAGCTATGATATTAGTGGTCAAGGATTTGAAAAATTTGAAACTTATATAGGAATTGATCAAAGTGCTAATAGTTCTAGAGCAGACCACGCAGTAGTGGATAAAATAGAAATAGAAATAGATGGAGAAGTAGTTTATTCCAGTAATGTAACTAATCCAGATGGATTCAGATATAATACCCAGGCACAATTTATTAGTGTGACAATTCCACAAAACGCTAAAAAAATATCCTTAAAATCATTCTCAGGAGAACATACATGGGGTGATGAAGTTGTATTTGCTGATGCTAAACTTATTAAAAACTGTTAGTACTCAAACTATAACTCCAGATCTTCTTAATAAAGGAATTAATGGAGGAGTATATCTTTCTGATTTAGAATGGGTTGATGCTACTCATGGTGATGACGATAAATCAAAAACAGTTCAGAAAGATAAACCGTTTACACCTGGTAATAACGGTGCAAATAAAATAAAATTATTAATTGACGGGAAGGAAATAGAATTTAATAAAGGATTGGGAACTGTAGCAAGTAACCCGTCTAGTATAAAAATATGATGTTTCGAGTGCTAATGTTACAAGATTTATTTCCTATGTCGGAATTGATAGGAGCGCCAATCATTTAAATTCAGATTACGCAGATATTCAAAAAGTTTGAAGTTGTTGCGGATGGTAAAGTCATTTTACTCATCAGATTCAAAAATATCCGAAAGGAATTAAGTATGATACATCAGCATTTCTGGTTGATGTTGAAATTCCAAAAGAGATACACAGACGATAGAACTTAAATCATATTCAGGAAAAACATACATGGGCTGACGGAAATTGGTTTTTAGGTGGAGCCATGTTTATGGCAAATGGTAAATTTAAGAATCCTAATGATTGGTCAGAAGTTGATAAACGTCGTGAAATTAATAATGAACATCCGTTACTTATGATGCCTTTATATGCTAACGGAGAAGAGTTTAACCAAGGGAAATATACTTTTTGGGGAGGAGATACATTAACAGGTAAGTGGGAGAATATACCAGATGACTTAAAACCATATACTGTTATACAGTTACATCCAGATGATCTTCCTAAAAGAGATGGAGCTGCTAGAGATTTTTATGAACATATGTTAGAAGAAGCAGCGAAATATGTAAATCCTAAGACTGGAAAAAATGAACCAATTCCAGTTATTCTGACGGTTTACACTGCAGGTAATATGCCTTATTATACTTCGGCACATTGGTTAAGTACCAGCTGGATTGATAAAATGTATCAAAAATATCCAAATTTGCATGGTATTTTCAGTACAGAGAATTATTGGATTTGGGCAAATGATATTGAAAATAAGGCGGCAGATTATTTAAAAGTATCAGCTAAAAATGGAGGATATTTTATATGGGCTGAACAAAATAATGGTTCTGCAATAGAAAAAGCATTTGGAAAAAACGGTAAGATAGCATTTCAGAAATCTGTTGATAAGTACTGGAAGAACCTTATTTTTCATGTTCAAAAATACACCTGCTGCCGAGGAAATGAGTTCAACTACAGAAAGTTATATGAAGGACTTTGGCTATCAAATCATACTTATCAATGGGGTGGTTTGATGGATACTTGGAAGTGGTATGAGACAGGTAAATGGAAACTGTTTTGCAACTGGTAATATCGGAAAAGTCAAGGAGATAGACAATGGTTGACTGAACCAGGAGTCTATGCTAGGAGAAGAGGCTTTAGGGGTTTACCTTAATGGAGGTGTAGTTTATAATTTTGAACATCCAGCTTATACCTATGGTGTAAATAATAAAGAAAGCTTACTCTTTAGCTGAAGTAATAAAAGAATTTTTAGATATGTAATAGCACATCCAGCACCATCTAAAGAAAAGGTACTTGAGGATACAAAAGTATTCATACATGGAGACTATTCAAATAAAGGAAAATGGTAAGTTCTTTGTAAACGTAAATACTGATAGAGAACAAACTCCATTATACATGACTGGTCGTTATAATGTTATTCCAGCTATTCCGGGTATTTTTAAAAACAGATAAATTGAAAAAGAGTCTGTTTCTGGTAATCGTATTCAGATTAAGGAGATCACTTCCCAGAATTTAGCTCTACTCAGGCTAGAAAAGAATACTTGAATAAGCTGTATCCTACGAATTATGAAGGAGATATCTTTGCTCAGAAATTAGATAATAGATGGTTTGTCTATAATTATAAGGTAAATGAGAATGTTAAACAGACTGGAAAAATTAAAATTTAATTCTTTAGAAATGGATGTTGAATTTGAACCTCATACCTATGGTATTTTTAGAGAGAATAAGTAATGGATTGAAAGTGAATTTAAATAATTTTAGAACAAATAAAGATTCACTATGGTCTAATGCTCCAAAGATGCAAATCAGGCAGGAAACTACCACAATTGACCAAAAAGGTGCGATTAAGTGGATTGATGAACATTATCTCAAAGATACTCAGTTTGGAGAGAAAAGGTTTACAAAGATAGTATTAAGAGGTATAGATAAACTTCTACTATTCGATTCATTAACAGGAACAAATAATTCCTATGATCAGCCATCTCTCAATTTTGATCAGGAAAATCATACTGTTACTATTACCATTAACAGTAACGGAAATCTTGAATTCGAACTTCATTTTAGAAAGGATGAGTTTATGTCTCAAGATGAAAAATTAATTCGTGAACTAGATTTGTGATGTTTGTCATAAGATGTGGCAACTTGGTTGGGTTGCTGCAAACGATAGGAATGTATCATGTTCGATTAGATGAGGATACCATTATTGCAACTCCTACTGGCATCAGCAAGTTTTGTACTCCAGAAAAGCTGGTGAAGTTAAATCTCAAAGGAGATATTTTAGAAGCAGAAGGTAATTACCGCCCTTCTAGTGAAATTAAAATGCACATTCGTTGTTACGAAGAACGTGAGGATGTCCGTGCGGTTGTTCACGCGCATCCACCGATTGCAACAGGATTTGCTCTTGCACATATTCCCTTTTAGATGCTTATTCACTAATTGAGAGCGCGATTGTGGTTGGGGCAATTCCTATAACTCCATTTGGAGTTCCGTCTACAATGGAAGTGCCAGAAGCAATTACACCTTATCTACCAGATCATGATGTCATGCTATTAGAAAATCATGGAGCTCTGACTGTCGGAAGCGATGTCATTATCAGCATACTACCGTATGGAAACTTTAGAATTAGTAGCAAAAACAACCTTCCATGGAAGAATGTTACTGTCTACAAAAGGTATTGAAGAACAAGAAATTGCTCGTCCGACTTTAGAACGTCTATTCTCAATGCGAGAAAATTATAAGGTTACAGGTCGTCACCCAGGCTACCGTAAATATAATGGCGATGGTAGTATAAAAGAAACAGAAAAATAAGAGGAAAGTATTATGATCCAACATCCACGTATTGGTATTCGTCCGACTATTGATGGTCGTCGTCAAGGTGTACGAGAATCACTTGAAGTACAGACAATGAACATGGCTAAAAGTGTGGCAGATCTTATTTCAAGTACATTGAAATATCCAGATGGAGAACCTGTGGAATGCGTGATTTCTCCATCTACTATTGGTCGTGTTCCAGAGGCTGCAGCTTCACATGAATTGTTCAAAAAATCAAATGTTTGTGCAACAATTACAGTCACACCATGCTGGTGTTATGGTAGTGAAACTATGGATATGTCTCCAGATATTCCTCATGCTATTTGGGGATTTAATGGTACAGAACGTCCAGGAGCTGTCTATCTTGCAGCTGTTCTAGCTTCACATGCTCAAAAAGGTATTCCAGCCTTTGGGATTTATGGAAGAGATGTTCAAGAAGCTAATGATACAGATATTCCAGAAGATGTCAAAGAAAAACTTTTACGTTATGCGCGTGCAGCTCTTGCAACTGGCTTGATGCGAGACACTGCTTACCTATCAATGGGTAGTGTATCAATGGGGATTGGCGGTTCTATTGTAAATCCAGATTTCTTCCAAGAATACTTAGGAATGCGAAATGAGATCGAGTAGATATGACGGAATTTACGCCGTATTGACCGTAGTATGTATGACCCAGAAGAGTTCGAGACGTGCTATGGTTTGGGTAAAAGAACATATTAAAGAAGGAGTTGACCGAAATCGTGAGGATTTGATTCTTTCTAAAGAAGAGAAAGAAAAACAATGGGAATTTGTGGTAAAAATGTTCATGATTGGTCGAGATCTTATGCAGGGAAATCCTCGTTTAGCAGAGCTTGGTTTTGAGGAAGAAGCAGTTGGTCACCATGCTTTAGTAGCTGGTTTCCAAGGTCAACGTCAGTGGACAGACCATTTTCCAAATGGAGATTTTATGGAAACTTTCCTCAATACTCAGTTTGACTGGAATGGTATTCGAAAACCATTTGTATTTGCGACAGAGAATGATTCACTAAATGGTGTGTCTATGCTCTTTAATTATCTATTAACAAATACTCCACAAATCTTTGCTGATGTGCGTACTTATTGGAGTCCAGAGGCTGTTAAACGTGTAACGGGACATACTTTAGAGGGGCGTGCTGCAGCTGGATTCTTACATCTAATCAACTCAGGTTCTTGTACATTGGATGGTACAGGTCAAGCTAGTCGTGATGGCAAACCTGTTATGAAACCATTCTGGGAGTTGGAAGAAAGTGAAGTGCAGGCTATGCTTGAAAACACAGACTTCCCACCAGCAAACCGTGAATACTTCCGTGGAGGAGGATTCTCAACTCGTTTCTTGACGAAGGGGGATATGCCAGTAACAATGGTACGTCTCAATCTTCTAAAGGGGTTGGTCCAGTGCTACAAATTGCAGAAGGTTACACACTTGAACTTCCTGAAGATGTTCACCATACTTTAGATAATCGTACAGATCCAGGATGGCCAACTACTTGGTTTGCTCCACGTTTGACAGGAAAAGGTGCTTTCAAGTCTGTCTATGACGTCATGAATAATTGGGGAGCTAATCACGGAGCCATAACATATGGACACATTGGAGCAGACTTGATTACCTTGGCTTCTATGTTGAGAATTCCTGTCAATATGCATAATGTACCTGAGGAAGATATCTTTAGACCTAAAAATTGGTCCTTATTTGGAACAGATGATTTAGAATCAGCAGACTATCGTGCATGTCAGTTGTTGGGGCCACTACATAAATAAAACTTGTTTATATAGGAGGTGAACTTACGTCCCTCCTATCCTTTTAAAAAGATTTGTTAAATAATTCACAAATAATTGAAAACGAATACAAAAAGTAATATAATGATGTTAAATAGATGGCGCAAAGGCGCAGGAGGAAAATTATATGGCTACATTTTATGTTCCGGCAGTCAACCTTATTGGTAAAGGTGTTGTAAATGAAGTGGGTCCTTATATCAAGGAACTTGGCTATAAAAAGGCACTTTTGGTGACAGATAAGTTTATCGAAAGCAGTGATATTTTACCTAAGGTTTTAAAACCGCTAGATGCAGAAGGAATCGAATATGTCATCTTTAGCGATGTAGAGCCAAACCCTACTTGTAAGAATGTCACAGATGGGGTAGCTGCTTTGGAAGAACATGGATGTGATTTTATCATCAGTCTTGGTGGTGGGTCTCCACAGGATGCAGCTAGTTGTATCTCTATCATGGCTACAAATGGTGGAAAACCACAGGATTATGAAGGACTTCATAAATCTGCTAAAAAAGGCTTGCCAGTTGTGGCTATCAATACAACGGCAGGAACTTCTGCAGAAATCACTATTAACTATGTGATTACTGATGAAGAACGCAAGGTTAAGATGGTAATGGTTGACAAGAATAGCCTTGCCCTTATCTCTGTTAATGACCCTGAATTGATGATTTCAAAACCTCAAGCCTTGACTGCTGCGACAGGTATGGATGCTCTGACTCACGCTGTTGAAGCTTTGGTAACACCTGGTGCTTATGATGTGACCAAGAAATTATCTATCGGAGCAATTGAGCTTATCAAGGAATACCTTCCTCGTGCTGTAGCAAATGGACACGATATTGAAGCGCGTGAAGGTATGGTCAATGCCATCTTCCTTGGTGGTATGAGTTTTAATAATGCTGGTCTTGGCTATGTTCACTCAATGGCTCACCAACTCGGTGCAGTATATAATTTGCCACATGGTGTTTGCTGTGCTATGTTGCTACCAGTTATAGAACGTGAAAATGCTAAACGTGTACCAGAAGCTTTCCGCAATGTTGCTAAAGCCTGGGACTTCATGTAGAAGGTAAATCAGATGAAGAGTGTGCCGATTATGCAATTGCTGAGATTGAGAAGCTTTCTGAGATAGTAGGCATTCCTAAGAAATTGACTGAACTTGGTATTGAAGAAAAAGATTTCGACTTTGAATACCTTTCTAAGAATGCCTTGATTGATGCCTGCGCACCAGGAAATCCATTTATGCCAACCTTAGAAGAAACGATTGAGTTTTATAAAGAGTTGTTTTAAGAAATAATGAGTTTAATTGTGTGCTAACTTAAAAAGATGTAAATAAGTTGTTTAATGGATTGAGTTTTGCATTCTACAATGCTCAATCTTTTTATAAATTAAGATTTAAACAATCGATAGAATGAGATGGATCGCAGTCTCAAGTTTTTAGCAAGTGAAGTAGAATTTTTTTCACAATAAAACGCATAGTATCAAGGATTTTCAAAAATTGATATTATGCATTCTTCTAATTTTTGAGCCTATTTATTCAGCCTTATTTTATTGTGGGAAAAACATTTAATAATTTTGAATGGGTTAATACTCCATTGTAATAGTAACCATTTTTTTATCAATTTTAGCAACAAATGCTAACTTAGCAGAAATAGCTTTTATTCCTAGAATTTTTCTAATTGTAGTTCTTTTTTTCGTTGGGAATAAATCTTAATTTTTTTCTTCTAAGAAAAACATAAATTTTTCGGTATTTTTTTAAGCTACAGAGATATTTATTGCTTTTCATCATCACGAAAAAAATTCTTAAATAAAAAGTCATTAAATTTGTTTTGTACAAGAAATAATTTACATTTTCCATAGTACATTACTAGGTAGTCTTTTTTTCTTCCATTTCCCTTAATTGTAATGATCTTCTAGGTAAATATTTTCTAATGATAGTTTTCTTTGAATCTGGATTTTCACAAGGACAATATTCATTAACGTTTTGAATTGAATTTTGATTTAAAAGTGTGATAGGAATTGAAGGAGTATCTTCCAGGACACGTTCTAACATACGTTCAGCTGAGGTAGGATTAATTGATTCGTAGAAAATTTGTAGTTCTTTTTTGCTTGCTACTGATAGTAGATATTCGCATGTTTTGTCATGAGTTGATTTTGGATATGCTGACAAGAAAAATCCCATTGTTATTTTCTTTTATAGCTAGTTGTACCTTGTGACAATCAGGGCAAAAGCAACTTGCCTTTGTATTTTTCTCTTGTGTGAAACTTGTCTTGATAAAATTCTGTTTCTAGTTCATGGAGCTCTAGGTAATGTTTGTTGTAAAGACAACATTGGTATTTATTTGTTTCAGACATAGTAATTCCTTTCTATTTGTATATCAGTAGTATACCTATGTTTATTATTGTTATTGTTGTTAATGTTATAGGAAATCCAAAAGAACTAGAAGGGGACTAGTTAGTGGAAGTAAAAATTAAAATTAAAAAGGCTCTAGCCAATATGACTA
>BNJV01001100.1_pt1 | contig 32275 bp, 57 predicted proteins | sample 8540591 | NCBI WGS metagenome assembly BNJV01 (sample SAMD00202457, study PRJDB9452) | human saliva metagenome | host: Homo sapiens | reverse complement strand
GGTCGGCGGATTCGCATTTGAAGTGCAACTTTCCATAACAGAAAAAGGCCGGTATGCGGTAGCATACGGCCTTTGAACTAACCCCCAAATCTTGGACACTCATAAAAGCCTTTTCAGGCACTCTGTGCAAGCTGGGTTCTGTATGCGACAGGACTCAGCTTTTTCAATTTCAAACTGCAACGCTCCCGGTTGTAGTAATCCATATAGTCATCTATCTGCTTCATCAATTCGTCCACCGTCAATTCACCTGCGTTATAGAAACACTCCGTCTTCAACACCGCAAAGAAGCTTTCCATCGGCGCATTGTCCCAACAGTTCGCCTTACGCGACATGCTTTGAACCATGGAATGCTCCGCAAGCAATTCCCTATACCCCGCCGTACGGTACAGCACACCTTGGTCGGAATGCAGCATCGTTCCTTTATCAGTCAGACGGGGTGCGGCTTTTTCGAGCATTTCCTTCACCATTTCGCTGTCGGCTCTGCGGCTCATGGCGTAGGCGACGATCTCGCGGTTGAACAAGTCCAAGATTGGCGAGAGGTACAGTTTGCCGTCCTTCCCTTTGAGTTCGGTAACGTCGGTCAGCCATTTTTCGTTGGGCTTTCGGGCTTTGAACCGGCGTTTGAGGAGGTGTTCCGATATCTCGCCCATGGCGGGATGGCGGTAGCCTTTTTTCGCCCGTATGAGGGCTTTTAGTTCCAACTGCCTCATCAACCGCGCCGCTTTTTTGCGGTTCCAACCCAATGCTGCGGCAATGCGCCTTTGTCCGTAGCGTCCTTTATGCCGCCGGTAGGTTTCGACAAGGAGGGCTTTGTCGGCTGCGTCGGGGTCGGGTCGGTCTTGGTGGTGGTAGTAAAAGCTGCTTTTGGGCAGGTTTGCGATGTGCAGCAGGTATTTGAGCGGGTGTTGCGCCCTCAGTGTTTGGACGGTTTGGCTTTGTCCTTTGCGGTCTGCTTTTGGCTGAGGGCTTTTAACTCCTTTAGGTAGGCGATCTCTGCGCGCATATAGCACAACTCTTCGATAAGCTCTGCCTGTGTTTTTTCTTGGTCGGGTTTATCTGCGATGAAGGGGTTTTTGCGGTGTTCGGTCATGGTTTTGGATTGGGGATGTTCGAGTGCGCCGATACCGCCTTCTTGATAGGCGCGTATCCATCGTCGCAGGTGGGTTCGGGAAATGCCGTAGTGGTCTGCGGTACGCTGTTGGCTGCGTATATGCAGGTAGTGGAGTACGGCTTGGTATTTGAAGTGTAATGTATATTTGCTCATAAAAAAACTGCACCTTGTGAGTTGGAGGGGATGTCCAACTTTTGGGGTGCAGTTCACTTTCCTGCAAGAAAGATTGCCATGAGCTACACACAACTGGAGACCTTTGCAAAAGCCCTCCTCCCGACAACCGAAATCCCAACACAGTTTTTTTCGGCTGTTTCCGCCCCAATCACTCCTTAATTCTACCCAAACGCCCCCTTAATCCTCCCCGGATACCCGATAATCAGGCATCCGGGCCGCCTTTTAGGCGGCAACAGGCACACTTAGCCTGTTAGCCGCTTTCAACAGGTTCAAACACATCGCCTTCAGATGGCTTTGCGCACTCACTTTGAGCAGACCAAAATAGGCTGCCCGGGCGTAGCGGAATTTACGGTGCAGCGTACCGAAGCTTTGTTCGACCACATAACGGGTCTTCGACAAATATCGGTTACGTTTGGTTTGCGCTTCCGTCACGGGCATCTTTGTCCTTACTCGGTGTGGTTTGGCCGCTGACTTGTCCTTCTTCATCGACTTCTATGGCCTGACGCTGTTTGCTGCCGGCGGTCTGAATAATGGTGGCGTCAACGACGGCGGCGGATGCTTTCTCTACTTTTAGGCCTTTTTCGGCCAGTTGGCGGTTAATCAGTTCCAGCAATTCGGACAGGGTGTCGTCTTGCGCCAGCCAGTTGCGGTAGCGGCATAAGGTGCTGTAATCGGGGATGCTCAGTTCGTCAAAACGGCAAAACAGGTTGAAATCGATGCGGGTGATGAGGCTGTGTTCGAGTTCGGGATCGGAGAGGCTGTGCCATTGTCCGAGCAGGACGGCTTTGAACATGGACAACAGGGAATAGGCGGGACGGCCGCGGTGGTCTCGAACGTAACGGGTTCTTTGACGATTCAGGTACTGCTCGATCGGTTGCCAATCAATCACCTGATCCAACTTCAATAGTGGGAAGCGGTCGATGTGTTTTGGCAATCATGAGCTGTGCGGTTTGCTGGAAGAAGGTGCTCATGGAAAATCCCCTAAATGTCTTGATGGGAATTTAGGGGAATTTTGCAAAGGTCTCAGGCCGTCCGAATCCAGTCCGGAGTCGGACGGCCTTTGTGGCGGGCTGCAATACTGCCTTAGTGTCGCAGTGAGAAGGCTCGTTATTGGAAACGACTGCCTTGCTGGCGCACTATGCCGACTACGTCCCCGCCAAATAGCGCGTTGACATCCGTTTCGTCAAATACGTATTTAGTGTGGCAAAAGTCGCAATCGATTTGGATACTGCCTTGTTCGGCAACAATACCGCCAACTTCTTCTCCGCCTAACATAAGCAGCATATCGCTGACTTTGCCGTGTGAGCAGGTGCAGGCAAATTCGATACTTTCGGGATCGAAAACCCGTGGAGGGGTTTCATGATAGAGCCGATAGAGAACGTGTTGTGCGTCTAGGGTGGTTAGCTCTTCCGGTGTCAGAGTTTGGGTCAGTGTGCTGATGAGTTCCCATGATTCGGTGTCCAGTTCTTCTTCGGGCAGACGTTGTACCAGCAATCCTCCACTGACATGATCTGAAGCGGTGAGAACGATGTGGGTATCGAGTTGCTCGGAACGTTTGATATAGTTCATGAGCATTTGGGCGATATTGTCGCCTTCAAGCGGGACAACGCCTTGCCAAGGTTCAGCATCTTTGGGTTGATGTGTAGTACGAAAACGCTGTTGCTGCCCAAAAAGGTCGGTCAGGCTTTCGTCATCACGGATGTCGGCGGTTTCATCCCAGCGGGCGGTAGCGCGAACGGTGTTGTCAGATGTGGCTTCGACCACAAGCATTTTCAGACGACCTTGTCCTTGTACTTGGACAATGAGCGTACCTTCGTTTTTAAGGTTGCTGGAGAAAGTGCACCTGCAGCGAGGAGTTCGCCCTATGCCCGGCGGATGGCGGCAGGGTAGTGTTTTTGTCCGGCGATGTGTTCCCACACGTTTTCAAGGCGGACGTGCAGACCGCGCACAGGCATATCGTCAAAAGATGAAACGCGTGCGGATATCGGCATGGTTGATGTCGGTTTGCGGCATAAATTCCTCTGTTTTTCTGAATGATGGGTTGACGGCTATATGGTTGCGCTTGCAGAGAAATCAAGGGACTTTATAATCTGTCTTGCGTTCTTAACCTTTTGCTTTTTAATCGCCATGTTCTACCTCTACCAATCCAACCGCCTCGAATCGCTAGCCGCCCTGTTTGCCGGAATCAAAGGGTCAGGCCGCTTGAGTCTGCTTTGGCGGCGGAACAGATTGTGGTGCAGAGTCAGGGGATGCGGCGTTAGTTTGAGCGTGTATCTGGCGCGCGAACTGGGGGTGGCGGCGAATTTGCAATTCAGCCTGCCGGCAGGTTTGACGTGGCAGTTGATGCAGAAGCTGATTCCCGATATTCCCGCGCTCAGTCCGTTTTTCGCCGGAGGTGATGCGCTGGCGGCTTTTGGATTTGTTCCGTAGCGAGCGTTTTCAGACGGCCTCTGAATTTGAAAAATGTCCGCTCTGTCTTGCAAAAGCTATTTGGGCAGCGGCGAGTCGGCAGATTATCAGTTGGCGGGGCAGTTGGCGGATATTTTCGACCAGTATCTGGTGTACCGGCCGCAGTGGATTGATGCCTGGCAGGAGGGCAAACTTCTGGGGCTGGGCGAGGACGAGGTCTGGCAGGCGCAGCTTTGGCGGTATTTGGACGACGGCAACCAATGCGCGCCGCACCGTGTGGCGTTGTGGGAAAAGCTGCTGTCGTCTTTGGATAAGGCGCACCTGCCCGAACGGTTTTTCGTGTTCGGCATTTCGACGATGGCGCCGATGTATTTGCAGCTTTTGCAGCAAATTTCGGAACATTGCGATGTGTTTGTGTTCGCGCTCAATCCGAGCGGGCAGTATTGGGGCAATGTGATTGAGGCGGCGCAGCTTTTGAAGGGCGGCGACGATGCGGATTTGTCGCAAACTGGGCATCCGCTGTTGGCGTCGCTGGGCAAGCAGGGGCGTGATTTTTGATTTTTCTGACGGAAATCGGCTTGGAGGAGCAGCCTGTGTTTGAAGAAGTTTCAGACGACACGCTGCTGCACTGCCTGCAAAACGATATTCAAAACCTGCGGATGCCGTACCACGGGCAGGCTACGCACTCTGAACACAGCCGCGCGGATTTGCTGGACGACGGCTCCGTCCGTATCGTGTCGGCACACAGCCCTCTGCGCGAATTGCAGATTTTGAAAGATAAGCTGTTGCGGATTCTGCACGAACATCCTGACTGGCAGCCGCACGATAGTGCCGTTTTGACGCCGAACATCGAACCGTACAGCCCGTTTATCGAAGCGGTGTTCGGGCAGGCGCAGGGTGGGGCGCAGGCTTTGCCGTATTCGGTGTCGGACGTGAAAACTCAGCCGCCGTCAGCCGCTGCTTTACGCGCTGGAGCAGACGCTGGATTTGTTGGAAAGCCGGTTTGAAGTCGATAAAGTGCTGCCGCTGTTGGAAAGAGGTTTGGTGCTGCGCCGTTTCGGGCTGACGGCGGACGATTTGCCGCTGCTGCACGACACCATTGCCGAGTTGAACGTGCATTGGGGTTTGGACGGAACGATGCGCGGCGCGGCGGACAATCTGTTCACTTGGCAGCAGGCATTGGAACGCATCGTGTTGGGTTGGATGCTGCCCGACGACGGCAGCCCGCTCTGGCAAAACGTCAGCGCGTGGCACGGCGATGTTAACCGCCTTGATGTGTTCGGCCGCTTTGCCGCCTTCATCCGCACGCTGTCGCGCCTCGCCGCCGAGTGGCGCAAACCCGCAGTGGCGGAAGAATGGACGGAACGCTGCCGCGATTTGGTGCAGTCGTTGTTCCTGCCCGACGCCGACGACCAATACGCCTTGCAGCAGTTCGAGCAGGCATTGGCAAAATGGCAGGAAGAAACCGCGTTGGCAGGCTTTCAGCGGCACTTTGCCGCAACACACCGTCATCCGCCACATCCGCCGCTTTTTAGGCAGCGAAAGCCAAGCAGGATTTCTGCGCGGCGGCATCACCTTTTGCAGCATGGTGCCGATGAGGAGCCTGCCGTTTAAAGTCATCTGCCTGTTGGGGCTAAACGACGGCGATTTCCCGCGCAACACCAAAGCCGCCGTGTTCGACCTGATTGCCAAACACCCGCAAAAAGGTGACCGCGCCCGCCGCGACGACGACCGCTACCTTTTCCTCGAAGCCATCATCAGCGCGCGCGACATCCTTTATCTTTCCTACGTCGGTCGCAGCATCCGCAACGACGACGAACTCGCCCCGTCCGCCCTTGTCAGCGAACTCATCGACACCATCGCCGCCATGACCGGACGGCGCAGCAAAGAGCTTGCGGAACACTGGGTCGAGCAACATCCCCTGCAACCGTTCTCACACCGCTATTTCATCGCAGACAAAATTTCAGACGACCTCTTCAGCACGCGGCAGGACTACGCCGAAGCCCTCAACCGCCCGCGCGAACAGGCGCGTCCGTTTTTCAGCGAAGCCCTCGAAGAAAAACAGCCCCGCACCGACCGTCTGGCGGGACGACTTCATCCGCTTCTGGAAAAAATCCCGTCAAAGCATGGCTGCAGCAAACCCTAGGGCTGGCGCGAACCCTACCGCGACGAAGCATGGGAATCCGCCGAACCCTTCGAGCCGCAACGCGCCGCCAAAATCGCCGCCGCCTACCTTGATGCCCGCCGCCATAACCAAGACTTTCAAGAAACCGCCGTCCGCCTCGACGCCGAAAAGCCTGTTGCCCGCCGGTGAATTGGGTAAATTGTGGCAGCAGAATTTCCAAGCAGCCGCCAAAACGCATCGACAGCGCATTGCTGCAAAGCCCCCAAACTGCCGCCCTTCGCCTACGAAATACAGTTCGACAGGCAAACCCTGCAAGGCAGCCTCAGCAACCTTTACCAATGCGGCCAAGTGTTCTACCTCGACCGCAAACCCAACGCCCTGCAACGCATCGCCCTCCTGCTCGAACATTTTAATCTTTTGCGCGGTGGAATCTCAGACCACCGAAACCCGCCAAACCCATATCGTTCAGCCTGAAGAAACAACGACTTATCCTGAAATTTCTGGCGACACGCGCAGCAAATGCTGCAAAAAAATGGCTGACGTTCTTCAACCTTGGACAAACGCGCCCGCTGCCTTTCTTTGCCAAAACCAGCCTCGCCGCCGCCGAAGCCTACGGCAAAAAACAGAACTGGGAAGATGCCCTGAACAAAGCCAAGGAAAGCTATCACGGCAACAAAGTCAGCAAAGGCCAAAAAGACTATACCGAAGTTGCCTTAGTGTTCGGCAACGAAGACATTGAGCCGGTGGAAGGGGCGTTGTTTCGAAAGGATTGGTGGAAGAACTGCTGATACCGCTGCTGGACGCGGTAAATGAAGAATCGTCGGATGCGGCATAGAAACCGGAAATCAGAAGAGGCCGTACCACAGGCAGGCTGCACACTCTGAAAACGCAAAAGGAGCAAATGATGTTGAAACATTTTATCGCGATCGCTGTCGCCGTTTTATTGAGTCAAACGGCGTATAGCCAAGCCAAACCGAGATCAGCCATGTACACCGACTACACCGCCATTGTTGAAGATAAATGCGCCATCGCGGCAGACGGCGGCAGCATGATGCTGACCGTGCGCAACGCGGCAGGCAAGGAAACGGTTTTCTTTATCAACCGCGGTTTCGATGTCAAAAATACGCCTAAGTACAACCAAGTCCGTGATGACAAAGGGCATAAACTGAGCGACAGCGAGAAACAGCAGTTGTTTGCGCACTTGAAGACTTTAAAAACAAGGTGCAGCAGCGAGGACTGTGCCGAGTTTGTGGATTCGTTTGTCAGGTAAGCCGCATATCGTTTCGGCTGGCGTTGCTGGTTTTCAGACGACCTTTGGCTTCAAGAACTTATGTGATAAACGAAATCCGGTTTCAGGGACGCGGGTTTATATGGCCCGCCATTTCCAATGCGGTGGCAACGGCGGTCATGAGGCTGCCTGAGTCTGCTTTGTCCGTTCCGGCAAGGTCGAGGGCGGTACCGTGATCGACCGAAGTGCGGATAAAGGGCAGTCCGAGCGTGACGTTGACGCCTTGCCCGAAGCCCGCGTATTTGAGCGTGGGCAGCCCTTGGTCGTGATACATTGCTAAAACGGCATCGGCGTCTTTGAGTAAAAAGGGCTGGAACACCGTATCGGCGGGATACGGGCCGCGTGCGTCTATGCCTTCACTTTGCAGCTGCTTGAGCGCGGGGATGATGATGTCGATTTCTTCATGGCCGAGATGGCCGTTTTTCGCCTGCGTGCGGATTCAGTCCGGTCACTAGGGATGCGGGGGCGGGCGATGCCGAATTTGTCGCGTAGGTCGGCGTGAGGATGCGGGTCACGGATTCGACCAGCGGGCGGGTAATGGCGGCGGCGATGTCTTTGAGCGGAAGGTGGGTAGTGACAAGCGCCACCCGCAATCCGCCGCCCGCGAGCATCATGACGACTTGTTCGGTTTGGCTTTTTTCGGCGAGGTATTCGGTGTGGCCGCTGAAGAAATGGTCGCTGGCGTGTCCGTCGTTGATGACGCCTTTGTGCAGCGGTGCAGTAACCATGCCGTCGAAGAGGTCGTCTGAAATGCCTTGATAGGCAGCGTCCAGCAGTTTGAGGACGTAGGCGGCATTGGCGGGATTGAGTTTGCCCGCTTGGCAGGGCGCGGCTAAAGGAATGTGCAACACTTCCAATATGCCGCGTTCGGGCTTGCCGCCCTGCGGGTCGAAATCTTGCAGGGTGATGGTTTTGCCCTAATTGTTCGGCACGGCTTTTGCAGCAGATTTTGTCGCCCAACACGATGCAGCGGCACGGCAAATCGGCAAACGCCAAATCCAAGCAGATATCGGGGCCGATGCCGGCAGGTTCGCCCGAAGTCACGGCTAAAACAGGTAAAGTCATGCGGATTCCTTATGGAATGAATCTGTTGCAGAAAAATGAAAACAGCGTTGTACGGTATTGATTGAGGTCGTCTGAAAAGTATTCAGACGACCTTTTTGCTACTCGCCCGCATCAGGCTGCGGTAGGCATTTTGTTTCAAAACAAGCACCAGCCAGCCGAGTACAGATGCGGTCGGGTAAAACCACAGCATCCGATTTCCGCCAAGCGGCAGGGATAAGCGTCAGCATACATGCCAGTACGCCGAGACCCAAAAGGCGTCCAAAATATCATCCGTTCGGTATAGTCGGCGCACCGCTGCGGCAGCGTCAGCATCCAAACCAGTGCGGAGGCGAATGAAGCGGCTGCTCTGATAGGGAAGGATGCGTTGGGCGAACAAGGTACCAGCAGGAACTGCGCCTGTTTTTGACAGATGGGGATGGAACGACCGCAGATGCAGATTGGCGTTGAACCACAACAATATCATCAAAGCCGTCAGGATAAGCAATACCGAGTTGCCCGCCGTTTTGCTCCAAATGTTTGTTTAGCACATTGATTATCGGAAACATGGACATCAATGACAAATTGACCGTCAGACCGCCGACAATACTCCGTTCGCTTTTGATGTAGGAGAAAAAGGTACACCATGAATATATCCATGCGAGTACGGTCAGCAGGAAGAACATTACCGAACCGTTCGGGGTCAGGCACACGGCGGTCATCACGACAGGCAATACGAAAGCGCGTACAATCGCCGCTTTTTTAAACACAAAAGTCGCCGTGAAGAGTTTGTAGAGAGATGGCAGCCATGTGAAAAAAATATACTTCGGCAGACATTGACCAAGAAACACAAGAGCGCCAGCGTGAGGGTGGAGACGAGGGCCAACGAATAATACGCCTCGATATAGGCGGATAAAGCGTCATCGGCTGCCGCTGTAAACATGGCGACGAATATCGCCACAATCGGCAGCACAATCCGCATCTGCCGCCATGATTGCGCTTTCTGTAAAACAGACGTCAGTTTCGTCTTGCGCCTCATCAGCGCCGTGCGTACGGATGGCGATATTTCTTCCTGTAAAGCCGTATTCAGGAAAAACGCATTCACCGTTGCCCGCATATCGCGCCCCTTGCTCGGTCAGGCGGTTCAAGCTGTGCAAGAGCGGGAATTTGCCATTGGCGTTGTCAGATAAAACTTCTGCCGCATTGATGCAGTCATAAACCCACTCCAGCTCGTCCGTGCTCATACGGTGGAGAACTTCGCGGCTCTCGTGCCAGCGGAAATAAGACGCCCATTGCGCCCATACGATGATATTCGAAATATACCGATCGCGCAGAAAATCCAAAAAATCCCAAGCAATATATTCCGATTCGCCCAAAGGCAGCCGGTCCAATAAAGCGCGGATGTCGGGCCAGGAGCGTTCCAACGCCTCACTTTTCCCTTCATCTTGAATGCGTCCGATTTCCGCCAAAATATAATCCGCATCTACGCCATCGTATCCATGGTATGAATAAGCCTCGGCAGTTGCGCCGCTATATCCGTAGGGGTCGTCTGAAACATCAGTTTCTTCAATACGGTCTGTTTCTGCGTCTTTCCATGTATCGTACGGATAGGCTTGGGTCGACTCATATGCCGCCGCCCCGTTAACATATTCGGTATGTTCATCAGGGTCGTCTGAAACATCCGCCTCATCGTTATCGGCATGATCCCAAGACCAATCGTCTGCGTCCTCTTCCTCATCGATGTAGGGCGCACGCGCCAAAGCCTCATCAAATGCCTCGCGCAGCCGCTGATATCCCTCCGCGTCATCGTCCGGACGTGTCGATTTCAACAGCTTCGCATAAAGCGCGCCTGATGGCACGTTCGTCACCGGTAGGCGCAATGTGCAGAATTTCCCAGCAATCCATAGATTTCCTTGTTGTGGTATGAGCAGCGGCAAGTCATCAAGTATACAGCCTGGCTTGGTTCAAATTCAAAGGAAACGATACCGATATCGGCAGAACACAACGCCACTTGCCTTCAAAATATAGTGGATTAACTTTAAACCAGTACGGCGTTGCCTCGCCTTAGCTCAAAGAGAACGATTCTCTAAGGTGCTGAAGCACCAAGTGAATCGGTTCCGTACTATCTGTACTGTCTGCGGCTTCGTCGCCTTGTCCTGATTTAAATTTAATCCACTATACCGTTAAAAAGGTCGTCTGAAACCCGATTCCGTTTCAGACGACCTTGTTATTCAAATCCCGTTATTCGTATTTTTCGCAACGGATGGCAGAGTCTTCGCAGAACATCGCCGAAGTTTCCGCATTGCAGGCGGTGCCGGACGGCGCAGCGCGCTTCCCATTTGTTTTTTCCCCCGAAGCCTCAAACAACTTCTGGAACGGCTTGACGCTGCACACATAAACCCGATTCGGGTTGTACTATTTTGACTTGGAAAGGCGTTTTTCCAATTTACTGATACGGGCTTCCAAAGCCTCTATCCGCTCATCCTCTCCGATGCCAGAACGCGCCTCCTGTACGGCAATCAAAGCCTCAATACGTGCCAGATCCGCAGCTAACCGCGCCAGTTCCGTTCCCATCTCAGCCTGTGCTGATTCCAACCGAGCCTGTTTGGCAGCCAAAGCCGAACTCTGAACATCCCGTTCGGTAACCGAAGCCGCATTAGCAGCAGGCAAAAACAGCGGCAAGCAACAGGGCAAGAAAAAGATTTTTCATGGTATATCTCTACGACAGTTAAAAAACGGCATATTATATAGAAAACCCATATTGAATCAGCAGGCATTACCTTACTTTGTCTGGATTTAAAGAGAATTTACCGAAACGCAGACAGAAATGCGACAAAGACGCCTCTGCCCGCCGCCGCTTCCTTTTTCAGACGACCTTATACCCATTTCAAGCAAAAAAACGTTAAAAATTCCGCCATTAATCCATCCGACAGCAGCAAAAACATGAGCGCACAAATCCTCGCCGTCGCCAACCAAAAAGGCGGCGTCGGCAAAACCACCACCACCGTCAACCTCGCGGCATCGCTCGCCTCCAAAAGGCAAACGCGTCCTCGTCATCGACCTCGACCCGCAAGGCAACGCCACCACCGGCAGCGGCATGAGACAAAGCCCGCCTCGAAGAAGGCGTGTACCAAGTCGTATTGGGCGATGCCGACATCAAAACCGCCGTTGTCCGCAGCGGGGACGGCAGCTACGACGTACTCGGCGCCAATCGCGCGCTTGCCGGTGCCGAGATCGAGCTGGTGCAAGAAATCGCCCGCGAAATCCGCCTCAAAAAAACGCCCTGCAAACCGTCGAAAAACGACTACGACTTCGTCCTCATCGACTGCCCCCTTCACTGACCCTGCTCACGCTCAACGGACTCGTCGCCGCCAACGGCGTCATCGTCCCCATGTTGTGCGAATACTATGCCCTAGAAGGCATCTCCGACCTTATCGCCACCGTGCGCAAAAATCCGTCAGGGCAATCAACCCGCGCCTCGACATCACCGGCATCGTCCGCACCCTCTACGACAGCCGCAGCCGCCTCGTCGTCGAAGTCAGCGAACAGCTTTTCCAACATTTCGGCAACCTGATGTTTCCAAACCGTCATCCCCGCAACGTCCGCCTTGCCGAAGCCCCCAGCCACGGCATGCCCGCGCTCGCCTACGATGCCAACGCCAAAGGCACCAAAGCCTACCTCGCCTTGGCGGAAGAACTGTTGGAGCGGACTAAAGGTTGATTGAGTCTGGAAGATAAAAGGTCGTCTGAAAACTTGATTTCAAGTTTTTCAGACGACCTTTCCATATTAAGCCCTATATTCTGGCGAAAAAGAATTGTCAACAATAATATCATTCGGATTAAAAATATTTAATTAATAAACAAAAAAAGTAGCTTTATGTAATGTCATGATGCTTATAAACATTTTGATGATTTTAAAAATGCTATATATAAAAATTCAAAAACAAAAAGGCTATTCTTTGACAATCTTTAACCCATCCCCTAATATCCAACAGTTTAATTCCGCAAGGCAGATTTAAAAGAAAAACATTTTTGAGATTTTTGAGAGGTAAAACGATTATGGAATGGGAATTTAACAGTTACTACGTTGATTGCCGCCACATTGGTTTTTGTTGATTGGTAAGGTTTTGGTAAACAAAGTCAAATTCCTGCGCGATTTCAACATTCCCGAGCCTGTGGCAGGCGGCTTGATTGCTGCGATTGTCCTGTTTGCACTGCATCAAGCCTACGGCGTGAGCTTCAAATTTGAAAAACCGCTGCAAGATGCATTCATGCTGATTTTCTTCACTTCTATCGGTTTGAGCGCGGACTTTTCCCGCCTGAAAGCGGGCGGTCTGCCGTTGGTGATTTTCACCGCCGTCGTAGGGGCGTTTATCATCGTGCAGAACTTTGTCGGCGTCGGCTTGGCGAAGGTTTTAGGGACTGGATCCGCTTATCGGTCTGATTACCGGCTCGATTACCCTGACCGGCGGGCACGGTACCGCAGGCGCATGGGGTCCTGACTTTGAAAACAAATTCGGCTTGGTCGGTGCTACCGGATTAGGTATGGCTTCCGCCACGTTCGGTTTTGGTATTCGGCGGCCTGATCGGCGGCCCGGTTGCGCGCCGTCTGATCAACAAAAATGGGGCGCAAACCCATCGATCAAAAGCAGACAAAAGGCAAATGCAGACGAACATGCCGACGACGTGTTCGAACAAGCGAAGCGCACCCGCCTGATCACCGCCGAATCCGCCGTCGAAACGCTTGCCATGTTTGCAGCGTGTTTGGCATTTGCCGAGTGTGGACGGCTTCGACAAAGAATATCTGTATGACTTGCCGAAATTCGTATGGTGTCTGTTTTGCCGGTGTCGTCATCCGCAACATTCTGACCTCTGCGTTTAAAGTCAATATGTTCGACCGCGCCATCGATGTATTCGGCAATGCTTCCCTGTCGCTTTTCCTCGCAATGGCGCTTTTTGAACCCTGAAATTGTGGGAATTGACCGGTTTGGCGGGTCCTGTAACCATCATCCTCGCCGTACAAACCGTCGTGATGATTCTGTACGCGACATTTCGCCACCTACGTTTTTATGGGACGCGACTACGATGCAGCAGTTTTTGGCGGCAGGACACTGCGGCTTCGGCTTGAGCGCGCAACGCCGACCGCCGTTGCCAATATGCAATCCATCACGCAGACCTTCGGTCCCTTCGCACAAAAGCCTTCTTGATTGTGCCTATGGTCGGCGCGTTCTTCGTGGACTTGATTAACGCAGCAATCCTTTCCGGTTTCGTAAATGTCATCACCAAATAAGTAAGCATTTATAACGTTTCGTTGAAAAAGCACTTGCAACATTTACTTGTTGCAAGTGCTTTTGTACTATGATGGTCGTCTGAACGACAAAACGATGCGGTTTCCGAGCCGTATCAAGGAGTATTATTTATGCACAAAAAACTGCTGGCTTTACCGCTTATCGCCCTGATGTTGGCGGCGTGCGGCAAAGAAGAACCCAAGCAGGCTTTTGGAGTGTGGCAATCCTGCCGCCATTCAAAGTATCCGCAACCAAATCCAAGAAACCATCAAGCGCGAGGCGCGTTCCTTTGTCCGTGCCGACAGCCGCCAATTTGTCGATGCCGATAAAATCATTGCCGCCGGCTCCGAGTTGAATATCGTCTTGGACAATCCGCAAGAAATTACGGAAGACAATAAATCCCTGTGTAGCGCCGATTTGAAAATCCAAATCCCTGCCGAAGTATTGCGCACCGCCGATGCCAACAGTCCGCTGATTTACAGCAACACCGGCTTGACCGAAATGCTTCAGCAGAAAATCATGGGCAGCAACCTGAGCTTTGAGAACAACACTTTCTCAGCCAGCGTCCGCTATACGCCCGATCCGAAAGTCGGTACGGTTTCTTTGGAAGACAATACCGTCAACATGACCGCGCAAACGCTGTCTTCCTTGCTGTTGCCTTACGGCGTGAAAAAGCATCGTAATGATAGACGGTAAGGCAGTTAGCAAAGAAGAAGCGATTAAAATCCTGCAAAGCAAAGCCGTTGAAGAGCCGCCTGTTGCCAAAGCGGAGGACATTTTTGGAAAATAACGCGGCAAGCCAAGCTTCGGGCGTACCGCCTGCCGCCGGCCTTGAAACCGAAATCCTGCGTCCTGACAACGAAGAGAAGCAGGAGCAGCCGTCGTTCTCTCAAAGCGACTTAGACAATGCCCGTTCGCAAAACCATCAGGCAGAGTCAGAAATCAAAGGCGTATGGAACGGCATGGAACGTACTGTCCAACAAGAAATGCTGGCAGAACAACGCGCTTGGATTCAAACCAAAAACCAAAACTGCCAACAGGCAGCGGCTAGGGCGGACAGTCCGGCGCAAAACGAATACCTCAAGCTCCAATGCGATACCCGCATGACGCGCGAGCGTACCCAATATCTGCGCGGCTATTCGATCAACTGACGCTGCAAAGCCGACGGCAGGCGGGTGTTGATAAGCCTTCTGTCCGTTATTAGAAAGGTCGTCTGAAATGCTGTTTGGCATTTCAGACGACCTTGGATTCGGATTTCAAGTGCAACACTAGGGTACCAGTGGTTGGAACAGATTCAAGAATAAAACACTTGGCGTTTCGTAGCCAAGTGTTTTTCTTGGCCGGTGGTTCAACTCATCTTGAACCCTGCGTATCTCCCGATTGCTGATATTTCGGAAATCGGTTTGTTTGGGGAAATATTGTCGGATGAGTCCGTTGGTGTTCTCATTCAGCCCTTTTTCCCACGAATGGTAAGGGCGGCAAAAATAGGTTTCCGCCTTTAATGCTTTGGCTATTTTGGTGTGTTGGTAGAACTCTTTGCCGTTATCCATGGTGATGGTGTGGACTCTGGCTTTATATGCCCTTAATACCCTAATGACTGCCCGGGCAGTATCTTCGGCCTTTAAGTTATCAATTTACAGATGATGGTGTAGCGGGTAACACGTTCGACTAGGGTCAATAATGCGCTTTTTCTGATCTTTGCCGATGATGGTGTCGGCCTCCCAATCGCCGATACGGGTTTTTGGTCGACGATGGCGGGTCGGTTTTTCTATGCCGACGCGGTTGGGTACTTTACCTCTGGTCCATGTGCTGCCGTAGCGTTTTGCGGTAGGGTTTGCTGCATATTCTGAGGTTTTTGCCACAACGTGCCGCCGTTGCTTTTTGTCTTGGCGCAGGTAGCGGTAAACGGTGCTGTGATGGAGCGTGATCCCGTGGTGTTTGCGCAGGTAGGCGCATACTTGTTCGGGACTGAGTTTGCGGCGGATAAGGGTGTCGATGTGTTGAATCAGCTGCGAATCGAGTTTATAGGGTTTTCGCTTACGCTGTTTGGTCAGCCGGCTTTGCCGTTGGGCTTTATCGGCGCTGTATTGCTGCCCTTGGATGCAGTGCCGCTTGATTTCGCGGCTGATGGTGCTTTTGTGGCGGTTGAGCTGTTTGGCGATTTCTGTGACGGTACAGTGGCGAGACAGGTATTGGATATGGTATCGTTCGTCTTGGGTCAGTTGTGTGTAGCTCATGGCAATCTTTCTTGCAGGAAAGGCCGTATGCTACCGCATACTGGCCTTTTTCTGTTATGGAAAGTTGCACTTCAAAATGCGAATCCGCCGACCTTTGTATTGCGGTACAATCCACATTGCTCGTTGCATAATATAGTGGATTAACTTTAAACCAGTACGGCAAGGCGAGGCAACGCCGTGCTGGTTTAAAAGTTAATCCACTATAAGAGCATCAGATGAAGCACCGAGTCAATCGCATTCTCCCTCATTTTTCCCGTAAATCATAAGAAAGCACATTGATGAAAACCCTCGCATTCCTCCTGTTAACAAGCTTTTCCCTGCACGCTGCCGCACAAGATTATGTTCTGACGGAAGACCGTCTCAGCAGCAGCTCATTGACACTCAACGGCAAACAAGTTTCTGTCGATACAGTCAACCCAAACGGCCATGTCTGTAATTATGAAGGCACAATCAAAAACCGTACCAGCAAAAACCGTAATGGTTGCGTCGTACATTTTTCCTTTACCAACAACAGCGTGAAGCTGAACATTCCGGATTCAGCCCGCGAAGCCTGCCAAGAATACTGCGGACATAATGCATCTTTCGAGGCGACCTATGAAAAATTGCCTGCCGCCTGTTCCGCAAAAGGCGCGGCAGCAATGGAAAAACGTTTTCAGGCCGCCTATCAGGGAAAAACGCTACCGCGATGCTGTCGCTATCAAACAACGTTATCTCAACGAATGCGACAAGTTCCTCGATCTGACCGAATGGATGCGGACGCTGAACGACTTGTCCGTCAGCTATAAAAATGCCGGAGACAAAGCGGCATGCCGCAAGGCGCTTGCCCCGATGGATGAATGGCTGGATGGTTACCAGCCGAGCTACCTCTACGAAGACGCATACAAACGAGAAGCCGCTGCCGCACAATTTAATTTGAAGCAATGCAGCGACAAATAATCGCCGCCCGTCATCGAATCCCACGCTAGTCAGGGAATAGGAAAAGTTCGCCTCTTCGGCGAAAACAAGGTCGTCTGAAAACAAACGCCGCAGGTTGTGTTCAACCTGAAAGCCGTTTTCAGACGACCTTTATCTGGTTTGGAAAAGCCGGCGTATTAAATTTAAATCAGAGCGGGCAGTGCAGTGCCGTACGGGGTTGAACTTAACCCATACCTTCAAACAAAACGGGCGGCTTGGATGGCCGCCCGTTTGATTGTCCCGTTGTTTATTTGATGATTTGGTTCAGCTCGCCTTTGGCGTAGCGGTTTTGCCATTTTCTCAAGGGAAACGGGTTTGATTTTGCCGGCCTGACCTTCGCAACCGAATGCAAGGTAGCGGTCGAGACAGATTTGTTTCATGGCTTCGACGGTTTTGCTCAGGTATTTGCGCGGGTCGAATTCGGACGGGTTTTCTGCCATGAAGCGGCGGATGGCGCCGGTGGAGGCGAGGCGCAGGTCGGTGTCGATATTGACTTTGCGCACGCCGTGTTTGATGCCTTCGACGATTTCTTCTACGGGTACGCCGTAGGTTTCGCCGATTTTGCCGCCGTATTCGTTGATGACTTTCAGCCATTCTTGGGGAACGGAGCTGGAGCCGTGCATGACGATGTGGGTGTTGGGCGGGGCTTGGTGGATTTCTTTGATGCGGTCGATGCGCAATACGTCGCCGGTGGGCGGACGGGTGAATTTATATGCGCCGTGGCTGGTACCGACGGCGATGGCGAGCGCATCCACGCCGGTGTCTTTGACGAAGCGCACGGCATCTTCGACGCTGGTCAGCATTTGGTCGTGGGAGAGTTTGCCTGCCGCGCCTACGCCGTCTTCTTCGCCGGCTTCGCCGGTTTCGAGGTTGCCCAAGACGCCGATTTCGCCTTCGACGGACACGCCGCAGGCGTGGGAGAAGTTAACGACGGTACGGGTGGCGTTGACGTTGTATTCGTAGGTGGACGGGGTTTTGCCGTCTTCGAGCAGCGAGCCGTCCATCATGACGGAGGAGAAGCCCAGTTGGATGGAGCGTTGGCACACGTCGGGCGATGCGCCGTGGTCTTGGTGCATGACGACGGGGATGTGCGGGAATTCTTCAACGGCTGCCAAAAATCAGGTGGCGTAAAAACGGCGCGCCTGCATATTTGCGCGCGCCGGCGGATGCTTGAACGATAACGGGAGCGTTGACTTGGTCTGCGGCTTCCATGATGGCGCGCATTTGTTCGAGGTTGTTGACGTTGAATGCGGGCAGGCCGTAGCTGTTTTCGGCGGCATGGTCGAGCAGTTGGCGCATGGATACGAGTGCCATTTAAATCCTCCTTGGTGAGGTAGCGGGATGGTGATGTGGGAAATTATAATGTTTTTTTCTTATTAAAAACTACACAGGGGCTACATCAGTTTTATATATTAATGAGATTTTTGGGCGACTGCGGCGGGCAAACGGTGCGGTCGGTATTTGTCTGACATGGTTTATAATAACGGTTTGTTTTCGGGGTCGTCTGAAACGGCGGCGGGAGGTGTGTGATGGCTAAGTTTGCAGTGGCGGATGTGGATGCGGTGTTGTTTCAGACGACCTTGCGCGTGCAGGTGGGCGATGTGAATTACGGCGGCCATCTGGCGAACGATGCCGTTTTGCGCTTGTGCCACGAAGTGCGGATGCGTTGGCTGGCGGGTTTGGGCTGGAGCGAAACGGACGCGGGCGGCGCGGGGCTGATTATGGCGGACGCGGCGGTGCAATATTTGGCACAAGGTTTTTACGGCGATGAATTGTCGGCGGAAATGGGCGTCGAGGACATCGGCAAGGGCGGATTCGCGCTGCTGTTCCGCCTGACGCGCATCGCGGACGGCAAGGTGCTGGCGCGGGCGCGCACGGGTATGGTGTGTTTCGATTATGCGCGCCAAAAGGTTTGCCGGTTGCCGGAAGCTTTGAAAACCGTGTTAGAGGTCGTCTGAAAATGTTGGCGCGCGATTTCGGACTGTCTTTAGACGGCTATTTGAAAATGTTGGGAGCAACAGGGCAAGTCGGCGCACACGCTGTCTGCCTACGGGCGCGATTTGACCGAACTCGTGCGGCTTTTGACGGAAGGGTCGTCTGAAACGGCGCAGGATTTGAAACGGCGCGATTTTGTGGCGGCGTTGAAACGGCTGTCGCAACAAGGCTTGAGCGAACGGACGCTGGCGCGCAAATTGTCGGCGTGGCGGCAATATTGCGGCTGGCTCGTGCAGTCGGGCATGATGGACAACGACCCGACCTTCAACCTGAAAGCCCCGCGCCTGCCCGAACGCCTGCCCAAAGCCCTGCCGCAGGAAGAGTTGAACCATATGCTCGACAGCGAGCCTGCCGACGACGGTTTGGCAGTGCGCGACCATGCCTTGTTTGAACTGATGTACGGCAGCGGCCTGCGCCTGAGCGAGATACACGGCTTGGATTTGGGCGATGTGTTGCTGGACGAAGGCTGGGTGAGCGTAACCGGCAAAGGCAGGAAAGAGCGGCAAGTCCCGCTGTCGGGCAAAAAGCGTCGAAGCCTTGCGCGCCTACCTGTCCGAACGCGTGGCGGCAGACGGCGAAACCGCGCTCTTTACCGGCAAAAAAACGGCACGCGGCTCCGGACAGCGGCAAATCCAAAAACGCCTTCAGGCATGGGCGGTGCAGCAGGGCAGCGGGCAACACATTTCCCCGCACATGATGCGCCACAGCTACGCCAGCCACCTTTTTGCAATCCTCGCGCGACATCCGCGCCGTGCAAGAACTGTTGGGACACAGCAACCTCTCGACCACGCAGATTTACACCAAGCTGGATTTCGACCATCTGGCCAAGGTTTACGACGAGGGACATCCGCGGGCGAAACGGAAAAAGTGAAGGGGGCGGTTTGAGAGGTTCCATCTCTAATGCTTAGCATACGCAAGGTCGTCTGAAACCGTTTCAGACGACCTTTAAACCTCTAAACATCCCATCCGACATCAATCCTCCCGCTTGCGTACCTCCGCAGGCGTGCAGTCGAAATATTGCTTGAATGCCTGCGTGAAGCTGGATGTGTGTCCGTAGCCGCAACGGTAGGCGATTTCGCTGATGCTCTCTTTGCCTGTCGTCAACGCATACAGCGCATATTGCATGTGTTTGTGCCGCAGCCAGTCGCTGACGGTAATCCCGAAATAATCCCGCAGGCGGCGTTGCAGCGTCCGTTCACTGACGTGCAGTGCGGCGGCGAGTTCCGCCACTTGGTGCGCGCCTTGGTCAAATGCCTGATTCAAACCATGCACAAACCCGTCCCCATCCGACGGGCGAACCGTCCCGCCTGATTTTTCAGACGATGGCGACAACGGATAACGGCTGCAAAAAAATCGCGCCACAATCCCGCGAGCAACTGCAAAGCATCGGCTTCGCGCTGCAAAACATCGCCCAGACCGTCGCCTTGCGCCGACAGCATCAAACTGTTTTTCCGCCAAAGCGCGCAATTCATCGCTCAAATGCCAATGCCGCACCGTCTCGCGGTAAAACCGCTGGCAGCATCGCCGCGTATTGCGGTTGCGACAGCCATTGCTCTATGCCTTTCAACGTGATTTTTCGCTGTTTTTCCCCTTGGTAGAGATAACGGCTGAACAAAAATCTCCTCCTCCGCAGCAATCAACACCACCCGTCCGCCGTCAGCCTCAATCTGATAGCGGTTTTGATTGATGGCGAAATCAAACGCCCCTCCAGCAGCAGGATGAACGAAATATAAGGCTCGGCAAGCTGCGTGCTTTGGAAATCCTTTTGCGCGGTCACGCAGCCGCCATGCAGGGAAATGCCGCTGTGCAGCGTATCGAAACGGTAATTGCCGCTCAGATAATCGCTGCCGCCGCCTTGTTGCACCAGTCGGACGAAATGTTGGCTGTTTAAAAGAGTCTCTTTCCATAAATCATTTTATTTTTCAACAGACTGCCAAACACAATAACACCGATTTCCCTTCAGGTAAACCGACACGAAGGTCGTCTGAAAACCAAGTCCGCGCCCTTGTTCCCCAAACGCTTCCGATAAAAAAGGGGCGGTCGGTTGCAGCGGGTGATGTAGAGCGAATACAAAAAGGTCGTCTGAAAACCTGATTTCCAAAGTTTTCAGACGACCTTTGTTATGTTTGGCGGTTAAGCGGCGGCAACGGTAAAGCGTTCAAACAAATGCGCTTTGTTTTCCGCGTCGTCGGCGATGGCGACCGCCAAATCCGCCACGCTGATGCCTGCCGGAATTTCACCGTCCATCAGCAAATCGTCTTTGCCCAAGCGGTATTTGCCGGTTTTGTCTTCGCTGAAACCGCCGTCCGCGCCCAGTCGTGCCGGAGGGGAAACGAAAGACCAGTTCACATCGCGGCGCGGCAGGAGTGCGGTCAATAAATGGCGTGCGGCATTGGCGCCGTCGTAAATGGCTTTGGGGAAGTCGGGCGTATCGACAACTTGCAAATCAGGCGCGGCATACATGCTGCCTGCGCCGCCGACGATTAAGAGATACGGTACTTGCGCCGCTTTTGCCGCTTCGACGATGCTGTTTGCGCCGCGTGTAAAATCCGCGCCGATATTGGGATTGGTCCAGCCGGGATTGAACGCGCTGACCACAGCGTCAAAGCCTGCCAGCTTGTCGGCGAAGTCCGCCGCGTTGACATCTGCGGAGACGGCGGCAACATTTTGCGCTTGGAACACTTTTTATCCGTATTGCGCGCGAAAGCGGTTACTTCATGACCGCGACCTGCCAATTCTTGAACCACTGCGTTGCCGACATAACCTGTTGCGCCGATGACTGCGATTTTCATGTTTGACTCCTTGTTGAGATGTGATTAATTAGATGAACGCATTATAAGGTCGTCTGAAACGCTTGATAATCCCTGTTTTGCTGTTGTTATTATAAAGTTTAGCTAAATAATAGGATGAAAAAAAGGTCGCCTGAAACGGGTTTTAAAGTTTCAGACGACCTGTTGTCAGTGGATGGACTCGATGCCGGTAATGTTCCCCTTTGGATCAAATGAAACATAGAAATAGTATTCGCCGTCGGGTATCAATGCATCGTCATCATTGTGAAACACGATATCGAAATCCTGATCGAAAAATCCAATTTCTGCAGCTTTAAGTCTTGAAGGAAGCTTTCCGCCGTCAGATGCGGATTGGGAAAAATCCGTCTTTGGTGCGGATGCCGTTGTGTTTGCGGATATGTTCGAGCAGGTAGGTGTTTAGGGAGGCATAGAGTTGCGTCTGTTGGGCAAATACTTCCGGCAAGCGTTTGAGCGTACCGCCCGCCGGTTTGTCGCCCTCTGCGTTCAAAGACAATTTCACAGGCAGCCCCGCCCATTCTGCCTTGGCTTCGAAATTTTCCATAAATGTGTTTAATCTGAATGTTGCCAGCGGATGGGTAAACAAAACGGGATTCAGATATTCGCGGCGTAGGTTTTCCAATTCTTGATTGTGTGCATCGCTTTCGAGTACCTCAACTAAAAGTATATGGCTCAACCACTCGCCTCCGAATGGCTCCCAATCCATGGCTAACTTACTTCGGATACGGTACACAGTCAGTGGCTTGAGCGTCTGAAATGAACAGTTTTTAAAGGGGTTGCTTGCATCGTCTTCCCCCCAGGTCAGCTTGTATACGGGCTGATCCATGAACGTACCGCTTTTAACATGGACATAGCCTAAAATTGGGCAGCTTTTGGCTTGGAATTGTTTTTGCCGCCACCCTATGCCCGCATTAATCCTGAATATTCCTATTTCTAGGTCGAAATCGGAAGTCAAAACCAGCATTTCTTCCGGTTCGTTGGCGAATAAGTCGGCATAAACCGCCGTATTCAAATTCAAAGCCGCCAAACGTGCGCGCTCTTGTTCATCTTCGGCAGAAGGACCGATACCCAAAAAGCGCAGCAGACGCGTCAGTATGCCTTCACGTTTGACGCGGCCCGGTTCGTCGAAAAGAAGCCATCATAAAATCCTTTTTAAAAATGTGAACATCAATTGGCGGTATACCTGAAAAAGGGTAGATATGCAAATGGCGATAAGCGAATATGGCTCAACCGCCCAATCAGTTCCGCGCCGATTTTTCATCCGCGCTATATAATCTGCAATATTGCCAACAGGTCGTCTGAAAACGCCGATTCCAATCCGGTAAACACCATGCAAGACATCAAACCCCTGCTCGTTTTCGCCGCCGTCCTCAAACACGGCAGCATGAACGCCGCCGCTGCCGCGCTGGGCATGACGCCGTCGGCGGTCAGCCAGCACATCAACCGCCTCGAAACCCTGCACGGCATCAAGCTGTTAAACCGCAGCACGCGCAGCCCTTCGCCCACCGATGCCGGCCGTGCCCTGGGCGAATACTGCCGCCGCCTCGCCGCCACCCTTGCTGATACGCGTACCGTTATCGACAATCTGAAAACCGAACCCGTCGGCGAGTGCGTATTTCCCCTGACTTCCAGCGTCATCAGTTCCCGCGCTTTTCAGACGGCGTTTTTCCAGATTGCAAACCGAGTTTCCCAAAATCCGCCCCGTCCTCAATTTCAGCGATACCTTGGACGACCTGCAACACAATCAGACCGACATCGCCATACGCGGCGGCGACCGCGCCTTGGACGATCCCAATCTGGTTGCGCGCCATCTCGTTACCTGGCCGTACAGCATTTGCGCCGCGCCCGATTATCTCGACCGTCATCCGCCCATCACCCATCCCTCGCAGCTTCACGCCCACCGCTGGCTGCACTTCCTGCCGTCCGCACGACCTTGCAACACGGCGGCGAAAGCTATTTCCTCGACGTCGCCGACAGCATTGCCTGCACACATTTGGCCGCCGTCCGCAGCCTGACCGAAAGCGGTTTCGGTTTATCGTTGCAAGTGGGCGGCGAAGTTCGGGAAAAAATCGCCAGGTCGTCTGAAAACCGTTTTTGCCCGAATGGACGCTGCCGCCGGTCAGCCTCTATTTGGTGACGCCTTACCGCCTCCAGTCCGCCAAAACCGAAGCCGCCGTCCGTATCTTCACGGAAAGTTTCGCCAAGGAAGCAGACACATGAACGCAGAAAATTGGCGCGTTTACCTGATTTTGTGCGAAAACGGCGCACTCTACTGCGGCATCAGCAACCGCCCGCAAGAGCGGTTTGCCGCCCACCTCGCCGGCAAAGGCGCGAAATATACGCGGCTGAACAAACCCGCGGCGATGCGTATCGTTTCAGACGACCTCTCCAAAAGCGAGGCGCTGAAACGGGAAATTACCATCAAAAAACTGACGGCAGGGAAGAAGCGGGGAATTGTGGGAAGCGGCGGCGGGAAATGCGGTTGCTTTAGAATAGCGGGTTTTGCCGCAAAATAGGCTTATGTCGGTAAGGGAAGAAACTTCTGCGGATGAGTAGGTAAAAATTCATATTGGATGTTATCATTCTTCATATCTTAAAGGGCTTGAGCCAAAAATGAATGGGTATTTAAGGAAAGATATGATTTTTCTCAACTCAACCGCGCAATCTTATTCGTATTTTTCACTCACGGCTTTGGCGGCTTGCGGCGTCGGACCGGCAGCTTCCCAAGAAACACTTGCTGATCAAAACAGCAAAAAGAGCCTGCCGTATCGTCCCAAAAAACCGACAAGGATAAGTGCTACATCAATTATCCTAAGGAACAGAAGCATTTGGCAGAGGCAGAATGTTTAACCTTACCTATTTCATCTAAAACCTGGTTTCAATCCTACCCGAGACTGTCAAATGGTTTTCTGGATTTGAATAAGATTAAGGCGCCAAAGGATGTTAAAGAATATATATATGCTGTTCCAACAAGTGTCCCCGAGCATGCAAAAAGTTTTGGGTGTGATTCCTATAATGATTCATTTGCATGGCTTGTTGTTGCCATTAATGGGGAATCGGAAGAATCTGAAGGAAATAGCATTGTTGAACAAAAAATATGATATTTATCCGGTCAATAGAAAGGATGGAAGCATAGGTCAAGACCATACCGGTCTTCCAACTTTAGGCTCGATAGATGTGATATATGAATCATTCTATGACAATAAAAAAATTGTTGCGCCCGCCCTTCAATTTTAAAAAAATAGATGGAATACTGAGTTACCATGTAGCAGATACCTTGTCCTTGAAGCTACAGGGAAAGTGTGTGATGGAATTTGAACTCAGCAAGGAGTTTGTATTAAAAACAGATAGGGTCTGCTATGAATTTCATCAGGGTAAAAAATCCATATCTTCTAAAGATAAGACGATTTGGAAGCTAAATCCGGAAAGTATGGAATTTGAAGATCAAGAATTATCATCAGAAAATTAAAAGTCGTATCGCATTAATATTTTGGATTGATTGGAATCTGCCTCAAAGCGGATAAGTTTTTAAAGCCGCATGAAACTGAAAAATACGCGGATGGTGGGTGTGCAGAGAATGTATAGTTGTTTGATTTTGAATGATTGAACCACCCTGAGAGGTCGTCTGAAAACGGGTATTCAACGGATGGGAAATAGGAATTTCCGTTGAAGTCGATATTTCAGACGACCTTTTTGTAACGGTCATTCTGATTTTTATAGTGGATTAACTTTAAACCAGTATGGTGTTGCCTCGCCTTAGCTCAAAGAGAACGATTCTCTAAGGTGCTGAAGCACCAAGTGAATCGGTTCCGTACTATCTGTACTGTCTGCGGCTTCGTCGCCTTGTCCTGATTTGAATTTAATCCACTATAATCCACTATATGATGTGGCACAGGCTTGGTGGTGAGTTGCGCAAAGCGAGACTTATGATTCTCTAAAACAGCATAGAAAAAGGTCGTCTGAAACCCTGAAAAGAGGTTTCAGACGACCTTTCATGTGAACCAGATTAATCGTTTGCCGCATCATCGGCTGGTGTTACCGGTTTGGATAGGGGTGTATAAATAAAGGTCGGCAGTTTCGCCGGCAGAGGTATTGGAGGCATCTGCCCCGGCTTCAACAGGCAGATCGCTGTCCACCAATTCGTCGATGTCGATATTGTCATCTTCGCCTTGCGGTAATGTCCCGCCGGTTTGGCGGCTGCGCACTTTCATGTAGAGGTCGCGGGTGTAGCTGTATTTGTCGATGGCGGCGTCTTCCAAACCGTCGGTCAGGTCAAGCGGGGCTTCGCGGGTGTTGACGATGTTCAAGCCGGTGGTGCTCCAGCGGCCTGCGGGGGTGTGGAACACGGCGCTTTTGACGGGATAGACGGTGGTAATGGCGTTGCCTGCGGTGTCGCGGACGGTGGAGGGGCCGAGCAGCGGGACGACGAAGTAGTTGCTGTTTTTCCAGCCCCATGTGGCGAAGGTGTCGCCGAGGGTGTTTTTGTTGTCAGGAACGCCGCCTGCGCCTGCGACGTCAATCAGGCCGCCAAGTCCGAAGGTGGTATTGATGCCGACGCGGACGAGGTCTTCGCTGGCGCGTTTGACATCGAGGCGCAAGACGTTGCTGCCAAAGCTGACGACGTCGCGCAGGTTGTTGAAGAAGTTGCTTACGCCGGTGCGGACGGGCTTGGGGCGTTATTTTGCGGTAGCCGCGTGCGACGGGGGCGAGGACGTATTGGTCGGCCTTGTCGTTGAATTTGAAGACGAGCGCGGTTGTAGCCTTCGTAGGGGTCGGCGGGGTTGTTCTCGGCAAATGCGGGGGTTGAGGTCAGGCCGATGAGGAATAGGAGTGAAGCGGTGGTTTTTCATGGGTTCAACCAGTCTTTGATTTCGTAAAGCTCGGACAGGGGTGCGCACGGATTCGGGTATGCCTTGCAGGCTGATTTTTCCGTCCGGGCGGCGCAGTGCGTCAAGCAGCAGGGACACGCAGGCGGAATCGGCGCGCCCGACGCCGCTCAAATCGACCGCGCGGGTGTCTTTCAGACGACATTGCTGTCTGAAGCGGGTAAAGGCGGCGGCGGTCAGGGGTTTTGACGGTTACGTCGCCGCTGATGTGCAGCGTACCGTCGCGAAGTTCGGTTTGCATGGCTGTCTTGTCAACTTAATCTTGGATGATAAAAACCTGAAGGTCATGGTGTGCGAAAAGCCATGTCGTCTGAAAACGGACGGCATGGCTTGTCTTCATTATTTGCTGCCGTTTTTGGCTTTCAGCTCGGCAATCAGTCCGTCTATGCCTTTGGCTTTGATGGTTTCGCCGAATTGGTTGCGGTACACGGTTACCAGGCTCGCGCCTTCGATGGCGACGTTGTAGGCACGGTATTTGTTGCCGCTTTGGTAGGTGGTGAAGTCCATGTTGACGGGTTTTTTTGACCGGGTACGCTGACTTCGGCGCGGACGATGATTTCTTTGCCGCCTTTATTGACAACGGGGTTGTCTTTGACGTTGACGCTGGCGTTTTTGAATTTCATCATGGTGCCGGAGTAGGTGCGGATCAACAGGGTTTGAAATTCTTTGGTCAACGCTTGTTTTTGCGCGTCAGACGCGGTACGCCAAGGGTTGCCGACTGCCAGCGCGGTCATGCGTTGGAAATCGAAATAGGGAATCGCATAGGCTTCGGCTTTTTGGCGGGCGGTGTTGGCATCGCCGTTTTTTTAAGATGCTCAATACTTGAGTGGCGTTTTGACGGATTTGGTTCACTGCGTCGGCAGGGGCGGCTACCGCCATGCTGATGCTCAAGATGCCGATGCTCAGTGCGCTGATGAAAGAAGTTTTTTTCATGATTAAGTGTCCTAGTATCAATATGATGGTGTACGTTTATTCGGTAGTTTTTGCTGCATCGTTGCCGCCCGCCGCGTTTTTTTCTCGGCGAAGCTGGTCATGAATTTACCGATCAGGTTTTCCAGAACCATGGCGGAGCTGGTAGCGGAAATGGTATCGCCCGCGGCGAGGGGTTCCGTGTCGCCACCTTGTTGCAGGCCTATATATTGTTCGCCCAACAGGCCGGAAGTCAGGATTTGCGCGGAAACGTCGCTGCTGAACTGATATTTGCTGTCCAAATCGAGGCGGACTTTCGCCTGATAGGATTTCGGGTCAAGCTCGATGGAACCGACGCGTCCGACCAATACGCCCGCGGATTTGATCGGCGCGTTGGCTTTCAGGCCGCCGATGTCGCTGAAATCGGCATATACGGTATAAGTCTTGCCGGAATTGCCGAACGCCGCGCCGCCCGCCACGCGGAAAGCGAGAAAACCGACCGCTGCCACGCCGAGCAGGACAAACAGTCCGACCCAAAATTCCAATACATTCTTTTTCATTAAAGTTCCTTGAATATCCAATGTTCTTTGTTTCGTTTTCAGACGACCTGTCAATCCGTAAACATCAATGCGGTCAACACAAAGTCAATCGCCAAAATCGTCAGGGCGGACGAAACCACCGTGCGCGTGCTGGCGCGCAAAATACCTTCCGAGGTCGGAACGCAGTGGAAGCCCTGATGCACGGCAATCAGCGTTACCGCCACGCCGAATGCGGCGGATTTGATCAGACCGTTGATTACATCGTAATGGATCGTGATGTTGTTCTGCATTTGCGACCAGAAAATGCCGCTGTCCAAGCCCAGCCAGGTCACGCCGACCAAATACGCGCCGTAAATCCCCGCCACGTTGAAAATCGAAGCCAAAAGCGGCATGGAAAACACGCCCGCCCAAAAGCGCGGCGCAACCACGCGGGCGACAGGGTTTACCGCCATCACGTTCATCGCTTCGAGCTGTTCGGTCGTTTTCATCAAACCGATTTCGCTGGTCATCGCACCGCCCGCGCTGCTGGCAAACAGGATCGCCGCCAACACCGGACCCAGTTCGCGCAACAGCGAAGCCGCGACCATATAGCCCAAAATATCGGCGGATTTGAATTTCGACAACTGAGTATAGCCCTGCAAACCCAAAACCATGCCGACAAACAGCCCTGAAACGGCAACAATCAACACCGACAGCACGCCGGCAAAATACACTTGGCGCACGCTCAGGCGCGGACGGACGAAAGCCGTACCGGATTTCGCCAGAATGTTCAGCAGAAACAGCGTAATACTGCCGAGAGATTGAATAAAAGCCGAGGGTTTTCGCTTCGACGGAACGGATAAAATTCATAGGTTTCCATTACGGATTAACGGGTTTCAGACGACCTTTTAGGATGATGATGGGTCGTCTGAAAAATGATTTCGGCTTCGAGGCAACAACGGTTCAAACGTTTCAGACGACGTCTGCAAACCGAGGTCGTCTGAAAAACTACCCAAGCAAATCTTGCTGCAAAGACGTTTGCGCGGGATAGCGGTATGCGACGGGGCCGTCTGCCAAGCCGCCGACAAACTGGCGCACCAAAGGCGAATCCAGTTCGCGCATTTCCTGCGGCGAGCCGGAGAACATAATTTCGCCGTGCGCCAAGAAAATCACCTGATCGACGATTTCCAAAGATTTTTCAATGTCGTGCGTTACCATAATACTGGTCGAACGCAAAGCCTTATTGACGCGGCTGATCAAGTGGGCAATCACGCCCAAGGAAATCGGGTCGAGGCCGGTAAGCGGCTCGTCGTACAACATGATTTCAGGGTCGAGCGCAATCGTGCGGGCAAGCGCGACGCGGCGCGACATCCCGCCGGACAGCTCAGACGGCATCAGGTTTTCCACGCCGCGCAGACCGACCGCGTTCAATTTCAACAAAACCAAATCGCGGATAACCGCTTCCGGCAGGCGCGTCAGTTCTCGCATCGGAAAAGCGATATTGTCGAATACTGACAAATCGGTAAACAGCGCGCCATGCTGGAACAACACGCCCATGCGGCGGCGGTGTTCGTACAATTCATCAGCCGAAAAACCCGCCAAATCACGTCCTTCAATCAAAACCTTACCCGACTGCGGATGAATCTGACCCGTAATCAGCCGCATCAGCGTGGTTTTGCCGCTGCCCGAACCGCCCATCACGGCGGCGAAGTTTCCTTGGGGAATGCTGAAATTGATATTGTTCAGAATCGGACGGTCGCCATACGCAAAGGCAACGTCTTTCATTTCGATGAAGGGTACGGAACTCATGAAAGGGAAGATAAGGCGGGATGTATTTTAATTACTTGCATTGTAAAGCTTATCAAGGTGTCGGGCAATTTTCAGACGACCTTATCAAGAAAACGTCTGTTAAGAAGCGTGAAAATCATGTGTTTGGCAGAAATTTTAAGACCATTGGAATGGTTAAGATTGAAGTCTTGCAACCTGTTGTCTTCATTTCAGAACGGGGCGCGTTACAGAACTTAATAATCCTAAACATACCGTTTTTCGCCAGCGCGTGAAATTTTAAATTTATGGCAAGATTTGTAGGCAAAGACACAACATTCTATAGTGGATTAAATTTAAATCAGGACAAGGCGACGAAGCCGCAGACAGTACAGATAGTACGGCAAGGCGAGGCAACGCCGTACTGGTTTAAAGTTAATCCACTATACAAACAAAACTTACATTTCAAATCAATTTGTGAAAGCCATCCCCTTTAAACAAACCGGTCTGCCTGCAAAACAAAGTTTGTTTCACAGGCAGACCGATAATTGACTGCGTCAATTAAGCAGCGATTTTTTCGCACTCTTTGATGCAGGCAAGGCAAGACTCATAGCATTGTTTGCATTCTGCGTGGTGGCCTGCGTGTTGTTTGCACGCTGCGGCACATTGTTTGCACGCTTCAATGCAGACTTTTGCCAAAGAAGGGGTCAGCGGAGAGTTTTGGGCGGCAAGGTTTTGCAGCGCGCCGCACAATGCCAGCATTTGATTGACACCTGTTGCGCAATCTTTCATTGAAGTATCGCCTTGGCTCAGCAGTCGGATGCAGTGTGCCAAACAGATTTGACCTGCTTCAACACAGTGGGCAGCCGCTTTTCTGGCTGCTTCATAGGTTTTGGACGCAGCAGCAGGGGCAGCGTGGGAATGGCCTTTATGGTCATGATGTCCGTGGGCGCGGGCGAATGAAGCGGCAGCTGCCAAAGAAACGGCTGTACCACCCAAGAATTGACGACGGTTCATACTGTATTTCCTTATGTAATCATTGATATGAAGTGAAACATAACGAATCGCTAAAAATTGGATACGGCAGTTTTCTATACATCATTGATGTCGTCTGAAATCAGCCGTTTATGAAATTTTGAGCGATTGCACTCACTTACCGCCGCAATCCTATCATTCAACGGTTCGACAGACAATAAATCGAAAGTTGATAAATAATCAATGAAGTTATTTTATTTCTTATGTTGTTTACACAGCCTGAAACCGGCTCTGTTCAAATTTGCTATGGCAAATCATTAAATTTCAAAAATCCATTATCTTGCAGAAGTTGGTTTTATCCGGTTTTGAAGTGGTGGGAATCAAATCAAACGGTAAAAGGGGTGGGCAAAGATTCGGCATCGGTTTCAGAAGCAGTCTTTTATGTAAATTTATGATTGCGGCACTTTAAAATGCTTTGAACGCTACCACTTATCCTCAAACGGCGACGTAGGCATATTTTTATGCCCAAGCCAATAATTGCTGATAGAATCAGGGACTCTTTTTGTTTTCACACATTTTTTTCAGGAGCAAACGCCATGCGAAACGACGTTTACGACTATCCTCTTGCAGGACAAGTTTCCCAAAACATTGTCTTGCAAAAAACTTACCGCCTGCTGGGTTTGTCTTTCATTCCCGCTATTGCCGGCGCATTTGCCAGCAGCGCTTTGAACCTAAACCTGTACGCTATGTTCGGCGCACGCTGGATGGGTTTTGTAGCTGTATTGGCATTCTTCTACGGTATGATTTTCCTTATCGAGAAAAACCGTTACAGCAATACGGGCGTTGTCTTGTTGATGATTTTCACCTTCGGTATGGGTGTGTTGATTAGCCCGTTGCTGCAATATGCGCTTGCTATCCGTAATGGTACTCAAATCGTAGGTGTTGCCGCAGCCATGACCGCCGGCGTATTCTTTACGATGGCAGCGATGGCGCGCCGCACAACGATGAATATGAACTCGCTCGGACGCTTCTTGGCAATCGGCGGTGTGGTTCTGATGATTGCAGTGGTTGCTAACTTCATTCTGCAAATTCCGGCTCTGAGCCTGGCGATTTCCGGCGCGTTTGTTGTGTTCAGTTCGCTGGTTATTATGTGGCAGGTGCGTACCGTGATTGACGGTGGCGAAGACAGCCATATCAGCGCGGCCCTGACCATTTTCATCTCGATTTACAATATTTTCAGCAGCTTGTTGCGCATCTTGTTGGCATTCACCAGCGACGATTAATTGCTTAGGTTCTGATATCGAGGTCGTCTGAAATATGAAAAGGTTTCAGACGACCTTTTTATATCCGTAGGTTTTGGTTGTGTGGATTTGCTTTAAATCAGATGGGTAATCATGCGGCGGTTCGTCAGGGGTAGAAAGCTGATTGGCTTGGTGTTTTGGTGTGGGGCGAAACATTGCTGAGAGGCAAATTTGATGGACTGTATAGTGGATTAAAAATAAAAAAATGAGACAAGGCGACAACGCCCGCCGTGTACGGGTAGTACATAAGGGGCGTTGGCAACGCCGTATCGTGCAATTTTAATCCACTATATTTAGGAAAAATTAAAGGTTTGGCTGGAACTTCGATGTTTGAAAAAATTTTTGCTTCAAACTTGTACAGCGTAATGTTGTATTGAGTTAGTTTGTTGAAGGTGCATCATTGGATTTTTGCTCTTGTGAAAAACGAAACGCGGTTTCTGCCGATGAGAAGCGTTTCATCATAAACGGCGTCGTTTTCAGACGACCTTTATGAC
>BNJV01002036.1_pt1 | contig 32296 bp, 35 predicted proteins | sample 8540591 | NCBI WGS metagenome assembly BNJV01 (sample SAMD00202457, study PRJDB9452) | human saliva metagenome | host: Homo sapiens | reverse complement strand
GTGGTTGCATCGTCATCCCCGTGTCGTAAAAAGCTTTGGAGCAACGCCATATCATGTATAATGAACAGTTAGCATACGTCCGTGAAGAAGAAAAGAAGCCTAATATCTTAGTGCTTCGTCCTAAAAGCAAAACTAACAATAGGACATTTCTCACACGACCCAGCAATGATGCAAGCAACCCTATGATCAAGGTCGGGAAGTAGCTTTAGAACATCTAAACGTGATAAAGGGAATTGTTTGGAGTAAGTGAGGTAAAAATAAGATTTTACTATTCTTTAAAAATTGAATCTTATGGAATTAATAACCAATGAAGCATCATTGAATGCGCATTTCAATAAACTAATTTGTTCATTTAAGTATGTTTGTGTAGCTGTAGCATGGGCAACTGACCAATGCTCCATGTATGATGTACTATGTCAGAATGAAAGTAAGATAGAAAAAGATGATTGTCGGATTGAATTTCACACGTACAACTCCAAAATTCATAAACAGGTTCAAGTCTAATGAGAATGTTCGTTTCCTTCAATTACGTTCACATACTTTCCATCCTAAATTTTACTTCTTCTACAATACTTCTTCTGATTGGAGTTTAATAATTGGTAGTTCAAATTTCACAGGGGGAGGATTTGGATTAAACATGGAAGCATGCGTTCTTATAAACAGCGAAGACAAACAAAATGACTTTTATAAGCAATGTACTGACTATATCAACAATGTTTGGGAACAATCGGCTCGACTAAGATATACAGACTTTTTTAAGTATAAAGCAAAATTTGAGAAACAGAAGAAAGAGCATCTTTATGACAACTACAAGTTTGCTCTTACCAAGTATGGTGCAATCATAGATACACTTAGTTGGAAAGAGTATGTTAAGAGGGTGATGAAAGATAAAGATAGCGTAGAAGTTCGGTGTCAAATTCTGAAGAAAGCGCATGAGTTATTTAACAAGTATAGTTCATTTAAGGATTTTCCAGATAATGAAAGAAAATGTGTTGCGGGCATTCAACGTGAGCTACCTGGTATGGAAGATGTAGATTGGGGATTCTTTGGTACTTGTTTAAGCAATGGTAAATTTAGGAAGGCTATCATTGGTAACAATACAAAACTCGTTAAGGCTATTGATGTTATACCCTTAGAAGGTGAGGTTACAGTTGAACAGTATAAGAAGTATTGTTCTATATGGAAGAAAGAATATAAAGAACCTGTGGCACTTGCTTCACGCCTTCTTGCAATGAAACGCCCTGACTTATTTGTATGTATTAATAGCCGTAATAGGAAGTTACTATGCAATGAATTTGCCATTTCTCAATCATTGTTATCAATGGATTCTTATTGGGATGAAATCGTTTCTCGAATACAAACTTCTGTATGGTATAAAGAAAGCTGTCCAAAATCTCATTCTGAGAAAGAAATTTGTCAATATATGGCAGCAATGCTTGATAGTATTTACTGTCAAAAAGATAATTGAATAATAGATAAAAATATGATATTTAAAGCCTTTGCAGTATAAGAATCTTGGAATATGATTTTGGTATAGAATAAGTAAACTGTAATGTAAACTAAAAAAGAAACATATATGGATAACCAATTGAACAACAGTAATAAAATAAATATTCTTTTTATTTGCTTAGGGCAATATTTGTCGCTCTCCGGCTGCACATGCAGTGATGCAACATCTTGTTGAGGAACGAGGCTGTGCAGACCGATATATGATTGATTCTGCAGGAATTGGTAATTGGCACGTTGGACAGTTACCTGATAAGCGCATGCGTGAACATGGTAGACAGCGTGGATATAGCGTTGACCACCGTGCTCGTCAATTCGATGCGCGTAAAGACTTTGAACTATTCGATAAGATTGTCGTAATGGACGAGGATAATTATCGTAATATTACGTCTCAGGCACCTAATGAAGCGGCACGAGAAAAGGTCGTACGAATGGCAGATTTCTTTACTCAACATCCTTCTGCTACTTGTGTTCCTGATCCTTATTATGGTGATGCTGAAGATTTTAACTTAGCTCTTGATTTAATAGAAGACGGTTGTGAGGGTATTCTTAATACCATCTGATACTTCCAAGTTAGGGCAGTATAACTCTTCTCTAACAACAAACAATACTTATTTTAATGACCTATTGTTAGGTATTAAGTACTCCGCACCATTGGTGCTAACCGTTAGCACATATGGTGCTAAGCATCCGCACGATGTGTGCTGGGCGTTATTACGTCAGTAGAAAATGGGCTAAAAAGGTCATAATAAGTATTATAAAAAACTCCCATAACAAACCATTGCTGGTAATGTTATGGGAGTTTTCTATTTTATTCTTTGGTTTCTCAGACTATTCCATAGTCTTCAATATCTCTTGACAGAGCATATAGCCCTTAATCATCATACGTGGAACGTGGAATGGTCCCTTGAAGATATTACCCTTTGCAGGCTGTGCAACGGTTCCATCACGATGTAGGTAACCATACCACTCAGGATAGTCTTGATCAGGGAAGTGGGTGTATGTCCACTCGCTAATGCGCTGATGACGATAGAGATATTCCTCATCGCCTGTTCCAAGGTAAGCATAGAGGGAGGCAATGATTGTCTCGCACTGTGGCCACCAGAACTTCATATCCTGTGAGTAGTCCTGTGGTGGGAGGTTACGGCAGTCTCGGAAGTTGATGATACCACCATATTGCTTGTCCCATCCCCAGTCCCATGACCAATCGAAGATGGTGAGGGCGGTGTCGAGTAGGTCTTTATCCCAGTTGCGCAACTTAGCTTCCTCCATGATAAACCATGCCGTTTCAATACAATGACCAGGGTTGATAGTACGTGCTGCATTGGTATCAATGAATTCTCCCTTTGGACCGACTGTTTCAAGCAATGCCTTAAACTCTGGGTGCATGAAGTAGCGACGGAGCAATGAGATAGACTCATCAATCTGCTGGGTTAGTGTTGGATCGTCAATCACTGCACGCAGACGTGAGCCAACGTTGATGAGAATCATAATGATAGAGTGGCTCTGCATCTCTACACCAGCTTCATATTTAGCTGGAAGGAAGCCCGGAGTAGAGAGGAAACGCTGTGCATCGTGGAATACCTGCAACGCTCTTTCTGCATAATGCTTGTCACCTGTAGCCAAAGAATATTCGGCAAAAGCTATTGCAGCGAAAGTCTCTGAGAAAACATAGCGACGTTTACGCAGCGGCTTACCCTCTGCTGTTACTTCAAAAATACATGTGTCCATTCTCGTCAAAGCAATGCTTCTCAATGAAGTCGATAGTAGACTTTGATGCCTCAAGCCATTCCTGATTCTTCTCTACATTGTTGTATGCAAAAGCGCAGATGAAGGCCCATCGGCCTTGGAACCACACCGACTTGGTCGTGTCCATCAATGAACCATCACGGTCTAAGCAGGTGTATATACCGCCATTCTCCTTGTCCCAACCATGGTTCAACCAGAAAGGCATAATGTTGTTTGTTAGGTCGTTCTTGTAGGTTTCAGCCCATGAACGTAAGTATTCTTTCTTATCCATAATTTTAGGTGATATAGACAATGTGTTAATTTCTTAATGGATTGTACAGTAAGGAGGACAGTCTGTACCGTTGTATAGCTGTCCTTTATTTCTGTACTTTGGCAAAAGTAGGACTAATTTATCAATTATCCAAAGAAAAGAATTGAAAACTCTTTCTTTATTGCCTATAGAATATGTCTTACTTTAGTACTTTAGCAAGGAAGCGAGAAGTGTAGCTCTCTTTGTTCTTTTGCCACAACTTCTGGTGTACCACAGCTCAACATGCGACCGCCACCACGACCACCTTCTGGTCCCATGTCAATGATATAGTCTGCAAGTTTGATGACATCGAGGTTGTGTTCGATGATGATAACGGTGTTGCCACGGTCAACAAGTTTCTGTAATACGTCCATCAAGATACGTATATCTTCAAAATGAAGACCTGTTGTAGGCTCATCAAGGATGTAGAGTGTCTTACCTGTGTCACGCTTTGCAAGTTCTGTAGCCAACTTAACACGCTGACTCTCACCGCCAGAGAGGGTAGTAGAGCTTTGTCCAAGCTTGATATAACCCAAACCAACATCCTGTAATGCCTTAATCTTCGGAAGAATCTGTGGTACGTTCTCAAAGAATTCTACAGCCATATTGACTGTCATATCCAATACGTCTGCAATGGATTTACCCTTAAAACGCACTTCCAATGTCTCACGATTATAGCGTTTGCCGTGACAAACCTCACATGGTACCATCACATCAGGTAGGAAGTTCATTTCAATGGTTTTGTAACCATTACCGCCACAGGTCTCACAGCGTCCTCCTTTCACATTGAAAGAGAATCGTCCAGGCTTGTAACCACGAATCTTAGCCTCGGGAAGATTGACGAAGAGTTGGCGGATATCGGAGAACACACCTGTATAGGTTGCAGGGTTACTGCGTGGAGTACGGCCGATAGGACTTTGGTCAACGTTCACCACTTTATCAATGTTGTCAATGCCTTCAATCTTTCCGTAAGGCATAGGACGTTTCAGTGAGCGGTAGAAGTGTTGTGAAAGTATAGGCTGTAAGGTCTCATTGATGAGGGTACTCTTACCTGAACCAGACACACCAGTGACGACAATTAGTTCACCAAGTGGGAAGGTTACGTTCACGTCTTTTAGGTTATTACCCTTACAACCTGTGAGTTGTATGGTTTTTCCATTCCCTTCTCTGCGCTCTTTAGGAAGTTCAATGGCACGTTCTCCATTTAGATATTGTGCAGTAAGTGTGTGTGTCTTGAGCATGTCTGCAGGCTTCCCTTGAAGACAACCTCACCACCTTTGCGTCCAGCTTTTTGGTCCGATGTCTACAATCCAGTCCGCAGCACGCATCATGTCTTCGTCGTGTTCAACAACGATAACCGTATTTCCCATGTCACGTAACTCTTTTAGAGAGTTGATAAGACGCTCGTTATCGCGTTGATGAAGTCCGATAGAAGGCTCATCGAGAATGTAGAGCACGTTAACAAGTTGTGAACCAATCTGCGTTGCAAGGCGAATACGTTGGCTCTCACCACCAGAAAGCGTAGCACTTTGACGGTTTAATGCAAGGTAATCAAGGCCCACATCGAGTAAGAAGTTTATACGTTTACGAATCTCCTTTATGATTTCAACGGCAATAGTACGCTGCTTTTCGCTCATGTGTTCCTCAACATGATCAACCCAGTCTTTCAACTCGTTGATATCCATTTCAGCAAGGTCAGCAATGTTTTTATCCCATATCTTATAGGATAGAGCCTCACGATTTAACCGATGACCATGACATTCTGGACATTGTGCTTCGGCTATGAACTGGTCAGCCCACTTCTTACCAGCTGAGGAATCATCGTTCTCCATGACTGTACGGAGATACTTAATGATACCATCAAAGGACACAAAGTAATCGGAGGTGGTATGTACAAGCTCTTTAGCAATCTTCAACTTCTCCAAAGAACCATACAAAAACCTCATCCATTGCTTCCTTAGGAATATCCTTGACAGGGGTCTTTAGGTCACAATCATGCCTTTTTAAAAGAGCGTCTATCTGCCAGAAAATCATCTGGTTCTTGTATTTCCCTAAAGGAACAATTGCACCACTGTAGATGTCTTGTTTGTTATCTGGAATCACTTTCTTTAGGTCTATCTCATCAATAACACCCAAACCTTTACACTGTGGACAGGCTCCTTCGGGTGAGTTGAATGAGAAAATGTTTGGTGCTGGGTCTTTGTATGCTATTCCAGTGACTGGGTCCATCAGTCGTTTAGAGAAGTACTTGGCTTCGTCTCGTTCGTTATCAAGAATCATTATCAAGCCTTCTCCCTGCTTCATTGCAGTTGAAACGGTCTTTGCCAAACGCTCACGTAGCGTGTTATTCTCCGTACCGCCGAGTTTCATCTTGTCGATAACAACCTCAATATTATGGTTCTTGTAGCGGTCAACTTTCATACCGCGTGTTAACTCTTGTACCTCTCCATCGACACGGATATACAAGTAACCCTTGCGTCGCATCTGCTCAAAGAGTTCACGATAATGTCCTTTACGGTTACGAACAAGTGGTGAGAGAATATATATCTTGCGGCCTTGATAATCAGACATAATCATATCCACCACTTTCTCCTCAGTGTATTTCACCATCTTTTCACCGCTCATATAAGAGTAAGCCTCACCTGCACGTGCAAAGAGAAGGCGGAGGTAGTCATATATCTCTGTAGTTGTACCAACGGTAGAGCGGGGATTCTTATTGGTTGTTTTCTGTTCAATGGAGATGACAGGGGATAGTCCTGTAATCTTATCTACGTCTGGGCGCTCCATGTTTCCAAGGAAGTTGCGTGCGTAAGCAGAGAAAGTTTCAATGTATCGACGCTGACCTTCGGCGAAGATAGTGTCGAATGCAAGTGAACTTTTGCCTGAACCAGATAGTCCAGTGAAGACGGTAAGCGAGTTACGAGGGATGGTTATGTCTACATTCTTCAGATTATGTACTCTGGCTCCGAAGACTTCTATTTTCTCATTCATGGGGTTGTTGGGTGTTAAATGTTGGGTGATGGGTGTTGAATGTTGGGTGTTGATGAATTGTTGGGTGTTTGTTGTTGGGTGATGGGTGTTGAGGATTAGCACCATGTTGATGGTTTCCTTGATGATAACCACTGATGAAAATCGCTATTCATCACCACCCATCATTCATCACCCATCACCCACCAAAAATCACCTCGTTGACTGTGTGTAACCTCTGAGAAGGTTAACATCTCGTCGAATGTGGAACTCTTTGCCGTCAGCTCCTTTGGCGGTTACATTGACAAAGTAAGTCCCTTGGGCAACATCTTTGCCTTTATACTTACCATCCCAGCCACCAGCGGGGTCATTCCATTCGTATATCTTTTTGCCCCCAACGGTTAAAGATGATAGCTTTAAACTCTACAATACTCTTATATCCAGGCTTTGCACGATAGATATCATTGATACCATCTCCATTGGGTGAGAAAGCATTAGGCATCTGTAGGCTACTCTCACTGATGGAGAAACTAATAGCATTGTAGCGTGTTGTGTCACCATTCAGGATTTCATAAAGCACTACCCTCGTTGTTCCTGCCTCTGTAAAGGTGTATTCGGTATTCTCATCATAACGGATAAGAAAAAAGCTGAACGTGGGTTATTTTGATTGAAGAAGTGCCATTCGTAGTGTGTTGCCGCGTCCCTTGTTGTAGGTGGATTGGCTGAGAACTCGATCGTCAAAGGAGCTGAACCAACATAAGTGTCACCTGCGGCAATTGTATTGGTCTCACCATTTGCATCGGTATATTTACCTGAGGGTTGGCAATCTTGTGCCCATGCTATAGAAGAGAGAAGCATAGACACCATCACCCCCAATAGTCTAAATTTATATTGTTTCATTTCAATAGTTCGTTTGATGTTACCTTGAAAAATGTATAATCGTGCAAATTTACACAATTTTTCCCATACAAACAAGTAAATCTATCTGCCTAAATAGGATAATAATATGTATTTCTATCTGCTAAACTCAAATAGCATATTCTCTTGCTATGGCACTTCTTAAGAACTGACAATATTGTATTCTCTTTGAAAAAGGAAGGCTTATATCAATTCTGTCTTGTTCGGGTGGGGTGTTCTAACTCTTTTTTTCTAACAACGAAGTGGCTTAGTGCTAACAATATTTTGTAAGGTGTTTAATAGTCCGCACCATTGGTGCTTAGCCTTAGCACCAATGGTGTTGATGCTTCGCACCACTGATGTTGAGCATCAGTACCATGAAAAGAAAAATGGTAGGAAAAGGGTGATTGATGTCGTAAAATAATATCTGCTAAGAGATTATTGGAAACTCAGACAAGAATGCTTTATTTGGTAATAATAAATGAAAATGGTGTGAGCGTTTTTTTGTGTTTTTTTATCATTCTACATCTTTTGATTACAGATTTCTTTTGTATATTTGCAGTTGTAATTTGTTACTGATTGAAAACAAAAGTATGTTTATGAGAAATTATTTAAAATATCTTATGCTATTTTTGGCTATGACTTTTAGTTATAGCGTGTTGGCTCAAAGTGTTCAATGGCGTGATCAACATAAGGTGAAACGTAAGGAAACTATCTTTGGTATAGCTAAAGAATATGGTGTTACTATTCCACAACTTCTTGATGCTAATCCAGCAATGAAGCAGGCTGGTTATGAACTGAAGAAAGGTGATTTAATCTTTGTCCCATATTCAAAGGAGGGTGATTTCCTTCCAGATGGTTCTGTGAAAGGTAAGACGGACAAGAAAGCTGCGACAAAGTCTACTGTTGCTCAGGCTCCTGTAAAGGCTGTTAATGCTATCCGAGTTGGTGTTATGCTTCCTTTGCATAATCAAGATGGAGATGGAAAACGTATGGTGGAATACTATCGTGGTATCTTGTTGGCTCTTAATCAGTTGAAGAGTGAGGGAATTACTACAGAGGTTCACGCTTGGAATGTGCCTAAGGGTGCTGATATTCGTAATACCTTGCTTGAGCCAAATGCTTCAAAGTTAGATGTTATCTTTGGCCCTCTTTATTCAGAACAGGTAAAAACCATTGGCGGACTTCTGCCGTGCGTACGATATTAAACTCGTTATTCCTTTCTCTATATCAGGCAATGATGTAGAAACAAATCCTAATATTTTCCAAGTATATCAGACGGAGGCTTCGTTGACAAATAAGGCGATAGCATCTTTCTTAGAGCGTTTCCAGAAGTCACATCATCCAATCTTTATTAATTGTAAGGATGAGACAAGTCAGGTGGGTGAGTTCACAACAAGCTTGAGAAAGCAGCTTGATTTACAGAAAATCAAGTATAATCTTACCAGTTTAAAGTCATCGAATGCAGACTTTTCAAAGCATTTTGATGCTACTCGTCCAAATGTTGTGATTCTTAATTCAGAGAAAAAGTCCACAGTTAAATGAGGTGTTTAATAAACTGGCTCAGCTGAAGAAAGCGCGTCCTGGCATTGCGATTAGCCTTTATGGTTATAACCAGTGGTTTGTTTATCAGGATTATTATCTTGACCAATACTTCAAGTATAACACTTATATCCCATCTACCTATTATTATAATAAGGCAGCGGATAAGACAAAGGAGCTCGAAGCAAAGTACACAGAGCAGTATGGTGAGCCTATGTCAAGACAGTATATTCCACGTATGGCAATTACTGGCTGCGATCAGCACAGTTCTTTGTACGTGGCTTAAAGGCTAATGGAAAGAACTTTAGAGGGTACTGCTGCTGAGGTTAAGTATCGTCCATTGCAGACACGTTATGACTTTGTTCGTGTAGGACAGGGCGGATATATCAATGATAACTTCCAGCTGGTTCACTTCAAGACAGACCAGACAATGGAGAATCTTGTCTATTAAACTGTTGTAGAGAACCTTATTCAAAAATGAAGAATAGAATCTCAAGATTATTAGTTGTTGTCCTACTTGCGCTGCCGTTGACTGCTGCAGCGCAGATAGGAGACCATCGTAACGACTTTGCTATTGGTGTAAATGGGTGGTTACGTACTCTCTAATGTGGGCTTCACTCCGAGTGTAAGACAATCTATTCATGGTGGTGTAACTGGAGGATTGAGTGTGCGTTATGTGTGCGAGAAGTACTTTAATACTATTTGTTCTATCTATGGTGAGGTGAACTATGTCTCAATCGGATGGAAAGAGAAGATACTGACGGGTACCGATCGAGCCTGTTATCAACTCTAATGGGGCTGCTGAAGCGTATTCACGCACTGTTAACTATATTCAGATTCCAGTCTTTTGCACACCTCGCATGGGGGCGTGAACAGAATGGTTTTAACTTCTTCTTCCAAGCAGGACCGCAGTTAGGACTCTATCTTGGAGAGTCAACTTCTAAGAATTATGATACTCCTAACCTTGCTACTGATGGTACAGGGCGAAGCAATGCGGTAACAGCACAGGAGTCAATGCCAGTAGAAAAGAAGTTAGACTACGGTATTGCAGCTGGCTTTAGGTTTAGAGTATAGCAACCGACATGTAGGTCATTTCCTACTTGAAGCCCGTTACTACTATGGATTGGGCAATATTTATGGAAGTTCAAAGAAAGACTATTTTGGTAAGTCTAACTATGGTAATATCGTTGTTAAGGCTACCTACCTTTTTGATATAATCAAAACTAAATAAGATAAGCTATGTTTAAAAAAATCACCCAAAAGGATTGCTTCAAGCAGCCTTCAGTAACATGGGCGAACGCTTCGGTTACTACATTATGAATGCGGTTCTCGCATTGTTCTTGTGTTCTAAGTTCGGTCTGTCAGACGAAACGTCGGGTCTGATTGCATCACTTTTTTTGGCAGCAATCTATGTCATGAGCTTGGTTGGTGGTGTTATTGCTGACCGTACACAAAACTATCAGCGTACTATTGAAAGTGGTCTTGTCGTGATGGCACTGGGGTATGTAGCGTTGTCTATCCCTGTTCTTGCTACACCTGAAAATAATTCCTATCTGCTTGCTTTCACTATCTTTGCTTTGGTATTGATTGCTGTTGGTAATGGATTGTTTAAAGGTAATTTACAGGCAATCGTCGGTCAGATGTATGATGATTTTTGAGACTGAAGCGGCAAAAAGTTTCACCCGAGCGTTTGAAATGGGCACAGGGACAGCGTGATGCAGGTTTCAGATTTTCTATGTATTCATTAATTTGGGTGCATTGGCAGCTCCATTCATAGCTCCTATATTGCGTAGCTGGTGGCTGGGGCGCAATGGTCTCAACTTATGATGCAGCTCTACCACAGCTTTGCCATAAATATATCAATGGTACTATTGGTGACAATCTCGCTAATTTGCAGGAACTTGCAACCAAGGTAGGTGGTAATTCTGCTGATTTGGCATCATTCTGTCCTCATTATCTTGATGTGTTCAATACTGGTGTTCATTATAGCTTTATTGCCAGTGTTGTTACCATGCTCATTTCTCTTATTATCTTCATGAGTTCAAAGAAACTCTTCCCAATGCCAGGCAAGAAGGAGCAGATAGTTTATGTTGAGTATACTGATGAGGAGAAGGCGTCAATGGCAAAGGAAATTAAGCAGCGTATGTATGCTCTTTTTGCTGTATTGGGTATCAGTGTGTTCTTTTGGTTTTCATTCCATCAGAATGGTCAGAGCCTCTCTTTCTTTGCGCGTGATTTCGTCAATACAGATTCTGTAGCACCGGAGATATGGCAGGCAGTAAACCCATTCTTTGTAATCTCTCTTACCCCATTGATTATGTGGGTTTTTGCCTATTTCACCAAGAAAGGTAAGCCTATTTCTACACCTCGTAAGATTGCCTATGGTATGGGTATCGCTGGTTTTGCTTATCTTTTCTTAATGGGATTTTCACTGGTTCATAATTATCCTTCAGCTGAGCAGTTCACTTCTCTTGAGCCTGCTGTCCGTGCAACGATGAAGGCTGGTCCGATGATTCTTATCCTTACTTACTTCTTCCTGACCGTTGCTGAGTTGTTTATCTCTCCACTGGGTCTGAGTTTTTGTAAGTAAGGTTGCTCCTAAGAATCTTCAGGGACTTTGTCAGGGCTTATGGTTAGGTGCAACAGCTGTTGGTAATGGCTTCCTTTGGATTGGTCCATTGATGTATAACAAGTGGTCAATTTGGACTTGTTGGCTTTGTATTTGCCATCGTATGTATCATTTCTATGGCTGTTATGTTCGGTATGGTGAAGTGGCTGGAGCGTGTAACGAAGTCTTAATGTAAAATGATTGACCTCTTATAAGGGAATTATAGCTAATTGATTTTTTGAGTATTTAGGGGCATTGTCAAATAACCAAATGAATCTTGGCGGATTTTATAAAATATTTGATCGATGCTATAAGAAAGAGGGTGTGTCAAAAATACAAATATCATTTCGATAATCTTACAGTTTGAAACAATCTAATAAAAATGACCATTTCTATACTCGATTTTGAGTAAAGAAATGGTCTTTTCTTTGCCTTTAGAAGAATCCTACTTATAGATTGAAAGTTGTCAAGTTATTAATTTGCATTTTGACACACTCTCTTTTATCATGTAATCATATTTGAATGACCAATATCTCTATCATATAAGTAAGTCGCTTAGCGTCTTACTCTCTTATTATAAGGGTGATAATCCTTCCTTCTTTTTTTATCCTTTTATCAACGTGTTGTAGCCTAACACTAATGTGCGAACGCCCCGCACATGTTGTGCGGAGCGTTCGCACTAATGGTGCTAAGCACTAAATACCTTGTAATCTATTATTAGAAGGTGTGTAATTTATTATCAAGAAAGGGCTACACAGTCCCTAAACACATAGTGCTTATTTGATTAGGGGCTTCCTACTCTAAGTTATAGAGGATCATTTACTTTTAGCTTTTCAGCTAAATACTTACCCGTCAAACTCTCCTTGCAGCGAGCCACCTCTTCTGGGGGTAGCAGCTATTACGAGGTTTCCACCCTTGTCGCCACCATCAGGACCAAGGTCGATGATATGGTCAGCACACTTGATGACATCAAGGTTATGTTCGATGACTAATATCGTATGTCCACGTTCGATGAGCGCATTGAAAGCATGCAGTAGACGATCGATATCATGGAAGTGTAGACCAGTTGTTGGCTCATCAAAAGATGAAGAGTGTTGGGTCTTGCTGTTCTTGTCCAATGAAGTAGGCGAGTTTCACACGTTGGTTCTCACCGCCAGAGAGGGTAGAAGAACTTTGTCCGAGTTTGATGTAACCTAATCCGACATCTTCCAATGGTTTAAGTTTGTTGACAATCGCTTTGCGTTTGTGCTCACTGAAGAATTGAATAGCCTCAGAGACAGTCATGTTCAAGACGTCGTTGATATTCTTACCTTGGAACTGTACGTCGAGAATCTCACGTTTGAAACGTTGTCCATGACACTCCTCACACTCTAAGACAAGGTCTGCCATAAACTGCATCTCTACCGTAATGACACCCGCACCCTTACATTCTTCGCAGCGACCGCCTTCAGTATTAAATGAGAAATACTGTGGTGTGAAGCCCATCTGCTTTTGACAACTGCTGGTCAGCAAATAGCTTTCTTATTTCATCGTATGCCTTCACGTAAGTAGCGGGGTTAGAGCGTGTACTCTTACCGATAGGGTTCTGGTCTACAAACTCCACGTGTTTAATTTGTTTCCAGTCACCTCCAAGAGAAGAATATTCGCCAGGGGTGTCAGCTACTTCATCTAAATGACGTTTGAGGGCAGGGTAGAGTATTCCTTTCACAAGGGAAGACTTTCCACTACCACTGACTCCTGTCACCACTGTAAAGACATTCAGAGGGAACTTAACATCTACTCCTTTGAGATTATTCATGCGTGCTCCCTTCAATTCTATCGCCATATTCCATGGTCGACGACTTGTAGGTGTTTCGATAACTTCCGTTCCTGTGAGGTATTTAATGGTATATGAATGAGGGTACTGCTCCAATAATTGCTGTGATTGAGTATTCTTTTTTTCTTTAATGTCTCCCTCTATTCGCTTGATATCAGATACTTTACCTTCGAATACAATCTCTCCACCAAGTCTACCTGCATCTGGTCCAACGTCAATCAGGTAATCAGCAGCACGCATAATTTCCTCATCATGTTCTACGACAACCACGGTGTTTCCTAATGCCTGAAGTTCTTTCAGTACGTGAATGAGACGGTCGGTGTCACGACTATGCAAACCAATGGAAGGTTCGTCAAGTATATAGAGTGAGCCAACGAGGGAAGAACCAAGGGAGGTTGTGAGGTTAATGCGCTGACTTTCACCACCACTCAATGAGTTAGATTGGCGGTTGAGGGTGAGATAGCCTAATCCTACATCTAAAAGGAACTGCAAACGACTTGTTATTTCGGTCATCAGTCGCTTACTGACTTCCTTTTCATGCTCTGTTAGTTTTAGGTTGTCGAACCATTGTTTGAGGTTGATGATTGGCATATCAACGAGGTCGGTGATAGCCATACCCCCAATCTTCACCCATGTAGCTTCCTTCTTTAGCTTCGTACCGTGGCAGTCTGGGCAAACTGTTTTGCCACGATAACGGCTGAGCATGACACGGTATTGAATCTTGTATTGGTTCTCTTTCAGCATTTGGAAGAAGGTATCAATACAGATACGGTCGTGAATGTCTTTCTTTCTTTCGCTTGGTAGACCCTTCCAAAGACTTTCTTTCTCTGCCTTTGTTAGCTCAAAATAAGGCTTAAAGATAGGGAAGTTGTCTTTTTGCAGCACGTCTGCAGAACTCATCTTTCCATGCTGCCATCTTCTCGCCGTGCCAACATTGAACACAACCATCATAGACAGAAAGAGAGAGTCTGGGATAACTAACTTCTCATCGATACCGATAACACGACCAAAACCCTCACAAGTCGGGCATGCACCGAGAGGAGAATTGAACGAAAACATGTTGTCGTTCGGTTCTTCAAAGCGTATGCCGTCTGCTTCAAAACGTGTAGAGAAATCGTAAGTAAGCTTGGCTGGCAGAATCATTAACTGCATATTGCCGTCGCCCTCATAAAAAGCTGTCTCGCATGAGTCAGTGAGTCGGGTCAGTGTATCTTTAGAGTTGTCAACTGACAAACGGTCAATAACGAGATAGATATTCTTTGCTTTATCCTTTGCCGTGCTTTTATTGTCATCATCAGCAGGGTTTTGTTCAAGCCAGTCTTCTATGCGGATAAAGTCATTATCTACATAGATACGTGCATAACCTTCCTGCATCTCCATCTCAAGTTGGTTCTGTACGCTTCGTCCTTCAACGATGTGGAGTGGGGCAAGGATACAGAACTTTGTTCCTTCTGAGTAGGACATGACTTTCTCAATGACGTCTTCAACGGAATGATGCTTTACCTCTTCGCCAGATACTGGACTAAAAGTCCTACCTATACGAGCATAGAGAAGACGGAGATATTCGTATATCTCGGTAGAAGTGCCCACTGTTGAGCGTGGGTTACGTGATATAACCTTTTGCTCAATAGCAATAGCAGGAGGAAGACCTTTGATGAAATCGACCTCAGGTTTAGACATTCTACCCTAAGAACTGACGAGCATAAGCAGAAAGACTTTCCACATATCGGCGTTGTCCTTCAGCGTAAAGTGTGTCGAAAGCAAGCGAGGACTTGCCCGAACCTGATACGCCAGTAATGGCAACAAACTTACCTTGAGGGATTTTTACATCTATATCCTTTAGGTTGTTAACCTTAGCTCCTTTTACCTCAATATATTTATTCATATTTTTCCAACTTTATTCTACATTTATCCTTACATACTCTTAAAAGAGATTTAAAGGATTAATCGCAATATGCAAAATTACAAAAACTTTGGTTCTTTTCTGATATTTACTTTATATTTGCAAAGCGATATTTGATTTTAAAAAGAACACAATTATGAGAGTTAAGAAATTATTGGTTATTGCTTTGTTGGCCCTTCCAATGATGGGTATGGCACAAAGCTCATATGAGCAGATAGGTGAATCTGCAAGCATTACACAGTTTGAAAACAAGCAGAATAGCGCAGCTTACCAGCAATGGTTGAGCCAGTATGAAGAGTGTGGTCGTCAAATCAATGCAATATCTGAGCAGTACCAGCGTGAGGTTGAGAAGCGTGGCTATCCAAAGAAGAAGACTGTCAAGGCTAAGATGGCACTTGTAAATCAGTATATCAGTTTGTTGCAGCAACAGCGTGATTCACCAGAACTTAATCAGGGTGTTGATCTTGACAAGGTGAATAGTAAGATTACTATGTGGCAGGAACAGCTTGAAGGCTTGGCTGCTTTGCTGAAGAAGATTTAAATTGTAGGCATAAGTGACAAAAAGAGACCTAAAATGGGTCTCTTTGCTCTTATATGACAAAAAGAGACCTTAAACATCTTATATCCCTTTATCTACAAGGTGAATGAGCCTTTAAAAAGTCTTGAATAATGACTTTTCTCCTTTCTTTGCTAATACCCTTATGTAGGTTCAAATTTGCCTTCAAAGCAGAGTTGAGTGCTTCCAATTCATTGTTTGTATTCGGCATTTTGCAGTTCAGGGAAATCATAGAATGTCCACAACCACGGCATATTCCTCTTTAAGCTCATATATGCACTTCTTGTGTTCTTATGCACATAATGCGTTTTCCCGTCTGCTCCTTTTTGCCCTTTCGTTTATAAAAGTCCTTCCATTTCTCCTGCCATGCATCCAAAGTTCCTATAAAAGAATCTTTGTCTGTATGGCAAAAAGCATTTTAGCTATGCCAAGCAATTCTTGTGAGGCTTGTAATTTGGGATGCAGTGTCAGTTTTGTTCTTATGGTCATAACCTGGTGGAACTGGCAATGTTGGAATCTGTATTGGTAAAACTCTTGCCGAAGCCCTTTTAAGCCATCGCTGACGATGCCTAAAAACATTATATCCATGCAACTCAAGATATGAAAATACCTTCTCTGTAATCTGCAATTGTTTCCTTCTTGTCAATGAATTTATACCATAGCACACGACCAGATATACTTGAGTTCGGGATAAGTTTAGCATGAAAAAAGTTCTAACTGCCTTGATTTTTCCACATACACCGGCAGTGCCTCTGGCTTGTTCTCAAAGAAGCAGTATGCTGTAAGGGCAGAACACAAGTTCATGATAAAGTTGTGTATCGAGCGGTGTCTTGAGTGAACAAGGTTGGCTTTGTTCTTGAGTAGTTCGTTAATGCACTCGATGATGTATCTTTTTCCTCAGCATGATCTTGTCCCACATAGGCATCAGTTTATTCTTCATCTTACGTGAGCCCATGAACGAGGTTGGATACCTTGACCGAATAGGCTCTCAAAGAGTTCCTGCTTGATGTATCCTCTGTCAGCGAAGACCTTCCCAAACAAGACCTTTGCAAACACCGTCCATACCCTGTTATCCCTGTCATCCACATTTGCTCCTGTAAGACAGAACGTTATCACTTCACCAGAATCATTGCAGAGCAGGTGAAGCTTGAATCCATGGCACCAACCCATAGTACCCTTGCCGTCCTTGGCAAGGCTGGCAAAGACCTTATTGTAATATCGTCGTACATTGTGACATACGGGTATCATTGTGCTGTCAACGAACGTTATACCCGTACACTTGCCGAAGGCATAGAGCTTCATGAACAGCATCATCTTAAAGAACACTCTTGGCATGAGTTCAACGAAGCGATTATAGGAAACTCGCGTCGGGAAAATCCTGGCGCATCACCCTTGACCCAATTCAAATAATACTCCTTGAAATTGCGATATGCGCCGAAATGATAGCATACCAAAATGGTCATAATCTCACTTTCCGAGAGCCTGCCCTTGCGGTTTCGGTAGTGTTTGCCGTCACTGTTATGAGACGGTAGACGCAGGTTTTTCGCAAATTCGGCACTCAAATTCTTATCAAACTCGTCGATTATACAGAAAATTTCAGTAACTTTGTCCTTGGTAATCATCGTTCAAAAATTTTGTAATCTATTGATTATCACCTATAAAGATACGAATTTTTTGACGAGATTACCAACTTTTTAAAAGCCTTTTTCTTATCCCGAACTCGCGTAGATATGTGATGCTTTCATTATAACAACACCAAATCTTCTGCCCCAGTAAGTAGCATCCATTAAGACCACAACATTACTAGAAATCAATTTGGGAAGGTTCTCCTTGTATTCTGATGATAGATAGCGGTGAATCGTACGAGTTGATACACCAAATTCTCTGGCAAGGTCGGATACAGTCAGATTCCCTAAGGAATATGCAGAATTAACATCTTCCTTTTTCAAGCGACGACGTCCTATAAAAATAGCGTTTACAGTCTTTGCAAAACCAACGCTGATAACCATTCTCCTTACCCTTTTTTTAATGGTGCGATGAGAACCACAATAAAAAGCAGATTTTTTTGTCATCAAAAAGTTTTTGCCCAAAACTATAGTAAATAAAAGGGATTACAAGAGATTTTAGGGTCTCTTTTTGTCACTTATGCCAAATTGTATTATATTGTAATATTAAAAGAGCTGTAACCGCTTTGGCAGTTACAGCTCTTTTTTTATTTTATTGCTCTTCACCATTCGTGTTAAGCAGAATCTTTTTATTCCCTTTCTTTGCTTCGAAATAAGGTGGCTCGTCTCTTAGCGATATACTGTCATAGATGAAAGGTGCAATAATAGTATCCTTACCGTCTGGAAGTATCAAACCAAGTTTACCATCTAATTGGGCTATGAGCGGCATTGTTCGTAAATCGTCAACATAGACATAACAAGTACGAAGGAACTCATACTTCGGTTCAACGAGTGTACGTCCTCTGTGATCGAGAATACCAAACTTTCCTTTTCGTTCGATAACCTCATGATACTGAATGTAAATCTCACGTATAAGGTTCAGATACTTCACCATCTTTCGTTTATCATTGACCAATGTTACGAGGTAATCGAAGGTGTCAGAGTAATTTGCCATAGCACGAGCTAAGACAATCTTCATGTCTAATCCTTTGATAACCTTGCGGTTCAAGTCGATGTATCGTGCAATAGCAGCCTCCTTTTCCTTCATCGGTAGGTCTTTCAGATGCTCTTCAAAGCGTAGCATCTGTTGTTTGCTGCCGTGCATGGCTTTGATGTATCTATGTATCTGTCGCCCCATTTCGATGCACACGAAATGGCGAATCTGCTGCTCCTCTATAGGGTCAGCGTATTCCTGGTTGAAGTTGTCTTGCGTAATCATGGGCTTTTTCTCCTTTGTTTTTGCCAAAGATACTGACTTTTAATAGTTCTACCAAGGATTTAAAAAGAATTTAATTCAAATGATTATCAAATGCCTTTATTTTAGTCTTTGAACTAAAGGTGAAGCTCAACATCCTTGCCGAATGGCGCAAGGGACAGACCTGCCATTTTGAAGTGTTGCTTTGCAAAAGGAATACCTATAATCGTAATGGCAAGGAGGATACCAAAAAAGATGTGGGTTAAACATGCCCAAAAACCGCCAAAGATAATCCAAATGATATTGAGTGGAATGGTGATACAGCCTGAAAGACTTTCTCCATCTCTCACTTCTGCCCCAAAAGGCCATAGGCACAAGAGTCCGAGCTTGAATGTTTGTACTGCAGCTGGTATGCCGATAATGGTGATGGCAAGTGCTAAGCTACCAGTAAAATAACCGATAGCAGCCTCTAATCCGCCGAATATCCACCAAATAATGTTTCCAAGAATACGCATAAATTGATTGATGAATTAAGATGTTAAAGTGCAGAGGACTCCTCTGCTTGAATATTATAAGGTAAGTTTCGAATCTGATTCTACCAACATCTTGCTTTCGTTTCAGCATCATGTTGTGTGGTGTGGAGCGTTAACACCATTGGTGCGAACCATTAGCACCATTGGTGCGGAGCATCAGCACATCGGTTGAAGATGAGAAGAATGATTCGCTATGGTCGTTACATTATATGTATAAGATGCTAATGAATAACCTATGTGGGATATGTAGAATAGATAACAGAAATCGTTTATAAGGATTATATGAAGTCTGTAATTTCTTCTAATGTCTTCCGCTTCTTCTCATTCGTTGGACAGTCGTCGGCTATGTGACCGATGGGAATGATGGCAACAGGCTCAGAATCTGTATACGGAAAGGCCTCCTTTAGTTTGGCTACATTAAAGTTACAAACCCAACAGCTACCTAAGCCTCGCTCTGTTGCAGCCAAACAAAGATGTTCAGTAGCAATGGCAACATCAATATCGCCATGCTGCTTGTTGTCTTCTTTGCGTATCCAGTTGTTGTCAACCTCACGCATACAAATGACGTAGAGCGGTGCCGACTTGAACCATTCACGGTCGTAGCATTCTTGTAGCTGCTTGCGTGCCGCTTCAGACTTCACAACTACTAAATTTCCATGGCTGTTTGTTGACAGCCGATGGTGCCATACGTGTTACCTCAAGGATATATTGTAAGTCCTCTTCTGATACAGGAGCGTCACTATACTTGCGTACAGAAAAGCGTTTTTTGGATAATTCTAATATGTTCATAACCTGATAAATATAAGCTTTCCAAGTGGATTTAGCTATGAAGTAATTTGTTATTTATACTCTCGCTATAAAGGATTCTACTTATTGTAATTCCTCTTTATAATATAGTATTGCCTTGATAGCAATCTGTTCAGCTTCCTCGATGGTGCAATTTAGTCTTCCACCTGATGCGTCTGCGTGACCACCACCATTGAAGAACTTTGCTGCCATAGGTTGACAGTGGAAGCCATTGCAAGAACGAAGACTCACGAGTACGGTCTTAGGCTTCTCTGTATCTTCTCGTAATGAGATACTTAGTTTAAGTCCTTTAATCTGCTGTGGAATATTAACAAGTCCCTCCATATCTCCCTTGATGAAATGGAACTGTGCCATTTCTTCCTTTGTTACGGTATAATAGGATGCGTGCAACTCCTCAATCACCTTCATCTTGTTGAGGATGATGTGTGCACGGAGGCGGAGGGCATTGGTAGAGTAGTTGTGGAATACACGGTTATAAATCTCGTCCTTATCAATGTTCTTTGCAAGAAGCTGACCGATAATATAGAATATCTCTGGGCGTGACGAATTATAGGTGAAGCCACCTGTGTCGGTCATCATACCACAATAAATGCAGGACGCACATTGAGTTGTCATCTTCTCGTAGCCATCTAACTGACTAATCAGACGGAAGACAATCTCACAGGTACTTGACATTTCTGGATGTGAAACCGTCAATGCATTGTTTGTTTCAGGTTCTAAGTGGTGGTCGATGAGTAGGCGAGGGGCTGTGGAAGACTCCAAAACCTCTTGCATTGCATCTACACGTGAGTTTTGGTTGAAGTCAAGACAGCAAACGAGGTCAGCTTCCTTAAACGCCTTCTCAACCTCCTTTGGTCGTCTGTCATAACGAATAACGGAATTATGTCCTGGAAGCCAATGCAAGAAGTCGGGTGTAGCGTCAGGCATACACACCTTAACGTTGGTCTTGCCAATCTGGTTTAGAAAGTGCATCCATGCCAATGACGAACCTGTTGCATCACCATCTGGTGACTTATGCGCACAGATTACTATGTTTGTTGCATTGGAAAGAAGATTGCGTAGTGTTGCTATCTCTTCTTGATTTAGTAGGTTTAATTCCATTATAGCTGTAAGCTTTGTGTGTGTGTGAAAGGTGTTTGGGTGTTATACCCGATGTGTGTAGAGATGAGAGAAATAAAAAAAGCCCTGCCTGGATACCCGTCTTACATCTTGAATAATACTGAAGAATGTATGCGGAGATAGTACCCAGGCAGGGTTATGAATTAGAACAATTTAGCTGGATATGTACCATCATCAACCAGTGACTGAATCTTTTCAACCACGCTCTGACGATCGGCAGCGTATGTTACGCCAAACCATTTGCTGGTAGTGTCAAGTACCTTCACGGTAGATGTACCATCGTTGATAAGTTTGTTTACCATCAATGGGATGAAGTATTCAGACTTCTTATTCTCCATGTTCTTTGGATCAGAGAGGAACTCCTTGAAGTATGCCTCGCTGTACTCAAAGTAGTCTGGTGTGAAACCCCATACATTCATAGATACAGGAGTGTTCTCACCTACAGCTACCCACTCACCATTGTCGTCTTTATACTTGATTTCGCCATCGCGACGCTCAATCTCTGTACGCTCAACAACAGTTGTCAAGTTTCCTTCAGCATCGGTAGAGCAGATACCACGAGCAACGGTACCATTCTCGCTCAATGTGTTACCTACGCGGAAACCAACCATTGCATACTTATCTCTTGCACCTTCTGGGAGGTCGGCAAGGAACTTACCGATAACCTTGAAGCAATCACGGTTATAGAAGTCATCGCAGTTGATAACGCAGAATGGCTCCTTGATAACATCTTTTGCCATCAAAACAGCATGGTTTGTACCCCATGGCTTCTCACGACCTTCAGGAACAGAGAATCCTTCTGGCAGTGCATCGATACTCTGGAAAACAAGTTCTGCAGGGATATGACCCTCATACTTTGAAAGAACTTGGCTGCGGAACTGCTCCTCGAAATCCTTACGGATAACAAAAACAATCTTACCAAATCCAGCCTGGATAGCATCATAGATAGAGTAATCCATAATGGTCTCACCATTAGGACCCAGTTCGTCGAGCTGCTTCAGCCCACCGTAGCGGCTTCCCATACCTGCCGCAAGGAGTAATAATGTAGGTTTCATTTTTCTTTTTTTATATCGTTAAATTATATATTATGTTCTGAATGCAAAGGTAAGAAAAATATGGGATATATAATTATTTTATGTTATGAATTATGAGAGTTAAATATGTTGTTCGTTTTTAACTTTTTCAAGTTTAATTCAAATCACTCGTTATACCCTAACATTTATCATTCTTATTTAGAATGGTATTGTTTATTACTATCTTTCATTTTCTTATCAATATTTCGTCTATCTTTCTAACTTTTCATACTCTACAACGCTATATTACAAAGTATTATGTCATATAATGGCACCCTTATTTATTAGTTTTCTGAAAGGTAATAATGGTAGATTCAAGTACCAAGTGCGAATTTACTCAATCTTTTTGTTAAAAACAAATATTGGTGATTTAAAATTTAATTTTTTTCCCTTGGTCTGCTATTAATTTTGTTCTGTATATATGCCAAATACTGTATTGACATGGTGTTAATATTGAATCCTTTTTGGTACATATTGTCTTATAAGCATATTGGCATTCTCCACTGCTCCTTTTCTGCCATGGTGCATAGGGTTTTGCATAGTACACCTCACATTGTAATTTCTGCTCAATTTCCTTGTACTGTGCAAACTCTGGTCCATTATCAGTTGTAATTGTCATTACATTCTTCTTGTATGGTTTCAATGCGTCAATAATAGCCTTGCTCACCTGTTCAGACTTATATCGTTGTGGTAGCTTTCTTATGATAAGATAATTTGTACTCCTTTCTATCATTGTAAGAGCAGCTGAACGTTTTGGTCCTACAATGAGATCCATTTCCCAATCTCCAAATCGTTTACCATCAGCCTCTAATGGTCTTTCTGTTATGCTTTTCCTACCGTCTGGTAGTTTTCTTCCTTTTCTGCTAAGCCAATGATTTATGTGTTTTAGCTGGAACCTACAATGTTGATAAAGCTTTCCTCCAGAAGCTTTATCTCTGCGTATCATCTCATAGATGGTTTCATGACAGACGATCGCTTTTTCCTAAAAGCCCTCAGTCTACCTGTTATCTGCTGCGGAGACCAATCCTTCTTCAGATACCTAATGACAGTTGCACGTACTTCTGGTGTCAGTTTGCGGGGCTTCTGAAAACGGCGTTTGCGGCGTTCCGCCATACGCTGAGCACGAAATGGACGGTATTCTCCAGTGTAAGGTGACCTGTTACGGTCAACTTCTCTGTAAACCGTACTGAAATGAACTCCAATAGTAGAGGCTATCTCTTTTTTAGAGAAACCTTTTTGTAATAAGGCAAATATTGTGTACCTTTGCCCTGAGGTTAATTGTTTATACATATCAAATACAAAGATAATTAATCTTGGGGAGACTTTAGGTCTCCTCTTTTGTTTTTATATCTTGATACTTGAATTTGCTCTTAGGGGGCGCGGCCCCCTGCCGCAGGGCAACCCTCGGTGTTTTTCATAGTTTTTGTAAACTATTTCTTACCGAGAGTATTCGCATTTACTAATTGAATGTAAGAATGTTCTTGGGGTTTTGAATTTTGTTTACATTATTTCTTGTCTTACATCTTTAAAAAATAAGTAAAAAGCATCTTTTTGAGTACTTTTGTAACTCTCTTGTTATAAGATAGTTACAAGGTTGGTTTCTAAAAGGTGCTTACTTGGCTTTTTAAAAGGGCGTTAGTAAGAGCTCAAAAGGGGCATCTTTTGCAAGTCAATTAGGCGTTAATTCGAATGCAATTAATGCTCTTTTGAAAAAGTGTATGTGAAAAATCATGACAGTTATGTCGCTGTCTGACACTTTCAACGTTAATGAACAATGGCTGAATAGGAGTAATGAGAAGTTGAATTTTTAGACACGCTTCATGAGAATAGAGCGTTCTTCGGGAGAAAACTTTTCTATTGCATAACGCAACATGGTGCGTGGCATGTCTGCTCGATGGCTCATGACGTAATCATAAAGTCGCTCAGAATCACGCTTCCCAGCTTCACGAAGCATCCAACCAATAGCTTTGTGCATGAGGTCGTGTGGGTGCTGCATCATGAGGTCGCTCAATGCGTATGTGTCTTCTAATTGTCCTTTACGAATGAATGCGTATGTTGATACGATAGCGATACGATTATCCCATAGTAGTGGACTTTGAGCTAATTGATAAAAGAATGTCACGTGATTTGTCAAGTAAGTATTCGCCTATGATGAAGCGACAAGATAGATCGACAAGGTCCCAGTTATTGATTCGTTCAGTTTGAGAAAGGTAAAGATTGAATAGCTCTTTGCGTAAAGCTTCGTCTTTTTTTCTTACTTTTCTCTACCATTATGATTAAGGCACAAAAGGCGCACTTCATGCCATTCTGACTGTATCAAATTCCGTATCTCCTCAATGGATATGTCTTTTGTGTAACTTGGCAATAGCTCTAACATTGGGTACGGTGACACCTAAAAACGGTCGCCTTCACCATATTCTCCTTTGCCAGCCTTAAAGAACCTTGGGAAAAATCTCTCGTTTTTTTCAGCATTTGACAGTGCTTGAAGTTCACTTGTAATAGTCTTAGTAATCTGTTTCATAATTAATTCTTTATTGTTTTACCATATTCTTTTTTTCTAATGCAAAGATAATTCTTTATTTTATTTTTAGTCTAAATGGCAAGAATAACTGACAGGTTGTCAGATAATATTCTTGTAGTTGTCAGATAAGTCCTTTTGGCATAGTTTTCGTATAATTGAAGGCAAAATGACTTGATGACAGGTCATATACAGAATGAAAATTAAAATCTTAAAACATATACAATTATGACAATTAAACCTTTAGCAGACAGAGTCCTCGTGCTTCCAGCACAGGCAGAAGAGAAAGTTGGTGGTATTATCATCCCAGACACAGCCAAGGAAAAAAACCACAGCGTGGTAAGGTTGTTGCCGTTGGTAATGGTACTAAGGATGAGGAGATGATTCTCAAGGTTGGCGATGAGGGTCCTCTATGGTAAGTACGCTGGTACTGAACTTGAGAATGAGGGTGAGAAAATATTTGATGATGCGTCAGAGCGACGTGTTGGCAGTTGTTGAGTAACACTTCTCCTATTCTCTCTTTATAAAAAGGTCTTAAAATAGCTGTAGTCTGGCTATTCTATTATATCTTGTAGAACTATCTTATACATATAAAAGATAAAAAGAACAGCAGACAACACATAAACAAACAATCATAATAAGGAATAAAGAAAATGGCAAAAGAGATAAAATTCAATTCAGATGCACGTGAACTCTTGAAGAGTGGTGTTGATCGGTTGGCAAATGCAGTGAAGGTAACACTTGGTCCTAAGGGTCGTAATGTTGTTATCGGTAAGAAGTTTGGGGCTCCACAGATTACTAAGGACGGTGTTACCGTTGCTAAGGAGGTAGAACTCGAGGACAACTTTGAGAATGCAGGTGCACAGCTTGTTAAGAGTGTAGCAAGCAAGACTGGTGACGATGCTGGTGACGGTACAACAACTGCAACTATCCTCACACAGGCAATTGTTACTGAAGGATTGAAGAATGTTACTGCAGGTGCTAACCCAATGGACCTTAAGCGTGGTATAGATAAGGCTGTAGCTAAGGTTGTTGATCATATCAAGGCAACAGCAGAGGTAGTTGGTGATAACTATGACAAGATTGAGCAGGTAGCTACTGTAAGTGCTAACAACGACCCAGAAATTGGTAAGTTGCTTGCTGATGCTATGCGTAAGGTATCTAAGGATGGTGTTATCACTATCGAAGAGAGCAAGACCCGTGAGACAAGTATCGGCGTTGTTGAGGGTATGCAGTTCGATCGTGGTTACCTCTCTGGTTACTTCGTAACAGATACAGACAAGATGGAGTGTGATATGGAGAACCCATATATCCTCATCTATGATAAGAAGATTTCAAACGTTAAGGACTTCCTTCCAATTCTCCAGCCAGCTGCAGAGAGTGGTCGTCCATTGTTGGTAATTGCAGAGGATGTTGACTCAGAGGCTTTGACAACATTGGTAGTAAACCGTCTTCGTGCAGGTTTGAAGATCTGTGCAGTTAAGGCTCCGGGCTTCGGCGATCGTCGCAAGGCAATGCTCGAGGATATCGCAGTATTGACAGGTGGTGTAGTAATCAGCGAGGAGAAGGGGCTTTCACTTGATAAGGCAACTCTTGAGATGTTGGGTACAGCTAAGAAGGTTACCATTTCTAAGGACAATACAACAATCGTTGATGGTGCAGGTGAGAAGGAAGCAATCAAGGACCGTGTGGCTCAAATTAAGAACGAGATTGCAGCTTCAACAAGCTCTTATGATAAGGAGAAGTTGCAGGAGCGCTTGGCTAAGCTCTCTGGTGGTGTTGCTGTTCTCTACGTTGGTGCTAACTCTGAGGTAGAGATGAAGGAGAAGAAGGATCGTGTTGACGATGCTCTTTGCGCTACTCGTGCTGCAATGGAGGAGGGTGTAGTTGTTGGTGGTGGTACCACATACATCCGTGCTCAGGAGGCATTGAAGGACCTTAAGGGTGAGAATGCTGACGAGCAGACAGGTATCAATATCGTTTGTCGTGCTATTGAGGAGCCTCTCCGTCAGATTATCGCTAATGCAGGTGGTGAAGGTGCTGTTGTAGTAAACAAAGTTCGTGAGGGTAAGGGTGACTATGGTTACAATGCTCGCAAGGATGTTTATGAGGATCTTCGTGCTGCAGGTGTTATCGACCCAGCTAAGGTTTCTCGTGTTGCACTGAGAATGCAGCTTCAATCGCAGGTATGTTCCTGACAACTGAGTGTCTTATTGTAGACAAGGTTGAGGATACTCCAGCTATGCCAGCTGCTCCAGGTATGGGCGGTATGATGTAATAAGCTTTTTATCAAGATATTATAAAAATAAAAAGGAAGACATTTATAGCGTCTTCCTTTTATTTTTTATTATCTCAATAATATATATTCCTTTTTAGACAGTTCTATTTTTTTCAAGATAGATAAAAGTGACATGATATTTTCTGCATAAAATAAAAGTTATAGCGTTTGATGCAAAAGCCCTAATAGAAGAGTATAGTTTCTTTACTTCAAAAAGGATCATGAGTTATAATGAAAAACTTCGCCTGTATTATTAATAGCCATATAATCTCCATCATTTAAATTCTTAATCGTATAATATGTATTTCCTTCGATCTGAAGTTCATTAATATCACCTATATCTATTTTCTTTAGTTCTTCTGGCGAAAGTTTTTGCGAAAGCATTTGTATGATGTCTTTCTTTTCCGTTTGAATGATTTGCATAATTATTTTCTTTCAGTGTATTAAGAGAAACTTTATGCCAATCTAAATGGTTATATTTAGAATTAAAATAATAGCTAATTATTGTACCAAACGAAATATATAGTTGTACTTCTACATATTCTCGTTTTTTTCTTGTTCCAAATATAAATACCTGATAATGTTACTAATTCTGGATATTTATAATTACTATAGTCATAGTATTCTCTATTGAGAACCAAGTTGTAGAATCCTTCCCATAAAGTTTATTTTTACATTTTCCTATAATGAATCTGCCATTTATTTGCTTTATTAGAAAGTCCCATTTAGTTGGCAAGATACAAATTACATTTTTAAGAAAGTAGAAATCCTGCTCCTCTATTTTTATTTTTTTATTAAAAAGACTAAACATCTTATTTTGTTTTTTTGCTCATTATTCGTATACGGTCCAGCTTTCATAAGTAGCACCATAGACATAAGTCCTAATATCTGCCACACTTACAATGACAACTCCTATTTTCGTAAAAGTCGGCAGAGAGTTCTTATATATAGAAGATACGCTTGCCTGATTTTCAAATAGTGTAAACCCCATTACTTATTTATGCTTAAAGATATTATTTTTCAATGGCAAATATACAACTTTATTTCGTAAATGTACTTTTTAAACAATAAGAAAAATAGGCGGGTACATTATGTGTTATTTTACAAATGTTACATATGGAATTACTGTGAAAAAAACCTAATCTAATTTTTAATTGCTGTCATTTTTAACATTCTACGTAAATTGTTTTATTGTTAGATGCTTAGTTGGAGAAAAAGAGGTGATAGGGTGACAGCACAATAGAAAAAGGTGTATGGTTCTCTTTTGTATTTTGAATTGTAAAGATGTGTCAATCGGTAGCGTCTATAGATGTTTGGCAGTAAGGATATTCAAGGCAATTACACGTCAAATTTAATATGAGCTTGTTAGAATGTTGTATATAATATCTCTTATTTTGTCAATGTCAACAAAAGTATTTTAATATTATGATATAAATAGACATTCCCCAAATAATGCATATCGGTAGTATTAAGAAGAAGCAATAAGTTGGGATTATCCTATTAAATTTATGCTGGGAATATTTCTTATACAAACGCTCTACCATCTTCTTGTTTCCATATTTCACTGTAACAAAACCTAAGACTGAAAATGAAATATAAAATAAAAACACAGTATTAATTCTACCATCTTCCCGTGTTATCTCGAGTATGACACCTGCTATCGGAAGAAGAACAAACATAAGGATACATGATAAATACAAAAATACTATTTAACATAGCAGGATCGTGTTTTGCTTTATAAGCCATATGTATCCTAAAAAAATATATAATTTATACTCATTTGATTCTATCTTATTACCAGTTAAGTATACAACCATTAATATTGTGTTCCAGCCTATAACGTTTAACTTCTTTTCTCATTGGAATCAATCCCATGAATTCTAAAATTATAATAGGATTCGCATAGACCATTTAACGTAAGGTTCATTGATAACAGACGCTTACGGTGCTTGTCGTAGGTACGGACAGTTTCCGTATCATTGTCAAGATTCATGTAGATCGTTTGACCATTCTTATCGTAACCTATCCTGGCAACAATAACGCTTTCATTCCCCTCCTTATTGCTCGTAAGCCAATAATTATAGAGGAAGTTCAGGGATTAGGATTCTTGATTTATCCTTCGATACGAGTTTTATGTCAAAACTATTTTTTTCTTTTATTAAACTATCTCCTACCTGAACTGTATGTAGATCCCACTTTGAAGAAATACCTAATTTAAGAATCTGTCCCTTTCTATCGATACCATAAACATAATATTTGCGTGCTTCTTTCTTTATGCTCAAGACTTTCACACAATATGATTGCCCTTTAACGTATTGATTATAAGAGTTATTACTCAGATCATCTTGTTTAATAAAAAAATAAAAAGAGAATAACACAGAACATTGGCCATAAAATACGTCTTCTTAAAAAAATGGTATCCATGTGCGTCCTCCTCCTTTTGACATATCAAACCTTGCTGGGTTGGCATTTAAACTCACTCCATATGACTTTGACAAATTAGTTTCATATAAAAGTCCCAAGTTTCCTACAGATAAGCCATTTAACATCCCAAGCCCTATATAGCTATCAAATGAGTTTAAATCATTTTTGTTTAGATACTCGCACATAACAAAAAAATCTTATTTATAATCAGTAAAAACAAAAAAACCTTCGACTTTCTTTTTGTATCCCACGTCGGTAAGAATCTTGCTTAATTGTCCATTCTCGTAAATCATATTATTCTATTTGTTTGTATTTTTAATTATTAGTTTCTACAAATATAAAAAACTAATTTTACAAATCAAAGTTCGATGCTTACTTTTTTTATTGCGATTTTCTAATGACAAGCTATATACGCCCCAGTTAAATATTGTAAGGTAGTTTTGATTAACACTGCCTATTGGAGCTTAGTTAGCTTAGAGGATTTCTCCTAATATTACTTTTGGTAACAATCAATTATTCAAAATAATATAACGCAAAAAATAATAAGGCTTCTTCATCATTTAAATCATTACTTTTTAATATAATTCGTAATACTATCTGGAATGATTTTTTTCTGTCAGTTCTCAGATATAATGCTTGTTTTCTAAGTTTATCAACATTGTTAACCCTATGAATAATAAACCTCATCTTATCTCTTTCATTAGTGAGGTCAGGTTTCTTATCGAAGAAATCACTACCATAAGTTAATCCGTATTCTGTAAATAAATACTTGTAGACACCAGATAAAATGGACTTTTATATAACTGTTAGTTTGATGTTTTGAAGATAGAAAATGACAAGCTTTCAAGTAATACACCTGTTGTATTCTCGAAGCCTAAAGCTTTCTATTGTATAAGGTGTATTATTACTGATAAAGAAAAACTCTCGTTGAGTAATGGGGTTGATAATTTAATCGAAAAAGTGTATACACCATCATGTTTTTCCTTCAACACAACTTAATTTTTGAGATAGTTGATTTCCAAGTTGTATTATAATGATACAGCTTATATAAACTCTTTTCTTAAATTACTCGGAATAATATTATTCTGAGAGTATAAAGGTCCTGAGAATATTAACATACCAATGATAAATATCCCCAATAGGCATTTATGCTTTATCTTATAATTTTCTTTTTCATTTTGATTGTCTTTATTTTTTTCTTTAGTTCTTCTCTAAACTTAGCTTCCATTAGCCTTGCCTTCCTTTCATAAATAAATTCTGAAAGATTTTTTTCAGAGCAGGTGCATTATAGGTATAGGACATAAAAATAATTATCAGCTGTACATGTGGTTCGAAGACTAAAACTCTTCTATTATCTTTGCTATTTCTTTATCAATCTTTTCTATTTTAGGACAAAAAGGTTCTCTTATACATTTTTTTCTAAATATAAGCACATCTGTTATATTATTTTTTTATCCAAAGTTCAAAGACGACCAGAAGGTCTAATGATAGTTTTTCCCTGTATAATCTGTGATTAGAACATCATAATCACCTATTCGTTTATACACTTGATTCCCATTTGGATATAGAGTATATCCATTATTATTAAAAAAACTTGATATTTCTCTTTATAAAATATGAATATTCCATAATAACGATTATTTTGTAGAAGGAACATATCCAAGTCCTGGTATAATAAAAATAATAGCAGGGTCAGCCCCATGTTTTATAGCATTGTCTATATTCTTAGCACCATTTTCCTAAGTTGGTCGAACAACTGGATCAAAGCCTAATCCCCATAGAGTGCCATAATAGGGGATATATGAAGGCGTTTTTATAATTCCTTCTGTTAGATAGTATAATTGATCTTGGATAGTACTATAAGTGATTCCCTTATAAAGACTTCCTCCAATATCTAATGTTGTAAGCACAGCATCATAGTGGCGTGCACCATAATCATACCAATCCAATCCGTGCATACGGTCAAGTTCCTTACCGTTGTACTTGTAAGGTTGTGCGCCTCCGCCTGTACTCTCACCCATCAGTCCACCAAAGGCATAGTAATGATTCACTTGTTCCACTTGTCCATGCTCATCTATCACTACACGATTGTTTCCAAGGTGGTCCTGCAAGTAGTAATGGTATGTTGGAGTGGAATTTGCAAGTGTGATATATCCCACGTCGGTAAGAATCTTGCTTAATTGTCCATTCTCATAAATCATATTTCCACAGTAATCGGTTTTCAACGTTAAAGCAACATTAGTAGATTGAGGCTGAACGAAAGAGGTTAGTCTTCGAGGTTTTATAGGTGACAGAGAGTTTACGTCCTGCCTGTCTAAAAGGTTATTGTTCTATTTGTTTGTATTTTTAAATTATTAGTTTCTGCAAATATAAAAAAACTAATTTTATAAATCAAAGTTTGAAGCCTACTTTTTTTATTGTAGTTTTCTAATGACAAGCGGCATACACCCCAACTAAATATTGTAAGGTAGCTTCGATTATCACTGCTGATGTCTGCCATTGGGGGATTATAGCACACAGATAATAAAAACAAAGAGGAATACCCTTACGGATATTCCTCTTGTTTTTCAGTGATTCGCATGGGGCTCGAACCCATGACCCCAACATTAAAAAGTGTTGTGCTCTACCAGCTGAGCTAGCGAATCTCCCTATGCTTTTTATAAAGCGAGTGCAAAGGTAACAAGAATTTCTGATAATTCCAAATTATTTATAACTTTTTCTTGTGCCTTTTTTTATTTATACATTGCAATTTGACGAATCTTTAAGTTTGATGCATGATGATTTGCAGAAGGATAGGAGTTAAACCCAAATCGGTTATTAGATACTAATATGTTTAGTCTCTAATGACCGAT
>BNJV01000439.1_pt1 | contig 32311 bp, 41 predicted proteins | sample 8540591 | NCBI WGS metagenome assembly BNJV01 (sample SAMD00202457, study PRJDB9452) | human saliva metagenome | host: Homo sapiens | reverse complement strand
ACCATCAAGGAAGCAAGGCGGATATTTACGGATTTAAATTCTCCATATCAAAAATTCAAGACTATTTTCATTCAGCATAAAGTCAAAGAGGCCTATAAAAGTAATGCCCGCTTCATTTCTCCAGATAGGTGTATTGCTCCCTGAAATAATGATTTTTAAAGGAATCAGGAATGTTGAGTAGAGATGCCTGCTCTTGCTCGATTTTTCTTGATCCCTAAGCGCAAATGCAGACTGTATATAATAACGCCTGCTGGCATGATTTACAACGAAGTCAACCTCAACTTTTTCTAATACCATTATCATCTTTTCTAACTCTACCACACCGACATCAACACTTAAATCCTCTGTAAATGAGTTCGTTATAAATGGCATTTTCCATAAGATGGGGCTCTTCAAACTGTCGGAAATTAAGTAGCGCATTTCTGAGCCCTAAATCCATATAGTAATATTTGAATGGCGTACTAATATACTTTCTACCTTTTATATCGTAACGCTCTACCTTGGATACTAAGAAGCTTTCTTCCAAATACTTGAGATAATTTGAGATTGTCGGCATGGATATTGCTTTTTCACTACTACTCTTAAATGTATCCGCAATTTTTGGGGATTGGATAATGAACCTATGGCTGATGGAAATGACTTTCATTAGAGATTCCATACCTGTCCTATCGTGAATATCATATCCTATCACATAAATCACGCATATAGATTTCTCGATGTAATCTGCTTAAATAATTGCTTTTTGCCTCATAATCAGCTTCCGACAAGATATGCGGAAGGCCTCCAAAAATATAAGTATTCCTGCCATGCATCCGCCTTTTCCTTTCCGCATGCAGGATAGAACTCGGAAAATGCCAAAGGCGATATACGGGATCTCGTCTCCACGTCCTCTGAACTCGGTCATAATGTCCGTAGATAAAAACTTAGAATTACTCCGGTAATATAGACATCCACGTTATTTTTCCTAAGTAGCGAATTCAATACACCATATAAATCGAATTGGCACATCAGGATTTTTCATTTCTTCTTTTGTGATTGCATACTGAGCTTCCATCAATGAACACATAATATTGCTGTGTTAAATCTAAAATCCGACTTTTATATATTCATACAATTTATATGCATCGCAATATTTTTCAAATTCAATATCATCCAGTGGAATTCTTATAATATGATTCTCCGTTATCCTATAGACAGCAAATACTTATAATAAAGCTCAAAAAGTAAATAGGATTTTCCCGCTTCTTCGAATGCCTGTAATTACTTTTATTAATCCGTTATTCTTTTTGCAATCAGCCTGTTAAGATATCTATCTCTTTTTAATTTCCATATCTCAGCTCCATTTTTAGATTTTTAGGTACTTGTACCACTTTTTCTAAAGTATGCGTAATAGGAAGGAAATAGTCAAGAGCTCATTTTTAGATTTTGGGTACTTGTACTACTTTTCTAAAAATGAAAAATATGTCCTTTTCTCAAGCCTAGTTTTTCTTATAGCTTCCGGAATAAATCATAATTTGCGTTACGATACAGAATAGTATTACTCCTAAGATATATTCCAGCATTTTATTCATATCCAAATACCCATTAAACAATTTGGCTTGAAAGGTAAAGTATTCTTTCAGACTAAGAACGAACATTCCCTGATCCACTCCTTTGAAGTCTTGTATTGATATGTCCAAGAGTCCGTTAGCAGTATATTTCTCAGCATAATCGTTTCATTTGACTCGCAGGAAATAGGTTGCACACGGTTTTGTACTTCATCGGAAAAATTGAGAAATCGGAATATAGGCTCCAATCACAAAAGCCGAAGCTGCTGAGAGTATTCCAAAGAAAAGCTTCGCAAGCACTGACGGTCTTGAAAAACAAAAACGATAATCATAAATATTGCGCTTGCAGAAATAGAGCCAAGGGCAACAACAATAAAAGCTTTTTACAAGCTGAATCTCTATTAAAATAGAGTATCCCCTTGCAAGCTAATTCCCAACAAGACCGATAGCCAGAATGAATCCGGTCAAAAAGGGTAGAGAAAGCACTGCCGATACAAAAATAAGCAAAGATAATCTGTCCTCTTTTTAGTGGTGTTGCCAGAATATCATAATCCACTTTATTGGCTCTATCTCTTACCAGTGTAGTAATACAACTAAAAGGGAACTGAAATCATTGCGGATCCCAAATATTCAGTCAGTAAAAAGATTTGCAAACATATCGATATCCTTTTGGGGAACCATAGAAGCCAGTCCCGATACTGCTCCATCGCACTTTGTATCGCACTAACAAAGGTGCCTTTTCAGGAATAATAAATACAGTACAAGCACAATAATGGATGTCAGTAGAGAGAATAGAATGCTCTGCCAATCCTTGAAAAACAGCAATACGTTTCTCTTGATAAATCCCAAAATTCCCCTCATCTTATACCTCCAGCTTTCTTCCTGTTAAATGTAGGAATACGTCATCCATACTGCCTTTTTACAATTTCATAATCTCTGATTTTATTTCGATTTGTATAGAGGAACTCACTGAGATGGAACCCTCTTTTGATTCCAATGGCACAATGTAGTGATCCGCTTCATAAGAATGCTCTATGCCTTTCAGCACAGCTTCATTGTCACTACATTTCTCTGCATACCAAATCAGTTTTGTATTCGTATTTCCTTTTTAAAGCCGCTGGTGTATCCTCTGCTACAATTCGTCCCTTATCCAGGATTACAACTCTGTCTGCATCTCTTACTTCTTCCATATAATGTGTTGTAAGAAATATTGTCATTTGTTTTTCTTTCCGAAGATAATCGATATACTCCCACACCAACTTTCTGGACATAGGGATCCAGCCCGGTTGTGGGCTCATCCAAAAAGAGAATCTTCGGATTATGTAAAAGCGCTCTGATAATATCCACTCTTCTTCGCTGTCCTCCGGATAATTTCTCATATTTTCTATTCCAGATGCTTTCCAATTCGAAGGCCTGCATTAAAGGATGTAAGCGCTCCAAAATTTCTTCTTTGTGCATTCCGTAATAGGAAGCTCTCGTTAAAAGATTTTCTTTTACCGTCAATACTCCGTCCAGAACTGAGTTCTGAAAAACAATGCCTATTTTTCTCTCGAATCTTATCATCCTCTTCTCCAAGCTTGTGGGAAAAAGACTTCTACCTCTCCCTCTGTCTTTTTTCAAAAATGGTACAGAGGATATTGATGGTTGTGGATTTCCCTGCACCATTCTCTGAGAAATGCAAAAACTCCCCCTCTTTCACGGAAAAGGAAATATGATCCACCGCAGTCGTTTTTACCATAGTTTTTACTTAAGTTCTTTACTGTGATTGCATTCATCCGATTCGCTCCTTCTTGGCGCCACTATAGTTCTTTCTGTAAGTCTATCCTGTAGTTCGTCTTATCATTCAGTCCTATAGCCCCTCGCGGTTCCAATTTGTCCTGTGGTTCCATCTTGTGGTTCTGTCCTGTAATTTTTCCCACAATTCTGCCCTGTTGTCTTAACTTGTTATTCTGCCTCACCGGTTTTGACATAAATCAGCTTATCAACTTAGGCATAAAAAGTGCCACCCTACCAAGCTGCATTTACAGCCTACCGAGTTGCACTTTTTTTCCATGAAAAGGCTTTATTTTCATGAAACGCTTTATTTCTTATACCGAATCTTGCATATCTTTAATAGCTCCATTGATTTTAATCTCATCTACCTTTGCCATCCATGCTGTTGCACACCAGACAAAGAGATAAATGAGGCTGTACATAAGACAAATGATGCGTAAGTTGATGATTTGTCCGAACCAATGAAAAAGGCTTGCACACAAAACCACGATTCCGAGAACCGAGACAAAGTGGATTCCGATTCTGATCCGGACTTCGCTTTTCTTCAAACTATCCATATCCAAAAGAAAAATATGTCGGTAAGGAGGATAAAAAATCCCGTGAGGCAAATAGAAAGAGGGTCACTCCATTGCAAACTTAGGGTCTGTACTCCTGATACAAAGTGCTGAATAAACATCAGAATTCCAATTCCAAAAAGAATGGCTGTTGAAATCATTAAAAGTCTGACTGAAAAATAGTTTTTACTTTTTGCATATCATAGTCCCAGCCTTTCTTTTCAGTTCTTTCACATACGTTCTTGCAATGATGACACGCTCTCCATTTCAAAAAGTTCTGCCGTCATTCTTCCGTTAAGTTCTGCTCTGCACTGACTTTATTTTCCTCATATTGATAATCATTGCCTTTGCCAGCTCTGAAGAAATTCCTGACTTTAGCGTATTTTTCCAGTTCATATAATCTATATTGGACTTCAAACAATTATCCTTTGTATAAACAAAGGTTCGTTTATCCACGGATTCTATATAATAGATTTTATCAATGGGACAGAGAAGCGTTTCCCCATTAGAGCGGGCCGTGATAGCAGGGGTCACTGTTTTTCAAGAGCATTTACGGCAGTTTGAACGTTCTCCGTCACTTTGACAACACGGAGCAGCGCTTGCTCTTCATAGGAATTTACTTTTTGAATATCTACCTTCACTATGTCACCACCTAATGATTTACTTTCTCCCATTTTAGATTTTTAGGTACTTGTACCACTTTTTCTAAAATGGAACATATTCTTTTTCCTTTACAGTCCAATCATTTCTTTTTCTGATTTCTTTCGGAAAACGTCGTATTACGAAAGATACAAAGAGTACGGTTTCCAAAAACAATCGTCAGAGTACAAAGGACTGTAATCACCGGAACATTGGACTGGAATATGAAGGAACTGCCAAGGCCTAATAGATAAACAAGCACAAAAGGAATCATCAGCTTTTTTATCCAATTTGTGGCTCTTTTATTTAAATGCGCATTGTTAAACACACCAAGATAAAAAGAGGAATAATCCTAAAACATCATAATCACTCGGGCAATGCCTATGGCATCATTAGCATAATTCAGGTCTAATCGTACAAAGATTTAAACCGAACCACACAAAATAATGATTGTAAATCAGTCCTACCCCGCTTTGACAAGGAAGATTCTCCTCAATGGCATGGTCAAATTCCGTGATGTAGAACAAAAATAAAGCTACTACCTGAATCATTATAATAACGGAGTAAAACGAAAATTTCTCTATTTCGAAGAAATCCGCTGCGGCTATCAGCATTTCCCCAAGGGTAATAATAGTAAGGAGTGTTAATCTTTCTATAAGGTGTGTATATTAATGGGTACTCTAGCCATATCTTTTCGAAAGAAAAGAGCACCCAGTATGATTACAATAAAGCCAAAACCGGTTAATAAGATGCGTCCGATTCCTGACAAAAACAAGCTGACTATAATACTAATCATGCACCACAAAAATAAGCTGAAAAAAATCCCGAATCAGTTTTCGATCCTTTTCACTGTTCTTGTTTTGCATGTAAGCATAGATATATTGCAGAAATTGTATGACAACAATCCATAGAAGCGCCAGTGTAAAGGCTGTCCAGCTTTCCTCCATATCGGAACTGACATTTGCCGCCATAAAGGCTAAAGCAGGCATTTGGAAAAACCGTCATAATGATGATATGCAAAAGATTATGTTTTTCCATAGCGGTTCATATACACGGTCTGCACATTCCATACACTGATGAAACAAACAAAAACAACGGTATAAATGATAATCTCTTTCCAGCTAAAGATTCCCTTATCCAGACTTTCTAAGACATGGGTAATCTTAGAAATCCCAAAGACAAAAACCAAATCATAAAACAGCTCGGTAAGATTAACCTTCTTCGCTTCTTCTATTATTTTTCTCCCATACCACCCTCACGTTTCCTTACTTTTGCTTTCTTCTTTTTATAAACAGCTTTTTCTCGTAGAAACTTACATTTCGGAGAAAAGCAGATGTATTATATCATGCTTTATTTTCCTTTTTCATCCTTTTTATTTCATCAGATGAGGCATCTATCAAGGTTCAAAAATGCTATAATAAAAAGCAAAAAGCGGGGAGGTTTCTAAATATGCACGAATTAAGCACACTAATCCAAAAAGATATGGTTCCGCACTGGGCGTAACAGAACCCGGGGCCATTTCCTTCTGTGTCGCAAAAGCAAAAGTCCTACGCAAGGGCGAGCTGCTTCACTTAAATGTCGCTATGAACAGCGGCATGTATAAAAATGCTTCACCTGCGGTATTCCCAATTCCAAAAGAAGTGGGAAATGTTTTTGCTGCTGCCCTTGGATATGTTGCCGGGAATCCTGATAAGGGGTCTGAGTCTCTGGCAAATGTTGCGCCTGCCGACAATGTCTGTGCGCAAAGGCTGATTGATGAGGGGAAAATCACCGTGGCACTTTAGCGGAATTTCCAGCCGTATTTTTATGGAAGCAACTTTGGAAACAACAGAAAGCAAGGTTCTTCTTACGATTCGTGACACACATACCAATATCACGAAGATTGTAGTCAATGGGGAGACAGTGCTGGAGGCTGAAGAGAAAGATGAGGGGCGATAGATAGGCGGAGTATGAGCATTGAAACTCGGACAAGACAGAAATAGATGCATTACACACATCGAAGAAAGCTAGAATGCGACAATTCATTCCATCCATAGATATACTTTGACAGAGCTCGTGGACTATGTGAATACGGTTTCCCTTGGAAGAAATCTGAATTTGTAAAGGAGGCGTATAAAGTAAATCTAGAGCTTTTCGAAGAGGCTCTCAAAAATCCCCCACCACTTTTTGCAAGACAGCTGCTGGTTATGAATGGAGGGGAAGTCATTTCAAAGATGAGCAAATGACCGCATCCCCTTCTTTGCAACGCCACAATCGAAGCCCGTGTCATCGGTTTAGACAAGCCCGCCATGAGTATCACCGGCTCCGCGCCCACGGGAATCATTGCCACCATGCCCCTATACGGCGTTTATAAGATTCATGGCTTAAGTGAGGAAAATGCTCTACCGGGCAACCATGCTGAGCTATCTCATCTGCACCTATATCAAAGAATACTCCGGCAGACTCTCCGCCTTCTGCGGATGTGCCATTGCCGCCGGTACCGGCATGGCCTGCGGTTTAGTGTACTTAAAGGGTGGCACTGTGGAGCAAATGGAATACACCCTCAACAACATGGCCTCCTCCATCACCGGAATGATCTGCGACGGGGGAAACCAGGGTTGTACCCATGAAGGTGTAGCTGCCTGTGATGCGGCATTCCGTTCCGTGGCATTTGCCATGAAGGGTGTCCACATTGACAAAGTACATGGTATCAATGGAAATACCCCTGAAGAAACCATGCGGAATATGGGCTTAATTGCATCCCCCGGTATGGTGGGGAACGGAGAAAACAATTGTAGAAATCTTTGAAGAGAAGTTAAGATAATTTGTTCTTCTGAATCAAAAGCTGTATTTCACATTCGGAAAAACAGAGCAGCTTTTTCCTTCAGGATGATGTATGATGATGGTGAAAGTATGAGAGATGATGGTGAAAGCATGAGAAATAATGGTGAAAGTATGAGAATCGAAGTAAAACAATACGGCTCAGAGACCTGTGCGCCTTGCGTAGCAATCAGACGCAAGCTCGAGGAATGGCAGCGGGCGCATCCTACGGTGAATTATAGTTATCTCCCTGATTGAAGATCATCAGGAGGAGGCGGCTCAGAAAGGATTTTTATCGGTTCCGACAGTTATAGCTGAGATTGATGGTACGGAAGTCGCAAGAGAATCGGCTACTTTTAGCTTGGACAAAATGCTTGCTCGACTGGAGCGATACATGAAAATGGCGGGAGAGACAGAATTATGATCGGAACAGCGACAGTGAGGAAAAACAATGGTTAAATCGGAGGAGATAAGAATGAAGATAAGTCCAAGGAATTGTTTTGTGAATACTTTCTGTAAACTCCTGTGGAATATCAACAAGTAGATCTCCTGTCTCGAGAGTTTCACTTCATGAGGTATGCAGAATCGCCCCCCAATACCATTCTCCTTTATCACTACATTGTCTGGTCACCGGCATATCCAGCTTATACATGAGCTGGATATGCCGGCCTTGTTAGCTATTTAGGCCTTAGACAAATTAAATCGAAAAGGATATTGCTGTTTTCACAACGGAGCTGGAATAGTACTTGCTTGCCTTATAGCCACTCCCCATATTTCTTAATATACAGCTTCTTCACCGTTTCGATGGTAAAGCTATAAAGTCCAAGAATAAGAAGCAAATACACAAAATACGCCATGGGCATCTCCGTAAATACCGTGTTTTTTCAAGTTATCAAAAAGATAGGGAATGGAGATGGCTGCAAAAATGCCCAATGCCGAAGCAAGCGCCAGTCTGGAGTCGCACTTGGAATCCAGAATCGGTCGCTTTGAAGTGCGGATAAACCGCACAATCAGGATTTGTGAAATCAAGCCTTCTACAAACCAGCCTGTCTGGAAAATAGTTCTGCATGGAAAGGCTGTTATAGCCCAAAAGGAAACCAAAGCACCAGGAAAGTCATTACATCAAATACGGAGGAGATACCGCCCATCACATTCATAAAGGACACAAGGGACGCACTGTTCCACTTATGGGGTTTCTGCAGGAATTCTTCGTCCACATTGTCCCAGGGAATCGCAATCTGAGTAAAGTCATAAATCAGATTCTGAATCAAAATCTGCAGAGGCAGGATGGGCAAAAAGGCAAGAATATCGAGGCAATCAATACGGAGAACACATTTCCGAAGTTGCCGGATAATGCCATTTTCATGTATTTCAGGATATTTCCGTAGATTCGTCTTCCTTCATAGATACCGTTTAAAAATGACGGTCAAGCTCTTCTCCAAGAGGATGATATCCGCACTGGCCTTGGCAACGTCTGTGGCATTGTCCACGGAAATGCCTACATCCGCATCATGAAGACTGGGCGCATCATTTACGCCGTCTCCCATATAGCCCACCACATGTCCGTTTTTCCGAAGGGCATCCACCACTCGTTGCTTCTGCATGAGGAGAGACGGGCGAAAAATGTCTTTTTCTCTACAATGGCAGATAGCTCTTCCTCACTCATCTTTTTCCAAGTCGGAGCCAGTTACCGCATTTTGTTCTCCTACCTTCATGCCTACCAGCTTACATACGTGCTCCACCACAACGGGGCATCGCCGGAAAGCCACCTTTACCTGTACGCCTGCATCATACAGTCCGTGAATGGCTTCCTTGGCATCCGGCTTGGGCGGATCCAGGAAGGCGATAATGCCCAGGAAGGTCATATCCGTTTCGTCCTCCGCATGGAAAACAGCGGTGTCTCCTGCATTTTTCCTCTTTGCGGCAACTCCAATGACGTGCATTCCCTCATGATTTAACTTCTCGGAAAGGGCATTGATCTTCTGAAGGTCTTCTTCGTGAATGTCCATGTATTCCTTCTTCACCCGAATTCGACTGCAACAGGCCAGTACGGATTCCAAAGCGCCTTTGGTAATCAATACCTCATCCTGGGGTTTGGGAAGAATTTCTTCTGTCTCCTCTCCCAAATGTTCTCCCCGGATTGGAAATCACCACACTCATTCTACGACGTTCAAAATCGTAGGGAATCTCATCGGACTTCACATAGCCTCCGGCGTATTTTTGCACATCGCTTTCCGCACCGTAGGATAGGATAGCCCGGTCAATGAGGTTCTTTACCCCTGTAGAATAGTAGGCATTCATCCATGCATAGTTCAAAAACCACATAGGAATCTTCGCCATTTATATTGATATATTTCTGCAAAACAACATTGTCCATGGTAAGTGGTTCCGGTCTTATCGGTGCACAGCACATCGATAGCTCCTAAATTCTGGATGGCGGACATGTTCTTTACAATGGTCTTCTTCTTTGCCAGGAACTTCGCGCCTTTGGGCAAGGGGTTCCGTTCACAATCATCGGTAACATTCCCGGGGTAATGCCCACTGCAACAGAGATGGAAAATAAAAAGGCTTCCAGCCAATTTTTCTTCACAAGGCCGTTAATAAGCAGTACAAAAAGAACCACCACAATCATGTAGCTAATCAGGATTCTGGGTTATCTTCGACAGGCTCTTATCAAAATCAGTTTCTTTCTTCTGTGTATGGATGGTTGAGGAAATCTTCCCCAGATAGGAATTCTTTCCGGTCCGTACCACCACACCGACTCCGGTACCGGAATTCACCGTGGAGCCCCTAAGCAGATGTTGTTTAATTCCGCAGCATTAACAATTCTCTGATCCACTCCGGTATATTTTTCCACCGGAATGGATTCTCCCGTAAAGGCGGAAACCGAAAGGACAAGTCTCTACTCTCCAGAAGGTAGAGGTCTCCGCACACGATATCTCCTGAGCCGATAAGCTGTATATCCCGGGTACCACCTCTTCCACCGGCACTTCTCTTGTTTCCGTGCCGTCCTTTCCCGAATCCGGATTCTCACCGTATCGTGCTCCATATCCTTTAGCTTCTGCATATCCAGATAGGGAGCCGTAATCCTGGGTAAATCGAATCACTGCACTCATACAGGCCAGTGCCAGGATAATGATTCCGGACAGAATATCCCTTTCCACAACAAAGGTCACAACAGCCAAAACAAGCAGAACAATAATAAAAGCATCGGTAAAGCTATGAAATAAAAATAGAATATGCCATGCTTCTGCATGGCGGAAAGGTCGTTATAGCCGTATTTTTTTCCAGTCTTTCTTCCCGTTCCTCGTCGCTGATTCCATTTGTCGTGCAGCCTAATTCCTGTAAGACCGAAGAAGCTTCTTTTCCGGCAATTTTCTGAAACTCTTGCTCCACGCCGGCGGTCTTTGTCGTAGGGTTCAATCTTTTCTCATTGTTTAAAACCATATCTTTTACCCTCCTCTACTATTTACAGGGATATCTTAGACCTTTGCACAATGCGAGTCAATTTAATATGATTTTTATTTCAGCCTGATTTTTATTTCAGCTGATTTTACTTTTGTTGCTCTTCCTACGCCTTGATCCCTTAGCAATCATTTTATCTCATCTGTATGCGACACAAAAATCCGCCCTGACTTCCTTCCTTAAACTGCACTTTCCATCGGTGACTGGCTGATTACCTGTTTTACAATTTTTAAACCCAATCCATGCTGTCTCTGTGCTGGGCTCCCACTCATAGTTTTTCCGGTTCAGTCTTTCAGAGCGGCTTTCTCTAAACCGCAACCGTTATCCTCCACATGGAGAAACACGTGGCTTTTCTCATCCTGATATAACTTAACTGTTATCTCGCATCTCCTCCGGATTATGTTGCACTGCGTTGTATAATAAAGTTCATCAATGCTCTTTCCATCAGATTTTCATTGAAGACACAGTTCCAGACCCTGCAAATCTTCCTCAATATCCAAGTTGAACTGCACCCTTTCATCCTCTGTTTGATTCCGCATTTCCGTAATCGTCTTTTCGAAGAAAACAGCTCACTTGGATTTTTTCCTTTTCCAACTTACCGTAGCCAAAAGACAGCTTACTGAAAAGATTCAGGGTTTCTCTACAAGGCGACGGAGACGAAGCCCCTGCTTCTCAATCCTTAACGCACGCTCTTTGATCTCTTCCGATTCCTGGTAGATGCAATCATTTCCGCATTTCCCAGAGACAATCGCAAGGGCGTTCGAATATCATGGGAAACCCGGCAATCCATTCCGTACGCTCCTCCTCTTTTTGCTTTGCCCGTTTCTTCTGTACCCATATCGGAACGGAAACAAGAATCAGCGCATTGGCGAGACAGAAGCGGTAGAAACTCTATAAGATTTCGAACAGCATTCTCATCATATTCCAGAGTATATTTCCAAATCTGCTCTTTCTTTTGCCCAATAATCAATAAGCCTTCGGAACCACATAGGTCCGCACCGGATACCCCTCCAGATAATAACGGGTAAACTTTGCCACATCCTGTGGAGTATGAGCTCTTTTTGAAGCTCTTTCGCGGGAACTCGCTCCAAAGAATATTTCCTCCATTGTCCAGAAGCATGGCAAATTGCCGAGCCCCGGAGAGCTTTTTCGGCTTCCTCTTCCTCTAAGCGGTACTCGTCATTTTCCTTATGTAAATGCTCCATAATCTCCTCACTGTCGGGATAAGAGAGCATACCGTTTCGAGATAAAATTCCAAAAAGCAAAAAGGTCTGCAAACAGTAGGAATATCGTCAACAAAAACCACAAGAGCAATCAGCTGCATTTTTCCATTCTCTATTCCCTCTCATCTTCTATCTCTCAATGTAGCCAAGGCCTCTTACGGTCAGTAGAAATACGGGTTTAGATGGCTCTTTTTCTATCTTTTTCCCGTAAATGCCGCATGTGCACAAGCAGTGAACTTTCCAAGCCGAAATTTCCATCCGGCCAAAGGGGCATCACAGAGGGTATCCGTGGTGACAATTTTTCCCTTATTCCGGTATAGGATAGAAAAAGCGCCAGCTCCTTCGCCGTTGAAAAGCTTTTCTCCTTGTCGAATCACTGTGCCTGCATCAATGGAAACCAGCGATTCCCCAAGCTGCACGCCCTGCTCTTTCTCCTCAAATGACAGGTTCTTCTCAGCACGGCGGCAATTCTCAGGATGAGCTCTTCCGGAAGAAAAAGCTTGTAATGTAATCATCCGCTCCCAGTCCCAGGCCATGCAAACGAGCCGCTCATCCTCGTCCCTTGCAGAGAAAAATCACTGGAACCTCAGCAAAGTAGACCTCCACTTTTTGCTTTTTGCAAAATCAAAAGCCATCGCCATCGGTCAGCATGACATCTAAAGAATCAGCTGATAGCAATTTCTGACAAGCTTCAGCTTCGCTTCTTTACAAGAAGAAACGAGCTCCACCTGAAAGATACCCTTCTTTTCTTAATAGTTCTGCAAAAAGTTCTCTAAGCTCTTCTCATCGTCCACCACCAATATTTTACATGTTCTTTTTCCATGGTTCTGTCTCCTGCTGCTGTTTGCCCTCAGCAATCTTGCACTCATAACCCATCTCCCACTGCCGTCTTCCTCTTACCTGTCCCACTATAGCCTCGTCTACCCTCTTTCCCCATAGTTTTTCATTTCTTAAGGTAAACATAAGGTACGCATAAGGTTCCCATAAGCTTCCTTCTATTCTCCTACTCGTAAACAAACACATGGAGGATGATGGACTATATTCTGGAAACACAGCATCTTAGCAAAAGCGGAAACAGCTACCGTGTAAAGACCTTTCTATCTCGTTCCGGAGAATGCGTTTACGGCTCTTTAGGCCCCAATGAGCTGCAAAAGTACTACGCTCAAAATGATTCTGGGGCTTGATTCACCCTAGCGAAGGAAGAATTCAGTTTCTGGAGAAACGATAAATGCTAAAGAAATCGACTTTTCTCTTCTCAAAAGACCGGAAGTTCTCATTGAAAATCCCGGCGGTTACGGGCATTTAAGCGGACTGGAAAAATATGCAGATTGTGCAGAAATTAAGGGCGTTAAAGAAGAAGAAATTGCCTCGGCACTGAAAAACCGTCCGGCTCTAAGAACAAAGAGATAAGAAGCTCAGCAGTTATTCTCTGGGTATGAAAACAACGTCTCGGTATCGCTCATGGCCATTTTGGGAAATCCGAAGCTTCTGATCCTGGATGAGCCCACAAACGGCTTGGATCCTGCCAGCATACAAGAAATCCGGGAGCTGATTGTATCTCTTCCTAAAGAAAGAAATATGACGGTCATCATATCCAAGTCATCTCTCTCAGTGAAATAGAGCAAATGGCAAGTCAAGTCGGTATCATTCACCATGGACAGTTGCTCTATGAAGGGGCGCCTCTAGGAACTGGAATGTAACGGAAAAAGTCTGGAAGAGGCATTTGGAAATGACCGGCGGAAAGGAGTCTTTATGAACAACCCAGCTATATCCCTGAAAATCGTTTCCTATCGAGTTTCAAAAAAGAGCGTCATAGCATTTTCCTTTGCTGTTCCTTGCGGCTCTGCTTTTTGGATTGTGCCTATCTGTTTTATGAGCATAAAATCTCTTCCGAGCCATGGTTAAATATCTTTTTATGCTATTCCCCATGCATTAACACACCGGTTCTGTCCGTACTTCATGCGTGTAATTGCTTCCCAGTCAGTGGACATGGAACACAAAGGCGCTATGTGGGAACCTTCTTCCACCCTGAAAGCAGAGCGTCTATCTATCTAGGAAAGCTTTTCTTCGGTTTTGATTACCCTCGTCCTGCTTTTGTACTTTTCCAAATCGGCATGGTCCTTATTGAGGAAATGTCCTCGGATTTTACCGGAGATATTCCGTCATATTGTTCCTGTTCTGTCAGAACTTATCAGCGGGAATGATTCTATCAGCTTCAATGCACACTTTCCTGCTGTTTTTCCAGCCAGTTTGTGGCTGCTACCATTGCCCTTCGGCGGTACCCTGGCCGGCTTATTTCTGGCCTCTATCAGCACAGAACATGTGGACTCCTGGTCGTTTTCCTTTCGCTTAAGCCCTATCGCATGGACTATGACCGAGCATCAAGGCTGCATGAGCCTGAGTCTAAGATCCATCCCTATTTCCGATATTTTGCTGCCTCGCTTTTACCTCATCGGCACTTTCTGCTTGGTCTCCTTCTTTTCACCAGCACGGAGCAGGGAGAAGCTTTGTTTCTCTCCACAGGCAAAAGTAAGCCGTAGTCTGCACAGCAGCTTGTCGGAATTTATCAAGTTAAAAAGGAACCCCATCTGGATTCCTTTCCTTCTGATTCCTTGATTTCGGCACTGATTGGAACGAGTAAATTTTGTAGCAAAATCAGGGTGTCTACTAATATACTTGGGAGGATCTCTGGACGCAACAATCCCTCGTTTCTGGGAATGTTTTTCCTGGCTCCCCTCATCGGCATTCTTTGCAGTCTCTATGGCGAATGGAGCATCAGGGAGCAGTAACTGGAACCTGATTTAACCGTCACTTCCCCCGGAAAACTGATTCGGGACAAATGGTTTACCGCCACACTCCTCAGCACGCTCTGCATGGTCTGGATCAGTTTTATTTATCTTCTGAGCGGTAAGATTCTCGGCCTTCCGGGAGCTGTTCCTGCCATCTTTTGGATGCGAATCCTTTCCCTGTCCTTTCCATTGCCGCAATTACTGCCCTGCAAAGCATCCTCGTCCATGTTCTTCCACTCCTTTGCCCTCCCATCGCGCTGGCTTTTTCTGGGTAGCTTAGCAGGCCTTTACACTGACCGTGAAAGGGCTCTACTATGCCCTGCCCTATTCCACGCTGATTTACGGTATGGCAGCACTTCTATCACGGGAGAGCTGAACTTTCCGATTCTCCTCTTAAGCTGTGCCTTTTATATTTCTCGCAGCACTGGGCATCGGCATTCTGTACCTAAAGAAAAGTGATGTGAGAACACATGTCTAAATGGCAAAGGCTTTTTGATTTTGACAAATATAATACTACTGGACAATTTTTGATTTTAGTATTATTGTCCAGTAGTATTCGAATTTCATTAGAGGAATGAGTAATAGATAGATATCAATCACAACTTCGAAAAATATAGTTTATAACAAGCTCCTCTACATGGGCTATATTCTCAAGATATATCACGATGGTGCTCTAAAATAATCTCTCTGTCCCGCTCCGAATCGATAAACTTATGGCAAAATCTCCAGCCAGTATCCATCCGGATCTTCAATGAAATAGATGCCCATGGCTTCATTTTCAAAGCAAATGCAACCCATCTCTTTTGTGCTTTTTATGCGCTTCTTCGAAGTCATCCGCCTGAAATGCCAGGTGGAATTCACACTCTCCCAGGTCGTAAGCCTGGGGTGATTTCAGCCAGGTCAGTTCCAACTCAAAATCACCGACATCACTTTTCAAATACACAATGATAAAAGTCCTCGCTGGTCTTTTCGTCTTACCTCGTGTAGGTCGAGGGCTTCCTCGTAGAATCGAAGGAACGATCCAAAATCGGATACATTCAAATTCTCGTGAATCATCTTAAACTTCATAGCTTTTCTCCTTTCGCGGTTTCCGTGTTTTTGATTCGTGAGCGGTACTCAGGATATTCTGTAATAAAGCGCTGAATCACATCGGGCTCTCCCCAGTAATGCATCGGAAAGACGGCATCGCAATCCACATTTTCAAGAAAATACAGAATCCCGTCAGCGTAGTGCGCCTCCAGTCTCGGATCAAGGGGAACGAAAGCAAGATCGAAAATGTCTGCGCCCTTGATTCGTCCCTATCTCCTATGATAAATCTCATGAAGCCTCGATTATCTTCTTCCGGTTCTCCCTCCCAATACCAATCGTTTAAGTCCCCGGCATGATAGATAGAGCCTTCCTTTGTTTTTAGTATAAAGGCGACTCCGCTGTCATTGGAAAGCAAGGTCTCCAGCTGAATCCCATGATCCAGCTGATAGCTTTATCGGTTCAACAAAAGCTGGCTTGATCTTCGATAGCCTCTTTTACATCCCGTATATCACTTTGCCAATACCGCCTGATAGCTCATCTCGCCCGTCGAGCAAAGAAAAATCTTCGAGTGTAATGATCCCCATGGACGTGACTGCAAAAACAAAGTACTTTCTTTTTCTGTTGAGGCGGTAATCTCCCTGTAATAGTCAAAAATAATATAGCAGTCTCTCTAATTCCAGCAAAAACCGCTGTGGTTCAGATATGTGACTTTCTGATGTTACCCAGTAAAATATTTTACCTTTTCTCGGTATGGAGACTGTTGCTCTCTCCTTCCTGCTGCTCCCTCACTCCTTGCTTCCTTGTTGCTCTCATTGCTCTCCCTTACTCTATATGCCTTCAGTATAAGTTGCGCTACATTTACTGTCAACGAGACTAAAACAAGCTCATTTGTCCATCCACCCAGGACTGCTGGGGTACGTCATGAATACTGTCATTTTCTCGTAATTTCCCGATTAAGAAACGATTTCGGGATCTGATCGGCTTTGCTTCATAACGATAGAGGGTTCTGCATTGGCATAGCAATATTTGCAAAGGTGCTACAGCTGTAGGCGCCGATATCGCAGGAAAGATAACAGCACAGGCTGCTCTTTTACTCTTTTGGGAACAGTGTCGTTTTTCCAATGGCTTTCATAGTCGCTGATAAGCATACATCCACCGCAATCTCGCCCCATACTCCGCCAGTTCATTTCCCTCCGCCATATTGGGGCTTTCAATGTCATGCCATGGGAACGAGCAATCGCAATTATGCTTCCCAGCAAAGCCTGTCTTCCTTCCCAAGCATCCGAAGCTCCGAAAGTTCCGCTCACCTTTGGGTAAAGGGTCTACAGTTGATGACATTGTTTTCGTATATCCTTCCAATGCTGTCAGTAATTCTGTCGACGCTCAAATGATAGTCTTGGCTATATCTATTTCGAAAGAAAAATCGGGTCGTAACGCCACCCGATAGAATTCACCCCAGCTGCATGGAAAGATGCTTGAAATGCTCTATGAGCAAATGTTTATCCGCACGTTCCTATATCCTTTCCATAAGGTGTAATGTGACAAACCAGTATTGTCCATAAGACTTAAAAACTCCATACGGAACATGGGAGCCGGATTTTTCGTGCAAAACCAATGACATCCACCACGGAAGGATCAAGGCGTAGCGACGGACTTGATTCGGATTATAGGATTTCGTACACAAACAAAGCCCTCTTTCAGCCTGTTTGCAAACCATTCCGCATAGAAGGCGGGAATGTCCGTCCTCTGTCCCGTGTTAATAATCAAGTTAAATATTCTTTGTAGTAATGACAGGTTTTCCGGTTTCTTGTTCAAGTGTTTCCTTAGCTACCTTTGCAACATTACCGCCTCGTTTGGCAACCTTCTTATTTTCTTTTAAGCCTTGCGGATTTAGATGCATTGACAATATCTTTGGTCGCGGTCTCAGCAAGCATATTGAGAATCAACTCTGTAGTAGACATATTATCTCGCAGGTTTTGTTTTTGAGTCCTTTAGAAGTCTTTATATTCTCTTGTGGTCATACCCTGACCAGGCTTTTGAAATTTCATTGGTGAGTATGGCATATTCCAATCCTTCTTTTACACCATGCTCTTGCCATGAATCGGTAAGCTCTTTTCTTACTTGAATTGCCTGAAGACTTTGATTGATCCACTCTCTTGAATAACCATTCCGTAAATAGGTTTCCAAAGCACGCTCAATCGTCAGTTCAGGGTCTAGCGATCTCATCCAAGCGTTCTTTTCCGACTTCAGCCAGCCACATCTTAAACGGTTCGGCTTTCGGAGATGGCACAGATTGAATGATACGGAATATTCCTTGCATGTCCGCAACATCGCTTTCTCTCAATTTCCCGTCAGCAGCCTTTAATTTCAACCCGTGACAAAATGTCACGACTTCACTTCCTTCTTCCTTTAATCTTTGTTTTTAACTTTCTCCAATATGCTCCCGGGTCTTTGCTGTCAGTTGGTGTTCCCTACAACATCGACAACACTGAAATACCATTCTTCCTTATCGTTGTCCCAAACAGAGCGTATCTGATTGCCTTCAAATATTTTGATTTCGTTATTCATCTTATCCACTTCCTTTATGACGGGTTTTTCATTCCTTGATAAATTCCAAAAATATCATCAACCTTACAACCAAGGGCTGGCAGATTTTTATTGAACAGACGGGTTATTTACCATTTACGATTAAATTTATTTTTCCATAGAATTGTGCAAACTTTGACAAGGCTAACATAACAGGAACCTCAACCAGAACACCTACTACAGTTGTTAGCGTAGCTCCTGATACTAACCCAAATAAAGATATAGAAACTGCAACGGACAGCTCAAAAAGTTTAGATGCACCAATCATGCCACAGGAGCTGCAATTGAAAATGGCAGCTTTGCTAAATATGCCATGAAAAAATGTTATTGCAAATATAAACAAAGTTTGAATGATCAAAGGAATTGCAATAAGGATAATATTTAGTGGCTGATCCAATATCTTCTGTCCTTGAAATGAAAAATATTATAATCAACGTCAACAATAATCCCATCATAGTGTATTTATCAAATGCAGGGATAAAGGTTTTATTTAGGTAGTCCTCCCTTTATTTTTAATGATTATACTTCTAGTTACCATGCTTAAAACAAGAGGAACAACAATAAATAATACAATGGACAATAAAAAGTGTTCCCCATGGAATATTTATATTTCCAACCTTTAATAAGAAGCTCACAATCGGTATATATGCAATCAAAATAATTAAGTCGTTACTAGCTACCTGTACTAAGGTATAAGCACTATCACCTCTTGTTAACTTGCTCCATACAAATACCATTGCGGTACATGGTGCAGCTCCGAGTAAAACCGCCCCGGCTAAATATTCTGATGCCAATTCCTTATTTAATAAATCCCTTTATAAATAATAAAGAAAAATAAGGAAGAAATTAAATACATGCTGAGTGGCTTAATGATCCAATTCACAAACCATGTAATAAATAGACCTTTAGGATTTTTTCCTATATCTTTTGATACTCCTAAAATCAATTTTCAACATCATTGGATAAATCATTATCCAAAGTAAAATTGTTGTTGGTATAGACACGTTATAGAACTCAAATTTTCCTAACCATTCCGGAATAGAAGGAAAATATTTCCCAATAAATATGCCTATTACCATACAAATTAACACCCAAAAAGTCAGGTTTTTCTCAAAAAACCAATTCCATTATTTTCTTCATTTCCTAAATCACCTCAACTTTCTCAATTATTTTTATGAACCTTACTTTTCAATCTCCTTAATGGTTTTGTATAAACTCTTCATCATTTTTTTCTTTTCTATATCTGATAAAGTTTATCACCACAAAGGTCTTCTTTTGTCCATTCAATGACGGCTAGCTTTCCTGAAGTATGATCTAATATTTTGTTAATCCACTTAACTTCTTCATTCGCTTTAGCAGATAACATCTTGTTACCGGGATTTGCTTTATACAAGGATAGAATTAACAATCCACCAATTGGTATGAATGGATGCCCTTGTTAGATCTTCTTCTAATCGAGATGCCTCATAAAACGGGGTAGCCTCCGCCAAGCTAACGATTAATATTTCTGTTTCCTCTCCCCTTAATCTGGGTAACAAGTTTTTACAGATTCAGGTATCTGTCCTTGTGTTCTTTGAACTTCTTGATGATAACTTAAAGTTGAGTCTAACAACAACAAGGTATGACCTGTAGGAGCAGTATCAATCACCACTATCTCATCGTCTGCTTTTTCCACGAGCTCTGCAAAAGCTCTAAATACAGCTATTTCCTGTGTACATGGTGATCTTAAATCTTCCTCAATGTAAGCTACATCATCCTCACTCATTGTTTTTTTCTTGCATTTTCCAAGTACTTTCATCTTGATATTTTTTTAATTCTTCTTTTTCATCAATATGACTCATAGATATTCCACTTGAACTATCTATCATAAATTTGATATGGTCAGCGGGATCTGTTGTAGCCAGATGTACCTTTTTACCAAGTTTGCTTAGCTTGAGGGGCAACGGAAGATGCAATAGTAGTCTTTCCTACACCGCCCTTGCCCATAGTAAAGATTACTTTTCTATTATTTTTTTACAAAGATCACTAACAATATCATCTAAATTAAAGAGTTTGCCTTCTACTTCCACTTTTTTTGTTCATTTATTTGATCTTTCTTAAGGAGATTTCTTATAGAGTCGATTCCGGTAATGTTGTATGATCTCAAGGCAATTGTATAGGTATCAAACTCAGTTAACATATCCGGCATATTTTTCAAGGGCTAACTTTTTGTTTGTTAAATATACTTTCAGATAAGTCATCATCATAATTTTCTAAGATACCATTAATCACTAATATTTGATTTTTTTATTCCAATCTCAGATAGCTCCTTTTGATGCTCTAGCTACCTCATTAAGTGGTGTTTTATCAGGCCTTGTAACTAATACCAGGGTTGTTAAACTCTTATCTGATAAATTTTTCAACCGCCTTTTTATAGATTTCTTTTTAGACTCTAATCCTGATAACTGTCCTAAAACAGGATGCTCCATGGGTACTTTTCACTGATAAAAATCAGTCCAAGCAGAAGGAAGCTGTAGCATTCTAAGGGTATGACCTGTAGGTGCTGTATCAAATATAATATGGTTATAGTCTGTATTGAGCTTAGAATTTGTAATGAAATTAGAAAACTCATTAAAGGCAGTAATCTCCACTGTACAAGATCCTGATAGCTGTTCTTCCATACTCTCAATAACAGAATCAGGCAATTTACCCCTAAAAGGTGCTACAACACTTTCTTTATAGTTATGTGCCGCTTCCAATGGATCCAGATTGATTACTTCTAAATTATCTACTCCTTTAATTGGCTTTGCTTTACCGTCTAATTCTGTTTCAAAAACATCTTGAAGATTTGAAGCAGGGTCTGTACTAATCAGTAGTACTTTCTTTCCTTCATCTGCTAAAGCCACTGCTGTTGCACAAGCTGTAGATGTTTTACCTACACCTCCCTTGCCTGTAAAAAATAGATATTTGCTTAATTTAATATCCGCAAGATTAAATTCCTTCATAATTCCCCCTTAGCAACAAGAGCTGTTATTTCCACAGCACCCTTGATCTGGTTCTTCATCTTCACTACAGCAAGAATCATTACCTGAAGAACAACAGCCATTTTGCTTACTACTTTCAAGATAATCTTTAGAGATTTGTAAAAGTTCCATTATTTCTTCATTCTTTGGATATCTGCCTTCTATGACTATATCCTCGTCCACAAGGATTAATGGCAGACTATCGGTTCCATTTTTATCCAAAAGCATCTTTTACCTTGTTATTATTGACAAATGCCATTGGCTCACTTGATAAATTGTATCTTTCAATAGTGATACCATTTTTCTTCAAGTTGTTAATCACTGTTGAAATACGTACGAGTTCAGGATCCACATTAACTCCGCAAACACCTGTATCACAACACATAGCCGGTTCATAAATTGACATTCTTTTCATTTTTTTCACCCTTTTCTTTCAATTGTTTTGAATTAAACTTCATTGATACATCAAGTTTTTGATATGAAGAGTATTTTTAGTTACCCTTAAGGGTAACTAATTTCTTGCTGTAGATTCTAAAAAACATCTGTATTATTTTTTTGTCTTCCTTGTTCAGATATAGTGTAGTGAACCCACTTGCCTTCTTCTCTTGCTGTAACAATTCCTGACTCTATCAATATTTTCATATGGTATGACAAAGCCCTGATTGCGTTAAATCCAGCTTATCCAGTAAAACACAGGCACACAGTTCCCCATTTTTTTAATAAATCCAATATCTCTAGGCGAATCGCCACTGAAAAGGCTTTTAAATATCTGTGCAGTTTTTACTAAATCTCTCTTCATAAAAGCTCCTCACATCAATTTTTTTTGATGTGTTAATCGTATCACTAATTGTTCTGCTTGACAAGTCTTATTTCATAAATACTACTTTAATCATAGTGGGGATAATAGTGTTTTTATCATCTCATAGGCATTCCAATATAAGCTCTTTATTTCTCAGCCTTTTCAATCCATTGTTCTCCTTGGTAGCCTAGGCCATGAATCATCGCAGATAATCCGCCTGCCACAGCACCTACAGTGTCCACCACATATTCAGAGGATCTGATTTCTTCATCCGTACATTCCACAAAAAGTTAAGAGCAGGTTACGCACAGAAGAGCCATTTCCATTGGAACGCTTCCCTAGATAAAATCATATCAAAGTTATGAGATCTTCGGTTTTCTTCCATCTGAACTTTTGTTGGACAGACAGCTTATTTACCATTTTCAAAATGATCTCTTAATACCATTAATCTAAATATTAGAACAGTATTCAAAATAGTCGCCAAGATAAGACCGGCTCCAGCCCAAAGCAGATCTATCGCATAAACCCTATAATAAAACATAGGCTCCATTTCATAATTTGCTTACCACAAATGATGCATGGTTCTTTAGCTTTTTATTGGATATATATATCGTCAAGATCATGTCCGGTTAAATATCGAATTGCTCTGCCATTCGATCTAATAAATAGAATACCTATAATCAAATAAAGCAAAAACCATCATGAAATCGATACATAAAAACTACAAACATATTTATTACCTAAATACTTTCACGCCACTGATATACGGCTGTTTAGTTATCATTAGCCTCGACTAGGCGTTTATAAATTTCTCTTTTATACTTTCCTTAAGTATAATCCTGTTTTTATCTTGCTTCCTCTCAAAAATCCAAAATATCTATAAATCTTTTTCAAAGAATTTAGTAAGGAATATGAAAGTTCTAATTCATAAGTTTTCACCGGATTTAGACTTGTAATCAATGTTCATCATTTTTGAAATTGGTATTACTAAGACAGAATATAGCGAATAAGTATGCCACAACTGTGAAAAACTAAAAACGATGCAAATTGTAGTGAAATCCGGAATGCCGAATGCGATTGTACGCATGGCATCAACTTGATAAGTTAAAGGGATTAATGCGTGAAATACATTTTTAGAATGAGATGGCGCATTGTCAAAGGAATAAAATAATGGTGCAGCAAAAAGAATTGGCACTAAGAGGTATCCATAACAAAGTCACGCTGCTTATAATTTTTTTATCAGTAACGCAACACAAATCAGAATAGAAGCCCAAAACAGCACGCTAATCATTAAAAATGATTATCATACAAAATCTATAAAAGCGAAAAAGAGCCACCAACAAAAAGGAAAGTATATATAAAATGGTAGCTTGAATTACAACTCCTACGATTGGAAATGTTGCAATTCCGAGAATATAAATTGCCGGATGAATACCGTTCAGAATCTTTAAGCTTAAAAGTCCCCAACGCTTGTCCGTTATCATACGATAAACGCATTGGTACATTTCTTTAAATAACGACATGGCAAAAATACCGATTAGAGTAAGAAAGAAAACTTTGCAGTCGTTCCATTGAATGATATATCTCCAAATGTAGCCTGAATACCTACAGAATAAAAATAAGAAATATAGAATAGGGAAATCAAACTACTATAGATAATTTGTTTGTTGGACCAAAGTGCTTTCAACTCATTATTGACCATTATGGGTAAACCCTTTAGCCCGAGATGCCCGCGCTTAATATACATCTGAAATTTACGCATCTTCTGTCGCCTCCTCTTGCATCATTATTTCCTTAAGACCCAAGCGTTCACTGTTAATACTTGTAATCGATACTTCGGCTAAAAGCATTCCAATAATGCAGTTCAAGTCTACAGAAGACTCGATTAAACTTACTGTTTGCTCTTCAAGCTTAGCTCCTTGGTCAATCAGTTCCCTTTTAAGCGTGTCACTAATTTCTCCAGAGAAGGAAATTTCGATTTCCCTTGTCAATCGGTGATTCCTTAAAAAATCCCGCATACTTCCATAGTAGAACTGCTGACCTTGGTTTAGAAATAGAATTTTGTTGCAGTAATCTTCCAGCATTCCTAAATCATGCGATGAAACAAGAGCCAGTTTCTTTTCACCAAAAACATTTCTCTTTCAAATATTCAAATAGCCCATGTGAGTAACGGTAATCCAGACCGGCGGTTGGTTCGTCCAAAATCATTATTTCAGGCTTATGAACTAAAGCACGTGCAACTTGAACTCTTTGTTGTTGTCCGCCGGATAGTGAATCGGGGAACGGGGTATAGAAATCTGTAGATCAAGTATTTCAGAGATAGAATCTGTTGCCGTCTGTGATTCTTTCTTAGAAAGACCGGTCAATACAGCTCCAAGCATAATGTTATCTCGCACATTTAAATACCAATCAATGGATTGCTTTTGTGGACTTATGCCTAAATCATGATAAGTAAGCTTGGGTGAACAAGTAATGCTTCCGTGTTGGGGAGTATAAATTCCGGATAATACATTGAGTAAAAGTGCTTTTTCCAGCTCCGTTTTTGCCAACAACAACAATAAAGTCTCCTTCCTCTGCCTCAAAAGAGATACCACAAATTCCATTGTGCGTTCCGTCATAAAAATAGGATACATCGTTAAGCGTCAGCAATGCCATGGTTAATCCCTCCTATTCCTGTTATGCAAAGTATGTACATAATCAAGAGCTTAATCATTCGAATCAAGTTCTATATCATGTCAATCTCTAGTTTATCTAACTTTTTTTCTCCTTACTTATCCAGAATAGACAAATACAAATCCAGTCTCTGATTTAAATATCTTTGCAAACATATCCGCCATTGCTGATAGATTATGTTTTATATGATATGCATCAAAGGCTTCATAGTATTTCAAACGATCGGTAAATTTTTATATCGATTGGCGGGTAACCCGCTTTCATGAGTTCAAGTTAATTAGCAGTCTTCCGGTTCTTCCATTTCCATCAATAAAAGGATGTATTCCTTCAAATTCGATATGAAAACAGAGCCAGCTTAGTCACAATATCTTCTTTACTGTTTTTATATTCTGCCAACAGTTCTTCCATCTTAGGAATAATCAAATATGGCTGTACAGGTTCATGTGCTGCTCCCATGATTCGAACCGGTATTCTTCTGTATATTCCTCTATCCTCTTTTTATCCGCTAAGACTAAATAGTGAATATCCTTGATTACCTTTTCCGATATTTCCATTTTTCACAAACAAGCTGCCTAACATAATCAAAAAGCTTCCTTATGCCCAATTACTTCTAAATGCTCCTTCAATGATTTCCGGTCAATAGTAAGCCCCTAAGAACCATGTCTGTCTCCTCGTAAAGTTAAAGGTATTACCCTCGATTGCATTTGAGTTATAGGTATATTCTGTTAGGGAACTCCTCATATAACCTTTCAGAGCTCACCTTCAGTTAAAGGTCTTCTTTTTCTAAGAACTTCTAATTTTTCCTTCTATGATGGGAATGAGGGATTCCTTAATTTGATATCTTCCGTCCGTTGGCTTCGTAGCATCATAGGGTATTTTCCAAGCCCTGCCTTCCTGATATGCACCGAAAAATCTTCCCTTCTGCGCATAAAAACCCTTACTCGCCTATCCGATATACCCCATTTTTCAGCCGCTTGCTTCACTGTCATGTACATAAATCATCCCTCCATTTTTGTATTATACCTTCTTATCGGAATAATATAAACAATATAGGAATAACATATTTCGATTATCAGGACAATAGTGCTTTATCATCCCATAAGACCCCAAAAGAGCAGCCCCGATGGATTTCTCGAACAATTTTATCGGCTCCGCCTGCCTTTTCCAGCTTTCTTCCAAGCTTTCTTGCAGATGCAATCATGGTATCCTCTTCCATGATTTTCTTCGCTTTGTTCCGTATGGTTTCGGCAGTAAATTCATGCTCCCCAATAATCAAGCCTGCGTGATGCTCAGCTATGCTTTTCGCATTATATTTTCTTTCAAACACCTTTCCCGGTATAACAAGTTGCGGCACTCCGTGCAGAAGCCCGTCCACCATGCTGTTTTGCCCTCCGTGATGGATAAAATAAAAACCGCCTCTTCCAGTAGGTATGAAAATCCCATCGCAGAGCGATGTGTACATTTTCCCAATCCTCTTTTTTGAGATAAGATGATGCGATATAAATCTCATATTCACTGTGCTCAAAGGCCTCACATATAACTCTTCGCATCTTTTTCGCCGGTATCGTACCATTTCCCATATAGACAAGAATTTTATTTCTAGGATGGTTTGTTCCGCTCTCGCAAATAGCTGCCTGTAACGCTCCGCAGTGCTGTACATTTTTCTTAGAAAATGGCTCCAGTTCCCAGAATGCTTGGGCAAAATAACTGTTCTGCCCGGTCAAACAGTTGCAGGGCACTGTCCACCGTAGGCAAAGACATTTCCCTAAGAAAGCGATTCAAATCCTTTTGACCGTCTTGTATCATGGGCATACTCATATTGTGTAGGATAACTGACGGTACAATACAACAGTATTGCTTCGATTTGTGCCGCTATCATTGCGGAAATATTAAACTCGGAATAAATGGCATCCGGGTGAAAGTCCTGTATTGCTTTTTCGAATGGAGGAAACGCTCCTTTTTAAGATATCGGTAATCCAGGTTCCCGGTCATGAAAAGAACCTGATCAAAACTATCTACCGTTACGCGGGATGTCATGCCTAGCTTCTGCGCAATCAGGAATATCCTTTTTGCAATAGGTGCCGGGAGTCCAAAGGGCATGGGAATAGCAAGAGCATAATTCCGGATGCCTTCAATGCATTTAAAATTAACATCTTCTGCCATGCAAGTTGCTACGTCGTCTCCCGCTCTATGGAATTCCTCAGTAAGAATCCTGCATCTTGAGGAAGATCCCGAAGTTTCTGCCATGGCTGCCATGGGGATTATAAGAATTTTTCATAATTTAAATAGTAGTTCCTATACTACAACGGTATGTCCATGTACCGCACAATCAGAATTGACTTTAAATCCTACGGCGATAAACATTTACTGTCTGCGTGATAGTAGAATATTTTTCAGTATACGTTTTCACTATGTCGTATGCGGTACTGCCATTTCCATTTTCATTCATTAATCCGACGCGCTCTTCAAGTTCTGTATAAAAGCAAAAAAATAACCTGAAGCGTATAGCCGATAAACGAAATCGGATTATTAAAGGGCTACCGACATCCCACCTCCTTGATTGGTGTTAGCAGGAGTTCAGATTGAAACAATTTTTAACCGGGATGTCTGTATAGCAAAGCAAAGTATGCCGTTTAACAATATCAAAAATATGAAGAACAATATGATACAAGTCCGGTATCACGCGTTTTTCACTCATAGGAATGAGCCTTAGCGTGCCTTTTAAAAGCACGCATTGTACCCTTTCAGTTTTCTTTCGGAGGCACCAAAGATAGTGTAATACCAATGGCAAAAAACTGAATCGTAAACCACAACACAAGAATCGTAAACAAAATCCATTTACCTGTAGACTGAAAAACGATAACTAATCAGTCCTATGCTATACAGGCAAAGCATAACAAACTCTGCGCTCTGCATTCCCATTCCTTCAACAAGAATGCGTTTCCCGAAGCGCCATGTAATCGTACATCCCAGAAACCATATCCAAAGCAATATTTGCACGAATGGCATTAATATCATATTCATCCAGAAATCTCCATAGAAAGATTTTTACATACACCACACTATTTACTGTACCAAACGTCTTAGCACGCAACTCTCACTGTTCAATTTTTGTATTTTGATTCTACCCCAAAGAAAATATGACCGCCTTCATACAGCGTGCCCATAGAAAAACTGAGACCCGGGGAGCAGAAATGAACTTAGTTAATTTAAATACCGCAGAGATTTTCAAAATGGGCAAAAATAAACTCTGCTATCTACAGAATTGAAAGAGCAAGAGCTCATTTTCTAAAAAGCTTTCAGTTCTATAAATTGCAATTCGGCATCGCTACTATTCTGCGTTTGATGGTCCGCACGCTTACGCCTGTTTCCTTACAAAGAGATATTTTCCTTTGCCTTTTCCCTTCATGGGCGATATCATGCCCTAGATTAAGCATTTTTCTTGAGCAGTGTCGACGCCGGTGAAGCGGTTATAAAATAGCTCAGTCATTACTTCGGTACGCCCAAAAAGCACTCATACCCAAATCTTTCAAACAAAACTTGAATATGCTGTCTTGTTTTTATTGATAATGTCCGACACCACAATCTGCTGTTTGTGTTCTTGAATATCCTGTTTGTGTTCTTTATCATCTTGTTTCGTGCTTCCAATGTCCTGTTTCGCGTTTGCAATGTCCTGTTTTTGCTTATAATGTCCTGTTCTATCGTTTTCCACCGAATATGAGCATAACGGTTTTTCAATTCGTTCTGCTCTTTAAGCAAGAGATTTCTTAAAAACAACTCTAAAAACTCTGTTGTTTCTCTGACTCCCCTAGAGAGATTGTTATAATTTGCCCGTACCAGTGAGTTTCTGAAATACCACGAATTTGTTGCAAATATGTCATTCAGTAACGTCAAATCCCATAGAACTAAGATATTTAATAAAAACCGCAGTTGTTCTAGTATTTCCTTCAGCAAATGCATGTATTTTGCCAGAGTCTTGACACAAACTGAGCTAAGTGCGGAATTATAGCGGAAATGCTGTTTAAAAGGGTATTCATACTCTTTTTCTGTCCGAATATCATATTCCAGCATTTCACGAAGTTCCAAAGCATTACCATAATGAACAGATGCTCCATCAAGTACCCATTCTTGCTTAGAAATATTATAGTCCCTTAGCTTTCCCGCATGAGAATAGATTCCTTCAAACAGTCTTCTGTGAATTCCAATATACTGGGGCACCGAAAATGTAAATGCGCTTTCAGAAAGGATTGCAGCTATTCGAGCAGATACAATATCGGCTTCTTTAGTTCTGTCTTCATCGATTTCTCTCGATTCCTCATAATAACTCTCTATAAGTTTACCCGCTTCCGAAAGCGTGATTGCCCCTTCAATATTTTTTCTTGCCGTATTTTTCAAATAATCCGATGTTTCAAGACCATCAACAGCTTGAAGTCCCATTGCGGTATACCAAGCATAACCCAATTCCCGTTTAGAAGGCTCTGACTGCCTAATATATTCCTCAAACGGATCCTTTTTAATGTCATCCATCCACTTCACCCGCTTTCATATCCTTAGTCCTTTTATCCGGCATTTTCTATTTTTCGTCTAAATTAACGCAATTTTGGACGAAAAATATTTACTATAAATTACTACCAAATTATTACGAACTTGCACTGCTATATCTTTTTAAGGCTAATCTATAGCATATTCTTGTCAACATAAAAATACTATCGACAATAAAAACAATTTCTATCGTATCAATCATTCCTACTTTTCCTAATAATTTTTCAGCCGGAACATTTGAAACTGTTGCAAGCGGTATAATATAGAATCATTAAAATTCTTATCATTCCCTTATAAATATTTTGAGGATACTCCAGAAATTTCAACGCGCTTAAAAACAGTTCATGCATCGCTCAATTTTTATAAAAATAATTGATAATATCATTATCAAGAACCATATTGAATAGCAGATAACAATAGCTGCTACTATATCGATAAAAATATAATCACCTTTGCTACCGTTATTTTTGCTCCCGCATGAAACAGTGCATATAGCAAAAGTGCAAATGAAAAAATATCACACTTGGTACTGCTCCAAAATAGAAAGTATCTAAGCGATACATAAAAACTGTGAACTACAAGGTTTCAGCAATATATAATCGAAGTCTCCACGCAAGACATACCTTTGGATTCTTGGTAAATTATTCATAAATAACATATAAATAATCGATGTTATAATCTGTGTTACTGCGACTAACACCAGCATTTCTTCACTATTCAACCAGCTATAGCATTTGTATTTAGAAAAAAATAATCTTGAAAAAAATATATTTACAAAGATATTTAACAAACTGTCTATTATTTCAGCTATTAAATTCCCCCTATAATCGGACTCTCTTGCAAATGTGTTCACGATGAATCCTCTAAATACATTTATATGGAATCTTAGTTCTCGCATTTTATCCTCCAATAAGCTCGTAATGCTTAAGCCCATTTTTCCATAACACTTCAAAGTATTCCTAAACCTACTATCCATGGTACAATAACATGAAAGTATCTAATCACCTCTGTTCTATCCGTTCCCATCAATAATGTTCGTGCCGGAAAATAAATCATATATTGAAATGGCATGTATCTACATATATTAGAAACTGATTCCGGTAATAGTGTGAGTGGAAATAAACCACCCAGCCAAAAATTCAATCGCAAAAGTTAATGTATAATACCAACGAAATTTCATATATCCAAAAAGCTCAATAATCCAATCACCATTGCTATTTGGAAATAAAATACCATTACCACCATTACTTCAACAAAAAATAAAACTATATCCACTCCGGATCCATAAAACATTTTACCTTTAAACAGAAAGCAAAAAAACCACAATGTAAATGACTGAGCAAAACAACATGCTTTTTACTTTTTCAGCTATATATTTTACAAACGAATATCTAATATAATTGATTGGTTTTACAAATGAAATGTTGTATTTCGCCACTCTGTATATCACCCATAATTTCAAATATAAAATTAGGTGTAATAATCATTGATATAAATCTAGCCAAAACTATATAAAAGGAACATCTCTCAAACTTCATTCCCTTTATGCTATTTTCAGCTATATATATGTCCTCCATAGATAGTATAAAAGCAATTACCGGTATGAATGTGCATACTAACTCTGCAAGAAATTCGAAACGATAATCCGTTACCTGCTTCCACATCAGTCGATATACAGATACATACTTTTTAGAGTGTTTTCATCTCTCTTCTCCATCTTATAGAAGTCTCTAACTATATCTTCTGCACCAACTTCAGATATCATGATATTGTTTATATATTCATTGTCTGCCAACTTGTGCCTTAATACCGTAATATCATCTTTTGCAACCCTTAGTTTTACCAATCCCTCGCTATTTTCAAGCACTTCACCATATTCACTCCATAAAATATTTTTCATTCTCGCTTCTTTTCTCAATAGATACCAGTACATCCTTCCCATGCTCTTTTACAATTCAGAAAATTTACCGTCGTAATATATCTTCCCTTTATCCATAAATATAGCTCTTTCACAAACAGCTTCTATATCACCCATATTGTGACTTGTCAAAATCACTGTTGCTTTATTATTGATACTATAGTTTTTAATAAACTCCCTGACTTCTTTTTGTGCTATTAAATCCATCCCTATAGTTGGTTCATCAAGAAATAAATTTCCGGTTTATATAACAATGAACCAATTAATTCACATTTCATTCTTTCTCCAAGTGATAATGTTCTTACCGGGCTTTGAAGAATATCTTCAGCACCAATCATCTCAACCAGCTCACTTAGGTTCTTTTCATATTCTTTATCTCTTAACTCGTATATATCTTTTTAGTAGTAAATAATTATCCTTCGCTGAAACATCCCACAAAGTTGTTGTTTTTGTCCTAACAATAGTGTAATGGATTTCTTATAAGCCTTTTTCCTTTTTGAAGGGATTATAATTTAAAACTTCAATTTTTCCTGTTGTTGGTAACAGCAAGCCGGACATCAACTTCATCATTGTAGTTTTTCCTGCGCCATTCTGCCCAATTACAGCAACACACTCTCCTTTATTAATTTGAAATGAGACATTATCAACTGCCACTTTCTCCAAAATACTTTCTATGAAAAATTATCAAGAATTCGTTCCTGTTTTTCATAACGTTTAAAGGTCTTAGTTACCTGGTTTACTGAAATAGCGACCATATTGTTTAACTCCTCTTTTGCATTTTACAATTATATCAAACCATTTCTTTTTCTGCGTTTTTAGACAAAAAGGAGGACTTCTACATAGGCATAATAAGTCCTCTAAAATGAAAGAAACTTGCTCTTTCCTTATATTTTAAATTTGATTTTTTTATGATAATTACCAGTATCAAAAAGGTCTATTGTTTTTCTTTATGAATAACAGACCCTAATAATAC